>Ga0209381_1000055_pt1 | contig 341073 bp, 254 predicted proteins | sample DewCreD2012metaG_FD_184111 | JGI IMG/M metagenome (GOLD analysis project Ga0209381, IMG submission 184111) | Hot spring sediment bacterial and archeal communities from British Columbia, Canada, to study Microbial Dark Matter (Phase II) - Dewar... ...
GCGTCCGTGTCCCCGCAAGCTGCCGTTGCCCTGCAAGCTGCCGTTGCCCTGCAAGCTGGCGTGGCCCTGCGTGCGGCACAGACGGTCGGGAGAAACGCTGCCATCGGCACGGACTCCGCTTTCTGCGCAACGCACCGGCCGATTCCGCTGGAACAGATTTGACGAATTGGAACGTTGAACTAGGTTTGCGATGGAGCCACCGCTCGTGTGGAGCAGTTACGACCGTTTCCCGGTGAAACGCACGGGTTTTAGACTGCATCATCCCCGCGCCGGCTAAACGTCATGAACCTGGTTTCGGACCCTCCGCCGACCGGCCATCTCGACCGACGGATTCTCTCGGCGCCGCCGTCAAATTCCGCACAATCGCTCTTGGCGCTGCTGCAACTGGCGGGCAAAAACCCGCCGGCGACTTCCGCCGACGACCCCCTGGAGGGGATCATCGCCCCGCACGTCATGCGGAGTTTGTGGTCGGCGTTGCAGGCGCGAGATCTCACCACCGTCCAACATTCCCGGCGCGTCGCCACGCTGGCCGTGCATCTGGCCGAATACCTGGGTTGGGAAGGCCGGCAACTGCGGGCGATGGAAATCGCCGCGCTGCTGCACGACATCGGCAAGCTCGGCGTGCCCGATCACATTCGCCACAAGCCGGGCAAGCTCACGCCGGATGAACGGGAGCTGATGGCGCTGCACTACAATGTGGCCCTGAATGTCTTGCAGGCCTGCCGCGTCGATCCGTACGTGCTGGAGATGATCTGCAACGCCCAGGCATCGATCGTGGGTTTGCATCCCAGCCGGCAATCGTGGCGACAACCGTCGCTGGGCGCGCGGATTCTCGCCGTCGTCGATGCCTACGATTCGCTGATTACGGCACAACCCTGGAGATCGTCCCTTTCCCACGAAGACGTCCTGCGGATGCTGGATTCATCGTGCGGGCGGGAATTCGACGCCAACGTGGTCAGCGCCCTGGGGCGGTTCATGCAATTGCGCGGTCTGCCGCCGACGCAAGAAGCGTTCGCCGGTCTGGAGACCGCGGATCTGCCGCCAATCAACGGGCAGCAAGAAGCGGCCTGGCTGTCGCAGGTGATGGGACAACTATACCTGCTGGAGAGCGTGTACGACGGCTATTTCGTCATCGACGCCGATTTGCGGATCGTCGTTTGGAGCCGGGGTGCGGAAAACCTGCTCGGCCACGGCATCTTCGAAATGCTGGGCAAAACATGGACCAGCCGGCTGCTGGGTTATCTGACCGAGGAAGCCCAGACCTTGCCGGAGCCGTTGTGCCCCATGCATCGCGTGCTCCACGGGGCGGGGCCGCAGGCCAGTGAGTTGCAGTTGGAACGTGCCGATGGACGGGTGATGCGCGCCGAGTTGCAGTCGATACCGCTGCTCGACGAAGCCGGCCGCTTGCACGGAGCCGTGGAGATCCTCCGCGACCTGACGCGCTGTCAGCGGCGCGCGCCGCAAGCGCTGCGCGAACTCAGGCTGGCCGCCACCCGCGACGCCCTCACGTCCGTGGCCAACCGCCGGGAATTGGAGACGCGGCTGGCCGAGTTGATGGTCCACCACGAACGTCATCCGGACGAACCGTTCAGCGTGATCTTCCTGGACGTGGACTACTTCAAGAACATCAACGACACGCACGGCCACGCCGTCGGCGACCAGGTGCTCGTCGACATCGCCCGACTGTTGCAACGGGAAACCTACTCGGGAGAAATCGTTGGTCGCTATGGCGGCGAGGAGTTCGTCATCCTGTGCCCCGGAACCGACCTGCCAGCCGCCGTCCGCCGGGCCGAACGCCTCCGCACCGCCATCCGCACAACGCACCTCGCCAGCATCGACTTGCCGCGCATCACGGCTTCGTTTGGCGTCGCGCAACTGGAACCCGGCGACAACGCGGAGTCGTTGCTGCGGCGCGCCGACCAGGCCCTGTATCACGCCAAACAAACCGGCCGGGACCGGACCAGTTCCGGGGCCATCGAACCCGACGAACCCGCCGAATCAACCCGCGCCGCTCCGCCGTCCGACCCCTTTGTGTACACGCTTGAGTTTCAGGCCGTGATCGCCGCCGATCTTCTGGTCTACAAGCTCGGCGGTTTCGTGAATGATCTGGGCGTGGAAGTGAAGGAGGTGCAACCCGATCGGGTGGTGCTGCGGCACGGACAGACCGGGTGGTTTGGCCGATGGGGATTGCGACCCGAGTCGCAACCCGTGGAAATCGTCCTGCGCTTCGACAGCACGCAAACCGTCGGTGCGTATCGGCAACTGCGGCGGATCGAGGCCACGATTCGTCCACGCGGAAGAATTCGGGATCCGCACGTTTTTCAACACCGCGCCCAACAAATCCTCCGCGAGTTGAGAGGCTACTTCGCCGCCGAGTAACGCATCGGTTCGCCGCCAAGCAGCGCATCGGTTCGGCAGCGAGTAGCGCGCCGACAAGCCTCGTCAGCCCACGAGGTACACAGTGGTCGATTTCGGTCCGTGCGCGCCAATCACCAGCGATTGTTCGATGTCGGCCGTCTTCGACGGCCCCGACAGAAACGTACCGAACCCCGCCGCGGGAAATCGAACCCGTTCATAGACCTGGTGCATGTTGTGCACGACGGCATCGCCAGGCAGTACGAGAACGAGGTGTTGGCACAAGAAATAAATCACCCGGTGGGGCACTCCGGCATCGGTCACCCACACGGCCCCATTCTCCGCCACGCCGAACTCTCCCGGCAGTATCGCCAGGTCGACATCCTGCAACTCGTGGGGGTCACGCGCCGATTCCATCCTGACGTTGGCCTGTCCGAGACCAGCCACTGCCGAAACAATCTTGCGGGCAGACTGGTAGCACTGCTGCTGGACGAGGTCGGCCTGAGCAGCATCGATTGTCGGCACGCGGACGCAGCGTCCGCCGATCATCTCCAGCGTCGCGGCAAACTGCGCGACAGGATCGGCGTACGTGATCCACGGTCCGTCCAGATCGGGCAGAGGAACGGAGGAAGGCTGATGCCGACGCACGGCGCCCAGCACGCTGTCGCGGGAGTTCATCTGGGCCACTCGGCCTCCAAGTGCATGGGAAGCAAAACGGGGAGCGCGGCTTCACACCGGCGGGGATGAAAGCCAGGCGGCGATCGCCACGGCTGATCCTCGGCAAAACTTCCACAGGTCATGGTGTTGTCGCTGTCCAGGGTTGCACGATCCAGCGCTAGCGGCTTCCGGGTTGAACCAGCTCCACGCGCGATGGGCGTGTCCCCCTCCAGGGAGCGCAGCGCACGGCTCATGGTCTGCATGACGAGGCACGCCGCCTTGCCTCATATTCCTCCCGAAAACTTTTCCGGGGCAAGGGAGGCAGCTCGCGCTGACGGCCCCAGACATTCCAGCGGTTGTACACCAGGACGTGCGGCAAGTGGGTGGCGAACCACCGTGCCCAGCGTCCCACGGCCGCATACAACCTGGGACGTGCGAAGACCCAGCGCAGCAGCTTCATCCCCCAGCGTTTGGTCCAGGGAAGCAACCGGCGGTGCGCCAGTTCCTTACGCCAGGTGAGCAATTGCAGATGCAAATCGATCTTCACCGGACACACATCGGTGCAGGAACCGCACAGGCTGCATGCAAACGGCAAAGTGTGGTACGCCGCCGGATCGCGTGCCGGTGCCAGGATGGACCCGATTGGTCCCGGCACGGTGGTTTGGTAACTGTGACCTCCGCTGCGGCGGAAGACGGGGCAGGTGTTCATGCAGGCGCCGCAGCGAATGCAGTTCAACGAGCGGCGGAAGTCGGGGCTGCCGAGAATCTCGCTGCGGCCGTTGTCGACCAACACAATGTGGAGTTCACCACCCGGTCGGGGGCCATGAAAGTGCGAGGAGTACGTGGTGATGGGCTGGCCGGTGGCCGAGCGGGCCAGTAGCCGCAAAAAGACCCCCAAGTCGGCCGCGCGGGGAATCAGCTTTTCGATCCCCAGGCAGGCAATGTGCAGCTTGGGGAGAGACACCCCCAGATCGGCGTTCCCCTCGTTGGTGCAGATGACCAGTCCGCCGGTTTCGGCGATGGCGAAATTCACGCCGGTGATGCCGGCGTCTGCCTGGAGAAATCGCTGCCGCAATTCCCCGCGCGCCGCCGTGACCAGGTACGGCGGATCCGTGGCCCCTTGGGCGGTGCCCAAGTGCTGGTGAAACAGTTCGCCCACCTCTTCCTTCCGAATATGAATGGCCGGCAGCACGATGTGGCTGGGTGGTTCGCCGCGCAATTGGACGATCCATTCCCCCAGGTCGGTATCGGTGACCGTGATCCCCTCCGCTTCCAGAGAGGGGTTCAGGTGGCATTCCTCGGTAAGCATCGACTTGCTTTTGACCACCCGCCGCGCGCCGTGCTGCTTGAGGATGTTCAGCACGATTTGGTTGTGTTCGGCGGAGGTCCGCGCCCAATGGACCCGCGCACCCAACCGAGTGGCTTGACGCTCGAACTGCTCGAGGTAGTCGGCCAGCCGCGACATGGTGTGCAGTTTGATCGCCGAGGCTTTTTCCCGGAGCTGCTCCCATTCGGGCAATTGCGAGGCCATGCGGTCCCGTTTGGCCCGCACAAACCACAACGCTTGATCGTGCCAGTGGGCCCGCGCGTCATTGGCCACGAACCGGGCGGCCACATCCGGATGTGCTTGAATCCCCGTCGCCGACATCGTCAGTCCACCTGCGTCAGTCCACCTGCTCGCGGCCGAACCGCATCCGCGGAGCACCACTCCGCAAACCTGCTCTCGGCCGTTCAACGCCTCGCTTCGCCCGGCTGCCGGCCCGCCAGAATCTCGGCGACATGCATCACCTTCAATGGGATTCCACGGCGGTGCAGCAACCCCCACAAATGCATCAGGCACGACATGTCCCCCGCGGTGAGGACTTCCGCTCCCGCTTGGACATGATCTTGAATGCGATCCAAACCCATCATGCACGAAACGGCTTCCTCGGACACGGCAAAGGTGCCGCCAAATCCGCAACACTCATCCGGCCGCCGCAACTCCACCAATTGCAGCCCCTCCATCGACGACAACAACCGCCCCGCCTTGCTGAACCGCGGCGTCATCAGCTCGCTCGACGAACCTAGCCGCAGTTCCCGCAAACCGTGGCAGCTTTGATGCAGCCCAACACGATACGGAAAACGCCCTGCGATCTTCTCGACACCCAACACATCGCAGAGGAATTCGCACAATTCGAACGTGCGGCCGCAAACCCGTTCTGCATCGGGATGATCCCCCACCAGATCGTGATAGTGTTTGCGCACCATCGCCGTGCAACTTCCCGAAGGACAAACCACGTACTCGAACTCGCGGAACACATGCAGGAAGCGCCGCGCGAGCGGAGCCGCCTCGTCGGCAAAACCCGTGTTCGCCATCGGCTGTCCGCAACAGGTTTGACCGGCCGGAAACTCGACCGTGCAGCCGAAGCGCTCCAGCACTTCCCATGTCGCCCACGCCACCTGCGGATACAACTGATCGACGTAGCAGGGAACGAACAAGCCTACGTGCGGCATGAAGGCACTCTTCTCGCTAAATCATCGGCGATTCGAGATTATAGGCACCGGTCGCTCCGACCCGTAGGGAGCGGCCACAATGTTCCGCGGACTGCGGACGACCCGCGGACCCCCACCGGCCGTTTGCGCTGCAATTCCATCGGCCCGTTTCACGGAAGTTGAACCGCCCTGTTTCGCTGGATTTCAAGCAGCCTTTTTCGCTGGATTTCAACGCACCATTGGCTATGCTCAGGAGGAGAGCAACCGCCATGCGGGCCAACTGAGCGCCGTCGCCAGAACGCAATTTCTGCGGAATGGAGGACCAGAACGGGACAGTGGACTTCGCGGGGGGGCGGCGGCACAACCTTCGCGGCCCAATCCGCCCACGGACGCCCTCGAGGGGGGCGCGGAGGGAACACGTGTCTGGAGGGGCGAACGATGGCCATTCGCCGCAACCCCGAATCGGGTCGCCGGGCCGTGATGTTGCTCGCCACGGTCTTCGTCGTGTTCATCGGCGCGGTGGCCACCGCGTTCACTGTGCTGGCCGCGGCCGAGCGCGCGGGGTGGGCCGCCTGGGGAGTTTGGCTGGCATTATTCGGCAGCGTGGTTCTGTGTTTGTGGGCATTATGGGATGGGGGAGAACGGAAGACCTCTCCCCTGCAAATGTTGTGGCAAATGCGGCGGAAACCGCGGGTCGATCCATTGCTGCTCTACAAGCCGCGGAAGAAGCGCTTCGTGCCCGAACGCCCCTGGGGATCGAATCAGCCGCCAACGCTTGAATCGCTGCGGGAAGCCGCCGAGGAGAGCAGCGTGACCTGGGTACCCCACGGTCCCCCACCCGAGCGGGAACGTCCGCCGCGCCGCCCCTGACGTGGCGGGCCGAGGTGTGAGACGCAACCAACGAGGCTCGACCGTCGACAGTAGCCGGCCGTTCGCGAGGCGGTCGTTCCGCTTCCAAAGAAGCACATCGCTTCGTCTCCGCGCCGGCGATTTCCTCCGCGGCATCTCCCGGAACGACGGGGCGCGCGAGATCGCATGCCGACGCCGCGACCGCTGAACGGCTCCGCCGTCGAGGCGTCAACCGACGTTCTTCCATGCCCCTTCCTTGGCCGAGGCGAGCACGGCATCGCACACTTTCTGGGTTTGCAGGGCATCGCGGAAGGTCGGTCCGACCGACTCCCCCTTGGCCACCCCTTCCAGAAAATCGCGGACCTGGTGCACAAAGCTGTGCTCATAGCCGATCTGCAATCCGGGCACCCACCAGTGTTTCATGTAGGGGTGATCGCCGTCGGTGACATGGATGGAGCGCCAGCCGCGGAACGGCCCTTCGTCGCGGTGGTCGAACCATTGCAGACGATGAAGATCGTGGAGATCCCACTTGAGGGACGCGTGCTCGCCATTGATCTCGAAGGTGTACAGGGCCTTGTGACCGCGGGCATAACGGGTCGACTCGAACAGCCCCAGCGAACCGTTGCCGAAGCGGCAGAGGAACGCGCAGGCGTCGTCGATGCCCACCTTCTCCACCTTGCCCGTCAGATTGTGCTTGCGTTCCTTCACGAAGGTTTCCGTCATGGCATTGACGGTGGTAATGCCCCCGTTCAGCCAGATCGCCGTGTCGATGCAGTGGGCGAGCAGGTCGCCAGTCACCCCCGAGCCGGCCGCGGCGACATCCAGCCGCCACAACGCCTGCCCCCCTTGCGGCAAGTCCGCTGAGATCGTCCAGTCTTGCAGGAAGTTGGCCCGGTAGTGAAACACCTTGCCGAGCTTTCCCGAATCGACGATCTGCTTGGCAAACGTGACCGCCGGAATGCGGCGATAGTTGTACCAGACGGTGTTGAGCACCTGGGCCTTTTCGACCGCCTGACACATCTCTTCCCCTTCGGCGGCGTTCATGGCCAACGGCTTTTCGCAGAGAATCATTTTGCCATGGGCGGCAGCCGCCACGGCAATCTCTTTGTGCAGGTTATTGGGGGTGCAGATATCGACCGCGTCGATATCCTTCCGTTCGACCAGCTTTCGCCAGTCGGTTTCCACGGAGGCATAACCCCACTGGTCGGCGAAGGCTTTGGCCTTGGCCGCATCGCGGGCGCAAGCCGCCTGCAACACGGGATGGTATTCCAGCTCGAAAAAGTTCGCCACGCGGTTGTACGCATTGGAATGCGCCCGGCCCATGAAGCCATAGCCGATCATGCCGATACGAAGCGGTTTAGCCATTGGTGTGGATCCTTCGAAAACGAACGGTCGGAGTCGGCACTGCCGGAGTTCGAGTTAGCGTCATACCCGGTTGCCGTCGACAGAGCAACCGACGGTGCCTGGGTTCCCGGCAGTCCGGCAAGCTGAAAGCCCGGCAGCTTCTCAGCCTTTCCGCGGGAATTCCCTGCCGCCGACGGTCAGAACTCCACCGTATTCGTGGCCGTGTCTGCCGCGCTCTTGGTCGCGGCCGGCTCCCCGGCCAGCACATCGGTCCGTGGAAGGGGTTGCGTCGGCCGGGCGGTCGGCAGGCCGAGCCAACCAGGCCAGGCACCCTCCTTGGGCGTTTCCAGGAGGGCTGGTTTCACCTTGGCGGAAGGCTCTGCCCCTGTCTTCGGTCGCGACACAGAACGATCGTACACGGGAGGTTTCGGACGGGGCGCAAACTGGAAACCGAAGAACGGAATCCGGGAATTGCTGTCGATCGACAGGCTCGAACGCTCCAGCGCGCAACCACCCGACACAGCGACCGCCAACAAGGCCGCTGCGGCGCGGACCGCATTTGTTCCCGTCAATCGGATGGACATCGAGGACATGTTTCCGCGCACCGTCTCGGAAGCGGCTGCTGAGAGCAGGACGAAGGGTGATAGCAGCTTTGGGGCGGCATGAGAAGACCAACTCGTGATTCCCGCGGCACCGCCATGGGACCGCCGAACTGCTCGGGGCGGCGTAGTGCCGGCGGGACTGCCCGCGGCGGAGCGCGAGGGCTATTCCCTCGTCGTGGGGCTGCCGGCGAAGAGTTGTCCGCGCCCGCCGCTGGAGTTCGGGCTGTCGATTCACCCCTCAGGCCAGGAGGGGCGTGAGGACTTCTCCCGCGACGTCGGTCAGACGGTAATCCCGTCCCTGGAAGCGAAAGGTCAGCTTCCGATGATCGATTCCCAGCAGATGCAGCATGGTGGCGTGCAAATCATGCACACTCACGCGGTTCACCACCGCATGATAACCCAAATCGTCGGTTTCACCGTAGGTGATTCCCCGCTTGAGACCGCCGCCGGCGAGCCAGATGGAAAAGCCCATCATGTGATGGTCGCGACCGATGGTCCCCTTGTTCCCCTGTCCCATCGGAGTGCGCCCGAATTCGCCGCCCCAGATCACCAGGGTTTCATCCAACATGCCGCGTTGTTTCAGATCGGTCAGCAGAGCCGCGCACGCCCGGTCGGTTTCCGGGGATTGCGCGGGGAGAAACTCCCGCAGACCGCTGTGATGGTCCCAATCGCGGTGGTACAGTTGAATGAACCGCACGCCCCGCTCCGCCAGCCGGCGGGCGAGCAGGCAATTGGTGGCGAAGCTGCCATCCCCCGGCGTAGCGCCGTAAAGTTTGAGGATCGATTGCGGTTCCCGCGACAGATCCATCAACTCGGGCACGCTGGTTTGCATGCGGAACGCCAGCTCATACTGGCTGATCCGGGTTTGGATTTCCGGATCGTCGATGGCGCGCTCCAGAGAACCGTTGAGCTGATTGACGGCATCGATCACATCGCGCTGCCGGGCCAAGGACACCCCCTCGGGTGGGCTGAGGTAGTGCACCGCGTCGCCGACGGAATAGAACCGCACCCCCTGGAAGCGGCTGGGCAGAAAGCCGCTGTGCCATTGCCGCGAATGAATCGGTTGCGGTGAACGTCCGGGAGCCGTGGAGGTCAACACCACATAACCGGGCAGATCGCGGCTGTCGGCACCCAAGCCGTACCAGCACCAACTCCCCATGCTCGGCCGGCCGGAGACGGTTGAACCGGTATTCATGAAGGTGTGGGCGGGATCGTGGTTGATGGCCTCGGTGTGCATCGAGCGGATGATGCACAAGTCGTCGGCCAGCGCCCCCAGTTTGGGAAACAATTCGCTGATTTCCTGCCCCGATTCTCCCCAGCGGCGAAACTTGAACTGCGGTCCCAAAATCCGCAGGGGACCTGTATTTTGCAACTGGGCGATCGGCTGTCCCGCCGTGACCGATTCGGGCATCGGCTGACCGTCGAGTTCCGCCAGCCGCGGCTTGTAGTCGAACGTCTCCAGATGGCTCGGCCCGCCAGCCATGCACAGGTGAATGACCCGCTTGACCCGCGGCGAAACATGCGGCGGGCGCACCACTCCCCGCCAAGGCGCGGCGTCGGCCGCCTGGCCCGCAGTCTCCCGCGAAAGCACCGCCAGCGCGACCGCCCCCAACCCCGACAGGGAGCGCCCCAAAAACGTCCGGCGATTTGCCCACGTCCGCAGAGCGTCGGCTGCCATCATGACTGGCTGATCCTCCAGAATGATGGACGCGATTTTACCACATTCCGGCCCGCTTCCCCGCCAGATTTCTCCGCGCCCGATTCGGCGGCGGGCCAGCGGGGCTGAACGAACGCGCGGACTCGCGGACTTCAACAGACCTGCGTGAGCTGTTGATAGTCGGCTTGCAGTTGCCGGGTGATTGGTCCCACTTGGAACAAGTGCTGATCGATGCACGACACGGGAACCACCTCCACGGCGGTTCCGGTGAGAAACACTTCGTCCGCTTGGGGCAATTCGTCGGGAAAGATGGCCCGTTCGACCACGCGAATGTCCCGCCGCCGCGCCAACTCGATGACGGTCTGCCGGGTGATACCGTCCAGAAAACAATCGGGCGTGGGAGTGTGCAATTCCCCCTTCAGCACCATGAAGAAGTTGGCCCCGGTGGCCTCGGCCACCTGGCCGCGATAGTCGAGCATCAGCGCATCCTGAAAACCGGCCGCTTCGGCGGCATCGCGGCTAAGGGTGCAAATCATGTACAACCCGGCGGCTTTGCTCGCCGTGGGCGCACAATTGGCCGCGGGACGCCGCCACGACGACGTCATCAGACGGATGCCATTCCGCCGCGCTTCATCGCCATAGTAGGCCGGCCAGGGAAAGGCGGCGATGGCGACATGCGGTTTGGCTCCCTTGGCGGATACGCCAATCACCTCGCTGCCGCGCCAGGCAATCGGCCGCACGTAGCCGGTGTCGATGGCGTTGCGGCCGACGACTTCCCGCGTGGCCTGCTCGAGTTCTTCCACGGAATACGGCAGTTCATATCCCAGCAGCTCGCTCGATCGGCGCAACCGCTGGCTATGCTCCCGCAGTTTGAAGGTCCGGCCGTTGTAAACGCGTTCCCCCTCGAACACCGCACTTCCATAGTGCAGACTGTGGGACAGGACGTGCAATCTGGCTTCCCGCCAGGGAACAAATGCGCCATCCAACCAAATGACGCCATCCCGGTCATCCAAGGGCAACGCGGACACGATCTTACTCCTTCCCTTGCCGTCTCCATCCTTTGAGCATAGCACATTCCCTGCCGTCCGGCAGCCTTCCTCGACCCAGAGACGGGGCTCCGCGGGTGCAGCCATGGCTGCGGACCGGTTGCACCGAGCGCAACAGCGATCCCGTGGGCAATGCGGTCTCACCGCCACCTGCTCGCGGTCTCACCACCGCCTGCTCCCCGACTTCCGGCCGCCCAACCGCCGTGCGCACGCGGCGATGTTCATCGGCCGCGCAGCCGCCTCCCCAACGCGGCGATCTGCTCCGCGCAGGCCTTGCGGGCTTCGTTAAACCCGCGGACATCCACCTCCTGGCGCTGGAGATAGTTGAGCACGATCGCCTCCGCCCGGGCGATTTCCTCGCACACCGCGGGCACCTCCGAGGCGATTTCCGCCGGAATGGTGGTGACGCCATTCCAATCGCCATGCAGCAGGTCGCCGGGATAGATCGTCAGCCCTCCCACCGTCACCGGCACATTGATCGACACAATATGGCAGTAACCGTGCGCCGCCATCGCCCCCTTCGTGAAGACCGGAAAGCCTAACGCCTCCACCTGCGCCAGGTCGCGCCCCGTCCCCGAGGTAATCAATCCCGCCGCCCCAAACCGCTTGTAGGTGGAGCACATGACCTCTCCGAAGGTCGCCGCGGCACACGGCTCGTCGAGATCTTGAAAGACGATCACCGGTGGTCCCGGCAGGGACGAAAAGGCCTCCAGTTGCGCTCCAATACTGGCATACACGTCTCCCGAGCGGGGCGGCGACTGACTGCGAAACGTCGAGGTCAGCGCATAACCCACCATGGGGGGCAATTGCGGAAAACAGGCCCGAATGCTGTGATCCATGTAGCCCTGGCTCCGCGGCCGCAAGTCCCACAACTCGACGGCGTTGCATACGGTGGGCGAGTCGTATTTGGCCAGCGCGGCCAGTTGCGCGGCGGTCAAACCTGTCTGCGTCATGGTTCGGAACTCCTTCGAAGTTTGCCAGACCACCGCTCCCCAGGCGGCTTGTCCCTCGCCCGCCGCCTCGCGACATCCCCGATGGCCTGGGGACTTCAATGACCTCGCGATGTCACGAGCGCGCGGCGGAAGACACGGATGATACGCCGACCATGCACGGGGGAAAAGCACACCCTCCCTTTCCCCAGCGGGGCAGCGGGGCTTCGGGGCAACGGGGCTTCGGAGCCGCGGGGCGTTGGGTTCTCGAAAACGGTCCCTCCCACCCGTGATGTCCCCGGCCAACGGGCCATTCGAACCCGCGTCCCCCCGCGAGCGGGCATTGCTTCCGCGTGCCAAGGCGTCCCCTGTGTCAAGGCGTCTTGAGACGCAATGGCAACAACGACCGGCCTGGCCAAGAGACACCGTATCAATCCGCAAATTCCAGCCGCGGGCAGGTTGCTGAGGCTAGGCCGGCAGCGGCCGCAAGGTCTAGAATTCGCACCGCGCCGACGGGTCTGGAGCGGCTCGCCCATTTTGTGTTTGTTCGTTCCGCGTTGATTTAGGAGCACACTGCCATGCAAGGGAATCAAAGCGTTATCGATGCGTTGAACGCCGGTCTGACACTCGAACTGACCGCCATCAATCAGTATTTCGTGCAAGCCAAAATGTGCCGCAATTGGGGCCTGCACAAACTGGCCGAAAAGCACTACCACGAGTCGATTGGGGAAATGAAGCACGCTGAAAAGCTGATCGACCGCATTCTGTTTCTGGAAGGCGTGCCGGAAATCGCCCGGTATGATGTGATCCGCGTCGGCACCACGGTTCCCGAACAGTTTCAGAACGACCTCGCCCTGGAAATGAAGGGCGTGACCACGTACCGGGCCGCGATCCAAACCTGCGAGGCGGAAAAAGACGCCGTCAGCCGCGATCTGCTCACCAAAATCCTCATCGAATCGGAAGAACATGTGGATTGGCTGGAAGCCCAACTCGACCTGATCAGCAAGATGGGACTGGAGATTTACCTGGGACACCAGATGGGCGACCACGAGGAGGGACATTGATTCGCATCTGGCGACGGGGGTCACCCCGCGCGGGTGCGAAAAAGGGCAAGCTCCCGCCAGTTTTCGACACCGCCAGGAGGCCTCTGCTCTCCACAACCCCAGGGGCTGCCACCACCCTTGGCCCAGTTCCCCGTCATCGGGGCAAACGGGGGGGCGAACGGCGAGTCCGCGCGGACGTGGAACCCGCGGACTTCGCTGGCCGGCAATCGACATTTCGGTTCGTGTCACCCGCAGGCCGACAAATCCCGGCATCCGCACGCCGACGAACCGTGATCATGCGCACTCCGATCGCTGATCGGCGGCCGCATCTCCGGGCGAACCGCGTTTTCCTTCCTGGTAGAACGCTTCCATTTCAGCCAAGGTGGCGGAATGGAGTTCGCGGCCTCGAGCCCGCACCTGCTGTTCGATGTAACGCACGCGTCGCTCGAACTTCCGCACGCTGCGCCGCAGGGCTTCCTCGGGATTGACATGCCACCGCCGGGCGATATTCGCCAGCACGAACAGCACATCCCCCAATTCCTCCTCGATGCGGGCTTGTTTCAATGGTGGAAACGGCGGCGGATCGGGCTGGACGGGAGCCTCCACCGTCGCCACCACCTCCGGCAACTTTCCGTCCGGAAAAAGTTCGCGGGCCAATTCGTTGAGTTCTTCCCGCAGCTTGTCGAACAGCATCTCCCGAGCGGGAAAGTCGTAACCCATGCGGGCCGCCTTGTCGGTCACGCGGGCAGCCCGTGCCAAGGCGGGCAACGCCGCCGGCAAGCCGTCGAAGATCGAAACCCGCCGCTTCTCGTGATGCTTGATGCGGTCCCAATTCCGCGTCACCTCCTGGGCAGTGTTGGCTTCCACGTCACCGAAAACGTGTGGGTGCCGAGCCACCAGCTTCCGCGTGAGCGCTTCCACCACCTCCACGAGGTCGAACCGTCCTTCATCGGCGGCGATCTGGCTGTCGAGCACCACTTGCAGCAATACATCGCCCAACTCTTCCACGATCTGGCCGTCGTCTCCACTGTCGATGGCCTCGAGGAGTTCGTACGTTTCTTCCAGCGTGTAGGGTTTGATGCTGGCCAGCGTTTGTTCCCGATCCCACGGACAACCGGACGGCGAGCGCAGTTGGGCGACGACCTCCGCCAGTCGCCGCACCACGGCGTTCAAGCGGACGGGATCGGGAGGCGTGCCGGGCGACGGTAAACTCGCGGCCATTGCGTGTTGCTCCCCCAAGGCGTAAAACTGGACCCACAGAATAGACGATCGCACCCTGTCGTGCGAAGCCTGGCGACACCGTCTCAAACGGATGTTCGTCGACACCTCGCATCGTTGGGCGCGATGGGTCTGCCATGCATGCCGTGCATTCCGCAGTCTCTGCCCGGGAGGAGTCGAACCATGTGGCGCGTGATGGCCGTGTGCGGTGTCTGTGTGTGGGGTGGGTTGGTTTTGGCGGACGAGCAGCCAGCGGCTGCGCGGAACGACGTCGCCGCCTTGGAAAAGGAATTCGCCGACAAACTCACCGGCTCCGCGTTGGTGGGGACGTTTTCCGTGGACGGCCGCAACGGTCAGCCGAAGGAAGAGCGCTACGAGATCTCCAGCGCGAAAAAGCTGCAAGGCCATGACTGGGTGATCACGTCGCGGATCAAATACGGCGACAAAGACGTGGTGCTGCCGGTGGTCGTGCAGGTCTTCTGGGCCGATGATACCCCCATGATTTCCCTTACCAATCGCACCATTCCGGGGTTGGGAACGTTTACCGCCCGCGTGTTTTTCCATGGCGAGCGGTACGCCGGCACCTGGCAGCACGACGAAGTGGGAGGCCACATGTGGGGCCGGATCGAGAAGAAGAAGTCCGACACCCAGGCCCAACCGTCGGACAAAACGCCGTAAGATACGGCTGCGTTGCAACCGCGCCGGTCCGCATAGCGGCGAGTGTTCACGAGACGTTCGTTGTGTCGTCGGCGGCGGCGGCCGTGTTGCCTCGCGGTCCGCGGTCGCGCGGAATCGTACGGCCAGTCCAACAACGCCCAACAACGGCAGGCGTTGTCCGCGGTTTTCAAGAATGTTCTCCGCGGATTAGCCGGCGTCGAGGGACGGCCGGTCGAGCGTCCCTGGTTGTGGTCTTCTTCCACTGAATCTACGCTATCTACTCCTCGGGAGTTGAGAGTCATGGCCCACGAGCGCAGCGGTCCGCGGAAACCCGCCACCAAGTTCCCTCACCTGCGGAAACAGATGCAAAAAAACGCCTTGCCGCAGCAGATTGTGGCGAAAAAGTACGGACCGCCGCCGAAAAAGCCGCGCGGCAAACCGTAACCGCAATCAGGGCACATCGGTCGCGCGTGCCGCCGGATCCCACCCCCGCGCCGTTCCCCCCCAGGGGAGTCGGCCGACGGGAAACGGGATCGGTGAAACGACCCGCCAGAGCCGCGATGCACCAATCTCCGCAGCGCACCGATTCGATACAAGGCAGATCGACAACCCGGCACCACGCAGCAGGAGTCCTCGGATGACGACGAACGGCTGGACCCGCCGTCAATGGCTGGTCGCGCAAGCGAGTGCGCTGGCTGGAACGGTTCTCTCTTCAAAACGCCTACGCGCGGCGGAAACCTGGCGGGCGGTGATCCTGGAACGCCGCGTGATCAGTTGGAAACCGCCCCTGTATCACGGCTGGCCAACCCTCGCGCGCCGGCAAAATGGAGAGCTGTTACTGGTGTTTTCTGGCGGGCGAGAAGACCATGTGTGCCCATTCGGTCGGGTGGAACTGATGCGGTCGCAGGATGGCGGCCGCACGTGGCGCTGGCCGCAAGTCTTGCTGGACGGCCCGATCGATGATCGGGACGCCGGTGTTGTCGAAACCGCGCGGGGCAGCATTCTGGTGACGACGTTCACGTCGTTGGACTACGAGCCGCTGCTGACCAGGGCCGAGCAGATTCCCGCCGGTCAGCCCGGAGCCTGGGACGCCGGGAAACTTCAGGAATGGCAGGCCGCGCACGGCCGCATTTCCGCCGAGCAACGCCGCCAGGAATTGGGCACGTGGATGCTCCGTTCCACCGACGGCGGCGTGACGTGGTCGGCCCGCTATCGGGTGCCGGTCAACAGTCCCCATGGACCGATCCTGCTCCGCGATGGCCGGCTGCTATATCCGGGAGTTGCGCTGTGGGAGGAACCGCGCCGCGTCGGAGTCTGCCAATCGACCGATGACGGCGTGACCTGGGAGTGGCTGGCCGACCTGCCGGTCCGGCCAGGGGACGATTCGGCCCACTATCACGAACTGCACGCCGTGGAAGCGGCGACTGGCCGGTTGGTGTTGCACATTCGCAACCATAATCCCGCCAACAAGGCAGAGACGTTGCAATGTGAATCGGAGGACGGCGGCCGGACGTGGACGACACCCCACGCCATCGGCGTCTGGGGCTTGCCGTCCCATTTGCTGCGGTTGCGCGACGGGCGGTTGCTGATGAGCTACGGCTATCGACGGCCGCCCTACGGGAACCAGGTTCGCGTCAGCAGCGATCACGGTGAGACGTGGAGCCATCCGCTAACCCTGTCCGACGACGGCGCGGGAGGCGATTTGGGGTATCCCTCGACCGTGGAGTTAGACGACGGCACCTTGGTGACGGTGTGGTATGAACGGCTGAAGGACAGCCCATTCGCTCAGCTTCGCCAAGCGCGCTGGCGGCTGGAGAGCGCGGCCTGATGCCGGTCGGTCCGTTCCGACCCCAAGCAGCTTCCCACCGGAGACAGCTTCCGACCGCCGGCGAACCACCCCGAACGTCTTGCCGGCGTGCCGTTCTTTTCGACGCAACCTATTGCACGTCGTCAAGTTTCGACTCCCGACCCCGAATCGGCGAGACAAGCCGACCGGCGTGCGTTAAGATCAACACGTGTTTGCCTCCAACGTTCCCGTCTCCCAGGGCGTACTTGGTAGCGGGAGCGAACATGACGCGACTGATGTCTTCCATCAGCGACGATGCCCTCGACGTGCTCGCCACCTCGGGTCCGGTCAGCGAGGCCCGGCTGGTGGAGGAAGCGCGCCGAGGGAGCAAGACCGCTTTCGGCGAACTGGTGGTCCGGTACGAACGTCGGGTACTGCGGGTCATCCTGCAATTCGTCCGCGACCGCGCCCTCGCCGAGGATTTGGCGCAAGAGACGTTTGTGCGGGCCTATCAGCGGTTGGCGCTGTTCGACCCGTCGCGGCGGTTCGGTCCCTGGTTGTTCCGCATTGCCGTCAACCTGACTCTGGATCATCTGCGTCGGCGGAAACGTCGGGGGTGGTTCGCGCTGTTCAGCGAGTCTCGCAACGAACGTGCCCCCGATCCGGAAGCGCCCGATCCGCGCGAGCGGCTCGACCTGTCCCAGGAAGTCGAGCGGGTGCTCGAGCAGCTTCCCGAGTCGTATCGGACGGTGCTGGTGCTGCGCGATCTGGAGAACTTTTCCACCTCCGAAATTGCCGCCATCCTCAACCGGAAAGAGGCCACGATTCGCTGGCGCTTGGCGGAGGCGCGGCGGCGGTTTCAACACCTTTGGAACAGGCGTCTCGAAGGGTTGCCGGAATCAGTTCCCACCCCTTCCGAGTCGCCCGAACTCCTGAACTCGGACGATTGAATTCCCTGCGGGTGCGAGCGATGGATTGTCGGCAGACAGAAGCCATGTTGGCATTATGGGTGGGGCATGACCTGGCCGACGGCGAGCCGGCTCGTTCCCTTCAGACCCACCTGGAAACCTGCGACCGTTGCCGCGAACGGTCGCGCCAGTTTGTGGTGGCCCATACGGCCTTGCTGGAATCCCGCCTGGCGACGCCGCCCGGCGCGAGTCTGTGGCCGCGGGTGCGCGGCCGCCTGGCGGAACTGGAACGGCAGCCGCACTTCGCCAAATTCAATGTGTGGGTGCCCACGGCGATCGCCGCGGCCGCGTGCAGCTTGATGGTGCTGGTGGCCGCGGTGGAGGTGCAGCGGAAGTTCGATGAACGCTCCGTGCCGGCCCCCGTGGTGTCCAAGGTTCGTGCCGAACCGCATCGGCGGCCCCCCATCGAATATGTTCGGAACCGCCCACCGGTGTTCGCGCCGGACAGGCTGCCGCCCCACTCCTCGCCGCGCGAGCCGCGGTTCACCACAGCGGAACACCCCCCCTTTTCCGAATTCAGCGAGTGATCGCCTTCAAAGCGAGCGATCGCCTTCAGAGCGATCGGCATTCAGTGAGCGATCGGCATTCAGCGAGCGATCGCATTCAGTGAGTGATCGCATTCAGTGAGTGATCGCATTCAGTGAGTGATCGCATTCAGTGAGTGATCGCGGGCCGTGTTCCTGCCCGCAGCCACTGGTTGTCCACCGTGCGGAGTCAACCTCCGGCGAACAGGGGTGGGCGGATCATGCGTGCGTTGGCCCCACAACCCGGCCAGTCAACCACCAATGCGTGGTTCAGGCCAACAGCTCGCGAATCGGTCGGCAATCTTCGGGCAGCAGCGTGACGGGACGGTCGTTCCTGTCGCGCACGTAAGCGTGGGGATCGATGCCCAGGTTGTGGTAAATGGTGGCAAGCACATCGCGGTAATGGACGGGGCGCTCCACGGCATAGCCGGCATCCTTATCGGTTCCGCCGATCACCAACCCGCGGGGCATGCCGCCACCCGCCAGCAGCGCCGACTGCACCGGCGCCCAATGATCGCGCCCCGCATTGTTGTTGATCTTGGGGGTGCGTCCGAATTCGCCCCACACCACGAGCGTGACCTCCCGCTCCAGTCCCCGGTCGGTCAGGTCTTGAATCAGGGCCGATAACCCGGCATCCACCGTGGGCAGATGCTGCTTGAGATGCGCGAAATTATTGCCGTGGGTATCCCAAAACCCATACGCCACCGTGACCACGCGGACTCCCGCCTCGACCAGCCGCCGCGCGATCAACAGTTGATCGTTCCACAGCGGGGCGCCGTCGCCCAAATGCTTCGACGACCCCTTGCCGTAACGTTCCCGCAACAGGGGGTCTTCCTTCTCGACATCGAGGGCATCGACGATTTTGGACGATGTCAGCACGTCGAAGGCCCGGCGATAGTTTTCCGCCACGTGGTCCAACCCGCGGGCATCCAACTTGCGCCGCAGAACATCCAGTTCGCGCAGCAGTTGCCGCCGACTTTCAAACTGCCCGGGAGGCACATAGCGCAGCTTCATGCTGGCGAGGTCTTCGCCGTCGGCACGGACCTGATTGTAGGCGCTTCCCAAATAGCCTGCCCCCGTGCTGTTGTACGGGCGATGCTGCATGGTGGGAAACAGGTCGACAAACGGGGGCGTCAGCGGATCGACGGCTCCCAGCACTTTCGCCACCGCTGAACCGAAGTTCGGATACTCGTTCCGCTGCACCTCGCCCATCGTGTAACCGGTCAGGTTCTGGAAGCTCGAATGCTCGTCCCGCTGGCCGACGACGGAGCGAATCACCACACAGCGATCGGCCACCCGCGCCAATTTGGGCAAATGTTCGCAAAATTCGAGGCCGGGCACCGACGTCGCAATGGGTTGAAACTCCCCGCGCACCTCGCGCGGCGCCTGGGGCTTCAGGTCGAACGTATCTTGATGGGCCAGCCCGCCCGACAGGTAGACCATAATGACGGCCTTGTGCCCGCGTTTCGCCGCTCCGGAGGCTTCCAGACGCAACAGGTCGGCGAGCGTAAGCCCTCCCACCGCCAGACCGCCCATCCGCACAAACGACCGACGGGAAATGCCATCACAAAACCGCCGCTGCTGGCCCCACCACGTGAACATCGCCGCATCCTCGCTCGCGGGCTGCTTGAAGCCAGCCCTCAGTCGGCACACAACCCATCAACGACCCTAGATACCTGCACATCCTAATGGTGCTTGGTCGATCGCGGAAGGTCGAACCCGACAAATCGGCGGCGGGAATGTGGCTGCGCACTCGAACCGCTCTGTCCTCAGCCCGCGACCCCGAGTGCTGCCACCGTAAGGAGTCGAGTGAATGCCGCCCGGAAGGAGTCGAGTGAACGAACGATTACCTCTGCGGAAAAAAGCTAAAAGGGTGCTGTCGGCGGGACTCCGCAGGAAGTCGGCACAATGGTGATTATTCCGAACGGCTGATGTTGGCCGCGGCCCGTTCCTTCGCCACCACGTCTTGCCACCATTGCACGCTCAGTCGATCGAGAATCACCGGGCGGGCATCTTCCAGGCTCAATTGGCCGGCTTTCCGTTCCGTCACCTGCACGAGGTGCCAGCCGAATGCGGTCCGCAACGGTCCGGCGATTTCCCCGGGTTGCAACGTCAGCACGACGGACGTGAGTTCCGCCGGCAGTTTTCCCGGCGCGCCGACCCAGCCCACATCGCCCCCCTGTTGACCACTGGGAGACTGCGAGTGCTGTTGGGCGGCTTCCGCAAACGAGAGTCGTCCGGCTTCGATGTCCCGTTTCAACCGCAACAGCAACTGCTCGGCCGCTGACGATTGGCTGTCGGCCGCATCGCTGGGCACCTTGCGGAAAATCTGTCGGACCCGCACGCGCGTGCCATCAAGCTCCGACCGATGCTCCTCGAAATACTGCTGAATTTGGCGGTCCGAGGCAGCTTGTTGCACATACACCTGCCAGGCGAGGGACAACCCCAATTCCTGTTGCAGCACCTCGCGGGTCAGCCCCAGGCGGGCCAGGAAGGGGTCGGGTTGTTCGCCTCGGCGGCGGATCAAGTCTTCTAGTTGACGGATCTGAAACTCGACGGCATCCGAGGGAGGCGTGATTTTTCGCCGGCTCAAGAATCCGCGAATGAGGGCCCGTTCAATGGCGTGATCGATCAGCCAGACCCGTCGTTCGGGAGTCAGTGCGCCGTTCTCGCCCCGCGTGAGCCGGAGAAACTCCCACTCGGCGGCGGACAGCGGGCGCCCATTCACCACGATGCGGGGAGGTGGTTCCTCGGCGGCTGACAGCCAGGCTGCGAGGGGAACGGGAATGGCGCGCGGCATGACGGCAGAGGCGCATGGGCCGACGGTCGTCAGCACGGTCCAGCACAACCAGCAGAGGATCCCGGCAAGCGACATGGCAATCATTCCCAAGGACGGTGAGTTTCCTGGCAGAGGGCAGAGAGATGCACCTTGGTTCCGAGTGATCGGCGGCCCTCAACGCTGACGCCACACGTCGCCGCGAGTGAGCGCCAGTTCCGGCAGCAACGACTCGATCTGCGCGAAAAACCGCGCCGCGTCGACCGGATAGCCTTGCGTGGGCCGCAGGTACGGCAGACGCGCGCTCCAAAAGGCGTTGAACTGCTGCATATGCACCTCGCGCAGGTATTTGGCAACCATCGAGGCCAAAGCGACGGGGGCGTACCGCTCCGCTCGGGGTTCAAAACGGAATTCCGTCTGGGCGCAGCGGTAGGCGCTGCGCAGAGGGCCTTCCTCGACGATCGTCACCCAAGCTCCTTCGGTCAATTCGGAGAGATAGGCGGCATAAAAGGTCCGACCGCCCAATTTGTCGCTGACCAGCAGCGTAGGCTCCGCGGCGGCCCGTTGCCACGCCGAACGGGTCACCTCCCGATGGATCGCCGCGACCGCGTCGGCTTTGTTGCGATGGCGTTCGAGCAACCGATTGAATTCGACGGGGTGGACCACGCGGGCCACCACGTCTTGCAAGCGCAGCCCCGTGAGGGCGCCTTGCCGGCGCAAGGCTTCGGCGGCGCGGCTGATCTCGTCGGCGGAGTGGGCCCGCGGCAGGGGGAGCGGCGGACCTTGGTGCCAGGGAACGTCGGCGGGGAGATCGGCCCCCATCCTGGCGAGCAATTCGGGGAGAGTTCTGGCCGGTGGCTGGGACCAGGCCAACATCGCCAGGACGGTGCGTTCCAAGAGCGCCAAACCGGTCTTCGGCTTGAACACCGCCTTGGAATCGGCGAGCACGAGGCGCGCCCCCTCGCCTTGCGGATCCGGCGTGACCACCGGGGCCAGCGCCGACCATACGTCGCAATCCGCGGGTGGTCCCGGCGTGTCCCACACCGTCGCCACCACCACGAACGGTCCCAAATTCGGTCCCAGGCCGGCCTCATCCACGCCGATGCAAACACCCATGGTTCGGCATCCTTGTCCGCGTCCTGCCCATTCCCCAGAGGGTGCCGGCGATCCGACCCTGAAGGACGATCACATATTGGTTTTGGCATCGCCGGCATCACCCAGCACGCCGTGCAAGGCGGCGTGCAGCATGGCATCGTGGCGGTGGTCCTGCGAGTACACCCGGAAGATGCAAAAGCTGATGGGCAGAGCGCGAAACAGCTCGTCGTCGTGCAGTTCTTGCGGCGTGCCCACGGCGGGATCGAGCAGAAAGTTCTGTCCGCCCGCCGGCAAACGGCCACTGGGCCGGTGATAGTGGCGGGCCACGTCGATCTTCAAGGGGAGGTCCTGCAAGCCAGCGGGGAGACGTTCGCGAATCCGCCGCAAGATCAGGCTGGGTTCCGAAAAGATCGTCATCCGCTCCGACGTTCCGCTGTGGAAGTTCACCATGCGTTCGCAAGCCATTTTCCACTGGACCTTGCGCGACAGGATGAGCTTCCAGCGCTCGCCCAGGGCGCGCAAGTCGGGATCGGAGGCGTCGGCCCAGCGCTGCACATCGACCAGAAACGACGACTCGGTGAATCCCAGGTAACGGTCGAGCCGATGCAGCGGGTTGCCCTCGAACAATCGGGCCATCGTCTCGTGGAACAGATCTTCCAAAGCCAGGTCGAGGGCCCGCACCGTGCGGTGAAAGTAAACGGTGCGAAACAAGTTGGCCCGCGTTTCGATGAAATTGATCAGCGTGGGCAAACCCCGGACGTGGATCGTCAATCCCGCCGGCGTGAAAAAGGTGTAGTGCAGCAGCCGCGACAGATCGAAGGCCCGCGTGTTGTAGCCGGTCATGTAGGCATCGCGGAGCACGAAGTCCATGTTGTCCACGGTATAAATGCCGCTGAACAGCGACCGCAACCTGGCCAGCCACTCGGGATGGCCGGCGGCATCGTCCGGGGGTTTGGGCCGGCGGATCAGCCAGGCGATTTGCCGGGGGTCCAATTCTTCCAAGGGCTGCAAGCGCCCCCGGGGATTGCGGCGCACCCGCCGCAGGAGATCGCCCAGTTCGTGCTCGATGATCGCCGCCCCGAGGTCTTCGTGGGTGATGCCAAACTGGTCCAAATAATGGTCGTCGAAAAAATGCCCGAATGGCCCGTGGCCGACGTCGTGCAGGAGCGCGGCCATCCGCAACAGCGTTTCGACATACGCCCGCGACGGGACGTGCCGGCAGGCCTCGGCCAAAGATTCGTACCAATGCTCGACAGCCAGCGACGCCAAATGCATCGCCCCGAGCACGTGCTGAAACCGCATGTGCTCGGCCGAGGGGAACACCCACCAGGCCGTTTGCAACTGATGAATCTGCCGCAGCCGCTGCACCCAGGGATGGTCGATGATCTCCTGCTCGGCGACCTCACCGGACGGCAAATTCGCCTTGGCGATGAACGGAATGTACCCGTGGATGGGATCGTGCGACAGGCTCTCGTGGACAAAGTCGCGGGGCATATGGAGACATCCTGGAAATGGCTCCATCATAGCGTCGCCATGCCGCGCCACAGAAGCACGCTCGCCAGCACCCGTTGCCGTTCAAGAGTTCCCGGAACCAGTGGAGTTCCCAGGACTGGCGAAGTTCCCTGAACCGGCGAAGTTCCAGGAACGCGTGAAGCTCCAGGAACGGGCGAAGTTCCAGGAACGGGCGAAGTTCCCAGGACTGGCGAGGTTCCCTGAACCGGCAGCGTTGCAGGCACCGACAGCCTCCAGCGGCCGACGGACGGAAGCAGCCAACAATCTCGATGTGCCCCCTCGTTCCGCAAGGGACGGCGCACTCAATGGGCCCGCGGATCTGGCTCAGTCCCCCCTGCGGGAGCGGTGGAAGCGGCCGCCGGTTTCGCGTGCGCGGGTCCCGCATGAGGCGTGTTGTAGGCCACAATCACAATGCACACCGCCATGCCGGCAATGCCCAGGTACAACCAGGGGTTGAAGTCGGCTTTCGTGAGGATCACGGAAGTGATGGCCGTCACGGAAACAGCGGTGCCGAACACGATCGGCATCACGATGTCCGCGCGGGGCTTCATTCCCTGAAACGAGAACATGGCCAGCGTGAGGGTCAGCGCGCCGAAGGCCCCCAAAGAACCCGCGATGAAGCCCCAACTGGCGCCGGTCGCCGTGTAGCTGAACCCGGACTTCGTGTACACGATGCCTCCATAGCCGCCGATCACGGCCCACACCAGGTACGCCAGGCCAATCATCAAATAAGGCTTGAAGGGATTGTGCTCGGCGGCTCGCGAGATGCCCAGCGCCGGTCCATACGTTCCCCAAAACAGTCCGGTCAACAGGGCAAACACAATCGGCCACTTCATGCTGAGGTTCCTCGCAAATCGTCTGTGCAGGTGCGGGTGAGGTCGGTTGGTCGCACCGGCAAATTACCACGCGGGCGGACCCCGTCACCACTCAGCGGCGGTCATTCGCCCCGCAACGTCGCCACCAGGGGCAGGGAAACAGCCGTCTTCACGGCGCCCAGGGCGGCCAGGCAGCCCACCACAAACACCGCCGCGAGCAGACTCAGCAATCCCCCCCACGGAACCCGAGCCTCCGTGCTCGCGAGATGCGGCGCCATCGCCAACAGGGCCGAACTCGAGCCTGTCGCCAACCCCCACACCAGCAACCAGCCATTCTCGATGAGCACGAGCGTCCCGATGGTCCGCGGCGACAAACCCACCGCCCGCAATAAGGCGACCTCGGCCTGACGTTCCCACACGTTCCGCAGCATCACCGTGGCCAGCCCCAACGTTCCCAACAACAAGCCCAGACCACCCACCGTTTGGAACGTCGACAAATAGGTATTCTGCACCGCCAAGAACCGCGCCAGCCGCTCCGACACCGGCTCGACATCCAGCCCGTATTCCGCGAGTTCGGATTCCAGCAGATCGGTCGCGGCGGCGGCGTGGTCCGGCGGCACCTCCACCAGAAAATACTGGTAGCCTTGCCGCTCGGGATACACCCGCAAGAAGTGTTCCTCGGAAATCACCAGCACTCCCTGAAACACGCTGCCATCCAACATGCCGATCACCTTCAGCCAGCAGCGGCGCGCGGCGTTGTCCGCGGGATAGGGCAATTGGTCGCCGATCCCTTTTTTCAGCCCGAACATCAGCGTGTTCATGTCTCCCAAGGCGGGAAACACCAGCGAATGGTCGGAAGCCGCGTGCGGAGCGGATGATTCCGCGAGGTGCAGTTTTCGCCACAGCTCGTCCCCCCCGCCGAGAATCCGGAACCCTCCCCGCTCCAGAAACCGGCGCGGGGCCCCCAGCAAGGTCGGCGCCCGCGTCTGAAACAGGTTCAGGCAACTCGCGTCTTCCCCCGGCTGCACGCGGAAGGCATACACCTGCATGGCTTTTAGCGCCGCCGCTTGCTGGGGAGTGCGCGGCTGCAAATTCAGTTGCTTGCGGCCCTCGGCCGTGTTGAGGTCGAACAGAATGGGCCGGCTGGCCTCGGCCACCAACGTGAAGCCCCCGTTACCCGACCGCAGATCGGGGCGCTCTCCCGTGGGATCTTTATGTCCCGCCGCCACAGCCGTGATCAGGAAGGTAGCGGCGGCAATCAGCCCGGCGGACAACACGCTCCGTTGCCGGCGGCGTGAAGCATTCTTCAAACCCAGTTCCACCAGCGTTTTGGCCGGTCGCGGCGAACGCGGTTCCCATTCCAGCCACGCCGACAGCCCCCACATGCCGCCAACCAATAGCAACACGCCAGCGAGAAAGAACACCACGATCGGCCACGACAACCCCGCAAAGGCTTCTCCCGCGGGTATCACGCCGCTCAGCCCCCCCAGCAACAGCAATCCCGCCAATCCCAAGGCGACAGCCGCCTTTCGCGCCGCTGATCGTCCCCGGCGGTCCCCCTCGCTCACGCCGCTCATCTGGGCTCGCAGCGAAACACCGTGCAACTGCCTCACTCCGCTGGCCATGGCCAGCAGTGACGCCATGCCGGCGATCACTGCTCCCCCGACCACGCTGTCGACCTCCACCGATAACAGCAAAAACCGCGTGCCGATCGCCCCGATCCACCACGTCTTCAATCCGTAAAGCATGAGCTGCGCATAGCCCACCGCCGCCGCGCATCCCGCCAGGCAGCCGATCAGCACCAGCACCAGGGCCTCTCCCAGCAGCATCCGCCGCACCAGCCGCGGCGGCAAACCGATGGCCCCCAACAGCCCCCACTGCCGCACGCGCTGGTCGATCGCCAGGCGAAACAGCAACCCCACCAGAATCATCGCCGAGAGGATGAGGAACAAGCTGAACCCCAGAAACAGCCCGGTGAAATCGGTCGCGCCGTTCGCCGCTTCCAACCCCGCCCGCTTCACCTCTTGAAACGCCAGCCCCAAGGCATGAGGGTCCACCGTCGCGAGCAGAAAGCGTTCCAGGTCGGCACGTGCCTGTTCCAGGCTGTGGCCGGCGGGCAAGGCGACGCGCACCGACGTCAGCGAACCATACCGGCTCGGCCACAACTTTTGCGCCGTCGCCAGCGAGAAGAACATCTTGGGCGTGGCACGGTGGTCGTTCCAGTATTCGTCATCCCGCGCCGTGACCTTGTCCAAATCCATGGGAAACGGCTGGTCCCAATCGCTCAGCGATTCGACGTCGGTGATCCCCTTCACTTCCGGCGTGAGCTGTTGGTCGGCCGCGGCCCCCGTGAGCTTCACGATGCCCCGCACGGTGACCGTCCGTTCTTCTTCCGGCAATTCGCCGTGCGAACCGATCACATGGTAAGCGAACCGGACCTGATCTCCCGCCCGCACTTTCAAATCCTCGGCGAGGAATTCGTTGAGAATCACGTCCTCGTCGCCCAGACTGTCCGGCCTTGGACCGACGAATTCCCACGGTCCGAAGGCATCGTCCAGATCGAGCAGATCGAGTCCGGCCACGGTCGAATACATCGAATAGGACTGTGGGTCCCGCGCATTCCGAATCCAGTTCGCGAGGTACACCATCACCGGCGAGGCGGCGACCCCCCGCGCCTGGGCATACTGCCGTACCGCGGCGGCAAAGCGGTCTTCCAGCAGCAACTGCGCGCTTTCAACCGACAGCACGTTGAGCACGGTGTCGTGCACGATCCGCAGATTCAGATCGTCCAGTTGCCACGCTTCGACAAGCTGGCGGTTCAGAATCGCGGCATCACCGCCCGCCGGCAAGTTGCCGAAGATGCTGTTCACGCGCGCCGGCGCTCCCCGCGGATCGCGCCGCGTGGGTTTGACTTCCGCCAGATTCAACGCGTCTTGCAGGCTGCCGAGGTTGACGAACAGGTTCAGCGGCAGTTGCTGAGTCGGTGTGAGACCCAACCGAGCCGCACCGGGACCATCCGGTAAAATCTCGGCCACCGTCACGGTGAATTCCTGCGTATCTTGGTCCCGATGGCCCAACAAAGTATCGCGGGGCACCGCACTGGGCAGTTCGAGCCACAACGTCAGCTCGTCGCCGGGTTGGGCCTCGAGCGCGGCGGCCAAACCAGGATTCAGGAACACTTGACGGTCGGAGGGCGCCCGACTCTCGGGCGGCGCGACCAGGCTCCACGCCCGTTGGTCCACACCGTAAACATTCACCTTGCTGGCGCGCCGCGTTACCGATTCGGTTTTCCGTTCCACACTCCCCACCAGCACGATGGCCGGGGCCAAGGCGGGACGGCTGGCCGTGGTGAACGCACGCTGAAGGTCGTCGACCAACTGCTCCCGAAAAAACCGCGGACCGGTCACGAGGACATCGATCCGGGCAAGCCGGTCGAGCGTCATTTGCCGCAAGCTCGCCCGCACCGAGTCGCCGATGATCAGTGCCCCGCCGATCACCGCCGTGCCCACCATCACTCCCAGCAACAACGCGGCATTCGTGCGGCGAAAATGCCACAAGCTGGCAAAGATCCACCGGGAAAGAGAGAAGGACGAGGGCATCAACGATTCCGCGCGAGTTCTGCAGCTCAGGCCACACGTTAACGGAATTCGTCCGGGTCGAAAACGGATTCCAAACGACGGGACATTGCCAGCCTTCTTCCCGATCACTAACATAAGCGACGATTGATTTGTTCCCTGGAAAGGGTTGCCTCATGTTGACCCTGCTGGGTTCTCCCCGACGATGTTGCGATGGAGTGACGCGGCGCGAGACGCTGAAGGCAGGTGCCTTGACGGCCCTTCGAGGGTTTGGGCTGCATGAGTGGCGGCAATTAGCAGCCGCTGAGAAGCTGGGCGACGGCCCGGCCAAAAACGTCATCGTGCTGTTTCTGCTGGGCGGCGCCGCCACGCAAGACATGGTCGACCTGAAACCACACGCTCCGTCGGAAGTCCGCAGCCAATTCCGGCCGATCCCCACCAACGTGCCGGGCATCGAGTTTTGCGAGCATCTGCCGCTGCTGGCCCAACACGCCGACAAGCTGGCGGTGGTGCGGTCGGTGACGCATCAGGCCGGCTGCCACAATTGCCTGCCCTGTTACACGGGGTGGGATCTCGTCCCTCCGGACCAGCATCCCCGCGACAGCGATCCCCCCAGCATGGGGTCGGTGTGCGAGTACCTGCATCATCAAACATCCCTGCCACATGGCGGTGGACGGCCGGAAGCCGCGGACGTGCCCCAATATGTGTACATGCCGTGCTGGCTGGGCTGGGGACAATCGTTTCGCCGCGCCGGTCCCTATGGAGGCTTTCTGGGGAAACGGTACGATCCGCTGACCACCACCTGTCAGCCGTATTACGACAAAGACGGCGCGGCCCCTCGGCCGGGGAACCCTCAAATTGTGCGCGGCGTGCCGCTGCTGGAAGGCAGCCAGTTTCCCCCAGGCATCACCGTCGACCGGCTGCAGCGCCGGCAAGCGCTCCTCGATCAAATCGACGAAGGCCGCCGCCGGCTCGAATCCCAACTTTCGGCCGCGCAATACAGCCGACAGCAAGCTCAAGCATTCGATCTGCTCACGTCCTCGCGGCTGCGCACGGCCTTCGACCTGGAGCGGGAAGATCCGCGGACCGTGGAGCGCTATGGCCGCACGTTGTTCGGACAAAGCACGTTGATTGCCCGGCGGCTGATCGAACAGGGAGTGAAGTTCGTCAACGTGACCTGGGACCTGTTCTGGGGACCGGTGAACATCGATTACGACGCCTGGGACACGCACAACAACAATTTCGCCATCCTCAAGAACAACAAGCTGCCGGGCTTCGACCAGACCTTTTCCGCCCTCCTCGAAGACTTGCAGCAGCGCGGACTGCTCGATGAAACGCTGGTCCTCGTGACCAGCGAGATGGGCCGCACGCCCCGCATCAACAACAACTCCGGCCGCGATCACTGGACGTTTTGCTACAGCAACCTGCTGGCGGGAGGGGGAATTCGCGGCGGCACGGTATACGGAGCCTCGGACAGCCAGGCGGCTTTTGTGCAAGAGGACCCGGTGCGGCCGGCCGACATCTGTGCCACGGTCTACCACTGCTTGGGGATCGACCCGGAACTGCGGCTGCTCGACCGCACCGCACGGCCGGTCGAAATCGCACACGGCGGCCGCCCCATTTCCGCCATCCTTACCAACTAGTTCCTTGTCCGTCGTAGGCCATGCGGGGAATCTCCCCAAGGGTCTCCGCGCGGAACCAGCCGCTCACCGCCGTGTTCCCCCCGGGCAGACACGGTGCGCTCCGGCTCCTCGCGGCCATTCCCATGGCCATCCACAAAGCCGGACCCGCATCCCAGAGCGTCCCTCGATTCCAGAGAGGATGTAGACGGCCGCTGGCATCGTCGCCAGGCCATGGGTGGGGCGGCACGCCGTCGCCTCGAGAGCAGCCGTCGACCGTTGGGCTTCAATCGTTCAGGGGCTGCGCACTCCGCAAGTAGGCGAACAAGTCGCGGATTTGATCCGGACTGAGGTCCTTGAGTTGGCCTTCCGGCATGGGTGACTGCGGCAAGCGCCGCAATTCTTCAAGGCTTTCCCGCTCCAGTGACACCGTTTCGCCCACGGTGGTCCGCAGGACGACCACCTGCGGATCCTGCTCGACGAGGAAACCCGTCACCACGCGACCATCGTCGGTGACGGCCGCGTACAGCTCGAAGCCTTCCCGGATTTCCGCCGAGGGATTCAAGATGTTGACGAGCATCGCCCGCACATCGTCCCGCTTGAATGTGGTCAGATCGGGGCCGATCTGCCCTCCCTGGTCGTGCAGCTTATGGCATTTGCCGCACATCTGCATGTATAGTTTTTTGCCGGGATAGGGATCCCCGGCATGCTCCGCGAGGATGTTCGTTAGCCGCTCCAATTCCTGCTGCATTTCGGCGGTGGAAGCCCCTTCCACGGGCCCCCAAAGCTGCTGCACCCGGGCTTGCAATGGGGAATCGGGGTGCATGGTGAGTTTGCGCACCGTTTCCAGGGGAATCGACGTCTTCGCGATCACCCCCTGTTCCACGGCTTCCACGAATGCCATCGCCCAGGTTTTGCGGCTGGCCAGCAGCGCTTGTGCCACCGGCCGCACGTCGTCCGTCATTTGCGAATACTGTTTCAGCACGGCAGCGGGAATGCGGTCGTCGTTGAACGACGCCAGGGCCGACAACACCGCCCCGCGGACTGTGTCGTCCGCGGTTCTTTCCAGCACGCTCAGCAGCACCGGCAACGCGGCGGCTGGCCTGGTCTCGCCGAGCACCGCGGCCAACTCGGCGCGCCGCTGGGAAGGCGTTTTTTCGTCGGCCAGTTGCTTTAACGCTTCGGTCACGGCGGCCGGATCGTTTTGCCGAATCTTCAAGGCCAGCGAGCCCCCGCCGGCCGCCGCGAGGGCCTCGACCAGCTCCGCCGGCACATTCGACAGCGACCGCCCCTGGTAGGCTTCCTCGAAACCGCGCATCAGCGCGGCCGTGGCCTCGGGAGAGGGAGACTTCTTGAGCAAGTGGGCGCAGACGGCCAGGTCGGCCCGTTGTCCCGTGGCGGCAAACCGCCGCATCAGCCGCGACAAGATCTCCTTCTCGACCAGCGGTTCGCGCCACAACGCAGGGTCGTCGAACAGCGCCAGCACGGCGTCTCTGGCCGGTTTCACCTGGGCCTCAAGCGCCCACCAGACGAGCAAGGGATACCGCGGATCGTCGACATATGCGGAGCGCGTCAACAGATGACGGATGATGGGCAGCGCCTGATCGGCCCTGGCCATGCGCTTCGCGGAACTGGCCACCTGACACAACACATTCCGCTCCGTCTCCCCCTCGAGCGCGGCGCGAAACACCTCGTACAGTTGAGGCGTCAACGCACTGTGATGGTCGAACACCAACCGCCACGTCCATTCCCGGACCACGGGGGTGGGGTGCGCCACCGCCGCGGCACTCGCCTCCTCGGGCAGCGGCCCTCGCGCGTGCAACGCCCACAGGAGGTCCAACGCCGGACGCCCCGTGGCACGCAGCAACCGGTCGTGCAGCACGGCCGCGAGATGGGGATCCGGCCGGTCGGCCAGCAATCGCAGCGCCGTTTGTCGGTGCCAACGGTTCGGGTGCTCCAACAATTCCACGAGTTGCGGCGGCGACAAGCGTCCCAGGTCGGCCGGGGTCTGCACGGTTGGCGCCCGGCCGGCGGAAGGTTTCGCCCGAATGCGGTAAATCCGTCCCCGTTCCCGATCCATTCCCCCCTGATAATTCGCGGTATGCGCCAGTTGGCCGTCGTACCAGTCGGCAATGTAAATGTTGCCATCCGGACCGTCCTTGATGTCGACCGGCCGGAACCAGCTATCACCCGATTCGATCGCAAAGCCGAGATCGCGCGTTTTGAAGGTGCTGCCGACCGGCAGCAGCTCGCTGATCACCACATGGTTGTTCATGGGGTTGACGCCGAACAATTTTCCCCGATAGGCCGGGGGGAGGGCGTCTCCCTCGTAAATCAGAAAGTTATGAGTGAACCGGGCATAGTTGCCGTGCTCCATCGCGGGGAAATAGCCGAAACTATAGGGGTTGCTCAGCGCACCGTGCTTGCTGAAGCCTTTAATGAGGTAGCCTCCCTGCACATAGTGAAAGCCGTGCGTGTTGCCGCCATTGGAGCCGGAGAAGATCCGTCCGCTCGTGTCGATTTCGACGCTGAAGGCATTGCCGCCTCCCTCGCAAAAGATTTCGTACCGCCCCGTCTCCGGATGGTACCGCCAGATGTTTTGTCCCTGCGAAAACACGCCGGTCTTCTCGCCCGGCCGCTTGACATTGGCCGAAACGGTGCTCCCCTGAGCGGCGTACAGCCAGCCGTCCGGCCCCCAGCGCAAGCTGTTGACCACGGAATGCGTGTCTTCCAGGCCGAAGCCCGTCAGCAGCACTTCGGGATCGCCGTCGGGCACGTCGTCGTTGTTCTTATCGGGGTAAAACAGCAGGTACGGCGGATTCAGCACGAACACGCCGCCGCGGCCGCGGGCGAAGCTGGTGGCGATATTCAGTCCGTCGAGAAACGTGGTGTGTTTGTCGAACGCACCGTCTCCGTCGGTATCTTCATGAATGGTGATCTTGTCCGCCCCCTTGACCCCCCTGGGAGGCGGTTCGGGAACTTTATCGTACACGGCGCGCCACCATTGATCTTTGCTGATGAGCTTCAGACCGGCCGGCTCGGGATATTGCAAATAGTTCAGCACCCATAATCGGCCCCGCTCATCAAAGCTCAAATATAATGGCTGTGAAATCGTAGGCTCCGACAGCACCAGCTCCACTTCCAGATCGTCGGGCACCTTGAACAGGTCCCGCGACGCCCGCGGCGAGAGAGGCTGGTCCTGCGTTTGGCGGCGAATCACCGTGGCGAACGGCGAGAGTCTGGGCGGCGGCCCCACCCTGTCGAACGGGGCCAGCGTTGTCACCGGCTCCTTGGCCCACCGCAGATCATCGCCCGCGCGGAACTCCCATGTGCCTTCCAGCGAAATGGCTTCGTGATTGCCAAGCACCGCCGGCGCGCGTCCCTTGAAGCCCCCGGCGCCGTCGTGATCGTACACGCGGATGGCGACCGTGTTTGCCGCCCCAAACTTGACAAGATCCTCGGGCAAGACGTATCGGTGCTCGTTGGTGGCGAGGCCGCTGGTGTACTGCGGGGGCAGCGTCCCGCTGACGCCCACCTTCACTCCGTTGAAAAAGGTTTCGCAGGCGTTGTCCACCTTTTCAACGTACAGGTACAGTGCGCGGCTCTTCCAGGATTCGGGAATCGTCACGGCACAGCGGTACCAGGCGAAACCGTCGTAATCGGCCAACTCGGGACGATGGTTGTCCCATGTACCGGGCACGGGCATCCGCGTCCATTCCGGCGGAATCGCCTGCTGCTGCGCCGTGCCATCCTCGCTCCCGCACTCCCCCTGCGACTCCTCGCGGACCGGCGGCGGGGCTTGCCGCTGATCCAACCCGGCGGCCCACCTGATGCCGTTCAGCAGCAACCGCTGAAACGCCGGGGAGTCAAAATTGTGCGGATGTCCTAGGGAGGTGTAAAAGGTGCGGCCGCCGTCGGCTCGTTGAAAGGTCCAGGCCACCGGTTCGTGCTGCGCGATGCCTTCGCAGCGGCCGCGCAGCAATTCCGTGGTGTGGGTCCGCAGCGGTGACGTCACATACAACGAGCCAGCCACCTCCCATTCTCCGGAAGGAATGCCGTCGAGGATGGGATGCCGCACCCCTTCCAGCGGCCAGACCCACGCCTTCAAATCATTCCCATGGTGGTTGGAATAGTTTCCGCCGATAACGTCCCGATCCCATTCCGGCCAGTCGGCCAGTCCCTCGGGCGGAGGCTGGTTGCGGAGGTGAAAAGGATGGCTGGCCGTGCGGATGCCCACCACCGGCTTGCCCGCCGCGACATACCGACGGAAGCGGTCGAGCTGTTCCTTCGGCAGCGGCCGGCGGCGCACGCTGACCAGCAACACATCGGCGTCGTCGAGCACCTCCAGGCCGGGAAGATCGTAGCGCAGCCGGTTCCGATCCGCCCCCGCATCCTTCGGCACTGGATGACCAAACACGAAACTGACGCGAAACTCCTTGCCCAGATGAGCCGCGGCGAAGCGGGGCAGCGTTTCCTCGGTGCGGTACTCGTCTTCCGCCGAAACAATGACCAGATGCGGCCGGCGATCCTCGCGGAAACGGAATTCCTTGCCGTCCAGAAAATCGCCGCTGATGAGGGTTGGGCACCAATACTTTTCGATGTGCTCCACCACCAGATCGGTGCCCGTGAAATGGCTCACGAACGGCGGCCGTTCGGGGTTGTACATGGTGTCGGTCATGTCGCGCATCAGCGCCACATTCAGGCCCTGATACACCAGTTGGCGGATGGAGAAGGGGCGCCCCAACACGCACATGTTCGTGTGCACCCCCATGACGATCACGTTCTCGATGCCGCGCTGCCGCATCAGGTAGTAGGCCTCGGCGGAATCGGTGATGGCGTCTCCCTCGCGGATTTCCAGCGTGGCGATTTGTCGCGTCCACGGATAAGGATCGCCCTTCTTCCAGGTGGTGGGGCCGTCGCAACCTCCGTCGCTATCGTCGATGGGCAGCTTTCCTTCCCGTTCGGGGTCGAGATAGCACCAGCGCTCCAAGGGACGTGCAGTGGGCACGGGGGGCGCCTGCTGCGCCAATTTGCGACCGGGATGATCCTTGTAGAATTCCATGGTGTTGCTGGGACAATGAATGATGAGCACGCCCCGATGGCGGGCGGCTCGGAGCACCTCGTTCATCCGCGGGGCCATTTCGGCGACACGTGCCGCGGCGTTGGGACAGGTGTGCGTGTCCCACATATCGCACACCACAATGGCCGTTTTGGCGGGGTCCCATTGCCGGGTTTCAACCTCGGCCCGATACCGTCCCGTTTGCGGCGCGACCTCCACCCGTTTCCGCAGATGCAACGTCAACGGTTCGGCAGCCCAGACAACGCACAATTCCCAGGACCACGCCCACGCGGCCATGCCTAGGAGGGCCGTCAGACCCGCTCTCCACTTCCGGCTCCGTTTCGTCATGCGAGTCGCTCCGCAAAAGAAGGATCTATCGACGTAGTTTGATGGCTTGCCAAACGGAATGCCAGAGCGACGCCGTGGTTCACGGCCACGGACGGGCAGTTCGGCGATCAGTGACTGGATGTCCCAGGCGACAGACGGGTTGTCCGGCCGCCAGTGGGCCAGATTTTCCGCGAGACACCACGACACACGATCGGGAAAAAAGCAAAATCACTCCGTCGTAAGGACTTTGCGGGACCGCAGGATGTCGGCACAATGAAGCGAAAGGGCGCATGATAACGGCGCATGTTTGCGCGCGATGGCCGTGATGGAGCCGGCGAAGGACCTGGTGGTCGTCGTACCTGCTGATCATGAGGCGTCCGGGACATTCGGCGTTCGAGGAACCATGGTGCTTGCCGCTCTCCTGTTCGCTCAGCCGGCGTGGTTGGCGCCGGTGGCCCTCTTGGCGTTCCTCGCCGCAGTGCTGTTGTTCTGGCAGTATCGCCGCCTGGGCCGGGAGTCGGCGGGTTGGGTGCTGGTGGGAGTCGCCAAGTGGTTGGCCTTGGTGCTGCTCGCGATGTGCCTGGCTGAACCGTTGTGGAGCAGTCAGCGGGCGCGACCGGGGGCGAATCTGTTTTTGCTCGTCGCCGACAATTCGCAAAGCCTCACGCTGACCGACGCCGACGAAACCACGCCCCGCGGCGTCGCGTTGAAGAAGCTTCTCACAAACACCTCGGCCGCGTGGCACGTGCGGCTAGAGCAGGATTTCGAAGTTCGTCGGTATCAGTTCGATGGGGCCGTGCAGTTCGTCACCGATTTCCAACGATTGGATTTTCGGGGGGATCGGTCGGAACTGGGGGGCGTGCTCCGCTCGTTGCGTCAACGGCTCAAAGACAGGCCGGTAGCTGGGATGTTGTTGTTCACCGACGGCAATGCCACGGATGACATTCGGCCCGAGGATTGGGCGGGGTTGCCGCCGGTGTACCCCGTTCCGATCGGTCGCGGCGATCGGCAGCGCGATCTGGCGGTGTCGAACGTGGCCGTGACCACCACAGCCTTCGAAGATGCCCCGGTCACGTTGCAAGTCGAATTGAGCCACCTGGGTCTGGCGGGACAGACCGTGGTGCTCCGCGTTGCCGACGAAGCCGGCAAGACCCTCAAGGACGAGCGGTTGACGCTGGAAGATGCCGAGGTTGCCGCGGTCACGCGTTTTCAACTGCGGCCGACCGCGCCCGGGGTCACGTTCTACCGCGTGCACGCCGCGCTCGAGGAAAACGCGGCCGCGGCCGCCGTGCCGGAAGCCACTTTGGAGAATAATACGCGGCTGGTGGTGGTCGACGGGGGTGCGGGACCGTATCGGCTGTTGTATGTGAGCGGACGACCGAACTGGGAATTCAAGTTCTTTCGCCGCGCGCTGCAAACCGACGATCAACTGTCGCTGACCGGTTTGCTGCGGATCGCCAAGAAGGAAGCGAAATTCGACTTCCGCGGCCGCGAAGGGGAAACGGCCAATCCGCTGTTTCGCGGGTTCGACCGCGTCGATGAAGACACCGAGCGCCACGACCAACCCGTGTTGGTGCGGATTGACCCGCACACGCCCGACGAATTGCGCGACGGCTTTCCCAAAACGGCCGAGCAGCTTTACCGCTACCACGCCGTCATTCTGGATGATCTGGAAGCCGAGTTCTTCACGGCGGAGCAGCTCTCCCTGTTGGAGCGGTTTGTTTCGGAACGCGGGGGCGGGTTGCTGGTGCTTGGCGGTCAGGAATCGTTCCGACAGGGGAATTACCACAAGCCTCCCCTGTCGCGATTGTTGCCGGTGTATTTGGATGCCGTGCAGACGGCCCCTCCCGCGGCGGGTTACCGTTTGGCACTCACGCGGGAAGGCTGGCTGCAACCGTGGGCAAGGCTGCGCTCCACCGAGGCGGAAGAACTGCTGCGGCTGCGTCAGGTGCCCGGATTGTTAGCGCACAACACCGTCAGCGGCGTCAAGCCGGGAGCCTCGGTGATTGCCGAAGTCGTCGATCCGCAGGGCCGGAAGCAGCCGGCCCTGGTGTATCATCGGTTCGGTCAGGGACGTTGTGCCGCGTTGCTGGTGGGCGATTTGTGGCGCTGGCAATTGGGGCAAACCGACGAACTGCGGGAGAAGGACGATCTCGGCAAAGCCTGGCGGCAACTGCTGCGCTGGCTGATTGTCGACGTCCCCAGCCGGGTCGAGCTGCATGCCGACGTGCAACACGGCGCCAGTTCCCCCGTCGTGAAGTTGACGGCGCGCGTCCGCGACGCGGAGTTCCATCCGCAGGATAATGCCGGTGTGGCGCTGAAAGTGCTGCCCCCCGAGGCTCCAGCCCTGGTGTTGCCCGCGGAAGCCTCGCTGGACGAACCCGGAGTGTACACGGCGGTGGTGGCCAATCGGCCGGCAGGCGCCTGGCGCGCGACGGTGGACGTGACCGATGCGGAGGGAAATCCCTTGGGACAAGCGGCCACGGGGTGGTCGGCCGATCCCGCGGCCCATGAATTCCGCCGCGTGGCCCCCGATCGCGAACTGTTGGCGCGTCTGGCCAAAGACACGGGCGGAAAGATGGTTGAACTTGCCGACCTGGAAGCCTTCACCGCCACGCTGTCGTCCCGCTCCGCGCCGATTGAGGAAACCGCCACCACTCCCTTGTGGCATCATCCGCTGATATGGTTGGCCATCCTGGCGGGCCTGTGCAGCGAATGGGCCTACCGCCGCAGTCGGGGTCTGCCATGAACGCTGTGTTGACGTTGACCGCGACCTTGTTTTTTGGCGCCGATGTGGCTCCCACTGCCGACGTCCTGGTGGTCGTTGGCGCACCAGGCACGCCGGAATACGGCAAACAGTTCGACGAGTGGGCCAGCCGCTGGGAACAGGCCGCCCAACGCGGAGGCGCCTCGGTCACCCTGCTCGGCCGCGCCGCGGAAGCAGTCCCCACCGATCGCGAGCGCTGGCAGACCGCGCTCGAGCGTGCGGCGGAAGAGCGGCAGCGGCCACTGTGGCTGGTGCTGATCGGTCACGGCACGTTCGACCGCCGAACGGCGAAGTTCAATTTGCGCGGTCCCGACGTCTCCGCAGCCGACCTTGCCGGTTGGCTCAGCCGGCTCGAGCGGCCAGTCGCCGTGATCGACTGCACCTCCGCCAGCGCGCCGTTCCTGGCGGCGGTGTCCGGTCCCAAACGGATCGTGATCACCGCCACCAAAGGAGGCCATGAGCAGAACTTCGCCCGGTTTGGCGACTTCCTCTCGCAGGCCCTGACGGATCCTCTCGCCGATCTCGATAAAGATGAGCAGGTGTCGTTGTGGGAGGCGTTTCTGGCGGCCTCGCGGCGCACCGCCGAGTACTACCAAACCGACGGCCGTTTGCAGACCGAACACGCGCTGTTGGATGACAACGGCGACGGACAGGGGACGCGGGCCGATGAGTTTGTCGGCCTGCAACCCGCCCCCCAGGCGCAATCTCGTGCCGCCGCCTTGGATGGCACGCTCGCCCACCAATGGCACTTGATTCCCAGCCCGGCCGAGTCGGCCCTGCCCCACGACGTACGCACCCGTCGCGACGCGATCGAGCTGCAAGTCGTGGCCCTCAGGCGCCGTAAATCAGAGCTTCCCGAGACCGAATACTACGCCCAACTCGAAGCCTTGCTGGTGGAACTGGCGAAACTCTCGTTGGGGAAGTGATCCTTCGCGCGAAGCCGCCTTGGCTTGTCGGTATGTCCCGCCGACTGGCCCTGGCGGTACGTCTCGGTGATTGGCCCGGCCAGTAAGTCTTGCGGACTGACCCTTGGCGGTACGTCTCGGTGATTGGCCCTTCCGGTACGTCTCGGTGATTGGCCCGGCCGGTATGTCTTACGGACTGGCCCTGACGGGGTGTCCCGCGGACCAATGGCCAGGCCTTCTCATGGCTGGCTGCCGCCTGAAATCCTGCCCGTGGCCTTGTTCCGCCGCGCTGGCTCCCGGATACTGGGAAACGAGTCTCTCCTGCTCCGTTAAAGCGAATGACCGTGGCCCGTCAAGCAGCGGCACGTTATCTGGTGCGATACGGTACCGTTCCCGAAGTGGCGCGGTTCGTCAGCGAATTATCCTTGACGCGGGGAGACACCGTGGTGGTGCGATCGCCCCGAGGTCTGCAATTGGGAACGGTCTTGGAGCGCGAACGGTCGCTGGAATCCACGATGACCGACGAGGTGCCCGCCATCGAACGTCGGGCGGAGCCGGCGGATCTCGCGATGGCGGCCCGCTTGCAGCGGGCCTGTGAGACCGAATACCCGGAATGGTGCCGTCGGATTTCCGAATGGGAGCTTGCCGTCGAGTTGCTCGATCTGGAGTGGACGCTCGATGGACGCAAGCAGATTTTGTACGTCCTGACCGAACGGGGGCCGGATGCCACGCGGCTGGCCTTGCAGGCTGCCGCCGCGGGCTTAGGCCCCATCGAAGTTCAACCCGTTCAGCACGAGGGACCGGTGCCGGTCGCCGGTCATGGTTGCGGTTCGGGGGGGTGCGGTTGCCGCCACGAACCCATGTTCCAGCACCCCGCGCCGCCCGCGTTGCATCGCGGCGCCTCGGATGATTCCCCATGAGCGAATTCTCGTTTGCCCGCGCCCGCGAGCAGTTTCAAACCCACGGCGCGGAAGCCTTGTTCGAGCTGTTGTGCCAGGACCTGCGCGCTCGGCACGATTTTCACAAACTGTTCGACGCCCTGTGCCTGCGGAAAAAATACGCGCTGGGATTGCCGCTGGGACGGCCGACGGCGTTCGACGACGTGCCAGCGTCGTTGCGAGACGAATTCGAGTCGGCCTATGTCGCGGCGGCCCGCGAGGTCGGTCATTTATTGCTGGCCGACGGCAAAATTCCGCAGGCCTGGATGTATTTCCACGCCATCCGCGAAACGCAACCCATTCGGGAGGCGCTCGATCGGTACCCGATCCCGCGCGAATCCACCGAAGAATCCGAAGAACTGATCGACCTGGCCCTGTACAAGGGCGTGCATCCCGTGAAGGGGGTGGAAATTCAACTGCGGACGCACGGCACGTGCAGCACCATCACCGCGCTGGATCAGATGTTTCCCCGGCTGAATCCATCAGACCGTGCTGCCTGTGCGGCCGTGCTGGTGCGGTCGCTGCACGCCGATGTGCTCCAGTCGGTGCAGCGAGATGTCGCCCAGCGGATGCCGTTCGCGCCGCCAGCGGCAACCTTGCGGGAACTGATTGCCGGTCGGGAGTGGCTGTTCGCCGACAACAATTATCACATCGACTGTTCGCACCTGCATTCGGTGGTGCGGTTCGCCCGCTCGTTGTCGCCCGAGGCCCCCGAGTTGGCCTTGGCCCGCGATTTGGCCGAGTACGGAGCACAGCTCGCCCCGCAGTTCCAATACGCGGGAGAGCCGCCGTTTCGAGACTTCTACCCGGCACACATCGAATTCTTCAAGTTCCTGCTGCGAGAAGATAGCGACCGCGCGTTGCATTACTTCCGCGGGCAGCTCGAGCGCGAAACGGAAGACATGGACCGCGCCCTGACGGCCTACGTGATGGTCGACCTGCTGGTGCGGATGGGCCGCTTCGCCGATGCCCTGCCCATCGCCGAACGGCATCTCTTGAATGCGGATGCCGAATTCGCAACCGCGTTCGGCGAGTTGTGCGAAAAGGCCGGGCGCTTCGATGTCTTGCAGCGGGTTTCGGAGGCCCGCCACGATCCGGTGACGTTCACCGCGGCGCTGTTGCAGGAACAGGCGGCGAGACCAGTGGCACAGGGTTCCGCGGCGGGCTGAGCAATCGCAAAGGTACTCCCCTGCGCTAGGCGGCATGGTCGCCGCGACACCGCTGCCGCGGCGGACTTCCCCTCGGTTGATGTTTCATGAAACGGTCTTCCGCCGAGCATCTCGTACTCAATCGGAGCGCCTGGAATCGCTTGTCGGACGGCAGCACGTTTGCCCGCGTCGCCACCGACGAGGAATGCCGCGACCCCTTGCGCACGCTCGATCATCGGGGCTGGTTGCCGCCCTCGGTGCAAGGCTTGGAGGTGCTGTGCCTGGCTTCGGGAGGCGGCTGGCAATCGATTCTGTACGCGACGGCCGGCGCGCGAGTGACGGTGGTGGACTTGAGTCCGGGCATGCTGCGCCTTGATGAACGGGAAGCCGCCCGCCGAGGTCTCTCGGTCCGCACGGTCGAAGGCTCGATGGACGATTTATCGATGTTCGCCGAGGCTTCCTTCGACATCGTGCATCAGCCTGTCAGCACGTGTTATGTTCCCGACGTGGCGGCCGTCTATCGGGAAGTGGCGCGCGTGGCCCGCGATCACGCCCTGTACATCAGTCAGCACAAACAACCCGCCAGTTTGCAGATTACGCATCGCGACGAACGGGACCGCTACGTCCTTGGCATCGAATACTACCATTCCGGACCGCTCCCCGCCGCGACCGACCGCACGTACCGGGAAACAGGCGCCACGGAATACCTGCATCGGTGGGAAGAACTGATCGGAGCGCTCTGCCGGGCGGGATTCGTCCTCGAGGACTTGCGCGAACCTTGCCGGGCCGATCTCCGCGCGGAACCGGGGAGCGTCGGCCATCGGGGACGCTATGTGGCGCCGTATGTGCGGCTGAAAGCCCGTCGAGTCGCCCGGAACAAGGTCGCGGAGCAATCTCCGCGGCAGTTATGGATGCCCGAATGACAACGGATGCCCGAATGACAACGGATGCCAGACGGGCAACGGATGCCAGACGGGCAAGGGTTGCCAGATGGGCAAGGGTTGCCAGACGGGCAAGGGTTGCCAGATGGGCAAGGACTGCCAGACGGAGACGGGATCACGGAATGACCAGGGGAGCCGGAACGACTTCCGCCCCGGGAACACACGTTCCCCGGGCGGAATGCGATGATCAGCACACGCACCAGCGGCTTCCGGTTGGTTCGCAGGGCGCTCAATTCGCCGTCACGGTGATCCAACCGTCCACCATGTGAATCCGGCTGACCTGTGCCTGCACGGTCCGTTTTGGTCCCTGGAGCTGGAACCTGGCGCTCACGGCCCGATCCGGCAAGGCCGCCGAGATTTTGCTGTTCATCACCCGCCGCTCGATGGGGCGGATGTCTCCATCCACCCCCACGATTTCGAGGGCATCGCGGGTGGCGAGAATCTTGTCTCCCTCGACCTTGAAGTAGATCGGCGCCGTAATCTGCTGCGTGGGAATCGGATCTTTCCCTTCCCGGACCAAACCGGCCCGAATGGTGAGGATCAGCATGCCGTTGCGGAATTGCACCCGCAGCGGATCCTGTTCGGCGAACGCCAGCTTGGCGGGTGTTTTGTCTTCTTCCTCTTCCTCGGCCGTCTGCTCGACGGGTGCCGGGGCCGCGGCGGCCGCTTCCGGCGCGCGGAACTTGAATTCACGGGCCAACGCCTTGGAGAGGAATTGCTCCACATGTTTGCGCAATTCCTCTTCCGTCAGGGTTTTGCCCGCCAGTTCCAGGCGGTCGATGGCGTTGTTGACCACCGATTCATGCAAGGCCAGGGTGGCGCCCGTCTGCTCGGGCAGCAACTGCGGCGCCGCAGCGCCGCCACCCAGCTCTTCGTCGGCCATCAACCGGGTCGACAGCCGGAGCGACTGGTCCGTCGATTGATAACGTTGCGCATCGGGATACAAACCGGTCGCCCGCAATCCCGCGAACAGTTCATTTTCCAACCGCTTGCCCGAATCGGCAAAGGCGCTGTCCACTTCGGCATTGAACTTCGGCAACACGCGATCGTAGATGCGACTGCGGGCGATCGCCTCCGATGCCCCGCGGCGATTGGCTGCTTCCTGCATGGCGATCCGCTCCGCCGCGCGGCCGAACAGCCCGCCGGAGTAACGGGTGGTCGCGCCGGTGGGGGTGTTGGTGGCCACCACCGAGAGGGTCCCCGGTTGCGTGCGGAACGTGGTGCCGTCGAAACTCACTTCCTTCCGCCCCACGAACGTGTGGTATCCCGAGGTATACACGGTGGCCTCACTGGTGGTTCCCGCCGTGTTCGACTGCACGGTGCCATTCAGCACCAGATCGAACCGCACCCGGTCGGCAGCCGGTTTGAGATCGACCGACACGGTGGTGGACGTCGTCTGCCAGCCGCCCACATTCGCCCCCAGAATGTAATCCCGCACCTGTCCGGTCTCCGTGCGGGCATCGGCCAGCAAGCGGCTGAGGAACTGCTCGGACGCGACGATCCGCACATTGAAGTTGAAGTAGTGCGTGCTGAGGACCGTTTGCAGCCGGTCGCCGCCATCCGCGGCAAGCTCTCGCACCTTGCGCCAAACGGCACGGGCTTCGCGCGCCGCCGAAGAACTGGCCGATGCTTCGTAGTCTTCCAGGGCGGCGACCAGCTTCTTCAATTCGTCGCGGAGGGCGGCCGAATTGTCGGCGGGCAGCGGTGCGGCCAGTGCGGCGAGATGCTCGGCGATCGCCGCCTCCAACGCCAAAAAGGCCGGGCGGCTAAGGAACTGCTTCTGCGATTCGTCGGTGAGGGTCTCGCGCTTGGCGAGCCGCGATTTGGTGGCGTTCAACGCTCCGGTGGTGGCCTCCTGGTCGGGGGAGCCTGTCAGGGCGGACCGCAAGTCGTCCGCCTTGATGTAATTGAGCCACGCCGGTCCTCCGGGAAATGTCTTCACGTCTCGTTCCAAGGCGTCCAAAGCCGCGCCGACGGCATTGGCCTTGGCCGCAATCCGCCGGGCATGGGCCGCTTGGGGGTCGGCTTCCAGCGTATCGAGCAGGGCCTCCGCCAAGGCCACCCGCCGCGCCAGCGGACTATGCAGACTGATGAGGGGCAAGTGAATGGAAGCATATCTGGCGTCTTGCAAGGCCTTTTCCATGACGGCCAGCCGGGCCTTCAAGTCGGCCAGATGTTGACGTTGCGTGGCGGCGTCCCCTTCCAGGGCGTAAAAGCGTTGGATGGCGGCGGCGGTTTGTTCCCCCCACTCCTTCCAATTCGGGCCTAGCGGGGCAAACGCTTCCGCCGACAACTCGGCCGGAACCTGCTCGCTGAAAATGCCCTTCAAGCCGGGCTGCGCGGTACCCACTTCCAATGCGCCCGCGGAGGCAGCCAACACCGCCAACAAGGCTGCGGCAGCCAGCCGGTTGGTCCAGCGGCGCTGCCGACGCAATCCGTTCCGCTCATCTGTCTTCACTGCCAACGTCCCATCCGTCATACGTTCCACTCCGTTGCCACGATCCCCGTGGTGTCATCCGATTGGTGGTGTCATCCGCTCAGTGGCTCAACTCGTGTCGGTAGCGTCGCCGTGGGAGGAGATATCGACACCCGAGATCGGCGGTCCGAAACAGGGCCGCCTGTCCTCCCCAGGCAAGAATCTGGTTTGACAGAGACGTTCCTCGCGCTCCGTTGGACCGCACGAGTCGGCACAACCCGCAAAGTCTGCCCGGCCGTCCCAGTCTACAGAGACGAATAGATGGATTCAAACGTCCAGCGCCACGCCGTGGTGAGCGAGCTGTCGCAACAATTCGGGCACGCCTTGGAACACCTCGGCATGCCAGCCAAAGCGGCGCCCCATGTCGACATACGTGGGAATGTCGTCCGTGTAGAACGCCTCATGCGGAGCACAGTGCAGCGCGGCCGACGCCGCTTCGTAGATGGCCGCTTCCGGCTTCATGGCTCCGACCTGAAACGACACCACCAGTTCGTGAAATCCGTTCAGTACGTCGAATTGCCGCCGCACGTATTCCAGATGCCACGCCTGGGTGTTCGATAACAGCACCAACCGCAGTCCCGCGGCCCTTAACTGCGCGAGGACTGGCACCAGCGGTTCGTTCAGGGTGAAGATCTCGGCGGCAGCGGACTGGACCCGCTGGCGGTCGAGCGGGCGTCCCGCACGCTGTTCGATGCGCTGATGAAACTCGTCGGCCGTGATGTCCCCCCGTTCAAAGGCGTGCTCCCAGCCCTCGTCGAACAGCCAGCGGCGAACCTCGGCAGCGTCCTGTCCGCACAGGGAGGCGATTTGCCGGCACATCCGCTCGTGGCTGAAATGCAGCAGGACATTGCCCATGTCGAAAACGACGGTGCGCAGCATACGGCCTTCCTGACGCTCGCGACGATTCAAGTGTTGATTGCTTCGCCAACGATGGTATGGTACTCGATGAGCGGCACCTGCCACCGTCCTGTTCGCGTTTCCCGGCGCGTCTCGAGCGCCGAATGGTTCGCGCGGAGACATTCCCCGGCGTGCGCTGGGCGTGGTGACTCAGCGGTTTGCGCAGGGGTAGATCCCTGTTTTCGTGCAAGGAGCAATTCATGAGCGGCCCCATCGTCCGTACCGGCACCAATCCGAAATTCTGGGCCAACTACGATCGCGCCTTCGGCAAAGCGTCGGCGGAGTCGTCGGCATCCACCGGTGAAGCTCCTCCGGCGGCGCCACCTGCGCCGGCTCCGTCCTCCGCGGCCCCCGCCAAACCCGCCCCCAAACCAGCCAGTCCCAAAGCCGCCGCGAAGAAGAAGGCGGCCAAAAGCAGCCCCAAGGCGGCCAAAAAAGCGGCCAAGAAAGCCGCCAAGAAAAAGAAGAAGTGAACTTCCGCACGGGCTTGCCCGGCCGTCGGCGCGGTCCCCCGAGGCCCGTCGGCGTGGTCCCCCGAGGCCCGTCGGCGTGGTCCCCCGAGGCCCGTCGGCGTGGTCCCCCGAGGCCCGTCGGCGTGGTCGTCCGAGGCCCGTCGGCGCGGTCCCCCGAAGCCCGTCGGCGTGGCTGCCCGCAACCGCGTCCCGAGATTCCAACTTGCGCGACGCTCGCTTCATCGGGACGGCTGACCCGCTTGCGGAAAGCACGCGACAAGCTCACTGTAGGATCGGCTCTCTGATGCCCCTCCGGCAACGGAACAAACGGAACAACATGGCGGCATGGCTGCGAGCGTGGTGGTTGATGGTTGCCTGGGGCGCGATCGGCGTGCTGTTCGGGTTCGGGAGTGTGCCGGCAATCGCTGAGGAACAGGCGACCCGCCGACCGAATGTCCTGTTTCTGGCCATCGACGACCTGAACGACTGGATTGGCCCGTTGGGGGGGCATCCGCTCGTCAAGACGCCTCATCTCGATCAACTGGCGGAACGCGGGACGGTGTTCCTCAACGCCCATTGCCAGGCCCCGCTGTGCAATCCGTCGCGCACCAGCCTGATGTTGGGCTTGCGACCGACCACCACCGGAATCTACGGCCTGGCTCCCTGGTTCCGAACCCTGGAGGCGTGGCGGGAGCGAGTGACTCTGCCTCAAAGTTTCCGTCAGCAAGGTTACCGCACCCTGACGGCGGGCAAGGTGTATCACGGAGGCGCGGGGGGGCCGCAGCAGCGATTGCACGAGTTTGATGTGTGGGGCCCGGCGGGAGGCGTGGGGGTCAAACCGGCGGAGAAGCTGATTCCCCCCACGCCCATGGGCAACCATCCCCTCATGGATTGGGGCGCGTTTCCGCACCGCGACGAAGACAAGGGGGACTATCAGGTAGCCAGTTGGGTGATTCGCCAGTTGCAGTCGCTGCCGCGCGAGCAGCCGTTTTTTCTCGCCGCCGGCTTCTTTCTCCCCCATGTGCCGTGCTACGCCACGCAGCCGTGGTTCGATTTGTATCCCGACGAGGACCGCATTTTGCCGCTGGTGCTGGACGACGACCGTGCCGATACGCCGCGGTTTTCCTGGTACTTGCATTGGCACCTCCCCGAGCCGCGGCTGGCCTGGGTTCGCGAACACAACCAATGGCGCAATCTGGTGCGGTCTTACCTGGCATGCATCAGTTTCGTCGACGCTCAAATCGGACGTGTGATGGATGCCCTCGACGCCACGGGCCTGGCGGACCACACCATCATCGTGTTGTGGAGCGATCACGGCTGGCATCTAGGCGAGAAAGGCATCACCGGCAAAAACACGTTGTGGGAACGTTCGACGCGGGTGCCGCTGATCTTCGCCGGACCGGGCGTCACCCCAGGCGGCCGATGTGCCGAACCCGTCGAACTGCTCGACCTGTATCCCACCCTGCTCGAACTGTGCGGCCTGCCCGCGCGCGATGATCTCGAAGGACACAGCCTGGTTCCGCAATTACAGAACGCCCGCACGCCGCGCGAATGGCCGGCCATCACCTCGCACAATCAGGGAAATCACGCTGTGCGCTCCGTCCGCTGGCGCTATATTCACTATGCTGACGGCACCGAGGAGCTGTACGACCTGCAACACGATCCGCGGGAATGGAACAATCTGGCTCACGACCCGGCATTTGCCGCCGTCCTCGCGGAACATCGCCGGTGGTTGCCCAAGCTCGATGTCCCCCCCGCCCCCGGGAGCGCCGACCGGGTTTTGACTTACGACGCCGCCACCGATGAAGCCGTGTGGGAAGGACGGCCAATCCGTCGGACTGATCCCATTCCTCAGTAACGGTCCACCGCTCGAGCTGGTTGCGGCTGGAGTAACCGACCGCCGCTCGAGCTGGTTGCGGCTGGGATCGCGCGTCGGTCCGCTGCCGCGTCCTGACGGCTTAAACGACTGGCGGATTCGACAGCCGAACGTGCAAGCTGGCGCCAACAGGGGCGCTGTCACGAACGGCTTAACCGCCCGGCGGCGACATTGTCAGGGAAACACCTCGACCTGAGCCAGGCCGGCGATTTCCGCCGCCGTCGTCCACCGCGTTTCCAACGCGGAGAGATACCCCAACTGGGCTTCCACCAGCGCCCGCTGGGCCTGCAACAACCGCAGGAAATCGAATTGTCCCTGATCGAAGGCCTGCTGGATGATCTCCACGCCTTCCCGTGCCAAGGGAATGATTCGCTGCTCGTAGCGGGCCACCAATTGATCGGCGGCCCGAAACCGTCCCTGAGCATCGGCCATCTGGCGGGCCAACTGGTTTTGCACCGTATGGATGTTTTCCATCGCTCGAGTCACGCCGGCCTGCGCGGCGAAGATGTTGCCCTGGTTTTTGTTCCACACCGGCAAGGGGACGGCCGCTTCGAGAAGGGTGATGTTGTTGGTGCTCAGCAGTTGCCGCATGTACCCAGCCGTCACCGTGACGTTGGGAAAAGGCTCCACGCGGGCTCGACGGAGCAAGATGCGTTGCCGTTCGACCTCCTGCTCCGCGATCATCACGTCGGCATTGTAGGGAACGTAGCCGTCGACGACGGTTTGGGCGGCAAAGGCCTCGAGGGAAATCCGCAAGTCCCCAGTGACGCGGGCGATCGGCCAGGTCCGCACCCCCATGCTGGCGGCGAGTTCCCGGCGCGCCGCCGCGAGCAAGGTTTCGGCGTTCTGCAAGTCCACTTCGGCTTTTTCGACCTCCAGTTGAAACAACAGGGTGTCGCTCCGCGTGCCTTCCCCGGCCGCTTGCAACCGAGCGGCCGCGTCTTCCGACTTTCGCGCGATCGACACCAACTTGCTCAAGGTGTCGACCCGCTGTTGACCGGCCAGCACGGTGAAATATCCCTGCCGCACGGCGGTCAACAACTCGAAGCGGGTTTTCACGAATTGGTACTCCGCTTGAAACACCTCCCGACAAGCCGCGGCTTGATCAAGCTGGAGCTTATGCTTGGTCACAATCTCCTGGCTGAGCTGGGCGAAATACTGACTGTCGACGCCTCCCAACTGCATCGCGCCGCCGTTGAGCGTGGGGTTGGGATACAAACCGGCCTGATGGGCCCGGCCGCGGGCGGCATTCACCTCGGCGGCTGCCTGACGCAACGCGGGGCTGTTCCCCTCCGCAATGGCGATCAGCGCGGCGAGATCGTACTCCGCCGCGGTCTGGTTGGGGGCGAGAGGCGAATCGTCCTGGGCTGAGGCGGAAGTTGCCGCAAGGGCGAGCAGCGCCATCCCTAACCGGCCGAATTGGCCGAACTTCGACTCTGCCGCGAATCGCATGACATCCATTCCAGGTGGATCGGGAAAGACCCTGGAAGGCATCGAACCGATACGCCCCGCAACTTCATCACCAGCCGCATCACCGACAGAAGCCGCAAAAGCGTCAAAGTTTGCCCGACTGCAATCGACGGACGGAATTCAGACGCAACCGGACAGTGGGATGGGTCATGGCGCAACCGGCCGCGACGGCGGGAGACCGCCCCTCAAGGCGGATAACCCCTCGCGCAACGCGGCCTGATAAATCCACAAATCGCCGCTGTAGGCCAACATGCGGAACCCCCGCTCCAGCAGCCTGCGACCGGAGGGAACATCCCCCGCCATGATCCCAGCCACTTTGCCCGCCGCGCGGCAAGCGTCCAACACGCGGGCTTCGCACTCCAGAAATCGAGGATGCTCGAACTGACCGGGAAGTCCCAGCGAATTGGCCAGATCGAACTGACCAATCCACAGCACGTCGATCCCCTCCACCGCCGCAATCGCCTCGACGTTTTCCACCCCGGCCTGGGTTTCGATTTGGGCGATCAGCAACGTTTCGCGATTGGCGGAAGCGATTTTTTCGGCAAGGTCGCCGGCCGTGTAATCGTCGTGGGCAATGCCGAACGCCGCTCCCCGGCGACCGACCGGCGGATATTTGGCCGACTGCACCAAGCACCGGGCCTGTTCAGCCGATTCGCACATCGGAATCATGATCCCCGCCGCCCCCATGTCCAGCACGCGGGCCACGAAATGGTATTCCGTGGCGGGAATGCGGACCGCGGGCATGAGGGGAGTTCCGCGCGTGGTCGCCAACAACAGGCGGATCGTTTCCACGCTCCAACCCGTGTGCTCCATGTCGAACACCACGAACTCGGCACCGGCCTCCGCGGCCAATCGTGCCACGCCGGTGGTGTTGAACTCGAAGACAAACGTCCCCAGCGACGTGCCGCCGCGCAGCAGCTTCTGTTTCACCGCATTGGATTTCATGGAAGCAGCATCCCGGAGAGCACGGCGGCCATCCACTCGTTGGCCATCCATTCGATGGCCATTCACTCATTGGCCATTCACTCATTGGCCATTCACTCGTTGGCCATCCACTCGTTGGCACTGATGTGGTTGGCCATGATCTCGTTAGCAGCCCAGGGCCGGGCCAAGCCCGAATTATTCTGTCCTGCCGGTCGATTTGCCAGCCAGGCGTTCCGCAACGGAGGATTGGCGATTTGGACTGTGCGGCTGCTTCCCCACAGTCGGCGAGGAGTGCCAGGACGTTCGGCGTCGCAGGGTCTCGGCCCGTCGCGCTTCGGGCCCAAAAGGTCCATGACATGCTCCCCCAATGTCGACGACAAAACAGCGCACAGGCGATAAACTGGATCCGATTCACCTGAGCGAGGAGAGGCGAAAGGAGAAGCTGCCATGTTGTTGCGGGTGTTCGGCCGAGGGCCTTGCAGCGCGACGAGGACGCGTTGCTGGACAGTGTGGTGCTGGACAGTGTGGTGCTGGACGGCGTGGTGCTGGATGCTGTGGTGCGGATGTCTGAGTGGGGAGCTGATCGCGGCGAACGAACTGCCGCGCGGCGTCGTCGAAGCCGAGTTCATTTACGAAACCGCACCGTTCCCCAGTTGCCATGCATCCACGCTGGCGGAGACTTCGCAGGGTTTGGTCGCCGCATGGTTTGGCGGCACCGCGGAAAAACATCCCGATGTGGGCATTTGGGTCTCTCGCCGCAGGGGAACGACGTGGACCAAGCCCGTGGAAGCCGCCAACGGGGTGCAATACACCGATGTCGCCGGCAAGGTGCATCGCCACCCCTGTTGGAATCCCGTGCTGTTTCAAGCCCCGCAGGGACCGTTGCTGCTGTTCTACAAATGCGGTCCCAGTCCGTCGACGTGGTGGGGCATGTTGACCCTGTCCACCGACGGGGGCGAAACCTGGGCCGTACCCCGCCGCCTGCCCGAAGGGATTGCCGGTCCCATCAAGAACAAGCCCATCCTGCTCGACGATGGCCGATTGCTTTGCCCCTCCAGCAGCGAAGACGATGGTTGGCGCGTGCACATCGAATGGACCAGCGATTGGGGCCGCACATGGTTCCGCACCGGTCCCCTCAACGACGGCCGACAATTGGGAGCCATTCAGCCCAGCGTGCTGCGACATCCTGGCGGCCGCCTGCAAGCACTGGGGCGGTCCCAGAATGGCAAGCTGTTCGAAACGTGGTCGGAGGACGGCGGAAAAAGCTGGTCACCGCTGCAACTGACGGCCCTGCCCAACCCCAACGCGGGGACCGATGCCGTCACGCTGGCCGACGGCCGCCATGTGCTGGTCTACAATCACACGGCCCGGGGACGCTCGCCGCTGAATGTGGCTGTCAGCCGCGACGGCGTGAACTGGCAGGCGGCGGTGGTCCTCGAGTCCGCTCCTGGGGAATATTCCTATCCCGCCGTGATTCAGACCGCCGACCAGCGGGTCCACATCACGTACACGTGGAAGCGTCAGAAGATTCGGCACGTGGTCCTCGATCCGGCGCAGTGGGAGTTGCGGCCGATCGTCGATGGGCAGTGGCCGCAATGACCAGCCGGCCACTATACTGAGACCGAGACGGAAACAGAGGCGGAGAGCGAGCCGGATACGGAGACAGCCGACGGACGACCGTGGTTTCGGGACGTGGAAGCCGTCGGACCTACCGCCAAGGCCGCCGGCGGCAGCACCTGATCATCGTGGACCTGTCTCCAGCGAATTCCAAGGAATGGTGTATCTGTGGAACTGCGACGCAATCCGACCCGTGCGGTGCGGATCGGCACGGTCACCATCGGCGCCGGCCATCCCATCGCCGTGCAAAGCATGACGGCCACGCACACGCAAGACATCGACGCCACCGTCGCACAGGTGAATGACCTGCATGCGGCGGGGGCCGATGTCGTGCGGGTGGCGGTCGACAGCAAGCAGGACGTCGCCGCGCTAGCCGAAATCCGCAAACAAACCCAGGCCAATCTGGTGGTGGACTTGCAGGAAAATTACCGCCTGGCCGAGCTGGTCGCGCCGCACGTCGACAAAATCCGGTACAACCCCGGTCATCTGTACCATCACGAACGACACAAGCCGTGGCAGGAGAAGGTCCGCTACCTGGCCCGTCTGGCCGAGGACCACGATCTGGCCCTGCGGGTCGGCGTGAATTGCGGTTCGGTCGATCCGGACAAAAAACAGGCGTTCGATCCCGCCGACTCCCTCTCCCCCATGCTGGCCAGCGCCTGGGAACATTGCGCCCTGCTCGACGATCTGGGTTTCACCCGCTACGTCGTGTCCCTGAAAGACTCCGATCCGTACAAGGTGATCGAGGTCAACCGCCGCTTTGCCGAACGGCGTCCCGATGTCCCGTTGCATCTGGGCGTCACCGAGGCCGGCTTGCCCCCCGACGGGATCATCAAAACCCGGATTGCGTTCGAGCAATTGCTCAGCCGCGGCATTGGCGACACGATTCGCGTGTCCCTTACCGTGCCGAACCACCGCAAGGCCGAGGAAATCGCCGCCGGCCGGGCCATTCTCGCCGACATCGCCGCCGGTCGCGTGCGCACGGTGGTGGACTATGGCACCAGGTCCTTGAACATCATCAGTTGTCCCAGTTGCTCGCGGGTGGAAAACGAAGCCTTCATTGAGTTGGCGGAGCAAGTCAAGGAACTGACGGCCTATGCCAAGGAGTATGCGATCACCATCGCCGTGATGGGTTGCCGGGTGAACGGCCCCGGTGAAACGGATGATGCCGACTTGGGATTGTGGTGCGGCCCCACGCATGTGAACCTCAAACGCGGACCGCGGGAGTTGGGCGCCTACAAGTACCATGAGATTCTGCCCCGCCTGAAGCAGGAATTGGACCGGCTCATCGCGGAACTGCGGGCGGGCAGTTGAGGGGCGCCCGCGCACCACGGGGCTGGCGTCCCTGACGGCGGGGGCGCCCGCCGAGTACACTACCGGAGGAGTGGCACTGCCGCCGCCGTTTCTTTCTCAGGGATGACTGGCATGCTTGGCACACAATTGACCCCCGCGCAATATCTTCGCCGTTGCAGCGAAGCGTTCGAAACGCTCGATCTCTCCCAGGTGGAGGGATTGGCGGATGATTTGTACGCCGCTTATGAGCAAGGCCGCTTCGTGTTCATTTGCGGCAACGGCGGCAGCGGCTCCAATTCGTCCCATTTTTGCGAGGACCTCGGCAAGAGCACGCTGGACCGCAAGGACTTCACCAACGACGCCGTCAAGCGGCTCAAAGTGCTCAGCCTCACCGACAACACGCCGTACATCCTCGCCTGGGGCAACGACGAAGGCTTCGACCGCGTGTTCGTGGAGCAACTCAAGAATCTGGCCTCGCCGCGCGATGTGTTGATCGCCATCAGCGGCAGCGGCAACAGCCCCAACGTGCTGAACGCCGTCGAGTGGGCCAATCGGAAGGGCCTGGTGACGTGGGGGGTTACGGGCTATTCCGGCGGCCGGTTGCAACAACTGGCGCAAAAGAACCTGCATGTCCCCCTGGACGACATGGGACTGGTGGAATGCATCCACCTCACCGTGTTTCATTGGATTTTGAACGACCTGCACGGCCGCATCAATCGGGTAGGGCGGTATGCCCCGGCGTAAGGCCGCGTCCTTGCAGAACGCAGCCCGCCCCGCAGAATGCGTCCCGCACTCTTTCGGCGTCGCACCTCATGCACGTTCATCCCACGCCGCTCGACGGTTTGCTGCTCATCGAGCCGCGCGTGTTTTCCGATGCGCGGGGCTATTTCCTCGAGTGTTTCCAGAGGGCGCGGTTCGCCGCACACGGCCTGCCCGTCGACTGGGCGCAAGATAATCTCTCGCGCTCCGCGCGCGGAACGCTGCGGGGCTTGCATTATCAGCGGCACCACCCGCAAGGGAAGCTGGTGTACGTCACCCGCGGCGCGGTGTTCGACGTGGCGGTCGACCTGCGCCGCGGTTCCCCCACCTTCGGCCGATGGCACGGCGTGGAATTGAGCGACGAAAACCACCGTTTGCTCTACGTTCCGCCGGGATTCGCGCACGGCTTTTGCGTGCTGACCGACACCGCGGACTTCGCCTACAAGTGCACGGCCTTGTACGATCCCAGCGATGAACGCACGTTGTTGTGGAACGACCCGGACGTCGGCATTGCCTGGCCAGACATCACGCCGCGCATCTTGTCGCAGAAAGATCAACAAGGCGTCCCCTTGCGCGACGCGGATGTCTACCCTTGAACAACCTGTCACGACGTGAAAAGGGACGGTGCAGCCCCGACATGACGACGGCACGGCCACGGCTGGCGTTGACCATGGGTGATGTCGCCGGCATTGGTCCGGAGATCATCGCCCGCGCGCTCGTCGAGGGGAACCTCCACGCCTTTTGCCGGCCGATCGTCGTGGGGCATCCCGAACTCTTGCGGCGCGCGCTGGAGCAGATCGGCCGGCCAGGCGCCATCGTGCCGGTGGACCCGCCGTTCGATGCGCTCCCCGACCACGTGATTTCCTGCTGGAATCCCGCCGGCGACGAGGTGTGCACCGTGATGCCCGGCGTGGTGCAGCCGGCTGCCGGTCGCGCCGCCTACGACTATGTTGTGGCGGCCGCGCGGTCGGCACTCCGCGGAGATGTCGAGGCCATCACCACGGCCCCCCTGCATAAGGAGGCGTTGAACCGCGCGGGGGTACCCTACCCCGGACATACCGAAATTCTGGCGGCGGAATGCGGCGTGCGCGAAGTCGCCATGATGTTGTATCTGCCGCCGGGTTTCGCGGTGCGCGGTCCCCGCGGATTGGGCGTGGCCCATGTGACGCTGCATACCTCGCTCCGCAGCGTGCCCGACCTGTTGACCACCCCGCGCATCGTGGACACGATCCGTTTGCTTCACGGTTTTCTCCAGCGGCTCGAACCCCCTGGCGAGGCGCCGGCGCTGCCTCAGTCGCCGAGCGAATCACCCCGCATTGGCGTCTGCGCGCTGAATCCTCATGCGGGAGAACATGGATTGTTCGGCGATGAAGAGGACCGCTTGATCGCCCCGGCCGTCGCGGCGGCGAGGAACTTGGGACTGCATGCCGTGGGACCTGTGCCCGCGGATGCCTTGCTGCGGCGAGCGGTCGCCGGCGAGTTCGACGGCGTCGCGGCCATGTACCACGACCAGGGACACATTGCCCTCAAGCTCATCGGTTGGGATCTGGCGGTCAACGTGACCTTGGGACTGCCGATCGTGCGAACCAGCCCCAGTCATGGCACAGCGTTCGACATCGCCGGGCAGGGACGCGCCCGGGCCGAGGGTTTCCTCAATGCCGCCCGCGTCGCCTGCCAACTGGCAAGCACGAGGAGCGAGCCGCTAACGTAATTCGGGCCGGTGTGACATTCCGCCCGAATAGCCAGACGGACAAGCAGCAGTCAACACACACGGGAACACCCCACGCATGGCAGGGTCGGCAAACACTCCGCTGCGGTCTCCCCCGCCGGCGGACACCACGCGACTGTTTCTGGCGCGGCATGGTTCCACGGCGGCCAACGAACGGCAGCCATTCGTGCTCCAGGGTTGCGAGATCGACGGTCCGCTCACGGAGTTGGGACGCATGCAGTCGCAACTGTTGGGACGGGCCTTGGCCGAGTTCCCCATTCACGCCGTGTATTCCAGTTCCTTGCGGCGGGCGCGAGAAACAGCCGAAGCGATCGCCGCGCACCACGGCTTGACGGTGCACGCGATTCACGATCTGCGGGAATGCAGCGTGGGACGCTGGGAAGGCCGCGATTGGGCGTCCATCCAGCGCGACGATCCGGAAGGCTATGCCCGCTTTTTCGCCGATCCGGTCCACACGCCCCATCCCGGCGGCGAATCCTACGGCGATGTCCTGCAACGGGCAAAACGGGTGTTCGACGAATTGTTCGCCCGCCACCCCGGGGAAAACATCGTGGTGGTGGGACACAACATGCTGAACCGCGCGTATTTGGCGGAGTTGGTGGGCGTTGAACTTCGGCACGCCCGCAGACTGAAGCAATCGAATTGCTGCATCAACCTGTTGCAGCACCGGGCGGGCATCACCGAACTGGTGACGCTCAATTCCGTGCTGCACCTCGACCACCTCGGCTGATGGACCACGCCCGGCGGCGGGCGAGAGGCGCGGCGGACTTCCCGCCGAGGCCATGCCGTTCCGTCACGGCAAGGGAACCTGCTCGGACGACATCAAATAGCCCACCAGATCGCGGACTTCGTCAGCCGACAGGTTCTGCAACAATCCCTCGGGCATGAGCGATTGCGTGGTTGGCCGCGATTCTTCCACGTCGGCGCGGGCGAGGACCAGGCGTTCCGTGGGGGTTTGCACTTCCAGGGTTTTCTCCTGAGCTTCCACCACCACGCCGCTGATGACTCGCCCATCCTTCAGCGCGAACACGGTCATGCGGAAATCCGCCGCCACCGTGGCACTCGGATCGATCATGTTTTCCAACAGGTAATCGAGATTGCGGCGATTGCCTCCCGTGAGGTCGGGCCCCACGGTCTTGCCGCTGCCGAACAACACGTGGCAATTGGCACAGGTCTTCTGAAAGAGTGCCCGGCCCGCCGATCGATTGGCTTGTTGCAGCCGCTCCTCGGTCAGGGAGGCTTTCCATTGCTCCATCACGGCCCGCTTTTCGGCGCTGCTGGAACGGATATCGCCCCACACCTGCTGGAGCCGTTCGGCGAGCCCCGCATCGTTGAAGTCCAAAATCTGCCGGGCATGAAAAGCGGTCAATTCCCGGCGATTCACGCGACCATCGGCCACCGCCTCAAGCAGCGCACGCGCCGTGGACGGCCGGGACACCAGCGTTTGCAGGGCGATCGCCCGACCCTCGGGAGAGAGCCGCGGCAGACGCTCCAGGATTTTCGCGGCGTTGGAGGGATGTTCGACCGCCGCCAGACCGCGGATGGCCTCCACCATCACATCGCGATCGTCCAGGAGTTTGTGCAGCAGAGGACCCAAATCGTCCACCTTGGCGGACACCAATGTGCGCAGCGCTTGTTGCCGCGACGCGGCGTCCACTCCGCCTTGGAGCACCAGCGATCTCAATTCGTCGACGGCTCGCCCATCCCCAAACACCACCGACAGTTCGCGAACCAGGCGGGCGTGCTCCTCCCGGCCCAAACCCGACAGGATCGGAGCGACGGTCGACCAGTTCCTGGGTTGCGGCGCCCGACTCCAACCCCGCAGCGCCTCGACCATGCCTTCCAGAATGTTTCGTTGTACCGAGGCATCGACCATCACCGCCCGGCTGAGTAGTGCTTCCACTCCCCCGGGTTGCTGTTCGATGGCCAGGGTGATCCGCCGCGCCAGATACCGCTGCAAAGTGGTCATGGGCGTGAGCGGAATGAGGGACGCGGCACGTTCCGGCTCGCGCGCCACGGCCGGCTCCAAACCATACCACAGCAGCAGCGGCAAGGCCCGATCGTCGGCGAACTCGGCCCGGCTCATCAGCGGCGCGGCGACCGCCCAGCGGTCTTCCAACGCCAGTCGCTGCAAGGCCGAAGCCAAATACAACTGCACCAGGCCCGATCGCTCGCGGGCAGCCAGCTTCGCCAGGTGCCGGGATACTGTCTGAGCGGTTTCCGCCGAGTGAGAGGACAGCGGCTCGTCCGTCAACAACCGCACGGCCCAAGCGCGCACATGCTCGTCGCCGTCATCCAACAAGTCCAGCAAGTCGGTGGGACCGACCGCCTGAAGGCCCCACAGCGACCACAAGGCCCGCAACCGCAACACGGTGGTGGAAACGGCCCGCGGCGACACCGTGGCGGATGCTTCCCCGCCGCCGCCGTTCGTACCGGCCGAGGCGGCACCTGCCGGGGCGGCCGCTTCGGTCCCGGCGACTCGACGCAGCAACTGGGATTTGGCGGCCGATACGTCTCGGCCCGCGGCCGCCCGTTCCTGGAGCAGGCGGCGCGCCTGTCGGGCCCACCAATCATTGGGATGAGCCAGCGCGGCCGTAAGTTGCGCTGCACTCCACTCGGCCATGTCGAATGCAGGCAGCGGTTGCGGCGTGCCGTAGGTGATTTTGTAGATGCGGCCCGAGGTCCGATGCACGCCGTCGTTCTCGTGGCATTCGCCGATGTCGGACCAGTCGGCCAGATACACGCCGCCGTCGGGACCGCTCAGCAGATCGATGCCGCGGAACCACGGATCGCCCGCGAACAGAAAGTCCGCCTCGTGGCGGGCGGTAAACCCCGCGAGTTCCCGTTCCAACCGGTCGCAATTCAATCGCCGCCCGTGCAGGTTGACCGTCAACACGCGCCCCCGGTACTGTGCCGGCCAATTATCCCCCTGGTAGATCATCAGCCCCGAGTGGGCGTGTCCGCCTCCGGCCGCGGACGTGGTGTCGCTCACTCCCAACTTGCGAATATCGTTCCAGGCTTCGCGCGTGTCCCAGTGAAAGTGATCGGCCGTTTGTTCGATCAGCCCAAACAAGTACGGAGAGAAGTCGCTGCCATACATCCGCCGGTAATGCGCTCCCGGCACCACATGCCACAGATGGCCGATCACCGTGTTGATGAAAAACATCTCGCCGTGTTCGTCGTAGTCGAAGCCCCACGGGTTGGTGGTGCCATGCGCGACCGTTTCAAACACGCGGCGGGTGGGATGAAACCGCCAGATGCCGCAATTGATCGCTTGCCGCTGGGAGGGAGCCGAGCCGGGAGGCCCCACCAGCGAGGTGGCGAGAATGCCGTGACGACCGTAAAGCCAGCCGTCAGGCCCCCATTTCAAGCCGTTCACGATATTGTGCCGCACCGCGTGCGCATCCCAACCATCCAGCATCACCACGGGCGGGCCGTCGGGAACATCGTTGCGATCGACATCGGGAATAAACAGCAGATGCGGGGCACACAAGGCCCACACACCGCCGAAGCCCACCTCCACGCTGGTCAACTTTTGCGCCGCGTCCCAAAACACAACCCGGCGATCGCAGCGGCCGTCCCCATCGGCATCTTCGAGAATCACGAGACGGTCCCGCTGGTCGGCGGCGAAATTGACCTGGCTCTCGGCGTAGGTGTAGTTCTCGGCCACCCACAAGCGTCCCCGCTCGTCGGTGGTGAAGGCAATCGGCTGCTGGACCATCGGCTCGTGAGCGAACAGCTCCACGTGGAATCCCTGGGGCACGCGCATTTGCCGCAAGGCTTCCGCGGGAGTGGTCAACGGAATGGTTTCGGGCTGGGTGTTGAGGGAAGACGGAGCTTGGGCCGCCGCCGACGCCAGCATGCCCGCCCAACACAGACTGCACCACCACGCGTGCTGCCTCATCATGTGCCGCCCTTGATTCGCGGAGTACCAAGCGGTAGGTCCGGCTGGAACCATTGAAACACGTCCCCTCTAGCGACAAAAGTTACCGGGCTGTCAGAGCGTCGGACAGCATACGGCCAAGTGCACGCCGGGGAACAATCATGCCACCAGAAGGCTTGTCGATCGACTATGCCCGCGAGGAATCCCTCGACGTCGACGAATTCATCGACGTCTTGCGGCGTTCCACGCTGGCCGAACGCCGACCCGTCCACGACCGGACCATCATGGAACAGATGGTCCGCCAAGCCGACCTCCTCATCACGGCTCGCTGCGGCGGATTGCTGGTGGGCGTGTCGCGGGCCTTGACCGACTTTTGTTTTTGCACGTATTTGTCGTGCCTGGCCGTGGATCAGAAGTTCCAGCGGCGGGGCATCGGCCGCGAGTTGATCCGCCGCACGCATGACGCCGCTGGTCCGCACACCACCCTGATTTTGATCGCCGCCCCCAAAGCGATGTCTTACTACCCGCACATCGGCTTGCAGCCGCACCCTTCCTGCTGGACCGTTCCCCCTCGGACGGCCCCGTCCTCGGGAACTTGATCGATCGGTAGCAAATCGGAAAAACCGCTACAACCCGCAAGTTTTGTTGAATCCTGTCAGCTTTGCCGGCCGATAGGGATGCCGAGGCCTCTCCACTGCCGCTCGGCACGGGGCGATCGTTCCCCATTCGGTTCAAGGATCGACCGGCACGGCCGATTCGAGCCGCGTGGTGGATCAGGCTGCGCTGCAAGGCATCAAGCTGCAAAACAAATCGAATCGCGTGGCGACTCGCGCGGCAGGCGGTGAGAGGGTGTTCCCCTTCTTGCTGGCCGCCCGGCGGATCGCCCGCTGAGCTGATAGTCCTCCCCGGATGACATGAATCTCAACGGTCAGGGTACAGGAAGGAGCCTGTCATGCGTCGTGGAACCTGGATTCTCGCCGTTTCCGGCGCGGTGGCGCTGAACGCCTGCGGCGCCTACAGTGCTGATCCGAAGTCACCTCCCACCGGCGGCGAGGCCCCCCCAGTTCCGACCCGCTATACCCGGCAACTCAAACCCGCGACCGCTCCTCCGCGGAACTATTACGAGGAACTATTCGGCGAGACTGCGGCAAAATCTGCCGATGCCAAACCCGCCGAGGCGCCCGCCGCCAAACCGGCTGAGGCGACGGTCCAGAAGACCGCCACCATCGGACGGGGCACGGCCAATCGGGCGGCAACAGCCCCAGCCGCCCGCAACCCCGTCGTCGAAAATTCTCCCGTCACTACCCCTGTCGCGGCGGAAGGCAATCCATCCAGCGGCGCGCCTGTTGTTCAAGCCGCCTTTGAAAAGCATCCCGAGGAAAACGAACGGCTGTACATTCAGCCGGTCGCCGCCGCGGTCAGCGACGCCAAGCCCACCAAGGCGTCCAGCACGATTGCGCCGGGGGAGTCTGCGACACAACTCCCGATGCTCAGCATCGAATGGGTGCGGCGCGGTGAAATCAACGTGGGACAGGAGTGCCAGATCGATCTGGTCGTCAAGAATTTTGGTTCGCTTCCGGCCGCGCAAGTCGCCGTGGATGCCACGTTCCCAGCCTCGGTGCGGCTGACGTCGGCCGAACCGAAACCAACCAGCACCGCCGACAAAGCCTCGTGGAACTTCGACTCCCTGGCTCCCGGCGCCGAACGCCGGATGGCCATCAAATTCATTCCCAGCCGGCGCGGAGAGTTGGGCTTGAATGCCGCCGTGCGGTTCACGGGACAGGCCGCGGCCGTCTTCAAGGTGGAAGAGCCGCAACTCAAGCTGGCGATTAAAGGCCCCAGCGAAGTGCTGCTGGGCGATCCAGCGACACAACTGATTACGATCACCAATTCGGGCACGGGTGTGGCGCACCACGTCAAACTGGAAGCCCGACTGTCGGAGGGTCTGGAACATCGCGACGGCCAACGGGTCGAAATCACGGTCGGTTCCCTGGGTGCCGGCGAAAGCCAACAAGTGCGCCTGGGTTTGGCGGCGAGCAAAGGAGGACCGCAGACGATTCAATTTCTGGCCACGTCCAGTTGCGAGGCGACTTGCACCGCCAGCACGAAAATTACCGTGCTCGCGCCCAGTTTGCAGGCCACGCTGCAAGGACCAGGATTGCGCTACAAGGGCCGGAATGCCCGCTATGCCTTGACGGTGCACAACGACGGCACGGTGCCGAACAACAACGTCCGTGTGTCGCAGGCGGTCCCCGAGGGGTTCCAGTTCGTCTCCGCGGAGCGCGGCGGGAAATTCGATCCCTCGCAGAAAAGCATTCATTGGTTTATCGGCCGGCTCGAAGCGGGTCAGTCGGTGCAGCTCGACTGCGAATTGACGGCCGCCGCCTTGGGTGACTTCAAGCACGCGGCGACCGTTTATTCCGAAAACGGCGTGACCGCGCGGGCGGAGTTGACCACCCGCGTGGAAGGCGTGGCCTCGATCGAAACCGAAATCGTCGATCTGGACGATCCCGTGGAGCTGGGCAGCGAAACCGCGTGGGAAATCCGCGTGAAGAACACCGGCTCCAAGCCGGCCGGCAACGTGGCGATTCAGTGTGAATTGCCCGCCGGTGTCGCGCTGCTCTCCGCCAAGGGAGCCACCACGGCGACCACGCAAGGCAAGGGCGTGCAGTTCAAAGCGCTGCCTCAGCTTCCCCCCGGTCAGCAGGCGGTTTATCGCGTGCATGTCCGCGGGACGGTGGAAGGCACGCATCGACTGCGGGCACGCGTGACCAGCGACGCGCTCGATCAACCGGTGACTCTTGAAGAGCCGACCCGGTTCTACGCCGACGCGAAGAACTGACAACCATCGGACAATTCCGGCCGCCTCCGGTCGAACAGGCGACCGTTTTCGTGAGGATCCGGGATTCCGTCCGTTGGCTCGAGGGCACGCGGCATTGGCTGCCTCTCCGGCATCAGGATGGATTCGCCGCCGACGCTCGGCGAACCCACTCGCGGGCGTCCTCGGGCGTGCGGAGTTCGCCATTCAATTGCCCATCGCGGACGGCCTCGAGCAGTTCGCGGAACCGCGGTCCGGGAGACAGACCCATCGCGATCAGGTCCGCTCCCGTTAATAAAGGCCGCGGATTCAGCTCTTGCGGAGGGGTCCGCACGAGAAACTCTTCGCAGAACAGCAGCGGGTGCAAGTCCCCTTCCTCCGCGAGCAATTGCACCCGCAGCATTTCGAGCAGCTCCCGCGACTCGGGACGGGCAAAACAGCGCTTCAGCCGGGCCGCCGACCAGCTACTGGCCGTCCGCAAGTCGTGTTGATGTGCAATCAGCCACGCCATGCGGGCCGTTTCCTCGTTGGAAAGCCGCAGTCTCCGGCAGAGTTCGACGACGGCGGCATCGCTCGGCAAGGTCTGGAACAACACCGCCATCGACAATTCGAACGACGGCTCGTGGAGCAGCCCCAGCGCGCGCAGGATGCGGTCGCGGGCGGCGGCGAACTCCACCGTCTGCAATTCCGGCGCCACGACCATCAATAAACCAAGTTCCAGACACAACTCGACCGCTCGACGACGATGCCGGTCCAGCAGCATCTTCTTCAATTCCTGGGCAATCCGTTCGGCGCTGACCACCGTTAACTCGGGGGCCATGTCGCGGATGGCGGCGGCGGTGGCGTCCTCGATCTGAAATTCCAAGGCCGCGGCAAAACGCGGCGCCCGCAACATGCGGAGCTTGTCTTCCCGCATGCGGTCCTGTGGCTTGCCGATGGCGCGGACCAGGCCTTCCGCCAAATCGCGCTCGCCGCCGACGTAATCGAGCACGCGGCAGTCGAGCGGATCGTAGAACATGCCGTTGATGGTGAAATCGCGCCGCTGCGCATCCTCTTGCGGCGTGCAATACGACACGCGCGAGGGGCGACGACCGTCCCGGTAGTCCTCTTCCGTGCGAAAGGTGGCGACCTCCACCGGCGAGATGCCGTCCTGCGGCGACGGCAACACAATGATCACGCCGAAACTCTGGCCCACGGCGAGCGTGCGCCGCTTGCCGAAAATTTCCCGCACCTCCTCCGGCCGCGCCGTGGTGGCGACATCGTAATCCTTCGCGGGACGCCCCAGCAGCAAGTCGCGGACGCAGCCGCCGGCGAAGTAGGCGACGTGTCCGGCATCGTGCAAGCGGCGCACCACCGCGGTGGCAAATTCGCGAGTCCGATCAGACATGCACGGCCTCAAGGCCAGGGAACCGATCCGGTCGCGGCACAGACCACACCGCGCCAGACATTGTCATCGGGCCATCAGGTCCGAGGGACATCGCGCGGTTTCCCGCCGACTCCCGACGGCTTCATCATGACAGCAGACGACGTGGTCCGCTATGCTGCACCGGGAACAGACCCCCGCCACCATATTCCGAGAATCCCCATGTTGTCGCCCCCCTGCGAACTGACGATCCCCATGTTGCGGGAAGCGCTGTACACCGCCGTGGTGTGCGACGCGCTGGACAGCCTGGGGTATCGACGACAGTCGCCCCGCGCGGCCCTGCCCCCGCAAACCGTGAACCGACTGCTGGTGGGCCGGTGCAAGACGACGCTGTGGGTCGACATGGCGCATGAGGATCCGCATCCGTATGCACTCGAACTTCAGGCGGTGGATGGCTGTCAGCCCGACGATGTGCTGATCGCCGCGGCCGGTGGTTCGCAGCGCTCCGGCATTTGGGGGGAATTGCTGACGACCGCGGCCCGCAACGCGGGTTGCGCGGGAGCGGTCGTCGACGGCGCGATCCGCGACGTCGCCAAGATTCGCCAGCTCGATTTCCCCGTGTATGCCCGGGGACGCAGCCCCTACGACAGCCTGCATCGCCAGCGCGTGGTCGATGTGGATGTCGCCGTCGAAATCGAGGGCGTCGTATTTCGCCCCGGAGAATTAGTGTTTGCGGATGAAGACGGCATTGTGGTGGTCCCCCGGGAGGTGGAACACGAGGCCCTTCGCCGCGCCTGGGCCAAAGTCCATGCGGAAAACGAAGTGCGGAACGCGATCCAAAAGGGCATGAAGGCGGCGGCGGCGTTTCAACAATACGGCGTCTTGTAGGCCGCCCGGCCGCCGAGGCAACCGGCTTCCCTCGTGCGGATTCGAGGCTGAAAAAAGCCAAAATTGGCGTGGCTTACCGGTTTCTGATCTATGCAGCATCCAACAAGCGGCCATAATTCTTGTAAGGAGGCTCGCGGTGCGCGGAGGCATCGCGCCGCGAGTGCAAAAGCGTCTGTTCCGTTCGTTTCCGAGGCTGCCCGATGGCGCAATCACCATCCGGCGCGAGCGGCCCAGCAACAACTTCGCGGTGGATCTGGCCGTTCGAATTGCTGGAGAAGATCGGCGAAGGGGGCATGGGAGTTGTGTACCGCGCCCGCTACGTCGGCAATAACCGCATCGTGGCGGTCAAACTGCTGCCGGAAGATCTGTCGGCCGATCCCGTGGTGGCCGCACGCTTCGACCGGGAACTGGAAATCCTCAAGCAGTTGAGGCATCCCAACATCGTCCATTGCTTCGGCGGCGTTTGCGAGAGCCGGCAGCGGTTCTACGCGATGGAACTGGTGGAGGGAGGCACACTCGCCGATCTGCTCCGCGAAAAACAGCGGTTTTCGTGGGATTACGTGGTGGAGTACGGACTCCAAATGTGTGACGCCCTGCACTACGCGCACGAGCGGGGCGTTGTGCATCGCGATGTCAAACCCGCGAATTTTCTGCTCGGCAAGGCCCACCAACTGAAATTGAGCGACTTCGGCCTGGCCACCATGGCCTCGGCCACGAAAATCACGCGGGCGGGGAAGACCGCCGGCACCTTTCTGTACATGGCCCCGGAGCAAATTCGGGGACAACCCCCCGTCTCTGCCCAAACCGATCTGTACGCCCTCGGATGCGTGTTCTTCGAGTTGTTGACGGGACGGCCGCCATTTCAAGGCGATTCCCCCGCCGTCATTCTCCGCAAGCATCTCAAGGAAACTCCACCGCGCGTGGCTGCGCTGGTCCCCAATTGTCCCGCCGCCCTCGATCAGTTGATTGCCGACCTGCTGCAAAAAAACCCTGTCGACAGGCCGGAGAGTGCGGCGGCAGTCGCCACGCGGCTGCGAAGCATTCTGCGGCCGTCGATCGTGCACGTCGATCCCTTGGCCCAGACTCCCACCCACCCCGTGCCCGCCGTGGCAGCGACGGCCTCCGAATCGGAGTTCGAGGCGGAAGTCCCTGCTCGGCCGATACGGTCCCTACTCCCCTGGCTGGTCGCGGTGGTGATTTTCGCCTGCCTGGCGGCCGGCGGGTGGTGGCGGGCCGCGCGATTGTCGCAAGAGGTGGCCCAACTGGAGCGCGCCTGGGTCGAAACAGCCGCCAGCGGACCGCTGCCCGTGCGCGTCGCCGCGCTGCAAAAACTTGCCCAACTCGATTCCCTGGGAGCGGATTCGGCCGCGGCGGTGTGCGCGTTGCTGGACGATCCCGACCCCGCCATCCGGCTGGCCGTGCTGCGCTTTCTTCAGCGTCGACCGCAGTATGGCGAGGGCAAGGTCGCGCTCCTCACGCGGATTCAGCAGCGCGACGCCAATGACGAAGTGCGCTCAGCCGCGGCCGCGGCCGTGATAGCAATCCGAGACAACCCCGACTCGGCCACCGCGGCCGCCTGGTGGTGGGCCGCCGCGGGCTGCTGCCTGTTGACCACCGGGGCAATCGGCTGGTGGTGGCTCCGCCAGCACCGCCAGGGTCTCACGTTGGACCGCATCTTCTCCGCGCGATGACGTGGCTCCGCCGCCCCCGCCAGATGGGCCGCGAGAGCCGGAAACCCGTGGAGACGGTTGACCCCCGGGCGCCAGCGTCCCACGCGACGCTAGGCACGCCGCGGTTCACCCCCCTTTCCGCCCCTTGTCGGCGTCTTGTCGGTGCCCGCTGCCAAACTGATGCAACGCGACCTGCCCCCGCGGCGAGGGGACAGCTAGTCATTGCGGAGCTTCAAGCCCAATTCGGCCAACTGCTGGCGGATTTCATTCAGCGAGGTCACGCCGAAGTTTTTGGTCGCCAGCAGTTCATCGGGCGTCTTCTGCACCAATTCGCCGAGGGTGGTGATGCTCAACCGCGCCATGCACTTGCGGGCGCGGACCGACAGATTGAGGTCGGACACTGGCCGGGAGAGGAGCGCCTGTTCCTGCGGCGAGATATCGGGCTGGGTGAGAAAGCTGAGGGGGCCGGCCCACGGAGATTCCTTGGGCTTGGGCGGCTGCAAGTTCTGACCGATTCGCAGACCGTGCTGGGCCATCAGTTCGCGAATCTCCACCAGCGACGTCTCGCCGAAGTTTTTCCCGGCGAGCAGCTCGGCTTCGGTCACGCGGGTGAGGTCTCCCAGCGTGAGAATGTTCATCGAGGCCAGACAGTTGCGGCTGCGGACCGACAGTTCGAAATCGGTGACCGGCCGGCTCAACAGTTGGGCCATGCGGGCCTCGTTGCGGGCCTGGTCGTCGTCGAAGTACATCTCCTGCGTGGCCTCGATGTCCTTCATGTACATGCGGGCCCGCGGATGTTCGGGGTCGTGGGCCAACACACGGCGGAAACAGAACGCCGCGGCGGCGTATAACCCCTTGTCTTCGTACAGCAGCCCCAGGTTGATCAGTGCGCCGATGTGATACGGCGGCTTCCCCAGGCACTGCTCATACAGACGGATCGCCTCGTTGTCGTTCCCGTGCAGCGCGTTTTCACCCGCCAGGCGGAACAAGGCTTGAGTGTGGTGGGGATCCATGTCCACGGCACGTTCGAAGTACTCGATAGCGCCGTAGGTGTCGCCGCGGTCGGAGAGGATGGCCCCCATTTGATAGGAGTATTCGGCGCGGCGTGCCCCTTCCGTTCCGGTGGACCGCAACACCTGCTCGGCCTCGTCGAGCCGGCCTTGCAGACGGATGGCGCCGGCCCGCTTGAGTGTGCATTCGATGGCGTCGTAACCGGCTTTCGCGGCGGCGGCAAATTTGGCTTCGGCCTCTTTCGGACGGTCGAGCGACAGCAAGGTCAGGGCGTGAACGTAGAGTCCCACCGGATCGTTGGTCACGTTCGACAGCAATCGGTCGGCAATTTTGTGCTGACCCAACAGGTAAGCGCCCACGCCCGCGCGGGTAATCTGGCCAATCGGCGTACCGGAAGCCTCGGCAGCGCGAATGAGGGCCTCGATTTCGACCCTCACGGCGGCCACCTGGTCCGAGGCAACCGCTCGCCGCAATTGCGTCAACTCTTCCTGCTGCATGGGATTCCGATTCTGGAGAATGCTTTTGACGTCAACCGGTTCGCCGAATTTCGAAACCTTCTCGCCGTGCTGAGGCGCAACCTTTACTGCCATTAGGAACTCCCGACCTGCGACCTGGACAGAGGAACGTTGCAGTATAGCCAATCTCCCGGACATCTCAATCGCCAGAAACTGATATTCCGTACACATTTCCAGCCTACGGTTGGGGAATGGATCGAACCGACCTTATAATTGAGAACGTGGATTCGTCCGCCGCATGGTGCGGCACGGGGTGAGAGTGTGTCCCGAACTTGGTTCCCGGTCCGCAGGGCTTGTATCGTGTGCGTCGCGGCTCGTATCGCGTGCGTTGGCTGGTGGTCCCTGTGGGCCACGGTGGTCATGGTCGGCAATTACCAGGAAGCGGCGGGCACGGAGGACGCAGTCCGGACTCAGAATGCCGCGTCGAACACCGCCCACTGGGCGTTTCGACCCATGCACCGCCCGGCCGTTCCGACCGTGCGGTCCGTCGAGCGCCTCGCCACGCCGGTCGATGCGTTCATTCTGTCTCGACTGGAGGCCGCGGGGCTGACGTTGTCTCCCCCGGCGGACAAACCCACTTTGCTCCGCCGCGTGACCTACGATTTGACGGGTCTGCCTCCCACGCCAGAGGAAGTCGATGCGTTTCTCGGCGACGATTCCTCCGATGCCTTTGCCCGCGTGGTGGATCGCTTGCTGGCCAGCCCTCGTTACGGGGAAACCTGGGGACGGATGTGGCTCGATTTGGTGCGCTTTGCCGAAACCGCGGGCTTCAATGCCGATCCGCCGCGCCCCCTCGCCTACAAGTACCGCGACTATGTGATTCGCGCCTTCAATCAGGATACCCCTTACGACCGGTTCATCGCCGAGCAACTCGCCGGGGATGAGTTGTACCCCGAAAGTGCCGAGGCCCTCGCCGCCACCGGTTACAACCGCATGTGGCCCGACGAAAGCAACGCCTCGAACGTGTTGCTGGCGCGTCAGTCGGCGTTCAACGACCTGACGGCGAACGTGGGGGCCGTCTTTCTGGGGCTGTCTCTCGGTTGTGCCCAGTGCCACGATCACAAGTTCGATCCCCTGTTGCAGTCCGACTTCTACCAATTGCAGGCGTTTTTCGCGGGCATTGTGTTGCAGGACAAACGGCCCGTCTCGCCGTCCGCCCAACTGGTGGAGTACGAGCGGCAACGCGCCGCATGGCTGGCCGAAACGGCCGAACTTCGCCGCGAATTGCACGCCATCGAAACCCAGGCGCGACGAATTTTGGGGGAAATCAAGCGCCTGAAGTTTCCCCCCGCGGTGCTCGACGCCGTCGACACCCATCCCGCCGAGCGGACGCCGTTGCAGCACCAGCTCGCGTTCTGGTCGGAACGTCAAATCGACATCAACGAAGGCGACCTGCACACCGTGTTGGATGATTTCGCCCGCGAACGCCGCGAAGTCTTGCTCCGCGAGTGGTCGGCGGCCCGGCGGCGGGAACCCCAGCCTCCGGCCGAAACGAGCGTCATGGCCGTGGCGGAGATTACCGAACAACCGCCGACCACCTACTTGCTGGCCGTCGGCAGCTACGAAGATCCGCTCGAGGAAACGCCCCCTGGTTTTCCGCTGATTCTCCGTGTCCACCGGGATGAGCAGCCCCGCATCGTGCCGCCTCGTCCAGGCACGTCGGGCCGTCGAGCGGCACTTGCCGCCTGGCTGGCCGCGCCGGACCATCCGTTGACTCATCGCGTGGTGGTCAATCGCATGTGGCAGGGTCACTTCGGCCGAGGTTTAGTGGAAAACGCCAACGACTTTGGCACGCAAACGGCACCGCCGTCGCATCCCGAGCTGCTCGACTGGCTGGCCACGGAATTCGTGCGGCAAGGCTGGTCCTGGAAGCATCTGCACCGCGTCATCCTGCTCTCCGCGACCTATCAGCAATCCGCCAGACTTACCGCCCACGAAGACCGCCACGCCCCCGGGATCGATCCCGACAACCAACTGTATTGGCACTTTCCCCGCCAACGGTTGTCGGCCGAGCGGATTCGCGACGCCTGGTTGGCCGCCGCGGATCAACTGAACGAGGCCCTGTATGGTCCCGGCGTTCGGCCGGAATTGCCTCCGAATTTCGGGGGCGCGGCGAACTGGAAGGTGTCGGAGAACCCCGCCGACCGTTTCCGCCGTTCCGTGTACATTTACGCCAAACGAAACCTCCCCTATCCGTTGCTGCAAGCCTTCGATTTCCCGGACATGCACGAAAGCTGCGGCTGCCGCACGCAAACCGTCATCGCCCCCCAGGCTCTGCTGTTGTTGAACAACGGGTTGGTGCTGGAAGCGGCGGAACGGTTGGCGTCACGGGTGCGGCAAGCTGCGGACACCGCGGATCCCTATCCCGCGATTCGCCAATTATGGCGCGTGGCCCTGGGACGCGAGCCGTCCCTTCCCGAGCAGCGCCGCGCCGCCGAATTCCTCGCCCGCCAGCAGCAGGAGTTATCCGCGGAAGGAAATCCCGACCCCCCGACGGCCGCCTGGACCGACTTGTGCCACGCGGTGTTGAACTCGAATGAATTTCTGTATGTCGACTAGCCGCGCCGAACACAGGTGCGGCAGGGAGTGCGAACCGTGAACGAAACACCTGCTTGGACCGCCGAGATGTCTCGTCGCGATTGGTTGTTTCGCGGCGGCGCGGGATTCGGCGCGGTGGCCTGGGCGGCGTTGCAGGCCGACGATTGCGCCGCGGCAACTCGGCGGACGTTGGAGTTGGAACAGCGCCAGCGGCCGCACACCACCGGTCGCGCCAAGAGCGTGATCTTTCTCTTCATGGATGGCGGGCCGAGCCACATTGACACCTTCGACCCCAAACCGATGGTGAATGAATACGCCGGCAAGCCCCTGCCGCCGACCATTCGCCGGGTGATCACCCCCATGGGCGTGTCGGAGAATCCGCTGCTGGCCTGTCCGCGGAAGTGGAAGCAATATGGCGAGAGCGGGTTGCCCGTCTCCGATTGGTATCCGTTGGTGGGCGCGCATGCCGACCGGCTGTGCGTGCTCCGCGCCTGCGTGTCCGACGCACTGAACCACGTGGGCGGCATTTCGCAGATGAACACGGGAAGCATTCTCGCCGGCCGGCCCAGCCTCGGCGCCTGGGTGACTTACGGGCTGGGAAGCGAGAACCGCAATCTCCCGGGTTTCGTGGTGCTGTTGGACAACGATAAAGAGCCCCCCGGCGGCAACCGCGTTTGGGGGACGGGCTTCATGCCCGCCACGTATCAGGGGACGAAGTTTCAGCCCACGGGGGCTCCGATTCTGCATCTCGACAACCCCCCCGGCGTGTCTGACCGCAGGCAACAACGCAAGCTGGAGTACATCCGCGAGTTGAACCGCCAACATTGGGAACTGCGGCAGGATGACGCCGAGCTGGAAGCGCGGTTGAAGTCGTATGAACTGGCCTTCCGCATGCAGTCGCACGCGCCCGAGGCCGTGGATCTCTCCGAGGAAACGCAGGAAACACAGGCGCTCTACGGCCTCGATCAGAAGGAGACGCGCACCTTCGGCCGGAATTGTTTGTTGGCCCGGCGGCTGGTCGAGCGGGGGGTGCGGTTCGTGCAGTTGTATTCCGGCTCCGGCAGCAAGTGGGATGCTCACAGCAAGATCGAAGCCAACCATAGCGCCCTCTGTCGCGAGACCGACAAGCCCATCGCCGGCTTGTTGACCGATCTGCATCGCCGCGGATTACTGGATGAAACGCTGGTGGTGTGGGGCGGCGAGTTCGGCCGCACGCCGATGTCCGAAAAAGGCGATGGCCGCGATCACAACCCCTACGGCTTCAGCATGTGGCTGGCCGGCGGCGGAGTGAAGGGGGGCCAGGTGATCGGCGCCACGGACGACTTCGGCATGCACGCGGTCTCCGGCCGCGCCCACATCCACGACATCCACGCCACCATTCTCGCGGCCTTGGGGCTGGATCACGTCCGCGTGGTGTACCGCCACCAAGGCCGTCCGGAACGCCCCACGGTCAACGAAGGCAGCGTCATCGACCAGGTGTTCGGTTAACAGGCGGCGCTTGCTGCTCGTGGGGAGAGACCGCCCCGTTCAGCCCCCTTAGCGGCGGCAAGCGCGGTGTCTCCGTTGCGGCGCGACGACCGCGCCGCCGTCAATCGCGGAACGCGAACGGTTCCGGGTCGAGCCGATCGCCAGGCCGCAAACCCACGTTGATCAACAGCCCCAAGGCGACGCAGGTGGCGAGGAGGCTGGAACCGCCATAACTCATCAGGGGCAGCGTGATGCCCACGATGGGCATCAGCCCCACGGTCATGCCGGTATTGATGATCGTCTGCGTCGCCAGCAGCGTGACGATCCCCACGGCGAGCAGACGACCAAAGGGGTCGCGAGTCCGGGCGGCGATCGACAATCCGCCGGTGAACAGCACACCATACAACCCCAGGGTGGCCAAGCCGCCCCACAGCCCCCACCGCTCTCCCACCCAACAATACACGAAATCGGTTTGACCGGCGGGCAGATGATAGGCATCGGGATCCGCCAGGGGCATGCCGGCCAATTCGCTCCCCCACAACCCGCCCAGCGCCAGCACCAACTTGGATTGATGCAGATGGTAGCCGTCGCCTTGCGGGGCTGGTCCGCCATCGCGCTGGGAAAACAAGGCGGTAATTCGTGATTTCTGTTCGGCGTTCATCCCCCACCAGAACACCGGCAGCGAAATCACCCCCAACAGCATCACCAGCACCAGATGCCGCGGTCGAGCACCCGCCGCGAACAGCATGGCGAACAACACCGGCAGAAACAGCATCGCCGAGCCAAGATCCGGTTCCTTCAAGATGAGTGCCGCCGGAATCAACGCCACCAAAAACGGCGGGATCAAGCCCCCTAACCGTCGATAGTGCTCTTGAAACCGAAGGTACTGGGCCAGGGCCAGAATGAAGGCCAGCTTGGCTAACTCCGACGGCTGCAAATCAAACCAGCCCAAGGGCAGCCAACTCCGCGCGCCATTCCGCGGCGGCATCCAAAATACGGCCGCCAGCAACGGCAACGTCGCCGCCAAGGCCGCGTAGCCCCACCGCCGCCACCGCGTGTAGGGAATCGTCGCGAACACCACCGCCACGGGCACCCCACACAGGACCCACGTCAACTGTCGGGAAAACAGATTCGAACCATCGGACAACGCATCGGCCCGATGAATGCCGGTCAAACCGATCAGCAGCAATGCAGTGGCGCAAAACACCACCAGCAAGGGCGTTCGCAGGGCAGCGGCGCGCACGGTCCCAGCTCTCTCCCTCGACGTGTTCCCGATGTCTCACGGGGAGAGTTGTAGTCCAACCCGCCCCTTGCGCAAATGGCGCTTCGCGGAATCCGGGCGGCTGCGGCAGGCCTGCCTGTTGAGCCGTCGATGTGGGCGGTGTCCGGTCCCTTCCCCGTGCGTCTGCCTCCGCGAAGATAACCCCAGCGCGACTCACGCGGGCGATCCAGCGGGGGGGGACTCGGGGCGTGCTTCGGTGTCGGCCTCCTCGGTCATCTCCAGAACCAGTGCCCGGAGACGGCTGAGGTGATCGAGCAGACGCGGCAATTCTCTCAAAGGAACCATGTTCGGGCCGTCGCTCAAGGCCCGGTCGGGATCGGGATGCGTTTCAAAGAAGACGGCGTCGCAGCCCGCGGCGACGGCAGCTTTGGCCAAGAACGGCACCAGTGCGCGATTGCCTCCCGTGGTCGCGCCGCCAGGAAGCTGCACCGAATGCGTGGCGTCGAACACTACCGGCACTCCAAAACCCTGCATCACGGGAATGCAGCGAAAATCGTTCACCAACCGGCCGTAGCCGAACATCGTGCCCCGATCGGTCAGCAACACGCGCGGGTTGCCGAACGCCTCGCATTTCCGGACGACGTGCACCATGTCTTCCGGGGCGACGAATTGCGGCTTCTTGACGTTGATCACGCCTCCGCGGCTGCCCGTGGCCGCGGCGACGGCTTCCACGAGATCGGTCTGCCGGGCGAGAAACGCGGGAATCTGCACAATTTCGCAGACTTCGGCGGCGGGAACGGCTTGCCGCGGCTCGTGGACGTCGGTGAGCACGGGCAGTCCCGTGCGCTCGCGGACTTTCGCCAGAATTTCCAACCCCCGCTCCAGTCCGGGCCCCCGAAAGCTGTCGATGCTCGTGCGGTTGGCCTTGTCGAAACTCGACTTGAACGCGATTTGCCAACCTCGCCGGGCCGACAGGTCCGCGAGCGCTTCCCCTACCCTCAGCACCAGTTCTTCGCTTTCGATCACGCACGGACCGGCGATGAATAACAGGGGATGGCGGCCGCCGCACGACCACTGGCGAATGGAAACAGGGCACACCGGCATCACGCGTCCTTTCGTGGTGCAGAGGATTCGGTCGGCCCAGTATGACGGATCGGTGGAAGTTGTCCAGACGAGTTGCCGGGGTTGAGCAGCGGACGGCGACGGCTTACGGTACGGGCAGCCGAGCACCGGGCACGCGGACCCGATCTGCCGAAAGTGCAGCAACCATGCCGGGCGTTCTTCAGACCCCTTCAGCCGCCCTCGCCGTCTTCGAGCGCGAACCCTACTGGGCGCCGGAACTGCAACGACAATTCGGGGCGGACGTCGCCGTGAGAACGTTCTCGCGGCTGGTAAGCCTTGCCGAATGGCTGGCCGGCTGGCCGGCGGGCATGGCCTTGGTGGAACTCGACGCCGACCCGGCGGCCGTACTGAATTGGCTCGGCCGATCCGTGAATCACCCCTCCGCCCGCCCCGTGTTGGTGATGGGTTCATCGTGGACGGCCCCCTTGGAGCCGCTGGTGCGCGAACTGGGAGCCGTGGCGTTTCATCCGCACGTGGTTCCCGGTCGGCTGCTAGCGCGGCAATGCCGGGCCATTTTTTCCGCCGCGACCACGCCGGATTGGCGCGTGCTCGTCCAAGGCAGCTCTCTTCCGGAATAGTTGCGCAAACGGAAACGGGGTTTGGAGACCTTGCATCCGAGGAAAGCGCAACCGGTGACGCGCGCGCCAACGGAAGGTACGATGCACGCCGTGTCGGCAATTGGTCACGGGCGGACGGTCGCGGGCGGAGTGGTTTCGCCGCGCGTGTCAGACTGACTTTCGAGGGAACAAGCCATGTGGAGTCGGCGAAAGTGGTTGGCGGCGGCGGCATTCTGCGGCGGCTGGTATGCGGGCCGCTCCCAAGCCGAAACGGCGGCCGCTCGCCGCGTGTTCGAACTGCGGATCTACACCACGTTGGAAGGACGGCTGCCGGCGTTGCAGAAACGCTTTCGCGAGCACACCACGCGGCTGTTCGCCAAGCATGGCATGACGAACATCGTTTATCTCACCCCCGTGGGCGAAGACAACAAGCTGGTTTACCTGTTGGCGCACGAGAGCCAGGAAGCGGCGGAAAAATCCTGGAATGCCTTCCGCAACGATCCCGAATGGCAGCAAGTGCGCACGGAATCCGAACAAGACGGCAAAATCGTCGCCAAGATCGAGCAGAGCTTTTTGACGCCGACCGATTACTCCCCCATGAAGTAATCGCCTTACCTGTTCCGCCTTTTGCGGCCCGCGGCGGCATCTCCCGACGTTGACGCCGCGGGTCCACCGGGGAAGCAAATCGCCCCGACATTCGGGTCCGTCTCACCGCGTCTTCGGGTCCGTCTCACCGCGGACCGGGTTGTCCCTGGGGGATGTAGACCGATTGATGCACGGTCTGACCGATCCCCTCGGCGCGGCGATCGACGGCGTGCATCGCCGATTGTTCGAGGTAAGCCATCACGGTCGACACCATTTCCTTCCGCTGCGGAATGATCGATCCATCCGCAAGCTGAGCGGTCATGTCCAGGGTCCGTTCGACCCGCGACCGCGTGGGCATGCCGGTAAGGCGGTCCACGGTGCACGTGCCCGTGGTTTGTCCGCGCAGCACCGTTAGTTGGATGCCGTTGACGTCATCCACATAACTCGAAGGTCCGATGCTGCCGAGCAGGCTGATTTCCGCCGTCCGCTCGTTGATGTCCTTCAACAGGCACCGCGTGGTGGCGGCGGCGGAGCCATCGGCGGCACGGCGCGGCAATTCCCACGTGCTGCCGACGCGCCATTCGCCGCCGTTTCCCCGGCCGGGCAACAGGCCGATGCTGTCGTCGACAAAGCTGGCCAGGCCGTCGGTCGTGCCCAAGTCCTGCAATTGTCGCAGGACGGCGGGTTGTTGATCGAGGGGCACATGGTGCAGACATCGCCGCAAGAAATCGGCAAAACCGATCAGTTCCTGCACCTGGTTGTCGGCACCAATCCAGAATGAAAAACCATTGTCTTTCAATCCCGCGTAGGGAAGCGCTGCCGGCGGGATGTCGGTCGCCGGCCGATCGGAGTGATATTCGATGATTTGTCCGCCCACTTCCTGAAGATAGCGCACGCGATGATAGCGCACCGAAAGTCGACGGCGTGCGGCCTGAACCTCTTCCACCACCAGCGAAAGCTGCAAATCGAGCCGCGAGTGGCTGACCATCGGTCCCGAAGGCAGCGACTGCGTGATCCGTTGCTCGACCGTTTTGGTGAGTGGGAATCGCTGCCCCACTTCCAGCCGCAAGGACAGATCGACCGGTTCGGCGGCGGCAGGTCCGGCAGGCCGATCGTCGCCGGATTTTTCCTCCGCGCCCCCCTCCGACAGCTCGCCGAACACATCATCTTCCAGATCGCTCTCCGCCTTCTGACCGAACGGCAGATACTGGCAACCTGACAGATGAACGGCGACGATTCCTAGCGACAGCAGCAGCGCTGTGCCGAGTTGCCGGAAACTCATGGGCATCCGCTCCCCCCTCGAAGCATGCCTCAGGTCGCGGACCAAGGCAAACCCCGGCCGCGGAGGCGGCGAAACATAGCAGGGACGCGGCCGATTGGCTAGAGCGGAATTTCCGCCGCCACTGAGCGACTGTGCCACTGAGTCCCGCTGGGCCGGAGTCGCGAATTCGCCCCGCTGGGGCCGAGCCGATGCCTGCCCCTCCCGCCCGCATTCGGCCAGAAGAACCCGCCGTCGCGGGGGCGCTTAATTGTTCGCGGTCGTGGCTGCATGACGGTGCTGCCAGGCTATCACCGCGGCCGAGACCACGAACACGGCCGTCGCCAGCAAATTGAGCGGCGTCGACAACCACAGCATCCCCGCAATGCCTGCCGCCGCGAGCACCAGCGGCAGCGCGCGCGAAACCCAACGGACCCCGCTAGGGGAACGCACGGCCCGCCACAGCGCGATCACGGCGGCAAACCAGGCAAGGGACCATCCCCAGGCCAGCAACCACTGCACGGCCTGCCGCGGCCGGACTGCCAAGGCGAGCTTCGGATCCCCCCCCGCCTTCGAGAAAACCAACACTTGTCCGGTTTGGGGCAGTTGAATCGGCAGCGACAAGGCGGCCACCGCTCCTCGACGCACCCCCTGCTGTCCTGGCTCCAGTTGCCGGCCGTCGAGTTGCGCGATGGCCGGCACTCCACCGACGCCCCCCATCCCCCTGCCTTCCATTCCTCCGCCCCCTATCCCTCCGCCAGCGATGCCGCCCATCAGGCCCTCGAGGGCCATGCCGCGATCCACGTCGAATTCGTGGAAAAACAATCGGCGCTGTTCCTGTTCCCGCACCACAGCACCGTCCGCTTTGGCGTCGGACAGATCCTTCCGCTGCCCATCCAACTTGCTGGCATCCCGGCCAGAAGTTGGATCGGTGGCCAGGCCGGACGCACGCCCCGGCGGTTCAGGCGCGGCAAAGCGCGCCTTTTTTTCCGACACGTCGCGATTCAACTCTTCCAGAATGGCCGAATTGCGCGCCTGATACTGCCGCCGGGCATCGAGATTGTTCCCGAGCAGTTGCGTCGCCTGCTGGGCGGCCTCGGCGGCAGCCTGGGAGGGGGCGGTGGCAGCAGCGGCCGATTCGCTTGCCGGTTGCTGGAGCGCAAAATTGAACGTCGACTCGACCGAACGCTCGACTTGCACCCCCAAAGCGATGTTGTCGCTGATGATCGCGGAATAGCCCTTCAGTGCGATATCGAGCTGCTGCTGCGCATCGCCCGATTGCACGACCACCGGCCTGCCCGCCGCCTCGTCCCGTTTTCGTTGGTCTGGGAGCGCGCCCCGCTCCCGCTCGGCCAGTTCCGACAACTTGGATTCGAGACGTTGCTGCAATCGCTCCGTTTCCGCGGCCAACTGACGATCGCTCTGCAACTGCTGCACGTACCCGCCGATCGCCTGATTCAATTGCCGGAGGTTTTGTTCAGCCAAACTCCGTGTTTTCCCGCTGCTGGAAACGTCGAGGGCTTGCAACAGGTCTTCAAAATCTTGCAGCAGGACACGGACCACGGTGTCGTCAGTGGCGACGGCGCGGCGCTGGTTGAGGTTATGCCGTTTGGGATCGCCGAGGGGGGCCGCTTCCAGATCGTCCGGCAGATACACGGTCCAGCGGGTGCGGGCCACCGGAATGCCGAAGGCCTCGCTCTGTTCCACCACCCGCGGGGCAGGCAGATCGAACTTCTGGCTGGCGAGCTGCCGTCGGCTGGGAAGCGGGTGCGGCAAGCGGCCGGCATAGACCACCTGCACGGGAAAGCTGAGATCGGCGGCACTGGTTTTGGGCAGTGCGATCAAGTGGGTTTCCCGATCGTCCAGGCGGGTCGACACGGCCCGCGAGGGTTTGGACTGCACCGTGACCGCCAGGAGTTGTCCCCCCTCGGGCAATTGCACCGCGAGAAACTGCCGGCCGCGATTCTTGATGGTGAACGTCGCCGCCGTGCGGTAGGTGCCGTCGCGCGACAGAACGGTCACCAGGTCGGCGAGGTTGACCGATGCCGGCACCGCCGCCGCCGACACAAACCGCCGCATCGTCCAACTCGGGGGGGTGCTGGCGGACTTGACTCGCACGAACTCAGTGGCCTGGTCGACCAGTTCCTGGCGCACGATGATCGGCACGTCCTCCCGCTGCACGGGTTCGCTGAGACTAGCGTCCTGGGAGGTCAATTGGCTGAGCGAGGTGTTGATCAGCAGCACGTAATGCTGTTGCGTTTCCAGCGGATCGCGGTCTCCCGCGGGAAAGAACGCCACGGTGGGAGCGGCCACGCGATCGGTGGCGGGGGGCAGCGTGGCCGCGGCCGCCACGACAAATTTCCCCGTCACCGGTCCGCGAAGCGCCACCGTCCAGCGCACGCGCCCCGCCCCCGCCGGCGCGCTGGTGACTTCGCGCAGATGATCTCCGGAGAAATCCATCCGCCCGGCGAGCCAGTCGGACGTTTCCACGGCCAGCGTGTCTGTCGCCGCCGCATCGATCTGCCATTGCCACACGAAGCCGTAAATCGTGGCGACATCGGTGACCGAAATGGTGGTCAGGGAGTTCGCCGTCAACCGGGGCACGGCCGATGTCAGCGACAATTCGATCGGCCCGGGATCGTTGGCCGACGTGTGAAACGCGAACTGCGCGGGCGAGGGACGCAGCCGCTGCAACTCGGGCGCGATGCTGCCGGCATCGATCGACCTCCAGTCGCCCAGCGAGGCCACAACGCCGTTGACGCCGGCGTCCAACCACACGGCGGCGGTCCGCTGATGCTTCTGAGCGCCCCGCACGGTGAGGGAGGACAGCGTCAATCCCGTCATTTGCGGATTGCGGGCCGCCGTCGCCAGCACGACGATCTCGATTTGCCCTTCGCGCGGCTGCGCGAACTCGATGGTCGCCGTGCTGCGCGTTTCCCCCTTGGTGAGATACCAGTCCTTGAGACCCGCCGCCTGAATGTCGAGGATCAGCCAGTCCGCTGGCACATCCAAATCGAGCGTGGATAACGGCACACGCGCCAAATCGCACAGCACGCGACTGGTCGTTTGCACCTTGCGGTGCGCGATCCACACTCCCTGCTGCACCGTCGCCGTCACTTGCGCCGTTGATCGGCTGGCCCGCAGCGTCAACGACCATGGCCGCCGGCTGAACCGGTACAACAACTGCGGCGCCGTCGCCGGCCGCGTGACGGGCACGATCGGCTGGAAGTTTTCGACGTTCATCTGCGTCAATTGCTGCGTTTGCTCGGCCCGCAGCGCGAATTGTTCGCCGGAATAGACGACGACGTGACCCATTTCGGCGGTGACATCCAACGGCATCACGCCGGGGACGAGCAGGGCCGCGCCTTCCCCATTCACCCGATGATCGACGTAGCCATCGACGGTAAACTGCGTGCTGTCGCCGACGTTGCGTCGCAGAAAAATCCGCAGCCTCCGCTCCGTACCGTCGCCGAGCAGTTCCCACCCGCCGACATCCGGGCCGGAGACCGCCTGCAAGCGGACCGCCTCGGGCAAGTGGAGCGAGACATCGCGCATCACGCCTTGCCGCACGCGGTAGCGGAATCCGCTGCTGACCGTCACACCCGCGTCACTCAGCGCGACGGCGTGGACCCCTTCCACATGAATCACCGCCGAGCCGCCCCCTTGCGTCTGCTCCGGCTGCCAGTTGACCTGCACCTCTCCTCCGCGGTCCACGGGCACCTCGATGAACGCACCGTCGTCCTTGGTCACGCGGCGGAACGCCGTCGTCGAACCATTGACCCGCGCGGCATCCTTCGGTTGCGGCAAGGCGAAGGTCAGCCGCGCCGCGGGAGTCCCCTCGAGTGTTAATTGGAACGAACCGGCGGCCCCCGTCAGCCGGGCCGGCACGGCGAAGCGCACGTCCAGCACGTGCCAACCGGCATCTGGCACCACCAGCCGCAAACCGGACTCGGCGGCGCGAATGGCCGCGGGCTGGCCATTCAGCCTGGCTTCGGACAAGGCCACCCCGCGAAAGGGAAGCGCCACCAGCCATTGCCCCTCCACGTAACTTCGCACCATCAACCGGGCGGTGATGTCGACCATTCCCTGCTCGGCACCAGGCTCTGGAGTCTGCAAGCGCGCGGCATACAGCGCTTCCACGATGCCTCCGGCCTCTGGTGCCGGAGAGCGCACGGGTTTTTCCGGATGAGCCAGGCGATACAGCTCGACGAATTTATCGTAAGGCAGCCACACATGTTCGGCGGCCAGCGGGGCTTGGGCGGCGTCGTAGGGGACGATCACGGCGGGCGGAATCCGTTGAGGCGGGAGCGGTTTTTCTTTCTCTTGCGCCAGACTCACCCCGCTCGTCAACACCACGAGGCAGACCACCCACTGGCAGCACTTCAGCGCACCCGTGCACCACCGACAGCAACCATGCAGGCACCACACGACGACCGCGCCCACGACTCCAGCGAATAAGCCGTCCCACAACACATGCCAGGCCACGGGAATCAGCGGCAATCCCCCCCAGGTGACGGCCAGTCCGCACGCCGCGGAAAGCAGCTTGCGAAGGCACGCTTGGCCGCGTGCAAACCACCCCAGCACCAGACCCAGCACCAATCCGAAGCAGCGCACGGCGTCGCTGCGCCGACGGTCGAGGTATTGGATCTCCAAGGGAGTGGCGCCATCCTGTCCAGCACCCACATACTTGAACCGCTTCTCGCGCGACCGGGACGGCCGCTCCAACTGAATCACCAGGGACAGCAGCCCCGAGGCGGCAGCGACACCACTTGACGGTTTCGCCGCCGGCGGCGCGGCAGGTCCGTTCATGGCCCGTCCGTTCGCGGCAGGCCGATCATCAGCCAATGGCGCCTCCGCGCCGACTGCGGGAATCTGTTCCTTCTCCGCACGTTGTTTCCCGCGCTCCTCGCGCGTCGCTCCCCGCTCCTGACCGGCTTCGATTTCCCCCGCGCGATTCGCGAGTTCGGCTGGCGCAGCCGCAGCTTTCGCTTTGGTCAACCGGCTCAGTTCGTCCCCCAACGGCGCTTGCCGTTGGCGCTCTTCGAATTCGCCACCAATCGCCGGCGCGGCGGGGGACGGCGGCTGCATCGGTTCGTCTCGATCCGCGGTTGGCGACGGTGCGATTCTCGACGCCGGAGCTTGCTCCGCCGTAAAGGCTTCCCCCAACTGGTCGAAGGCGCCGTTCAACGGTGTGACGGTCAGTGCCATCCCGGAGGGAGCGCTGGCGGAACCCGGCAGGGCAATTTTGCGGTCGTGCTCGAACACGTGAGGTGGCCGACTCAGCCCGGTGGCGACCGCAACGTGTTTTCCGGCTGGCAGCAACAGCCAGGGCAGCGCGAGCAGGCACCCCACGGCCAGCAACCCCAGCGTGACCCACACACCAAGAGAGCGGAAGCGCCGATAGATCATCAGCAGCAAGGCCAGCCCGCCGCTGACGACGGCCACGATGAAGGCGACGACGGCGGCATCCGTCCCACGCGGCCGTCGCAGCCAGTTTCGCGCCTGGGCCAACCAACCCGGCGTGTCGAAGGCATCCTGCGGCTCCAACGGACCCGTCGCCTCGATCACCAGCGTGTCGTCGGGATGAATCAATGTCCACTCTTGTTGCAGCACCTCCACGGCCGCTTGAGTTCCTTGACCCGAGACCACCGTCAGAAACGGGGCCTTTTGTGTCCAAGTGCCGCTGCCCGACAACGCCTGCTGCTGTTCGCGATAATACAACTCCAAGCGGGTGTCCACGGTCCCCGTGCCGGTTCCCTGCACGGGTATGAGAAACTGCCGATCCGCGCGGCGCACCTCGACCGGTTGACCATCGAGGAGCGCGGCCCACAGGCGGGCGCCCTCCGGTAATTCGACTCCAACCTGCTGCACTCCCGACAGCATCAACGGACACACCGCCTGTTGCTGCACTTCTCCGGTGCGCGCCATCATGGTGGTCATGGCCAAGGAGGAACAGACCGCGGTGGGGACCGCGGCCTTGCCAAAACGTTCCTCGGTGAGGGTCAGGGACGCTTTCGGACTCACCGTGCGATAGACAGCCACGATCCGCTCTTGAGGGACATACGGCACGGCGGGCACATCCAGCGGATCCAACTCCGTCAAGGGCTGGCCCAATTCATCCACCGCCGAGATGGTCAGCCGTTGCTCGGCTCCCGCCTCCACCACCAGCACCCCCGATTCCCGCTCCGCGTCGACTATCGCCAGCAACGGCGCCTGCACGCTGGCCTCGGCGGTCCGCGGCAGTTCCAACTGAGTCAACAGCACGATCGCCCCCCGCACGCGGTCGGCGAATTTCAACCGCCAGCGCCCGCGGCCGTTCTCCACGGGCAACGGTTGCTGTTCCACCAGAAAAGCACCGGTCGCGTGGAACCGCACGGCACTCCCCAGGGATTGCAGTCCCTCGGAATCCGGCAGCGACACCACCAATTCCCGCGCGCCGCCGCCCAACACGGTGACCCGCACATACAGCGCCGAAAACAGCGTCGGCGGATCGAGCCGGTGAAAACTCACGTGTTCCGCCGCAATCCGCGCGGGCTTGCGCGTCACCTTCAACCGCCCTGAGTACCGAGTGTCTTGGGCTTGAAACCGCAGCCGCTCGAAGGCGGCCTGCAAGGGCACGGCGTCCAACCCCTGCACGTCTTCCACCGTCAATTCCAAATCGTTGTCGCCGCGGACCACCAAAGCCGTTTCCGTGAGCGCGGCCTGCGGCAAGCCGATTTCGGGAAGTTGGAATTCCACCGGCTGCGATTCCACCGGCCAGCCTTCCACCTCCCGGCGCAACTGCAACTTGACGGTCGTGGATCCATCGCTGGGAACAGGTACCGCGAGTTTCACCCGCACGCGATTCGTGCCGGCCATGCCGGGCAACAGTTCCCACGCGAGCGCGTGTCCCTCCGCCGTCGTCGCGGCGCGGAAGGTCCACTCGGCCGGCACCGTGAATTCCACGTCGAACAATGGGGCAAACTTCGTCGTGAGGGTCAAAGCCGCCTGCAACTCCACGCCCGCCGCCGCGGCATCCAACACGGCGGCCACCGCCGCGTGCAATTCCCGCTGTTTGGGCTGGGTCACCAACGTGAGGGTGAAGGCCTCGCGCCAGGCATCGAAGCGGAGCGCATGCACTGCGGCCAGCCGGTCCATGTCGTCGGGCATATCCGACACGGGCTGTTGCTGCCGCGTCGCGCGACGGACTCCCTCCATATCCACGATTTGCAGCCGCACTCCCGCCCGATGCTGCACGACCACCTGGGAAATATGAGACGTGGCCTGCGTCACGAGCAGCGCGGGCACCGACCACGGCTCTTCCCCCAGCACCGGCATGACGCCGCGGAGGGTGATTTTCCGCTGTCCCTCAAACGGCTGACCGAACGTCAAGGCAATCTGAGTTCGCTGCGGCTGTTGGGGATCGTCGGACAGCTCCCAGCTTTCCAGCCCCGTCGCTTCCACATCGACGATCTCGAGCTTGCTGGGGACCGACAGGATCACTTTGTCGAGCGTTCGACCAAACACTTGCAACGTGGTCAGGGCGTGCCAGGTGACCTCTCCCGGCGTCACATGCAAACCATAGCCGGTGGTGGCGAATAGCAGCGTATCGGCGGCCCGTTCGGTCGTGCGATCGGTGATGCGCAACTGCAAATTCGCGCGGCCGCCGATGGGCAGTCGATATTCCGCCGGCTGATCGATGGCCGCCGGTCGCTCCCACAACAGACCGTCCACCAACAACCGTTTGCCCGCCGGCAGCGTGATCCGAAACTCGCCGGCCGAACTGCCGAGCAACGAGAACGCCGCCGCCTGGTCGCTGCCCAGCGCGACCAGTTCGGTCGACAGGTCGAGTTCGAGACGGTGTTTGCCGGCTTCGGGCGTCAACACACGCAATTCGCCGTTGGCCCCGCGGCCAAGCAACGACGGGGCCGGATCGCAAGCCGCACGTTCCACCGCCAGACGCTGCAAGGGGAAACTCCACGACTGCCAATCGGCGTGAAATTGCCGCAATTCGGCGACCGCATGGATCAGCAGATGGTCTCCCACGATCCGCGCCGTGTAATCACACACCGGCACGGCCGTGCCACCGGGCAACGGCGGATGGACAGCGGCGTTCCGCCGGGCCTCTTCGGCCAGCTTTTCGAACTCGGCCCGCGGCAAGAGCACGCCCCGCGCTTCGCGGTCCACAACCACGTCGAGATCTTCCAGCGGAACATACACTCGGCGGGAGGGCACCAGCGGATCGGCGGCGAACACCGCCGTGTGACTCAGCATCCCCAAGCAACTCAGCAGTCCCATCGCAGCCGCCATGAGCGGACAACGGCTGCGTCCCTGAACCGCTGCAAGGCAGTTCTCGAACATGCGAACGCTTCCTTGGCCCGTGAGTGCGCGATTCGATCTCCCGGTCGAGGGACCGGGAACAGGGCACGGTCCGATCAGGTCTGCGGCTTCTGCAATCCCAGGGTGACGGAATCGAACACCCCCGGAGGAGGGATCACTGCCGCCGGAAAGGCTGGCGGCGGCGATCCTGGCCGGGGCATCCGCCGGCGGCCGAACAGGCCGTGAATCAGCCACAATCCGGCCATCGCCACCAGTCCATAGCTCGACACCAACAAGCCGTGCCACACGAAATCAGCGTCTTGCAAGGCATAGGTGGCGGCGATCAATCCGGCCAGCAACACCAGCGTCAGCTTGTTCTCCCAGCGGGTGTTCCGGAGCACCACCGCGATCAACGCCAGGGCGCTGCTCACCACCAGGGCATACCAGGGAACGTGCCACCACCACACCACAATCTCGGTCGCGCCTCCCAGGTTCGTGTACACCGTGGCCTGACCTTCCGTGGGAAAATCGACCAGGCCCCCGCCGTCGTCGCCGATCCACCGCTGCAACTCATCGAGGCATGCCTGACGATCCGGTTGCCCCCACAAGATGCTGCGCCAGGAGGGACGACACTCCGGCGTGAACCGTGGCGGCGTCCCCACCAGGGCGAAATGCTCCGGCACCCACACGGCCACGCGGAGTTGTTGCAAGGCCACGTCGTTGGTCGCGCCGCCGCCGATGATCGGCAGTTGCAGCGGCCGCGTGTTGCTGTGCCCCTGCTGGAAGGGGGGGCTGGCGAACGTCAGCCGATACATCACCGCCAAAGTGAACGGTTCGTCCGACGACTTCGTTCGGGCGACATTCACGTAGTAGCCGTCCCAATCTTTCTGCGCGGCGCCTGCCGGGTTCTTCTCCAGCGCCGCCGGCTTGCGGTCGACGAGCACCCCAAGCGGTTCGGCATTCTTGGGCAAATCGACGGCCAGCCGCTGACGCTCGCTGGTCCGAATCACGAATCGGCCGCGGAACATCGCCCCCCCCGCGCGATCGAGCACCACTTCCACCAAGCCGCGCGAAATCACGGTTTGCACAACTTCCTGCACATCGTATTTGGCGGCCGCGATCTCCAGTTCCACGGGCTGCTTGAAATAGCGAAACGCGACGAACCCGTCCTGCGGCAATCCCAGCAATTCGCGGACATCGATCGGCTCGACGTCGCCGCCCGTCGCCGTCACCGCCACCGACAGCGCCTTGTCTTTCCGTGCCGTAACCTCGCCCGTCAGTCGCGAGACAGGAATCGTGCGCTTGCGCACGTCGGCGTCGGCGCTGTCGAACGGCTCGAGGACCCGCACCAGTCCCGCGCGGTACGTCTGGGACGTGTCTGCCCCTGCCTGGGGCGCAAGATCATAGATCAACCGCAGCCGGACGTGTCCCAAGGCCTCGCGCTGCAACACCACCGTCCAGGTCACAAACCCATCGACGGCTTCCGCGCTGCGGCTTTTTTGCTTGATGGGCGGTCCGCCGTCTTCCGCCACCTGAATTTGCACCCGATCGGCCAACGACTCGGGCACGGCGAAGCGAAACGTGTCCAACCCGGCAAAATCGACGTGATACACCAGATGCACAACCGCTTGAATTTGCCCCTGCTTGACGTCGAGGATCGTGCCGATGTCGGCGGTGAGCCGCGTGGGCTTGGACTGGATCCGGACCGGCAAATTCACCGGCCGACGGTTGAAGGTCCACGCGGAAACCAGCCGCAGGGGAGACGCGACCTGGGGATCGGCGGCGGGGTCCGGCTGGAAACCCGCGATCTGGTCGGTGTCGGTAATCACGTCGATGGCGTCGATGGCCAGAATCCGCAGCCAGCCATTCTCCAACTCCACGTTTTGCGGTTCCAGCACGGGAATGGGGAAGCCTGCTGCCTCGGCGGCGGGATCGCGCTGCCGCAGCGCTGTCACGCGCACCGTCAATTCCCCCATCCGGCGCTCTTTCAGCGAGACGGTCAGCAGCGCCTTGTCGGCCGAAACGTCGAACTGTTTCAAACCCTCACATGCGACGTTTTCGACGGTCAAGCCCTGCGGCAGCTTGAACGTCAATTCGAACACGCCAGCTCGTTCGATGGTGTACACCAACTCGGACTCCAACCGCAGTTGGTCTTGCGTGAACGACACATCGGCCCGGTGATCGACCAGCAGCCGCGGCTCGACCGGCCGGGCGGCCAGCGTCAGCCGGCAATTCGGGTTGTAGAACTTGTAGAAGGCGGCGCCGGGCCGTTTGATCCGAGCGTCGACCTCGCTTTCGTCGATGCGCACCAACCCCTGTTGCAGGGTAGGTGTCACCGTCAGATCCGCCGCCGATCGAACGGCCACCTGACCGCTTTCCCGCAGCACATCCAGCAGATGGATGCCATGGGCCGTTTCCCCCGCCAGGCCGACCGCATCGAACGGCTCCTCGCCCAAGGGGCGCTCCGTATGCACTTCCACCGCGATTTTGCCCCCGGTCCGGCTCAACAGGTCGAGTGTGACGATTTGCCGCAGCCCCTCTTCGCTGACTCTCCACTCCCGCAGACGAGCCTCCGAGGTCACATCCAAAATGCGGTGTCCCTTGGGAACGGCGATCCGAAACTGCTCGACGTTCCCCCGCAGCACTTCAATGGTGAAAAATACGTCGGCGTGGATCAGTCCATCTTCCACCTGAATCAGCGCGGCTGAGGTCGCGCTGGCCAACAATTCCATATCGGGCTTGGCACCCGCTCGAGGATTCCACCGGGCAGAGATTTTCTCCACGGACCCCAGGCCAGCACGCACGCGCGACCTTTTTTCCACGGCCTCCACGGGCAACTGCAACAGTTTGGGCTGGATGTCGATCGCCTGGTCGGCTTCGGGAACGACCAATTCGAAGGTGGTCTGAGCCACGGGCGGAACGTCCAAGACCAGACTGCGCCCCTCCGGCGACGTGATGACTCGTGCCGCGAGTTCGAGTTGCACCGTGGTTTGTCCCGGTTGCGACAACAACAGTGCGTACGTGCCCTGTCCCGTGCCGCGGAGCAGCACGCCCGGAGGTTCGCTGCTGACCGTGCCGATGGCCGCCCCGCCGAACTTCACCGGGATTTCGGCCCAGCCCTTTTGCAGCACCTGCACCGAGAGTGTGGCCTGAATGCGAGCCGTGTCTTGTTCGACGTGGGCCACGTACTCCGCGGCGGTGATCAGTCCCGAAACCAGGGGCTGATCGGCGGGACGAGTGATCGACCGCCACGTGTGTTCCCACAGGCGGAGATACTCCTGGAACGGTAGGAAGACGGTGGCCGCTTCATTTTCGAAGATCGCCCGCAGATTCCGGTAGGGCACGTACACCTTGTGTTCCGGAGGCGGCTCGAGAGGAGCCGCTTCCCCAACTGGCGGTTGGGAAGGATCCACCGAACGAACTTCTTGCGCGGCTCCACCACTGTGCCACAAACCGGCCCAACACCCAACTGCCACCACAAGCCATTGCCGCCATTGATGTTGCAACATAGTCTTCCCTGCCAGGGGGATGTTCACCGCCGATAACTTCAGCAAACAGCGGGGAGTTTGTCGAGCGTGACGGTTAGACAATTCGTGGCCATTGCGGCGCATTCCGTAGTCGAAACTCCAAGAGCCGAGCACTTTCCCTGCCACCCTGTCACTGATTTTCCCCGGTTCTCAACATCGGGCGCGGCCCCTTCTCGACACCGGGCGTGGATCCCCTCCTTGGTTCCCCTCTGGAGGCCGGTGCCGCAATCAGGGGAACCCCTTGCCTTCAAGTGCGGGGGTTCCGTCGACAGGTGACTTGTTGTTGCGTCGCGGATCAAGCAACGGTCCATGAACCCGTTCTCGTGACCGGTCCCCGGACCATGGCAGCGGTTCGCGACCAGCCCTTCCTAAAGACGCTCATCTCCCGGAGTTTTCTCCCGAAATTCCGGCGCACCGTGTTTTGCGCTGTTGTGAAACGACAACACGTGTCGTCTGGCCGTGGAAATTCCGCGACGAATAACCACCAGCCGAAAGTTTCCCAGTTTTTTTGCAATGCCAAGCCGGCAAGAGGGTTCTGTCAAAATCGTTGAACACGGTCCGCGGGCGGGACTGGCGTTTGCGGAAGGTGCTCGGCACCACGCGCCGGTTTTTTTAAGGACCGTCAAACATGCCTGTGCAGCGGCACTTCAAACGCATGGTGGTCGACGTGCTGGATGACGTGCTCCTGCTGCACATGGGTCAGATGGAAATCTGGGACGGGGCCGATTTGGCCTTGTTGCGCGAAGCATTGGCCCAGTTCATCGAACGCGAAGGCTGCCGCGCCATCGCCGTCGACATGCAGTATGTGAAGTACATTCCAAGCGGCTTTTTCGGCATGCTGTTCGACTGGCATGAAAAACGGCGCGTGCAGTTCTGGCTGACCCCCCCGCAACCGAATGTCCAGCGGATGCTGTGGTTTCAGCAATTCTTCCGCGCCACGACCGACGGCTGGTTCGAACTCTATCCCCCCGGCCTGAACCCGCAGTTGCCCGCGTTGATGGCGCCGGAAGTAGTCCTCGTCGACGACCATTGAGCCTCACGGCCCTGCGTTACCCGCTGGTTGTCCGCCCAGCCAACCGCCCACTGGCCCTCGCCCACTGGCTCCCTCGTCCACTGGGTCTTTCGACGACGGACCGACTGGCCCGCCGGGCCGCGCTCCTCATCGCTGGGCAAGGTTGGTGGGCATGGTTACGATCACCGTGCAGCGTCATCATGCCACCCGGGGGACTAGCCGCCATGAGCAACGTCCGCGATTTTGGCGCGATGGGAGATGGTCAGCACGACGACACTGACGCCGTGCTTCACGCGTTCAGGGAGGGGGACGGAGAACTGCTGTTTCCCGCCGGAGACTATCGCTTCACGCGGACGGTGGTGCTCGATTTGAACGAACGGGGCCGGGCGGCACTTCAGGGATTGGGCGGCCTCGCCAAAATCGTGATGGACGGCCCAGGCCCCGCCTTCGAACTGCGGGGAACCCATACAGGCTCGGCCGACCCCAACAGCTTCCAACCCGGCGTGTGGCAACGGGAGCGGATGCCCACGATCGCCCAGCTCGAAATCGAGGGACGCCATGCCGAGGCCGACGGCGTGCGGCTGATCGGCGTGATGCAGCCGACGCTGACCGGCGTGCTGATCCGCAATGTGCGGCATGGCATCCACCTGACCCAACGGGCCCGCAACGTCCTCATCAGCCACTGCCACATCTATCACAACACCGGTATCGGCGTGTTTTTCGACCGGGTGAATCTGCACCAAACCAACATCATCGGCAACCACATCAGTTATTGCCGGCTGGGGGGCATTCGCATCGAGAACAGCGAAATCCGCAATCTGCAAATCACCGGCAACGACATCGAATACAACAATAACCGTACCTTTCAGTTTCCGAATGCCGACGACGTCCCCACCGCCGAAATCTACATCGACTGCGGCGAAACGGGCACGGTGCGGGAAGGCACGATTTGCAGCAACACGCTCCAGGCCACGTACAGCCCGAACGGGGCCAACATCCGCATCATCGGTCAGGCCGCCGCGGAAAGCCACAAAGCCGGCATGTGGTGCATCAGCGGCAACCTGATTGGCAGCCAGGCGGTGAACCTGCATTTCACGTCCGCGCGGGGCATCACCTTGGAAGGCAATTACATCTACAGCGGCCATCACCGCAATCTGCTGCTCGAGCAATGCAAGAATATCGTGATCGGGGCCAATTGCTTCGGCCATAACCCCGATTACAAAGACAAGGAATTGTGCACCGGAATCCGGCTGGTCGACTGCGAGAACTGCACTCTGGCGGGCTTGCAGATTCAGGATGCACTGGCCGGCGAACACACCGTCAAGGACGCCGTGCCCGTGCAACGCGACGGCCTGATCGAGTTGATCCGCTGCCGCCGACTGAACATCACCGGCGTGCAGGTGCTGGAAGGCTCTCCCCACGCCCTGCACCTGGAAGATTGTCGCGACACCGTCCTCGCGGGCTGCGGCGTGTTCGAGACCCGCCCGCGGTCATTGACCCAGGCGGCCATTCATTGGACGGGCGCGGGCAGCGGCAATCTGATCGCCTGTTGCCGCGCTAATCGCCCCGTCCTCGTGCCCGAGCACGTGCGCCTCGAGGGAAACCTCTTCGACACCGGTCCGACTTCGGAATAGCGGCGGCTGAATCGACGGCTCGCAAGGGTCGCGGAGCATGTCGACCACGACGCCGCCCCAGCATCGCCAAGGCCGACCACCCATGATCACAGTGCGAGGATTGGCATGTCTTTGACACGCGCTCAAGTTCGGGAAGTGGATCGCCGAGCCATCGAAGAGTATGGCTTGCCCGGCCTGGTGCTGATGGAGAATGCCGGCCGCAGCACCGTCGAGCTGCTCGAAAACCGCGAAGGCGTGTTGACCGGCGTGCCAGTGGTGATTGCCTGCGGCAAGGGGAACAACGCCGGCGACGGTTTCGTGATCGCTCGCCACCTCGACATCCGCGGCTTCGACGTCGAGGTGTTGCTGGCCGCCGAGCCGCAAACCCTCTCGGGCGACGCGGCGGTGATGTACACGGTGATCGAGCGCGCCGGCATCTCGCTGCGGAATATGGCACAAGCCTCGGCCGCCGAGTGGCAGGAGGCGATTTTGCGCCGCGGCACTCCGCTGTTGTTCGACGCGCTGCTGGGCACCGGCTTGCAGGGCACCGTGCGCGAACCGTTCGACCGCGCGATTCACGCCATCAATGGGTCGGGCGCGCTGGTGATCGCCGTGGATATTCCCTCGGGCCTGGATTGCGACACCGGCCGGCCGTGGGGCTGCGCCGTCCAGGCGGGAGTCACCGTGACGTTCGTCGCGCGGAAGACGGGCTTCGACGCGCCGGGAGCCGCTGAATATACCGGCGATGTCCTTGTGGCGGATATCGGTATTCCGAGGCGGCTGCGCCGCGAGTTCGGCTTGGAGGCGTGAGTTGGATCACTCGCGGACCTGCCGCACGAGTTGCTTCACGGCGGACGCGATGCGGTCTTCGATGTCGCCCGCCCAGCGAAAGGCCGGCCGACCATATTCATAGAGGTTCGAGCCCCCTTCGTACCCCCCTTCTTCCCACACCCGGCGGGAGGGAATGTAGGCAATCATGTCGTCGGTGTAGCCCAGCACCCACGTCCCGGGGCCGAACTCGCGCTTGAACCGCAGGGCATAATCCACCACCGTTTCGGCTCCCATGCCCACCACCAGCATTTCGCGCCCCAACTGCCAGGCGTGCAGCGGATAGGGATAGGCCGACTCGAACGCGGCTCCCTGCTCCAGCCGCCGCAACAGCCGCGCGGCCCATCGGGCCTTGATGGGGTGGGCATCGCCGGTCAACGCTTGCAGTTCTTCCCGCGTGACGACCCGCAGATACGGCAAGTCGACCAGTGTGAACGCCGTCTTCAACTCCGCGGAGACGGGGCGCATCGGCTGCCGCAAAACGTCTTCCACCGCCGCCGCCAGCATGTGTCCGTATTTCTGGCACAGTTCGACGCTGCGCCGTGGCAAGGGATTTTGATCGCCTCCGCATGTGTTCACAAACAGCGCCAACGCTTCGGGATGGTTTCGCTCCAACTCCAGTTGCGCAAAGCCCGGGTAATCGCCGCACCAGGTGAAAAAACTGAGTGTTGTGGGATGACAGGCATACCCGAAGAGGATCGCGGCGAGCGCACCCGACGGCCGCGCGACCGTCAGCACGGGCACGGCATGATCGACCGGCCCGGCCAGCGGGATCCCCTTGGCCAGCAAGTCGGGTACGTCGGCTTCCCGGTTGTTGCGGCGGTTGACCGCGAAGGTGGTGTGGCCTTCTCCCATCCGCAAGCGGGCCGGCGCCAGGTTCGCCAGCGCCTCGCCCACCAGGACCACGGTGCGGTCGACCATGCGGTCGGTGTACTCCGCGACGAGTGCCTCTTGTTCGGCTTCGACGGGGTAGTAATCGATCAGATCGTCTCCCAGCCGCGGTCCGCAATGATTGTGCGAAAACGTGAACATCACCTGCGAGCGTTGCAGTTGATGCCGCTCGCCCAGCAGCGCGAAGACCCGATCGCTCATGCTGCGCGGGACTCCCTGGAAGTCGCTGGTGATGAGGACTGCGCGACGGCCGCCGGCGTCTTCCAGAGCCAACGCCTTCATCCACAGGTCGTGCAATTTGCCATCGGGGGGACGCTTACTGCCATAACCGGCGAGCCACACCCCTGTTTCCGGAGTGATCACGGCCTTCGCCACACCGGCTTTCCACCCCTCCCGATCGGGTTCCACCCCGCACACCGCCGTTGGGAGGAGCACAGCCGCGAGGAACGAGCAACGAGGAACGAACCACACGACGACAATTTCCAAAAGCGCAATCAAACGAAAAACGCCCGGCCGTGGCCGGCCGGGCGCGACGCGTTCACGAAATCTCCGTCTCTGTCACTGCACCGTCGCGCGGGTCCGGCGGCGGAAGAAGACAAGGCCCACGAGACCAGAACCCAGCAACGCGAGCGAAGCAGGCTCGGGAATGGGGTCGACGTATGTTGCCGACACAATCTGCACTCGCAAACCCTCGGGTGAATTGGCCGTATTGCGAACGACGAATTGCAGCGTATTGGTGCCGACCACGAAACCACTTGTGATATTGAAATAGGACCAGCCCTCGTAGGCTTGGTCTCCCAGCGACGCGAGGGTAGTCAACCCTAGGGAGGTGCCGTTCAACACAATGTCGAGACCACGGTTATCCGCCGACCAGTAACCTTCCACCTGCGCCGAAATAAACGGAATCGGAATGGTGAACGTCGTTTCGTAGACGAATATTCCGTTAGTAGCAGGAGGAGGGACGTCGCCAAATGCCCCAATGTGGGTATCCTCCTGGCCGATCCACCGCGAGTTGACGGTCACGCTCGCGTGTGGCGGCGGGAGCGGCGCTGAATTGCCAATCCATGAATTCGGAGCTTCACCGGGCCCCAAAGATAACGGGTCGTCGAACACTGTGAACACCAAGGGCGTCACATTCGGCGATCCGCCATATTGCGAGACGAGCATGTAGTGTGGATCAGAGCTCAAGTTGGGAAGGGGGTTGTGGGAATTATCCACCCCCGTGCTATAAAGATCAGTGATGTTGGTAATGACGGTTGCCCCGGCTTCCCCCGCCCACAGGCAACTCAAGAGCACACCCCACACAGGCCAGTTTCGCGCGCGCATGATGCACACAGGCCAGTTTCGCGCGCGCATGATGCTTTTGCTCCCTAGAGAAGACGGCGTGCCAGCACGCCCCGTCCGCAAATCTTCAGACACACTCAGCCCGCAGGGAATGACTCCTCCGTCAACGTCCGTACTCTAACTCCCTCGCGACTCCGTTGGCAACCCCCCACCGGAAAATTTTCTGCGATTTTCCTCTTCAGCCTGTCCGACACCCCGGGACTTCCCCTATTTTCTGGAAGCCCCCTTTTCTCCGGCAGCACCCGCCCCACCGGAAGAATTACGCCTCTTCTTGTTCGCGGAGCCTGGCCAGAATGCTGTAGTCCTCGAGCGTGGTGGTGTCTTGAGTGGATTCCTTCCCGGCGGCGATGTCCCGCAGCAGCCGACGCATGATCTTGCCGCTCCGCGTCTTGGGCAAGGCCGTGGTGAAGCGAATGCGATCCGGAGTGGCTAGACTGCCAATCTGCTTGCGAACGTGGGCGATCAGATCGGCGGCCAACGCCTCGCTTCCGTCTCCCTGCTTGAGCGTGACAAAGCAGCAGATGCCTTCCCCCTTGAGTTCGTGAGGAAAGCCCACCACGGCGGCCTCCGCCACGGCGGGATGGGCCACCAGGGCCGATTCGACTTCCATCGTGCTCAAGCGGTGTCCGGCGACGTTCAGCACGTCGTCCACCCGGCCCATCACCCACAGATATCCGTCCTCGTCCCGCCGCGCGCCGTCCCCCGCGAAATAGCAGCCGGGAATGGTGCTGAAGTAGGTTTGCTTGAACCGCTCGTGATCCCCGTACAGCGTCCGCAGCATCGACGGCCACGGCTGCCGCATCACCAGCAACCCCCCTTGATTCGGCCCGAGGCTCTGCCCTTCCTTGTTCACCACATCGGGCACGACCCCCGGCAAGGGACGGGTGCAACTGCCCGGCTTGGTGGCCGTGACCCCGGGCAAGGGACTGATCATGATGGCCCCCGTTTCGGTTTGCCACCAGGTGTCGACGATCGGGCAGCGTTCCCCCCCGATCACGCGGTGATACCACATCCACGCCTCAGGATTGATCGGTTCCCCCACGGAGCCTAACAAGCGCAGACTCGACAGATCGTACCGGGCCGGCCACTGCTCGCCCCACTTGATGAACGCCCGAATCGCGGTCGGCGCCGTGTAAAAAATGTTCACCCGGTATTTCTCGATGATCTCCCAGAAGCGGCCCTCGTGCGGCCAATTCGGCGCCCCCTCGTACATCACGACCGTGGCACCGTTCTGCAACGGTCCGTACACGATGTAGCTGTGGCCCGTCACCCAGCCGATATCGGCGGTGCACCAGTAAGTGTCTTCATCCTTCAAGTCGAACACCCAGCGGGCCGTCAATTGAGTCCCCAGCAGATACCCCGCCGTGGTGTGCAGCACCCCCTTCGGCTTCCCTGTGCTGCCCGAGGTGTAGAGGATAAACAACGGATGCTCGCTGTCGACGTCGACGGGATCGCAATCGGCGGTGACGTCGGACATCAGGTCGTGCCACCAATAGTCCCGGTCGGGCTGCATGTGCACGGGCAATCCCACGCGGCGGACGACCACCACCTTCTGCACGCTCGGCGATTTGGCCAGGCTCTCGTCGACCGCCTGCTTGAGCAGAATCTCCTTGCCCCGCCGCCAACCGGCGTCCGCGGTCACCACCACTTTGGCTTGTGCATCATTGTTGCGGTCGGCGACGGCGTCGGCACTGAAGCCCCCGAAAATGATCGAGTGCGTGGCCCCCAGCCGCGCGCAGGCCAGCATGGCGATGGCCAGTTCCGGAATCATCGGCATGTACAGCGTGACCCGGTCGCCCGTCTGCACCCCCAACCGCTTGAGCACGTTGGTGAATTTGCAGACCTCCCGGTGCAGGTCTTGATAGGTGAGCACCCGCGCGTCGCCCGGTTCCCCTTCCCAAATGATGGCCGCCTTGTTCTTCCGCCAGGTGCTCAGATGCTTGTCGACGCAATTGACGCACGCATTCAACTTCCCACCGACAAACCACTTCGTCTCGGGCATGGTCCCCGCCAGCACCTGCTCCCACTTTTTGGACCACACCAGGTTGCCGGCAAGTTCCCCCCAAAAGCCCGCCGGATCGTCTTTCGCCCGCTGCCACATCTGCTCGTATTGGGCCTCGCTGCGGAGATGGGCCTGAGCCGCGAATTCCGGCGGCGGAGGAAACTTGCGCGACTCTTGCAGAACGGATTCGATGTTCGCGGCGGTCATGGACGAGGCGCTCCCGGATGACACTGTGCCGCCCGGCAAACCGGGCCATGAAAAGTTCACGCAGACGCCGGCGATCTTACGTGACCCCGCCCCAACCGGTCAAACCGACACCAAGGACCGCTCGACGCGCCCCACCGCTCGCAGGGGGGGGATCGCAGCGCAGCCTCCGCCGCCGGTCCAAAGCCGCGGCACTCACGACGCCGGGCACTCACGACGCCGGGCACTCACGACGCTAGCTATTCACGACGCTAGCTGTTCACGACGCTAGCTGTTCACGACGCTAGCTGTTCACGACGGTGGGCGTTCACGATGCCGCCAGTTGGGCCAGCCGCTGAATAAACTCGTCGGACAGCCCGGCCGCCCGCCGAGGCTCGCCATGGAAGCGATCGCCCACCGATTTTTCCGGCCGCAGCGGCCAGTGCAAATGGGCGCAGTAGGTTTCCCAGTCGGTGCGATCGGCGGGCTTGAAGCGCAGCAACCATTCGTAGCCGAACGCGACGTGGGCGATTTCGTCGCGATGAATGTGCCGCATCACGGCCGCGCTTTTCTGGTCCCCGGCGCGGGAGAAATACTCTTCGAACTCCAACGTGTGATCGAGATTGCGGCCTTCAAAAGTCAGGGGCAAACCCGCCAGATAATCCAGCAGACAGGCGAACTGCTGCGCCTTCCGCCAGATGTAGCCGTTCACGGGGAGGTCGCCGAAACGCAAACCCAAGTCGGCGGCGCGCTCGATGTGCATCCGCGTATGCCGCTGTTCGTCTCGCATGATCCGTGCCAGCCCCAGGCGAAACGGCGCGGGCGCCTCGGGAAAAGCCAGCAACGTCCACGCCATGACTTCCAGGGCTTGCAGCTCATGATTGGCGAGAATGTGGTGGGCAACGGCTCGCCGACGCGGATCGCCGAACGTCTCCGGATGGGGCATGGCGGGGGCCGCGCGCCGCGGTGCGAAGACTAACTGAGGTGGACGGGCGGGACAGGCCACCCGTCGGGCTGTCCCGGGCGAGGCATCCGTCAACGGTCCGACCACGTGGGCCAGCTTGTCATCCAACGCGGGATGCAGCAGAACACGCTCCGCGAACTCCCGCAGTTCCATAATGGCCACTCTTTCTTCTTATTCCGGAGGGTTGTATCCGACTTCAAGCGCCAGCCGGAAGCCGGTCAGCCGGGGTGCCAGCACGAGGGAGAGACGTTTGACTCATCCCACGGGACAATGGTACATTCGTCAATCACCCGACACATCCCCCGTTCCGAACGCCTTGCCCCTCGCGCCGTCTGCCTCATCGAACATTCATTTGTGCGATGCGGGCGAGAGTTGGATCGTGTGTTTGCTCCAAGGCGCGAGCGGCGGCAGATGCGGGTGGGTCGTTCGTGGCAGCTTGCGATAGTTAAGAGGCCGCCAGTCATTACTTTAATTCGAACGTTGACTCGCCCAACACGTTGCGTGCCCAAATCGCGCAAGGCATTCGTACTTTTCCAGCGGGACGTGTTCCCCCACCCAGCCCCAACGGAATACGGCCAGGTGCATCCCGGCGAAACTTGGAAGCCCCCGAAGGTTCAGCGGAGAACCTGTGGTTCCCGTTAACGCGATAGATCTTCCTTCATCATATGTCAGCCCTGTACCTCGTCAATCTCACCCCCACAGGCGAGTTGAAGTCCAAGTTTCGCCTCCCTGCAAGGCGATTGCTGGTGGGCCGTTCGATGAATGCCGACCTGTATCTGGGGGACCCATCCGTATCGCGGCGGCATGCCGAACTCCTCGTGAATGAAACGCATGTCAGCGTGCGCGATCTCGCCAGCCGCAACGGCACTTTCGTCGACGACAAGAGCGTGGCGCACTCCGTGGTGCATCCCCAACAAAAACTCCGCTTCGGCGCTGTCGAATTCCTCCTGACCGCCGAAGAACACCTGGGAATGGCCAGCAGCAGTGCCCCGGATACGACCGACATGCACATGCCGCCGGTGCACTCGGGATCGCAGGCGGTGTTGGAGGTGCTGACTCCCGCGCAACGGCGCGTGTTCGATTTGCTCATCGAAGGCATGCTCGAAAAACAGATCGCCTGGAAGCTGGACATCAGTCCGCACACGGTGCATAACCATATCCGCGCGATCTATCGCGCCTTTGGCGTCCATTCCCGGGCGGAACTGTTGGTGCGCGTGCTGCGGCGGCAGACGTAAAGGAGATCCTCCGCCGGCGTCTCCCCGCGTTTCCATCCACCACGTCTTTCTGAACCAGCGCGCCTCCCTTTCGGGTTCGTGGCCGACATTTCCCGCTCGAGGTGTTCGTCTGGCCGCACCCGCCCGCGAGCGCGAGTCGCCGCGCGATCGCCGTTAACAGCGGGATTCGAGGCCACAGGATCACTTCCCCGACAAACAGGCGGCGATCCGCTGCGGATCGCCGGCCGCAAAGCCAGTGTTCGGCGATGATCGGCAGATGACGACGACCTGGCCGTGCAGTCCGCGGGGCCACATTCTATAGAATTCGCGGTTCTATTCTATAGAGTTCGCTTGGCGCGCAGCAGGCTCGCCGAGTATGCTGCAACATGGAGGCATAGGTCAACCGGATCGACAACACTCCCTTCCGCGAGGAGGTTGGGCGTGCCCGCGGCGACGAATGGCAGAGTGGACACTCCGCTGCATGGCTTGCGCCGCGAATCGATCGTGGCCTCCGTGCTGGGAGACATTCTGCACGGCCGGATCAAGGGGGGGCAACGCCTCGTGACGCAAGGCCTGGCCGAGCGCTTCGGGGTCAGCCACACGCCGATCCGCGAGGCCTTGAGCGTGTTGAGCGGCATGGGGGTGATCACGCTGGAACCGAATCGGGGTGCGGTGGTTCGCCGCGTGACGGCCCGCGAAGTCCGCGAAGTCTGCCAGGTGCGGCGGGTCCTCGAATGCGAGGCGGTGCGCCTGGCTTGCGGCCGCATCGATCGTGCCGCGCTGAAAGCGCTCACCGAAGACTTGCAACGGTTCGCTCGATCGGGTCCGCCGCTGCGCACGCGGTCGATCCTCAAGGCCCAAGAGTTGGACAGCCGCCTGCACGATCTGATCGCGGCCTCGACGGGCAATGCCTTTTTGGCGCACGAATTGAATCGCTTGAAGCTCCTGTTCCGGGCCTTCCGCGACGCGGCGTGGGAACACGACCACGCCCAACGGAATTATGAACGGTTGCCCGAGGAGGTCCGCGAACACCTGGAAATCGTCGACAACCTGCGGTCTGGTCGCCGCCGAGAGGCGGTGCTGGCGATGTCGCGGCATATTCGCTCGGGGATGTTGTACTGGACGCGCGCGTTGCCAGTGCCTGCCCGCTCGAGTTCGCCATCCCCGCCTGCGTCCGTGGAGGGGACCCCACCCGCAGCGGGTTCGCCGCCAGCCTGATTTGCCTGCCCTTACCCGCAGCAAGCAGCCCGGAAACTATTCAATACCAGCCAGAAAGTCCTAGCCATGTGGTCGACGCGTTTGCTTTTCGCGGGATGGTTGATGGGGAGCGTTGTCGGTGTGGTCGCCGCGGCGGAGGCGCCGCTGACCTACAACCGCGACATCCGGCCGATCCTCGTCGACAAGTGCTTCGCCTGCCACGGTCCCGATAGTGCCGCTCGCAAGGCCGATCTCCGCTTGGATCAGCGCGACCAGGCCGTGGAGCGGTCGGCGATTGTCCCCGGCAACCCCGACGGCAGCGAAATGCTGCGGCGAATCCTGTCCACGGATCCGGACGAACACATGCCGCCTCCCGTGACCAAGAAGACCCTTTCCGCCGTGGAAATCGCGAAACTGCGGCAATGGATCGCCGAGGGGGCCGAGTACCAGCCGCACTGGTCGTACATCGCCCCGGTGCGACCGGAATTGCCTCCCGTCCGGCAGATGGAGTGGGTGCGCAATCCCATCGACCGGTTCATCCTGGCCAGGTTGGAAGCTCTGGGACTGTCCCCCGCGCCGGAAGCCGACCGCCGCACCTTGGCCCGCCGCTTGAGCCTCGACCTGACTGGCTTGCCTCCCCGCCCGGAAGACGTCGAGAAGTTCGTCCACGATGCCTCGCCCCAAGCCTACGAACGGTACGTCGACTCGCTGCTGTCTTCACCGCACTGGGGAGAACACCGGGCCCGCTACTGGCTGGATGCCGCCCGCTACGCGGATACGCACGGCATCCATTTCGACAACTACCGGGAGATCTGGGCCTACCGGGACTGGGTGATCAACGCCTTCAACCGCAATTTGCCGTTCGATCAATTCACCATCGAACAGTTGGCGGGGGACATGCTGCCGAACCCCACGCTCGACCAGTTGATCGCCTCGGGCTTCAATCGCTGCCACATCACCACCAACGAAGGGGGGATCATCGACGAAGAGTACCTGGTGCTCTACACGCGCGACCGGACGGAAACCACGTCGCAGGTGTGGATGGGTATCACCATGAACTGTGCCGTCTGTCACGAACACAAGTTCGACCCGATTTCCCAGAAGGAGTTCTACGAACTGGCGGCATTCTTCAACAATACCACCGTTCCGGCGCGCGACGGAAACATCAAGGATTCGCCGCCGGTCATCGTCGTACCGTCGCCCTCCGATCGCGAGCGGTGGCAACAATTGGCGGATGAACTGCCGCGGGCACGGCAGGCCGTGAACCAGCGGAAAGAGACCGCGCGCCCGGTCTTCGACCAATGGCTGGCGGCTGCCGATCCCGAAAGCATCGCCCGGTCCTTGCCCACGGAAGGACTGGCCTGGCACATCCCCGCCGACGAGGGGACCGGCGAACAGTTGACCGCGATGCAGCGGGGCACGCCGCAAGCGGTTCCCTTGCTGACACCGGCCCGTTGGCAGACAGGACATGTCGCGCCGCATGCGCTGGAATTGAATGGCGGGGCCGTGGCCGCGCTGTCCGAGGCGGGCGACTTCGACGCCGATCAACCGTTCTCCTGCGCCGCGTGGGTGCGACTGGCCCCGAACGATTCCAGCGGCGCGCTCCTGGCGCGGATGGACGACGGCAATAACTTCCGCGGCTGGGACTTGTGGGTGGAAGGTCGGCGGGTCGGCATGCACCTCATTCATCAATGGCCCACCGACGCCCTCAAAGTCGTGACGCAGAAACAACTCACGGGGAATGAATGGACGCATGTGGCCGTCACCTATGACGGCTCGCGGAAGGCCGCCGGCGTGAAAATTTATGTCAACGGCGAACTTCAGCCGACCAACGTCCAGGCCGATACCTTACGGAACACCACCCGCACCGCCGTGCCGCTGAAAATTGGTCAGCGGCACAGCACCAGTCCGCTGGCCGGCGCCGCCATTCACGACATTCGCCTTTACGACCGCGCGCTGTCCCCGGCCGAGGCCGCGAGCCTCGCCCGATCGTCGCGATTGGCGGCACTGCTCGGCAAACCCGCCGACCAACGGACTCCCGCCGAAATCAACGAACTGTACGACTGGTGGCTCAATGCGCTGGATGCGGAGTATTCCTCGGCGGTCGCCGCAGTGCAGCAATTGGAACGAGAACATTCCGATATCAAAGCGCGGGGTACGGTGGCCTATGTCTTGCAAGAACGAAACGAGCCGCCCACCGCGTTCGTCCTGTTCCGCGGGGATTATGACAAACGCCGCGAACAGGTTGCGGCCGACACCCCCGATTTCCTGCCCCCCTTTCCTCCCGATCTGCCGCGCAATCGCCTCGGTTTAGCGCACTGGTTGTTGCGGCCCGAACACCCTCTCACGGCGCGGGTGACCGTGAATCGCTTCTGGCAAGAGGTGTTCGGCGCGGGTTTGGTCCGCACGGCGGGAGATTTCGGCGTCGCCGGCGAACTTCCCAGCCATCCCGAGTTGCTCGATTGGCTGGCGGTGGAATTCCGGGAGCAAGGATGGGATGTACGCAAGTTCTTCAAGTTGCTGGTGACGTCGGCGACGTACCGGCAAGCCGCCATCACCACGCCGCAAAAACTGGAGCTCGATCCGCAGAACCGGTGGCTGTCGCGCGGCCCGCGATTTCGGATGGACGCGGAAATGGTGCGGGACTACGCCTTGACCGTCAGCAATCTGCTTGTGCCGAAGATCGGCGGTCCCAGCGTCAAACCCTTCCAGCCGGATGGTCTGTGGGAGGCGATTGCCATGAACGTGAGCAACACCCGCAGCTATCAGCGGGACGTGGGGGAGGGATCCCATCGCCGCAGTTTGTACACGTTCTGGAAGCGGCAAGTGCCTCCGGCGCAGATGGAGATCTTCAATGCCCCCAATCGCGAGTATTGCGTGGTCCGCCGGGAACGGACCAACACGCCCTTGCAGGCCCTGGTCACACTGAACGATCCCCAGTTCGTGGAGGCCGCCAAGGGGCTGGCCCAGCTCACCCTGCTGGAAGGAGGAGCCACCGATGCCGCCCGGCTGGATTATCTGGGCCGACGGCTGCTCGCACGCCCCTTCCGCACCGACGAGGCGGCAGTCGCCCTGTCCTCGCTGCAAAGTTTGCTGGCCTATTATCAAGGCCATCTGGATGATGCTCGACAGCTTCTGGCGGTGGGCGACCTGGTGGTCGACCCGGCACTCGATCCCGCCCTGCTCGCGGCGTGGACGATGCTGGCCAACGAACTGATGAACCTCGACGAAGTGCTGAACAAGTAATACCCATGCCGCGGATACAAAATGGCCATTCCCCAGACACGAACCGGGCTGACTCCGCTCCGGCGAACAGCCCCGGGCGAAGCGCAGGGCGGCAAACCCGGTCGTCTGGCGGTCGTTAACGCCGCGGCCCAGCGGATGGTTTTCCGCGTCCCGGTTCTCGTTTTCCGGCAGGTCCACTGAGTCGATTTCGACAGCGCAGATTTCTCAGGGAGCAACCCCATGTCCGCGTTGGAATTGTTTCGCCAGCAGATCACCCGCAGGTATTTCTGTGAACAAGGCTCGCACCTGTTGGGGTCCGCCGCCCTGGCGACGCTGATGGGTTTCGGCCGGCCGGCAGCGGCGGCCAACCCCGCGGGCGCCAAGACCAACTCCGCCCATTTCGGGGGCAAGGCCAAACACGTGATCTACCTGCACATGGTCGGCGGTCCGTCCCAGATGGATCTGTTCGACTACAAACCCGTGATGCAGGAGTGGTACGACAAGGACCTGCCCGATTCCGTGCGGATGGGACAGCGGCTGACCACCATGACCAGCGGCCAAAAGCGGTTCCCCATCGCCCCGTCGAAGTACAAGTTCTCCCAACAGGGAGAATGCGGGATGTGGATCACCGAGATGCTGCCGTGGATTTCCAAAGTCGCCGACGACATGGTGTTCATCCGCAGCATGCACACCGAGGCCATCAACCACGAACCGGCCATCAGTTACATTCAGACCGGCAACCAGATCACTGGCCGCCCCTGTTTGGGGGCGTGGACATCCTACGGCCTGGGATCCCTCAACGAGAATTTGCCGACGTTCGTGGTGCTGGTGGCCACGCCGAGCAACACCGAGCAGGTGCAAGCCATTTCGGCCCGCTTATGGTCGGCGGGCTACTTGCCGGGCGAGCATGCGGGAGTCTCGTTCCGGTCCGGGGCCGACCCCATCTTGTTCATCAACAATCCGCCCGGCGTGCCCGCCGCCATTCGCCGCCACACCCTCGACGGCTTGAAGGCCCTGAACGAACTGGCTTACCAGCAGTTTGGCGATCCCGAAACGCAGACCCGCATCCAGCAGTACGAACTGGCCTACCGGATGCAATCCAGCGTGCCCGATTTGGTGGATCTCTCCGATGAAACCGAGTTGACCGAGCGGTTGTACGGCCCCGATATCCGCAAACCCGGCTCCTTCGCCCATACGGTGCTGCTGGCGCGGCGGATGGTGGAACGGGGTGTGCGCTTCATCCAGATTTATCACAACAATTGGGACCATCACGGCAATCTCGTGGGCCGCATGAAAGACCAGACGCGCGACATCGACCAGCCCTGCTATGGGCTGATTACCGACTTGAAGAACCGCGGTCTGTTCGACGAGACGCTGATCATTTGGGGCGGGGAGTTCGGCCGCACGATTTATTCGCAGGGGGGACTTTCCAAAGACAATTACGGCCGCGACCATCACCCCCGGTGCTTTACCATGTGGCTGGCCGGCGGGGGCACCAAGGGCGGGACCATCTACGGGGAAACGGACGACTTCAGCTACAACATCGTGAAGGACCCTGTCCACATTCGCGACTTCCACGCCACCGTGTTGCACCTGCTCGGCTTCGATCACGAGCAGTTCACGTTCAAGTTCCAGGGGCTGGATCAGCGGCTCACGGGAGTGGAACCGGCTCGCGTGATCCGCGAACTGATCGCCTGAAGCCCTGCGTCGCCCACCGCATGGCCTCGTCCCCTCGCCCGCGGATCTCTGACCGGTCGCGCCGGCGAGGCGGGATTGTTCTCGCCGGCTTACTCGCCGGCAACTGCCCTTTCGTCTCCAGGGGTTGCCGCGCGGGGAGGGATTGCTGCCGCACAGGGATCGGGACAGCCATTCGCCGCGGCAAGCCAGGCCCGTTTGTTTGGCCCCGCGGCCGTCCGCCCCATTTCGCCGCCGTAACCGGGGCTTCCCCCTTCGCCTCACGGCGGTTTGAGGTCCACTTTAGCTTGCCTGATTTCTGAATTTTTCCCAAGATTTTGCTCTTGGGCGGCAATTGTGCTATACACATCTACCCTGCTCTTTACGAAAAGCTTGCGTGGACACTTTAGTCCGCTTGAAGCGGTCGCTATACTACGGTGGGTGTTCGTTTCATCTCCCTGGAGGAAACTAATGGCAAAGAAAGCGCAGGTGGAGGTCAACAAGTCGCAAGCCATTCGGGACGCGCTCAAGGAATACCCCGACAAGCCGCCCAAGTGGATTGCCCAGACTCTCACCGAGAAGGGCATTGCCGTCTCGGCTCAGTATGTCTCGGTGATCAAGAGCGCCGATAAGGGGAAGCAGCGTTCCGTTCAACTGCCCAAGCTTCGGGCGGCGGGCGCCGTGGACTCCCTGACCGCGGCGGTCAACTTTATTCGCGCGACCGGCGGCCTGGCGGCGGCCAAGCGGGCGCTGGCTGCCGTGGAGGAGATTCGCACTTTAGGTTGAGCGTCATGGCCGCTTGAAACAGAGACGGTTGCGGCATCACTATGCGCCGCCCGTGCTATCGCCGCGCGTGCTGCCGCAGCCAAGCACCTGAAACAGGTGTCCTGATTGTCGTGTCAGCGGTGGCGTCCGCAGGGCTTCAGCCAGCGGGCCGCGGACGCTTTTTCCGCTGGGCATTCGCGTGAGGATGCGCCTTTTCATAGGTGTCGCGCAGTCGTTGTGTGCTCACATGCGTATAAATCTGCGTGGTCGTCAGGCTCTTGTGGCCTAACATTTCTTGGACACTGCGCAAGTCGGCCCCGCCGTCCAGCAAATGGGTGGCGAAGGTGTGCCGCAGCGTGTGCGGCGATATCTGCCGGTCGAGTCCGGTGATCGCCAGATACTTTGCGAGTATCCGGCCGATGCTGCGAGTGGTCAGCCGCGTGCCGAAGCGGTTGAGGAACAGGGCCGCCCGCTTTTCGGCCGCGGCCCGTTCCGCGGGCCGGCGGACGTCGAGGTAGCGATACAGGGCCATGGCCGCGTGCCGTCCGACCGGCGCGATCCGCTCTTTCTTGCCTTTGCCGAACACCCGCAGCACGTTCGCATCCTGGTCCCAATCGTCGACGTTCAACCCGACGACTTCCGAGACGCGCAAGCCCGCGGAATACATGGTTTCGAGAATGGCGCGATCGCGAATTCCTTCCGGCTCTTGAGCGGGGGGGGCTTCCAGCAGCCGGACGATCTGCTCGGTCGTCAAGAAGCGGGGCAGTTTGCGTCCCGCGCGCGGCGTACGCAAGGCGCGGGCGGGGTTCGCCGCGATCCAGCCTTCCCGCTGACAGTAGCGCAGGAAAGTCCGCAAACATGCCAACCGGCGGGCGATGGTCGTCTTGGCGTACTGACATTCGTGCAAATAGGCCAGGTAGCCCCGGAGCACGGCCACATCCAGGTCGGCCGGCCGCGACACCCCGCCCTGCCCCTGACTGGCGCGCAGCGCCAGATAGTCGAACAGGCTGCGGAAATCCTCGCTATATGATTTGAGCGTCAATTCGGACGCATTGCGCTCGATGCGGAGAAACCGCAAAAATCCGTCGATGGCGTCGTGCATGAGAAGTGCTCACCCGTGGCGGACGCCGCGTGCACTCCACAAACGTTCCCGCTTCCGCCGCCACGCCGTGTCGCCGAACCCGGGCTTCCCGCCGAAGCGGTTAGGCAAGCTCAGGTCGCTGGTTCGCTGCGAAAGCGATGGCGCGCGGGAGCGATAGCGGCGGAGCGTTCGGAGCGCAAGCGGGCCACGCGCTGGCTCATCACGGCGGCGTCGTACCAGCTAAAGCTCAATTCGGGATCGGCGGCGTACTGACCCAGCGTTTGCAGCAACTGATCGGCGTCGGCATCATCGAACAGAAACACATAGCGTTCCTCGCCCTTGATCAGTGCCAACACATTGATGCTGCGCGACATGTTGCTGCCCCCTTGAGTCATGGCTTCGCCGTTCGAATGCACCCGGCGGCCGGGAGTCGCGGTTTGGCTTGGTGAGTGGGTTCGGTGACCGCTCGGCCGCTGCCGCGCGCTTTCGCCCCTCGGCAGGAAGCCCGACCATTCATCCCCCAGCGTTCCTGGGACATGGAGCAAGTGCCGCGACAGGCGGCGCTGCCTCCTGCTTGGTTATCGGCCGAAAAACGGCGGACGATGTGCTGGAAATGAAGGTCGAAGCCCCGTCTTACGGGTGACGCCGGAATTTCAGGACCACCCGGCGTTGCGCTTCGCCGCCGTGCAACTGCAACATCTCCACCACCATGAGATGCGCGGTAAATCGGATAAAGTCCTCACTTCGATGCAGGTAGGCTTCCCAACCGCCAGCTCGCAAATCTCCGTGTAATTCCACGTAATCGCGCAGCCGCGCGGTCAATTTCGGATCGGCGCCATCGAACAACCGCGTGTAACTCATCAGCGGCTGATGAGGATCGAAGGCCGGCACGGTGGTCGCGACCGCAGGCAGCGACGCCTCCGGCAGGACTTGCCACTCCAGCGGGGGGACGCCCGACGACTGGCCACGAACCACGGCGGCAGCGGCGGTCCCTTTCTGCCAGTCGGCGGCTGCCTTCCTTCCCGCGTCCCAATTGGCCGGCGATTCCCGCGCAGAGAGGGTGATCAGTTTTTCAGGGAAGATGCGGTCCTCGAGGATGATCCGGCCCTCCAGAGTGGTTCGGTGCGAACGGGGCGGTTTGTCAGCAGCGAGAGGAGGCAGCCAACAAGACGCCGCGCCAGGCCGCCGCGGAAAGGCTGGCTGCAAGGCAGCCGTGTCCTGGCCAGACGCCGCGGGGGAAACCGCACACGTTTCCCAAGCCCAACGCCGCTGATGGAGTTTGAAACGCGGCCCCCACCATTCCCACCAGGCACGAGGTTTCACCAGATCGCGGGCCCATTCGTCGGTGGGAATTCCCGGGTGAAATTGCCACGCTTGAGGGGAATACCACGAGACTTGCAAGCCGATGCGGGGGGGATAATAGGGGGAGTAATCGGTGACGGCCCCCACGACGACCGCATCCACGCCCAGAACCCTGGCGAGCGTCAAGGCGTCTTGCGGATCGTTCATTTCCAGTCGATGATCGTAGATCGCCTGCTCGACGACCCCCACGGGAACCACCTGAAAACCCGGCGTTTTCTGCAATTCGGAGAAATACGCTTGCGCGAATCGACGGCCATCAACCGACCGCTCTTCGCTCAGGTTGAAGAAGGGGGCCACGGCCACGGTTGTCAGCCCCGCCACCGGATTGGTGACCCCCACCTCGAACATCACGCACCCCGACAGGGCGGCGACGACGAACAGCGACAGACCCCACCCAGCACGGCGCACGACCCGCCCTCCGAGAATTTGCCTCAGTTGGCACCATCCGCGTTATCGGCACAATCGGCACACTCGCTCCACACCGAAGACTCCCCCCTTTCCGAAGGAGCAGACTGGTCGGCAAACCCTGCCGGAGTTGGTCCCCCGGCGAGGACCTGCGGGATTGTGCGGCTGTTGGTTCCTTGGGGCCTGCTGGCGGCGTATCTGGCCATCGCCATCGTCTGCACGTGGCCCTTGGCGCAATCCCTTTCGACCAGCTTGCCCCTCGGCTGCGAGGGGGTGGCCACCGTCCCCTTGCTGAACGGCTGGACCATCTGGTGGAACGCCGAGCGGGCCGCGCACGCCTTTCAACACTACTGGGATGCCCCCATTTTCTTTCCCACCGAGCGGACCTTTGCGTTTTCGGAGGCTCAACCCACCACGTTGGTGGTGGCTCCCGCCGTGTGGCTCACGGGTCGTGTCGCCTTGGCCTACAACCTGTATTTGCTGGGAACCCTGACGCTCAACGGCTGGTCCGCTCAACGACTGCTGCGCGGCGTGGGGCTGGGGAGTTGGGCCGCCTTCTGGGGGGGCGTGCTCGTGATCATTCTGCCCTTTGTGAGTTGGCAGCTTGGCGTCCTGCAATTGACTGTGCTCTGGGGTGTGCAATGGACGATCCTCGCGCTGTGGAAGTTCGCCCAGATGCCCAGTTGGCGGCGGGCGGCGGCACTTGGCGTGGCGTATGGGATCGCTTATGTCGCCTGCAACTATTACGGCCTGTTCCTGGTGATGACGTTGGGGCCGGCGGCCTGCTGGTTGTTGCACGGCGGCTGGCTGCGACCGCGGATTTGGCTGCAAACCGCCTTGGCGATGGCGATGGCCGGAGTTCTCGCGGGGCCGATCGTGATGATGCAGCTTAAGGCATCCCGCCTGCACAAGTGGGAACGGGATCTGGAAACGATCCGCAAGCTGTCGGCGCACCTGCGCGATTACACCGATACGCCGTGGCCCCAGTGGCTCGACGCCTGGGAAGACGCCTCGCCTCCCCGGGCCGATGTCTGGCCCCTTGGGCTTGGTTGGCTGAAGATCATCGGTGCTGCTTGCGGAGTGTTGTGCGGATTGGCCCGACCATCGTTGCGGCGCTGGACGTTGCTGGCGGCCACGTGGGGTGGCTTCGCGGTGGTCTATTCCCTTGGACCGTTATGGGAAATCTGGAATCTCACACCTTATTTGACGCTCTACCACTACGTGCCGGGGTTCGCCCAGATCCGCAGTCCGTTCCGTTTCGCGGTGTTCGTGCAGATGGCGTGCGTGTGGTTGAGCCTGCTCGCGGTGGACACCCTCTGCCCCGGCCATTGGCTGGGAACCCGCTTCTGCCCCGCCCGCTGGCTCGAAACTTGTCTGCGGCCCATTCTGCCAAGCCGGCTGAACCCGCTCCTGCGCTTGAGTTTCAGCGGTATTGTGTGGGTCCCAGCAGTTGCCCTGACGACGGCCCTCGCGCTGGAAACCCTGCCCGACGGTCAATCGGGACGGCTGCGTCCTGTTCCCGGTCCCGACGACTTGCCCCCGTGGGTGGAGTTCCTGCGGGACGAAACCCCGCCGCATGCGGCGATCGTGTGTCTGCCGTTCGTGAAAGGCACGGAAGTCGGCGACTACGAAGAAACCACCTGGTGGATGTGGTGGAGCATGTATCACCGCCATCCGTTGCTGAATGGTTATTCCGGCTTCTTTCCCGAACCGTATCTGACCCTCAAGGGAGAGCTGCAAAAATTTCCCGATCAAGGTGCCGAGCGGTTGGCCCGTATGGGTGCCCGCTATGCGGTCGTTCAACGCCGGGCCTGGACCCAGGCCGCACTCGAGCGGCATCCGCAAACCGGTCATTGGATCTGGAAGTTCAGCGATGAGCAGGCACTGATCGACATCTACGAAATTCCCCCCGGTGCACCCCCCGCCGCGGCAGCCGCTGACGTGTCGGAGCCGACACCACACCATCCGTAGACGATTGGAATACCGTCCGCGGCAGGGAAGGTGGGTGAATCGACAGGACCCCGCCCACGGGACGGCACAATGCCTGGATCGTCTGCAAGAAATTGAGATTGCCAGCGTTCGCCGCGCCGTTTGCAGCGCGCTGTCACTCCTCCAACCAGGGGACGCGCGTGGACTGGGCGACTTCGTCGATGGCTGCCTTCGCCGCGGACGACAACATCAGCCGTTCCGCGGGAGCTTCCACGGGCACTCGTTCCCAGCCGCCCACCGAGTGCTGCAATTGCGGCCACGCTTCGCCAATCAGGGTGGACAGCGGTTCCTGGGCCTGCAACGCCGTCGGCTGGATCGCCAGGCAGAAATGCTCGGCGCCGGCACCGTAGGGCGACATTTTCTTTTTCTGATACGGAGCACGAGAGGCAGTCAGCCCTGCCGTGAGCACCAACGACAACAGTCCGCGGGCGCCCGCTGCGGGCGAGAGGAGCGGTTCCTGGGCATCAAGGGTTTGCAGCGACACCAGGTGGGCATCTCCGGCCGGCAAGGCCCAGGCTTGCGGATGAACACTCAACACGGGCCTGTCGGCCGGCAGCACTGCCTTGCCGCTGTTGGTGGTGCAAAAGCCGATGCAACCGGCTTGGGCCGCCAATTCGGCATACCGCCGGACATCGCCGCAGGGTTGGCTGTTCTTGACGATCACCATGCCAATGCCCGCCGTGTGCGCCTTCTGAATGGCGAGCTGCATGGCTTTGGTGGCACCGACCTGACCGGCGCCCGTGCTGCCGTCCAGAATGGCCGCGGCCGGCAGATCCAACACCGTCAGCGTTCGCGCCCGCGGATCGATGTCACCCAGATCCATGGCCGACACCAGTTCCGGCAGTAAGGCGAGGCCCCAGGCGCCGCGCCCCTGCTGCTCGGCTTCCAACAAACGGAGAGCGACGATTTCCGCCTCGGCGGCGAACATGCCTTTCCGCTGCAACACCTTCAGCAGCCAGGTTTGCACAGCCGTTCGCGAGACGCTGACTCCCGATGAGGCTTCCACCATGTGTTGGTTCCCCGCTGACTGGATGACCGCTCGCCAGACTCCCGCGGTCGGCCGCCCAAACTCCCGCGGGCGATGCCGCGATCAAACGTGTGCGACAGCGAGCTGCGTGTCGCCGCCGCTTGTTCGATGTTCGCACACCCTCCGCTTCCGCTTGTTCGAATTCCATGCCGATTCCATGCCGAAGCGAGTGCCCCTTCCCGAAACTCTCGTGGCCCGAGCGCTCACTGTCCGGCTGGACAGTAATTATGCCGTGGCGGGGGCCAAGCGAGAAAGTCTCAAGAACTCGATGGGTGCTGCGGTCCGCCCCGTGTGCACCCAATCCGCCAGCACTTCACCCACCACCGGCGTGAATTTGAATCCATGACCGGAAAAACCGGCCGCGAGACACACTTGCGGCCAATCCGGATGCCTGTCGACCACGAAATGCCGATCCGGCGTCAGCGTGTACAAGCAGACCGAATGCCGCACCAGCTCTTCGCGCACGCTGGGCAACACTTGCCGCAGGAAGGGGATCAGCGAAGCGAGGTCTTCCGGCCGAACTTCCCGATCGACGGTGCCTGGCTCGGCGACGGGTTGTCCGCCGGTGTGCTCGGCGACCTTCACCGTGCGACCATCGAGACTCGGAAAGCCGTAGAAAGCCCCTTCGGGCTGCTCGAAGTAAAACGCAGGATAGCCGCTGTCGACGTGATAGGCCCCCCCTTCCGTCCCGAACCAGCCGACAAACTTTCGCACCACCGTCAAAGGCAATCGCGGCTCCCGCAGCAAGGAACTGGTCCAGGCCCCCGCCGTGAGCACCAAATGCGCCGCCTCGAAATCGCCTTGATCGGTGCGGACTCGCACCCCGCCGCCCACGGCCGACCATTCGCGGGCCTGAATGCCGACACGAATTTCGGCACCCGCGGCCACCGCTTGTTCCCAATGGCCGCGGACGCAATCCTCCACGTGAAGAAAGCCGGCGTCCGGTTCGAGCACCACCGCATGGGCCTCGGGCACGGCCATCCCCGGAAAGGCCCGTCGGGCCTCCTCGGCCGTCATGTGCTGCACACTCAGCCCATGCAGCCGCGCCGCCTCCTGGGCACCGCGAATCGTTTCACCGTCCGGAGGGCCGGATAACAGCAATCGGGACCGCCGGAATAGCGGCCGACGCATCGCCGTTTCCAATTCGGCCCACAACGCGTAAGCGCGGCGCAACAGCGGGACGTAGCTGGGGTGCTCGAAATAGGCCAGGCGAATGATGCGGGTCTCTCCGTGCGAACTCCCCCGATCGTGTGCGCAGCCGAATTGCTCCAACCCCAGCACGCGCAGACCGCGGCGCGCCAGGTGGTAACAGGCGGCACTCCCGAACCCGCCGACACCGAGAACGATCACATCGAATGTGGAACGCATGGGGGATCGGTTGGCAAGCAGCACTTCGATTTCACGACGGGCGCGGCGACTTCCTTTCTCGGACTCTCGTGACCCGCGGGCGCTCCCGGCGGCTCAAGCGGTTTTCTTCCGATGGAGCGCTTCCACGTCACCGCGATCACTCCCCGGGGCGCGACCAGTCCACGGGGTGGGTGAACGCCGTTCCTGGAGCAACCTTGGCCCGCACCTGGTCCGCATCCAAGGCCACCAGCGGGCTGATTTCGATGGGCACGTCATCTCCGATGATGGCCCCCGCCTCCCGCAACCAGCGGCGATAAACGGCCTGCACGGCGGCGCGGGCCGTCTCCGGCGTATCCGCTCCGGTTCTGTTCTTCACCGGATTGAACTCGGCGGAACGATCGACCTCCACCATCAACGGCTGACGGGCCCAAGGCAGAACGTCGAAGATAAATCGCTCGAACTTGAAAGCATTCGGCGCGGACGGCTCCACGAACCCCGTTTCGGGCGTCCAATACGGAACCACCTTGCGGGCGATATGAAACGGCAAGCCCCGAGGATCGGCGGCGGCTTGCTCCAGAAAGTCCCGCTGAAACGCATGGATGGCGGTGCTCCCCGCCCAGATCCGCAACCGCCCCGCGGAATCGACCTGCGCGGCCACTTCTCGAGGAAGGTCGCTGTATTCGATGATCTGCGTGACGCCGTCCACCGTCACCGCCACTCCCATCGGTTCCTCGGCGGAACGCTTGGCGACGACTTTGGTCGACACCTCCGCGCCTTTCAGCAAATGCCAGCCGAGAAACACCGGGTCGCAGACGATCGTCGTGGGATTGTCGACCTGATGGTAAAACAGCGTCTCGATCCCCCGTGCGGCCAGTTCGCGGAGCAAACCGCTGCGTTGCAAGGCGGCAAGCAGGCCCCCATGACCGTCGGGGCTGAGTGCCAACTGTCCGGGAGCCGCCAGCAACGCCCGCCCGGTCGCCGCGTCCACCGCCGGCAAACTTCCCTGACAAAAAAAGCGAACATCCTCGTCCGCCAATCCAAACAAACCATGTTCCCGCCAGAACGCCACGGTGTCCGCGTGCGTGGCGTCGCTGGTCATGATCAGGTAGGGAATCCGCGTGCCATACCGGCGGCCGCGCGCCAGGACCTGTTCCGCGAACCCTTGAAACAGCGATTTGCCGCTGAGAGGCCCGATCGGCAACAGCCCTTTGGGGGCCTGGGAACCCAAACGCGTTCCCTGCCCTCCGGCAACCACCATGGCGGCGACCACTCCCGCGCGGAGCGCTGCTTCCCCCCGCGCGCGGGCCTGCTGAAGGTGCTCCGCGGCGACGTCGGCCAGTCGAATCAGCCGCTCGGGTGGTTGGGCGCGGCGGGCCTTTTCCCGAATCGCGTCTGTCCCTGTCCCCGGCGCCACCGCCGCCTGGTACAGCCGGGCGATGTGTCGCCAGTCCACCTCTCGGAGCTGGACCACAAACATCGAGCGCTGCGGCTCCGCGAGTTGTTCGGCATGCTCCCAAAGAGCGGCTTGGCCCGCGTCTCGAAGTTCTGCGGCAAGCGAATCCATCGGGCGGTGGTCCTGAGGAACGGACGTTCTGGTGGTGGGGATTATACCGACGGTCGCGGCGGCGTTCCGCAGTCCGAGTGTTGTTGGGGCGCGAATCGCGGAGGGGGAATCGTCTTCGGCAAGGGAGAATCGGCAGCGATCAGTGGAATCCTGGAATCCCGCACGGACAATCTTGCGGCACGGGACAGGCTGGTTAGGATAGAATTTTGGTGGGCATACTGTAAGGTGATGTTCTCTTGCGGAACACGCGCTGCCCCGGGCCGGGTGGCCCGTTGCTGCCCCGTTGTCCCGTTGGTGGTCGTGTCGCATGTCGGTGCCGAAACTGCCCAAGTTGGAAGAGCTGTTGTTGGACCTGCGGCTCGTCGAACCCGCGCAGTTGCAAGAGTGCCGGCGGTCCTTGGGCGCGCATGTTTCCAGCGAACGATTGCTCCAGGAATTGGAGTCGGCATCGTTTTTGACCTCGTACCAGACCGGCAAGCTCCGCAAGGGGGAAACGGATGGGCTGCGTCTGGGGCGCTACAAATTGCTGTACCGCAATGCCTCGGGCAGCTTCGCCCGCGTGTTTCGCGCGTGCTCGATCGACACCGGGCAGATCGTGGCGATCAAGCTGCTGCGTCAGCGGTACGCTGCCGATCCGCGGGTCGTCAATTTGTTTCGTCGGGAAGGGGAACTGGGCAAACGGTTGAAGCACAAGAACATCGTGCCGATTTACGAAGTCGCCTCCGAGGGGAACCAGCACTACTTCACGATGGAATTCGTCGAAGGGGGGAACTTTCGGGACTTCATCAAGATTCGCCAGAAGTTTTCCCCCCAAGAGGCCACGAAGTACGTGCTCGACATGGCCGAGGGCTTGGAATATGCCCTGTCCTTGGGGCTGACGCACCGGGACCTGAAGCTGTCCAACGTGCTGCTGAGCAGCCAGGGGGTCGCGAAACTGGTCGACTTCGGTCTGGCCGGCCAGGACAGCGCGCTGGCCGCCATCGAGGAAGAGGTGGATCGCGCCATCGAGTACGCCACCCTGGAAAAGAATACGGCCGCGCCGGAAAACGACCCCCGCAGCGACCTGTACTTTCTGGGTGCCATTTATTACGAACTGCTCACGGGTCAGCCCCCGTATCCGCCCACGCGCAGCCGCGAGGAACGGCGGCAATTCAGCCGCTACCGGAACGTCCGGCCGGTCCGCTCGGTGGATCCCGGCTTGCCTCTGTCGGTCGCCGAGATCGTCACGCGGTTGATGGACATTCACCCCGACGACCGCTACCAGACGCCCACGGAAGTCATTGGCGATCTGCGCCGCGTGCTGAATGGAGGCGGCCACGGTCCAGCGCCCGCCGCCACGGACGCCGACACTGCGGCCAGGTCTGCCGCACCAGTGGTGATTTGCATCGAGAGCCGCTTGAAACAGCAGGACGCGCTACGGGACTATCTGACGAAACACGGATTCCGCGTGCTGGTGATGGGGGATCCCGTGCGGGCGCTGAATCGCATCGACTCCGAAGCCCCGTACGGCGTCGTGATCATCGCTGATGCCTTGGAAAGCGAAGAAGACGTGGTGGGAGTGTTCAAGGCCGCGGTGACGCGCTGCAAGAAGTCGCGCACGCCGGTGGTGCTGGCGTTGTCGGCCAAACTGGCCCACCTGCGCGAACAATTGATCGAACCTCCCGGAGCCAAGGTGCTGGTGAATGCGGTCACCTTACGCGACGTGCGGAACGCCCTCGCGGAGTTGAACTCCGGCCGGTGAGGCAGGCCGGCCGATGAACTTGCCTTCGTCCCACTCGCGTCCAAGAATACGACGTTGGCAATCGCAGGCGCGGCCTCGGTCCGTGTGGCTGGAACGGGTTTTCCGCCTCGATGATTCCGGACGGCTCCCCTTTTCGAGCGATCGAGCCATGCTGTGGAACGACCGCGGTTTGTTGGTCGCTACGTCGGGCTTCCGCCGTGCATCGACCGCCGCATCGAGGCTCCCGTGTTCGCGCTCCGCTCCGGCAGGGTTGCTGACGCTGCCTCTGCTGACGCTGCCTCTGCTGACGCTGCTTCTGCTGACGGGCTGCGGAGGCAATTCGCCGCCGGCACCGAACGTTCCTGCCGGTCCTCAACCTCCCGCCGTGATCACCACTGCCGCGGGGCAAGCCAAGATCGCCCAGCCGCCCGTCGTGAAAACGCAGAAAAAGGTTCCTGCAAAGAAAGTTGGCGGTTCCGGGCAACTCTTCCCCGGGGAGGATCCGCAAAACATTTTCGTGGTCGCGGCGGACGGCACTCCCATGGTGGTGGAACCTGCCCCTGCGGCCCGACCGGACGATTATCTCGAAGTCCTGGACGGTGCGACCGACAAGCATGCCGGCGTGCTCACGGTGGCGTTAGCCGTGGCCCCGGCGAGTTATCCGCCGCGAGAAGGTTTTCAACTTCCCAAGGGGTTTTCGGCGATGGCCAGCTACGGCTATTCTCCCGAAGGCTTGCCGTGGCGGATTGTCTGCGAGAAGGACCAATCGGTGATGGCCCTGGTGCCGCCCGGGGCGGCGATCATCGGCACCGATGACGGTCCTTCCGAGGCCGCGCCGCAGTGGAGCGTGTTTCTCGACGCTTATTACATGGACGTCACCGAGGTCACCGTCGCCGCGTTCAATACGTTTCGCGGCGAAATGAAGGAACAGAAGAAGCGCGTGCCGCTCCCTCCCCTGAACGAAGCGCAAGGACCAAATTTCCCCGCCCTGGGAATTTCGTGGGGCGATGCGCACGCTTACGTCGAGTGGTTGGGAAAAGCGCTGCCGACGGAAGCGGAATTTGAGAAGGCGGCTCGCGGTCCCGAAGGTTTCCGCGCTCCCTGGGGCAACGGCCGCGCGATCTGGCCCAGTCACCGCACCCCCGCCACGATCGCTCCGGTGGGTGCCTTTCCGGGCGATCAAAGCATCTTCGGCATTTTCGATCTGGCCGGGAATGCCCGCGAATGGACGACCGACTGGTATGCTCCCACGGCCCATCAGGAAGCGGCCAATCTCAGTCAGCAGCGGGTGCTGCGGAACTGGACCGGACCCAAAAAAGCGGCCGTGGGCACCCAGCGGGTGATCAAGGGAAGCGCCAGCGACTGGTCGGCATGGAATCGGAGCGGCTCCGACATGTCGGCCCGCAATCCGGATGTGGGGTTCCGCGGCGTCTTGCGCACGCCGCTGCCGGCGTCTTGATGGCGATTGCGCCCGACGCCATTCGCGGCGGAAACCGCTCTCGTCGCCGGCGGCGACCGGCGGCGGTTCGCGCTGGCAACATCGCCAACTTGACGAACCCCACGCTTTGCGAGGTCTGCTCACCGGGACGAGGGACTGGCTTTTTTCCGGGCTTTCGCCGGAGGCTGCCGAGCTTCGCGCCCCGCTTTGTACAGATCCACCGCCACGGCGTTGGCCTGCCGCGGTCCGGGGGTGCTGCGTCCGTCGGCGACGAACTTCTCCAGCAACTGGGTCAGCCGGGCGACAATGTCGGGATGTTCCGCTTGCAAGTTGTGCTGTTCGCCGATGTCGCGGCTCAGATCGAACAACTGCACGGGAGGCAAGCCGGTCACGTCGTCTCGACCAGGGCGGGGAGCACTCCAGCCGCCGGAACCGGGACAGAGGGCCAACTTCCATTGGCCCTCGCGAATGGCGAAGGAGCCATTGATGGAATGATGGACCACGGCCGGGCGGGGGCGCTCCTCGCCGCGCAGCGTGGCGAGAAAGCTCACGCTGTCTCCACCGGCGTCGGGAGGGATTTCCGCCCCCACGATTTCCGCACAGGTCGCGAACACATCATTCAGACACGTCAGGCGGTCCGTGCGGCTTCCGGCCTGGACCACCGCCGGCCAGCGCACAAGAAACGGAACACGGTGACCGCCCTCATAAATATCCGCCTTGGTGCCGCGAAACACATAGCTGGGATGATGTCCTTTCGCCGCGAGTTCCTCGAATTTCGCCTGCGGCGAACAGCCATTGTCGCTGGTGACGATCAACAAGGTATTCCGGGCGACGCCCGTTTCGTCCAGGGCGCGCAGCACTTCGCCCAGACAGGCGTCGTTTTGCAGCACGAAATCGCCATACGGATTCAGACCGCTCTTTCCCTGCCACTCGGGTGTGGGAGCGATCGGCGTGTGCGGCGACGCATACGGCAGATACAAAAAGAAGGGCTGGCCGGCGGCCGCGCGCTGGCGAATGTACGCCACGGCGCGCTCCGTGAGCGCGGGCAAAACCTGATCGACATCGAACCCGGGCGCCGCCGGACCTTCCCGGGTCATCCCGTCGCTTCGCCCCAGCATCAGGGGAAAGCGCCGATCTTCCGTCGGCAGCACCGTCACGCGGTCGTTGTGAATGAAGGTGTACGGCACCATGTCGAGCGAGGCGCTGATGCCGAAGTATTCGTCGAATCCCACGCTGTTCGGTCCGTTCGCGATCGGTTGCGCGTAATCCACATGAAAGACTTGCTCGCGGGATTCAATGTTCAGCTCGTTCACTTCCTTGCCGGGCAGTTTGACCCAGTCCATGCCCAGGTGCCATTTCCCAATGCAAGCCGTGTGGTATCCGGCTTGCTGAAGCAGCCGGGCGACGGTTAGCCGTCGGGGTTCGATTAACCGCGGACTAAGGCCCCCTAATACGCCTTGCTGCAACCGCGTGCGCCAGGCATACCGGCCCGTCAACAGGCCATAGCGAGTGGGGGTACACACCGCCGATGCGGAATGCGCATCGGTGAAGATCATGCCTTCGCGGGCCACGCGATCGAAATGCGGTGTGATCAGTTTGCCCCGCGGATTGAGGCAGGAAACATCGCCGTACCCCAAGTCGTCGCAGAGGACCAGCACAATGTGGGGATGGTCCGCCGCCCGCGCCGGGCCGACCAGCAGCGCCAACCCAAGGACCATCATCCCTCTCATCCCACCCCCTCCCACGTGCATTGGAAATCGTCCTCACCCAGGAAACGCAGCGGCAGGTGTTGGCTGTCGGCGGAGCGAGTCTCTCTGCCGAACAGCTTCGCACTCGAGCCACCAGCCGCGCGTCAGCCTATCCGATCGGGCGGCTGTTCGCACCTCTTCGGCGGCAGACGGTACTTGGGGACTCTGGTACCCCGGGACTTCGGGAGTTCCGCGGCAGACCGAAACGCGAGACGGCCACGTAACCAGTGAGTGGAAGCCGGACGCCAGGGGATCGGAGAAGGTCTGCCGCCGGAGGATCAGAGAAGGTCTGACGCCGGAAGATCGGAGAACGTCTGTTGGGAGAACGTCTGTTGCCAGAGGAGACAACCCGACGCGGGTAGCGTCTTTCGCGGCACGGTTGCTGGCCGTTATACTTCCACCACACGGACGATCCTTAACTGGCTGAGAGAGCCCTCAGCGTCAGCGGTCGAGGTCATCCTTGCGGAACGTTCGGGGCTGAGTCGCGTGGATCGATCCGGCGACGGATTCTCCGCCGGGGCGCCTGAGCAATGTATGAGGTTGTGACTGAAAAGTAGCCGGAGTTGGTCACCGCGGTGGGAGGCGGCCGACCCGTTGAACTCTTAACTTCCACAATCCGGCGATCGAAGGAGAACGTTCCAGCATGTAAAGGGCCGCCATGTCGAAAGAATGGTACTACGAAGTGATGGGAACGGCCGTGGGGCCGATTTCTTCCGCCGAATTGAAGCGCCGGGCCCAACTGGGACAAATCGGGCCTGACACTCCAGTCCGCCTGGGCACCGAGGGCAAATGGCAGCCTGCCGAACGGGTCAAGGGATTGCTCGATCCACCTCCCCCACCGCCCCCGACACTCCCCTCCTCCGCGCCGGTGTTTCCGACCGTCCGACCTTCGTCAGGCACCATTCCCGTGGTGGCCGTGTCCACGGCACCCGCCCCAGCGGCGTCTGCCGCGGTGGGAGCGACTTATTCGGTGCCGATGGAAGCGGGCCATCCGGTCGACCCGGACGAACTCCTCCCGCACGAATACGATTTCTTTCGCCTGGTGGGATTTGAGCAGGCCATCGGCACGGCCTTGCATCAAGTCCTGGTGGACCACTGCCGCAACCACGGCCTGACATTCACCGAGGTGACAAAACGAGCGCTGGCCGAATTCCTCGGCCGCAAAGACCTGTTGGAAAGTCCGGAGAAGACGCCTGGCGGAGAAGCGGAGAAACAACCGGCACCCGACTCGGCACCAGCATGAGCGGCCCGACACCGCTGCCGCCGACATCAGAGTTGACCGCAGTCTTCAATCACGACTTTGGCGGTGGGCTTGCCGCTTTGCGTGCCGACCGCTTCAATCGCCTTGACCACGTCCATGCCTTCCACCACGGAGCCGAATACCACATGCTTGCCGTCGAGCCATTCGGTTTTGACGGTGCAGATGAAGAATTGCGATCCATTGGTGTTGGGTCCGGCGTTGGCCATGCTGAGGATGCCGGGCCCGGTGTGCTTGAGGGTGAAGTTTTCGTCGGCGAACTTCGCGCCGTAGATGGATTTGCCTCCGGTGCCGTTGTGGTTGGTGAAGTCGCCCCCCTGGCACATGAACTGGGGAATCACCCGATGGAAGGTCGAGCCTTTGTAGCCGAAGCCTTTTTCACCGGTGCACAGGGCGCGGAAATTCTCGGCCGTTTTCGGCACGACATCGGACCGCAGTTCCATCACAATGCGGCCGGCTGGTTTGCCGCCGATGGACATGTCGAAATAGACGCGGGGGAGCTTTTTATCATCGGCCATCAATGAAGACCTTCCCAAGACGACGGCTGCCGCCGACGCCGCCAGAACTTGCCTGCGATTCAACATGTCTCAACGTCCTTGAGGAAGCACAGGGCATCCGTGGCCATTTGCCGTCCACGGAACGACCGAGGGTTGTATTATGCCGCGAGGACGCGAACCGCGAAAGTGTGGCACCTTCACGAAAACTGGCGGTGATCCGCCGGGACACCGGGAGCGTTGAATTTTCCCGAAGGGGGCGAGGACTTCTTTCAGGGGGGAGAGACATCATGCTGACCTGGCTGATTGCGGGATTTCTGGCGGCGACACCCGCGGAGATTAACGGAGCGATCGTCGCTCAAGTGCGGAACCAACTCCAGACCGGCACGCTGCTGTTCAGCCGGGGGGATTGCCTGGCGATTCGAGTGGTCACCCGGAGCGAGTTCACGCACGTGGGAACCGTCGTCGTGGAGGCAGGCGAGATCGTGGTGTACGACACGATCAACGGCACCGGCGTCCGCAAGCAATCGTTCGCCCAGTACATCGACTATCTGGCCCCCAGCAACTTGCACGTCGTTCAACCCGCTCGCCCCATGACCCCCGACGAAGCCCAGCGGTTGGCGAAACACCTCCGGCAGCATTTGGGCCAGCCGTACGGGGTCCAGCACTACGTCACCAAACGGTCCGCTCGCGGCATGCACTGCGCCGAGTATGCCACCCGGGCGCTCATCGCGGCCGGCTGGATGACGGCCCCCGATCCGGCACGGGTCTCTCCCGGAGCCTTGTACGATGCCGTCTTGCAGTCGGGGCGTTATGTGGAGCGGGGCCAGTTCGAATTGCGGGACTCCGCGCTGTCGCTAGCGCCGCCGCCCCAAGAAACGTGGTGCCAGGCGATGTGGCGCGAAACCAAGGAATGTTGCAGCGACTGCTGCCGGCAACTGGGACGCTGGTTTTGCCTCCAAAGCAATTAGTTCGACCCTCCAATTAATCCATCCCGACATCCCGACTTTGGAACGAATTTGAGGCCGGCTATCCCGCGGGCGTGTCGTTCCGCCGAACTTGCGCGCCGCCCATCCTGCCAGATGGCCCAGCCAGTCGGCCTGTCGACCTCGCTGGTGAAGCGACTCCGATGGGACCTGCCGTCGGGTCTCCAGGTTCCAACGGTGTCAGCCTGCCCCGGGGTTGGCCAGCCACCGGCGCATCGCTTCCCAGGGTTGGATGTAGGTGAGAAACGGCAGACCATCGACGGTCGGCTGTTGCAGTCGCGTCACGCCGTCCACCGCCGGTCCTCGCTGCACCACCGCCAGCATGCGGCGTTGTTCGGCGTCGGTGTCGTACGGAGTGCAGCAGTCCGCGGTGCCGCGCAACCGGCACACGCCCGCCGCCAGCGCTTGCGCTCCCCAATTGCTGACCCCGGCGAGAATGGTCCAATCGGCGGGGATGCGGCACGGAATCAGCGGGGCCGCCGGTCCCGCCAGCCGTGATCGCAGTTCGTCCCACGGAATGCTCCCCATGCCGATTTCGTTCCCTCCGTCACCGATGCCGATAGTCCGCACGTGCGGCAACTCGGCGGCGATGCGGAGAAACAATCCGTGCAGGGGACCAGTGTGGTCGTCGATGATTTCGCCGCGCATGTTATGGCAGTGGTCCCAATGCTCGGCCGGCACTTCCCGACAGAAGGCCTGCACGGCAGGATCGTGAAGGCTGCGGCTGCCGGCAAAGGTGCTCAGGCTGTGGCTCGGCCCCACCCGTTCGACGGCAATCAGGTGGGTGAGTCCTTCCGCGGCGGCCATCCGCACACGGCGATCGAGCCATTCGTTGGCGTCGGGTGGCCGCAAGGGGCACACGCCCACGCAGTCGCGCGGTAGTGCGTACTGTTCGGCGGCCACGGCTACCGCCGAGGCACACGGACGGTCGGTCAAAAGTGCGACGCGCAGGCCACAATCCGATAAAACCTTGGCGAGCAAGGCCGCGCCGGGTGGACCATCCGTCTCGGCCGCCGGCGGCTGGCCCGCGGGAATGAAAAAGCCCGTCACGATCCACACCGACCGGCCAAAACGGGCCAGATGATCGGCTGCCGCCGCCAGATGACCGGGGCACAGGGGCTCTCGCGAGGCTTCGGCCTCGATCAATCCGCGGCGGCCTGGATCGCGCCGAATCAAGCGCTCCAGCTCGGCCCAGGGGAGCGTCGATCCCGACGAGAGGGGAAGCGTTGCTTCGGGACTGGCGGCGAACCTCGGCATGATGCCGCGACAGTTTGCCCCATCGACCGAAAAATCGCTAGACTTGAACCCACGCCCAGAGGGGCGGGGTTGCCGTCGGCTGCGGGTGCCGCTGTCGGCGAACCGTTCCTCGACGCGGAACTCCCGGCTTCCGCCCGGTCACCACACCGTCAGCCAACGCCGGCCCGCGGGTGCGACCATCCCCCCTTGCGACAGGTCCAGTGGGGGCACGACTCACCTTTGGGGAGAACCATCCGCCATGTCCCGCCATGTCTTGTTGCCGACCTGCATTGCGCTGTGCTCGCTGGGCTGTCTGCAAACGTTGGAAGACCAGGTGAAGAAGGACCCGAACAGCATCGTCGGCAAGAAAACGCAGAACATCGGCCAGTTCGACCCGAATGCCGGCGCCGCCGTGAGCGATTCGAAAATCCGTGCCACCGATCCGGTGACGGCCCCCGTGAGCGCCTACGGTCCCATGCTGGAACAAATTTCCAAAACGCACATTGCCCATGCCGTCAATCTGTTCTATGCCACCGAAGGCCGTTATCCCGAGTCGTACGACGAGTTCATGCAGAAAATCATCAAGGCCAATAACATTCAGTTGCCGGTCTTGCCGGGTGGCAAACAGTACCAGTACGACGTGGCCAACCACCAGTTGGTGGTGGTGGATGCGCCCACGGACGCCGGTGCGAACTCCGGTCATCCGGCGGCGACCGGACCGTAGCCTTCCCCCTGCCCGGCCTCCGCGAAGCAGGGCGGCCCCTTGGCGCGAATCGCCCCGCCAAGAGCAACCCCCGCGCGGAGAGTGACGGATCGGAAATCCTTGGGGCAGCGCGCCACTCACGTGTTCGACTGTGCGACGTGTTCGACTGTGCGACGTGTTCGACTGTGCGACGTGCTCGACATGTTCGACTGTGCGACGTGTGGTCGTTGTGGTGAATGGAACGCCAGAAAGAGCGGCTTCCCGTGACCGAAACCACGCCGCCCGCCATTGTGAACCCGCTTGGTCGCACGGGGCTGCGGCTGCCTCCCTTGGGTTTCGGCGCCTTCAAGATCGGCCGGAACGAGGGCATCAAGTATCCCCAGCCGTATGCGCTGCCGTCGGAAGACGAAGTCCAGCGGCTATTGAATGGCGTGCTCGACTTGGGATGCACCCTCATCGACACGGCGCCCGCCTACGGATTGAGTGAAGAGCGGATTGGCCGGGCGATCGGCCGACGGCGAGGGGAATTTGTCCTCTCGACCAAAGTGGGGGAAACGTTTGTCGACGGGCGTTCCGCGTTCGATTTTTCCCGGCGGGGCGTGGAAGCCAGCCTGGAACGCAGCCTCAACCGCCTGCAAACCGACGTGCTCGATATCGTCCTCATCCATTCCGACGGCAACGACCTGCGCATTTTGTGTGAAACCGAGGTGGTTGCCGTGCTGCACGAGTGGAAACAGGCGGGACGCATTCGGGCCATCGGGCTATCGGGAAAAACGATCGCCGGCGCTCAGCAGGCGTTGTCGTGGGCCGATGTGCTGATGGTCGAATACCATCTGCACGACGACCGCCATTCGGCCATCATGACCGAGGCGGCGAATCGCGGAGTGGGAGTGCTCGTGAAGAAGGGATTGGCCTCCGGCCGGCTGCCTCCCGACCAAGCCATTCGCTTCGTGCTCGCCCATTCCGCCGTGACCAGCCTGATTGTGGGAGGACTGAGTCTGGACCATTTCGCCGCCAACTGGCACACCGCCCTTGCCGCGCGAATGACGGGCCGCGGACATGCCTAGGCTCCCCCGCTCGGCCTTCCTGGTGGCCGGCGTGCGGTCTGCTCAACCGGCCCAGCGGTCATGACGCGACTGTCCGACGGCGGGAATGCTCCCCGGCGACCCGTTGCGACCATGTGACCCGTCGCGGCCATGTGACCCAGCACGGCCATGCAACGTTGCGTCCATACAATCCCCATCGCGGCCATGCGACCCGTCGCGGCGACGCCGGGAGTGTCCTGCCGGCGGCCGTTTACGGGGTCGCTTCCTCCGATCGTCCCTGTGCTTCCTTCATGGGCTGTTGTGTTTCATCCAATCGTTCCTGCAATCGCCGCTGTGCTTCCGCGACTTCCGCCGCCAGGCGGGGATCGGAGCGGTACAAGTCCACGATGGCTTCCCAGATGCCTTGGGCCTCAGCGGGCTGTTGCATGGCCAAGGCATCGGCCCGCTGGAGCATTTGGCGGACATAGTCGACCGCCGAGGGCTGGTCGGTTCCGCTCTCCGTCAGGGTTGTTTGCCAGCGGGTGGCGAGTTTCCGCAAGGCGTCGGCCTGCGGGTCCACGTTGAGCAACTGCTGCACGGCCGTCAGGCGCTGCTGCGCCTCACCCAGCCGCCCTTCATCCCACAGTCGGCGAACGTCGGCCAATAACCGCTCTGGTTCCGAGAGGGGCGGGCTTTTGCGTTGCCGCCGCCTGGGAAGCGTGAGCCGCTGCTCCAGTTCGTACAGGGCGATCTCTTCCAGCAGCGGCTCGACGACCGCGCGGAAGCGTTCGGGATCGGTCTCCAGCAGCGGACGCAGGTGTTTGTCCCGGGCTTCCAGCCAATCGCTGCTCGGCGGTTCGGCCAGCACGGCACGGACCCGGGCCAGGTGTTGTTCGGGCGAAAGTTGGCGCGACTGCATCCACCACACCAGCGCCGCCAAACCCACCAACATGGCCACCAGCACCGCCGTGTGATTAAGCCAGCCTTGCCACCAGGATGTCGGTTCGCCGCGGCGAATTTCGTCCTTGACGAAATTTCTGAGCAGTGTTGCCGCTCCCGGAGCGGGGCTTGTGGGGTTGTCGTTCGGCACTCCCTCCCGATCGACGGCCGTCAGTTCCTCGAGAACTCGCCGATCCGCCCGTTGCAGCACTTCCCGCAAGCGGCGCGAGGCCGCCAGGGCGTCGGGCGGACGTTTCGCGGGATCCTTGTTCAGCAGGTCGGCGACCACGTCGTCGAGCCAGGGGGGAATTTCGGGCACATAGCGGCTGGGCTGATCGAACTGGGCGAAGCAATGCTTTTGCAGCACATCCACCGCCGTGGCCCCGGTGAACGGAGGCCGTCCCGTCAACAAGACGTACAGCACGGCTCCCAGGGAATACAAGTCGCTGCGATTGGTGGCCCGTCGTCCTTGCGCCTGTTCGGGCGACATGTATTCCGCCGTTCCCACCACGCCCCCGCTGATCGTCAGGCGATCCGCGGCGAACAACTGCGCCACGCCGAAGTCGGTCAGTTTTACCTGTCCTTCGGCGGTCAACAAGATGTTGGACGGCTTAAGGTCCCGATGGATCACGCCCGCGTCGTGCGCGGCCTTGAGGGCCGCACACAATTGAATGCCGATGTCCACCGCCTCGCGCCAGGGAAGCCGGCGCTCCCGGCCGAGGCGCTGCGCCAGGTTCTCCCCCACCACATACTCCATGGCGAGGAAATACGTCTCGTGGTCGGCACCGCTGCCCAGAAATCGGACGATGTGGGGATTGGTGAGTTGCCGCAGCGCTTCCACCTCGCGGCTGAAACGCTGGACGAAACCGTCTTGACGGGCCAAGGCGGGGGGCAACACCTTGACGGCGGCAAGCTCGCCGGTTTCGACGTGCCGGGCGCGGTACACGGCCCCCATCCCTCCCGCTCCGATTTGCGCCTCGACGCGATAGGGACCAATGCGTTCCCATTCCATGCCAGGCATTCCCGCATTCTCCAGGGCGGCCCGCCGCGAGTGGGAAATCCGACGTCGCCTCTTAGAATGACGGAAAATGGACGCGCGCGTCTACGGACGCGCGCGTCCCCGGGAAGGGAAACCGCGCGACGCCCCTAGGCACGACCGGTCTTGCTCCCCAAACCGTCGTGCACCCTAGCCCCTTGTTTTGTTGAAGGAGTGGCCGCTTGGCTGCACCGTCTCCGACCGCCGTGGTGGTGATTGCGCATGGCAGCCGTCGCGAGGCGGCGAATGAGGACGTTCGCTGGATGGCTCGGCAGTTGGCCGAGCACACCGACTACGCCCCCATCGAGGTCGCCTATCTCGAATTGGCCGCTCCCGACATTGCCACGGCGGCCGCCGCGTGCGTGGCTCGCGGGGCCTCGCACGTATTGCTGCTGCCGTACTTTCTCTCGGCTGGCACACACGTCGTGGACGACTTGCGCCGCTGCTGCACGGAACTGTCCGCCGCGTTCCCCCGCGTGCGGTTCGAATTGTGTCCGCCCCTCGGGTTGCATCCGCTGATGCTGCACATCGTCCGCGACCGCCTGCAAGAGCGTTTGCCCAGCATTTGACCACGAGGTCGGCAGTTCGGCAGGTCGGCAGGTTGGCAGGTCGGCAGGTTGGCAGGTCGGCAGGTTGGCAGTTGACCATGAGGCCGGCATTTGACCACGAGAGATGAGCCGGGGAGAATGGAGCGGCGGGAGGCCGTGAGGGAAGGTGTTCCGCACGGTTTCTGTCTCTGGCTGATTGTGGAATCTCTGGCTTGCCGGACATCGCTGCCATGTGCCACCGCTCCCTGCGCTCTGGATTGCTGCTGACGCTCCTTGTCTCGTGCCAGGTCGCCGTGTCGCGGGCGGACGAACGGGTGCGGTTCAACCGCGACATTCGCCCCATCCTGTCCGACAAATGTTTTGCGTGCCACGGCCCTGACGGCCAGAAGCGTCAAGCCGGATTGCGGCTCGACGTGCGGGAAGGGGCGCTGGCCAGCGGCGTCATTGCACCGGGGAAACCGGAATCGAGCGAACTCATCCGCCGCATCACCACCACCGACCCCGACGAGCACATGCCGCCGGCGCGGTCCAAGCTGGGCGATCTCACGCCGGCGGAAGTGGACTTGTTGCAGCGCTGGATCGCCCAGGGGGCAGAGTATGAGGCGCATTGGGCGTTCATTCCCTTGGAGCCGGTCGTCGTCCCCTCCGTCGACGCGCCCACGCCGATCGATGCGTTCATCCGCGCGGGTCTGGCGAAGCGCGGCTTGCGGCAGCAACCCGAAGCCGACCGCACCACGCTCATCCGCCGCTTGAGTTTCGACCTGACGGGCCTGCCCCCCACCCCGGAGGAAGTGACCGCGTTCGTCAACGATTCCTCGGCGGAGGCGTATGAACGGCTTGTCGACCGGTTGCTTCAATCGCCTCATTACGGCGAGCGAATGGCTGTCGACTGGCTCGATGTGGCCCGCTATGCCGACAGTTATGGTTTTCAGGTCGACCGCGAACGATCCATGTGGCCCTGGCGCGACTGGGTGATCCGGGCGTTCAATCGGAATCTGCCGTTCGACCAATTCGTGACGTGGCAGTTGGCGGGCGACCTGCTCCCTCAACCCACCGACGAACAAATCCTCGCGACCGCTTTCAACCGGCTGCATCAGCAGGAATCGGAAGGGGGGAGCGTGGAGGAAGAATACCGCGTGGAATACGTGTGCGATCGGGTGCAAACGTTCGCCACGGCGTTTTTGGGACTCACCTTTGAATGCGCGCGCTGCCACGACCACAAGTTCGACCCGGTGTCGCAAGCCGAGTTCTATCAGTTGTTCGCCTTCTTCCAGAACATCGACGAAGCCGGACTCTACTCCTACTTCACCACCTCGCCTCCCACCCCCACCCTGTGGCTGACCGACGCCACCGCCCGGCAGCGCTTGGACCAGTTGCAGCGGGAGATCGCCGAGCAAGAGCAACAACTCCACCTGCTCCGCGAGGTCAAGCGACCCACGTTCGATCCGGCGGCGGCCCTCGACCGCCTGCGCCGCACCGAACTGGAGCTTCCGGGAGAATTGGGCCGCTTTGCCTTCGATGCGTTGGACGGCGGAAAGTTCGCCAATGCGGTGCGGCCCGATCAACCCGCCACCCTGCACGGGGAAAACAAGCTGGTGCCCGGCCGCAGCGGCAACGCCGTCGAGTTCACCGGCGACGATCCCGTGAATTTGACGATCGGCAACTTCCATCGTCACGAACCCTTCAGCGTGTCGTTGTGGCTGAAAACACCCAATTTCAAGCAGCGGGCCGTGGTGTTTCATCGTTCCCGCGCTTGGACCGACGCCGCCAGTCGCGGCTACGAACTGCTGCTCGAAGAGGGCCGGTTGAAGTGGTCGCTGATCCATTTCTGGCCGGGGAACGCGATTTCGCTCCGCACCCGGGACCCGATTCCGCTGCAACAGTGGGTGCACGTCGTCGTCGCCTCCGATGGCAGCAGCCGCGCGGCCGGCCTGAAGCTGTTCGTGAATGGCCGACCCGCCGAAGTCGAAATCGTGCGGGATCACCTGACCAAGGACATCACCGGGGGGGGCGGCGACCACATCACCCTGGGAGAACGATTCCGCGACCGCGGCTTCGCGGGGGGACAGATCGACGATTTTCGGGTGTTCCACCGGGAACTGACGGCCCTGGAAGCGCTGGCGGCGTTCGATCCCTCGGCCGCCGCGGACATCTGCTCCCGACAGGTCGGGCAACTGAACGATACGGAACGGGAACTGCTGTTCCAGTACCACCTCGCCGTGTTCGACGCCGAGTGGAAACAGCAACTGGAACGACTCCAGGCCGCGCGCGGCGCCTTGGTGCAGTTTGCCGAAACCATCGAGGAAATCATGGTGATGCGCGAACTGCCCGAGCCGAAGAAAGCGTTCGTGCTCGCTCGGGGCGAATACGACAAGCCGCGACAGGAAGTGCAGGCGGGCACACCGGCGTTTCTGCCCCCCTTCCCCGCCGACGCCCCGCGCAACCGCTGGGGATTGGCCCGCTGGTTGACCGATCGCCGTCATCCGCTCACCGCGCGCGTGACCGTCAACCGCTTCTGGCAGAGCGTGTTCGGGCGGGGACTGGTCAAGACGGCGGAAGACTTCGGCAGCCAAGGGGCGCGCCCCGTCTATCCCGAACTGCTCGATTGGCTGGCCCTTTCCTTCATCGACAGCGGCTGGGACGTGAAGGCCCTGATGAAAACGATCGTGATGAGTCATACCTACCGGCAGAGGAGCCTGGCCGATCCCCAAACCATGGCCGACGATCCCGACAATGACTGGCTGGCCCGCGGACCGCGGTTTCGCTTGTCCGCCGAAATGATTCGCGACAACGCCCTGTTCGCCGCGGGGCTGTTGAACACGGCGTTCGGCGGTCCTCCCGTCAATCCGTATGAAATGAGCGAGGCCTTCAAACCGGCGGCACCGACCGGAGGGGACGGCGTGTACCGCCGCAGCCTGTATACGAACTGGAGGCGGACCGGTCCGCCCCCCGCCCTGCTCGCCTTCGACGCCCCGCGGCGCGCCGTCTGCATCGCCCGCCGCGAACGAACCGATTCCCCCTTGCAAGCGCTGATTCTGCTCAACGGCACGCAATATGTGGAAGCCGCCCGCGTGCTCGGCACGCGGCTGCATCGCGCGGCGAACGGCGAGGTGCACCGCATGATCGATGAGGGGATGCTGCGGTGCTTGAGTCGGCTGCCCGACGAGCGGGAACGACAGATCCTGCGGCGGCTTTATGAGGAACAATTGGCCTATTTTCAGGCACATCCCGCCGAGGCGGACGCGCTCCTCAAAATCGGCCGTGCGCCGATGGATGGCAGCCTGCCGGGACCGGAAGCGGCGGCAGCCACGCTGCTGGCCCAGGCGTTGCTCAACCACGATGAATGCGTGGTGAAGCGGTAATTCGCACCTGTTTGGGAAAGCTCGTCCGCATGCAGACTCGACCGCTGGGCCGCACGGGATTGCAACTCCCCATTCTCAGCTTTGGAGCATCTTCTCTGGGTCAGGAATTTCGTCCCGTCGCGCTCGACGACGCGCTGCGGAGCGTGCGGGTGGCCCTCGAGTGCGGCCTGAATTTCATCGACACCTCGCCGTTTTACGGCCGCGGCATGAGCGAGGTGCTGCTGGGGATCGCCCTGCGCGGCGTCCCCCGCGACGACTACCTGCTGTGTACCAAGCTGGGCCGATACGACCTGGCCCACTTCGACTTTTCGGCCAAGCGCGTGGCGGAGAGCGTGGATGTGTCGTTGCATCGGCTGGGAACCGATCACCTCGACATTGTGCTCTGCCACGACATCGAGTTCGTCCCCATGCAGCAGATCGTGGACGAAACCCTGCCCGCGCTGCGGAAGATCCAACAAACCGGCAAAGTGCGGTTCATCGGGTTCAGCGGTTATCCGCAGAAGATCTTCCGCTTCATCTGCGATCAGACCGATGTCGATTGCGTGCTGAGTTACAACCAATACACGTTGCAGAACACCCGGTTCGCCGAGGAAACCGTGCCGTATCTGAAGGCCAAGGGGATCGGCATCATGAATGCCGGCCCGTTCAGCGCCCGCTTGCTGACCAATGCGCCGCTGCCCGCCTGGCTCAAGGAGCCGGAGAGCGTCAAGGCGGCTGCTCGACAAGCGGCCGCCCATTGCGCGGCGCGGGGAGTCGACATCGCCCAACTCGCCTTGCAATTCTCCCTCTCCCATCCCGACATTACCACCACCATCGCCGGCAGCGCCAATCCCGAGAACATTCGCCAATGGGCCCGCTGGGCCGCCGAACCCCTGGATACGCAGTTGTTGCAGGAAGTCCAGGCAATTTTCGCCCCGGTGAAGAACATCGGACACCTGGAGGGCTTGCCCGAGAACAATTGAGCCGCCGCCGTCCCCACTCCACCAGTCCTTCGCCTTCAACGCCGGCCCGTCCCGCTGGGGCGCTGCGACCCTGCTGGACTTCACGGCGATTCCCGCCTCTTGATCGGAACTTTTCGCGCATGCAAGCGATCCAGTTCGAACGACCGGAAGTGCTGCGGTTGATCGACGTGCCCGAACCCGCTCCCCCCTTGCCCGGCGAAGCGGTCGTGCGGGTGCATTGCGTCGGGATTTGCGGCACCGATTACGCGGGCTATCTGGGCAAGATGCCGTTCTTCAGCTATCCCCGGATTCCCGGCCATGAATTGGGGGTGGAGGTGGCCGCCGTGGGGGCGGGGGTGACGCATGTCCGCCCGGGCGACCGTTGTTGCGTGGAACCCTACATCAATTGTCAACAGTGCTACGCCTGCCGGCGCGGCCACACCAACTGTTGCGAACACCACCAAACCCTGGGCGTGCATTGCGACGGCGGGTTGCGGCCGCTGTTCACGGTTCCGGCCCGCAAGCTGCACCCCGCGCCGCGGCTCACGTACGCCCAAAGCGCCCTGGTGGAAACGCTGGCGATCGGTTGCCACGCGATCGATCGCGGGCAGCCCCAACCCGGGGAAAACCTGCTGGTAATTGGCGCCGGACCGATTGGACTGAGCGTGATCGAATTCGCCCGGCTGTCCGGGGCGCGGACCATCGTCATGGACGTGAATGCTCAGCGACTCGCCTTCGTGCGGGAACAACTGGGGCTGTCCGACACGGTGGTTGCGCGGGATGATGGCTCGCACCTCGATCAACTGCGGGAACTGACGAATGGTCAGCTTTGCGACGTGGTTGTGGACGCCACCGGCAATCATCGGTCGATGTCGCAGGCCTTGGCCTATTGTGCGTTTGCCGGCCGATTGGTGTATGTGGGCATCACGCAGTCCGAGTTGCAGTTTCCCCATGCCCCGATCATGCACCGCCGGGAATTGACTCTGTTGGCCAGCCGCAATGCCTTGTCGCGCGATTTTCAGCGGATCATTCGCCTGATCGAAGAAGGACAGATCGATACGCGGCCGTGGATGACGCATCAAGCTCCCTTCGCCGCGCTCCTCACGGAGTTTCCCCGCTGGTTGCGGCCAGAAACGGGAGTCATCAAGGCGGTGGTCGAGTTGACCGGCGCGTAAGCCGCATCCGAGCCGGCTTGCCGGCGAAGGGACGCCCCGACACACCGACGCGGCGGTTCGACCGAGACGGGAATTCCGCTGCGCCTCGACTGGGCCGCCACGGCGTCTGGATGGTGCCGCCGCCGTGTCTTGATTGCGCCGCCCCAGCGTGTGGACGGGGACACAGGCGAATGCGAGTCGCTCCGCGGGTCGGAACGGCGGCGAACCGGTTGCGCAGGTCCGATGCATTACACCGCAAGGGACGGTTTTGCCGCGGGAATGCGGCCGCCCCGACCGGAAGCTGGGAACATGCAGGGATGCTGCCGAATGAGGGACGGCCGCTCGCGCACGTCACCGCGCGCTGAGAATGCGGCCGATGACTGCGGAGCAGCGGATAAAAGGTTGTGTGTCTCCCCGGACAAGGGGGGAAAACTGTGGAACTGGCTCCCCGCCGGCGATAGCATGAGGAAACGCACATCCACTACAGAGCGGGCCTCTTGCAACGGTTCGGAGGGGGTGTTCTGTCAAGGCCCCTGGTTCCGAAGGCGGAGTTGGAGTTGCTGCTTGAGGGCGTCCCGCGTTCCGGTCATTGTGTGTGTCTCTGTTGCGCAGGAGATTGCCCGTGAGTCGGAATCATGTCAGCCAGCCTGTTGTCCCGCAGTCCCAAGTTTCACCGAGTGTCGTTCTGCTGCTGGGTGTCGTACTGGTGGTTGTGGGATGGACGTTATCGTATTCGTCGGCGGTCGCCGTCGTGCCAGTGCCGGCGGATCCCAGTTGCCTGATCGCCGAGGCGGTCCCCGGCGAGTCGACGCCCGCGGCGGTCGCTCCGTCCGACATTGCGACCGACGAGCGGCCGGCCAGTGCGCTTTTGCCGCGCAATGCCCTCTCGGACGAGGCCGTGGCCGCCTATTGGAATCTGGACGTGGCCACCGTGCAGCGTTTGCATGTGGAGCGTTCGCTGCAAAATGAACATCTGGTCGATATTCCGGAAGCCAAGTTGCGGCGGGCCGTGTGGCGGCTGGAACATCCCAAGTCCTCGTTTCCCGACAAGGCGCATGAATGGCGCGCCCTGCGCCTGCGCGACGAACACGGCCGCATTGCGCCCGACGGTTTGGTGAAGGCCATTCAACAGCGCGAGGCCATGCTCCGCCGGCTGCCTCGAGGCGGGCTGATCGCCGGCTTGCCGACCGGTCCTGCTGACCGCCCGGGAATCGAAGCGAATAATGCCCGCGCCGGCATCTCCCCCGGCGGCTGGACGTGGATTGGTCCCGGAAACATCGGCGGTCGAACGCGTGCCCTGCTGATTCATCCCACCAATCAGAACGTGATTTACGCGGCGACGGTGGGGGGCGGCGTGTGGCGGACCACGAATGGAGGGGCCACCTGGTCGGCATTGACGGGATTTTCGGCCAACCTGGCCAGTTGCACGATGGCCATGCATCCCGCTAATCCGAACACAATTTACGTGGGGACGGGGGAAGGGTTCTTCAACCTCGACGCCATCCGGGGCGCGGGAATCTTCCGCACCCTCGACGGGGGCAACACTTGGACCCAGTTAGGCTCCACCAACAACTCGAATTTCCACTACGTCAACCGGATTGCGATCAGCCCCAACGGCAGCACCATTCTCGCCGCCACGGGGACCAGCCTGTACCGCAGCACCGACGGCGGCAACAGTTGGACCGTCCCCACGGGCGGCGTGAACGTGCGCATGCTCGATTGCGATTTTCATCCCACCGATTCCAACAAGTGCATTTGCAGCACCTCTGGGGCGCGCGTGTGGTATTCGACCAACGGCGGCGCCTCCTGGACCGCCGCCACGGGGTTGAACAGCAACACCGACGGTTTCGACCTCCGCGCCGAGGTGTGTTACGCCCGAGCCGATGCGAATATCGTGTACGCCTCCGTGGACCGTTCGAACGGCACCATCTACCGCTCGACCGATGGCGGCGCGACATTCACCCAGCGGGGCGACCACTCCTACCTTGGCAGCCAAGGCTGGTACGACAACATCATCTGGGCTGGCGATCCGACCAATGCGGACCGAGTGATCGTCGGCGGCATCGACCTGTTTCGCAGCACCGACGGCGGCACGTCGTTGACGCAGATCAGCGTGTGGTCGCAGGCACCCCTTTCGGCCCATGCCGACCACCACGACATCTTCACGCCGCCAGCTTACAACGGCACCAGCAATCAAACCCTGTTGTTCGCCAATGACGGCGGCGTGTACCGTGGCTCGAATGTGTGGGGCGAAATCAATTGGCAGGAGTTGAACAACAATCTGGGGTGCACGCAGTTTTACGGCGGATCGGCCAACTCCTCCGGAGTGGTCTATGGAGGCACGCAGGACAACGGCACGCTGCGCTTCACGGGCAACACCGAAGGCTGGACTTCCCCCTTCGGAGGGGACGGCGGCTGGTGTGCGTCCGATCCCACCGATCCCAATTATCACTACGGCGAGTACGTCTACCTCACCATCCACCGCAGCACCAACGGCGGTGTTTCCGCATCCTACATTTACAACGGCATCACCGATGCCGGCTCACAAGCCAACTTCATCGCTCCCTTCATCCTCGACCCCAGCAATCCCAATCGCCTGCTGGCGGGGGGGCGCAGTTTGTGGCGGAGCGATAACGTGAAGGCCGCCACTCCCACCTGGACGGCGATCAAGCCCTCGATCGGCTCGAACATCAGTGCCATTTGCGTTCATCCGCTGAATTCCGACCTGGTGTGGGTGGGACATAACAACGGCGACCTGTACTACACGACGAACGGCACGTCGGCCAATCCCGCCTGGACCAAAATGGACGGCAGTTCCCTGCCCGACCGCTATCTGGAGCGCATCGCCGTCGATCCCACGAATCCGAACGTCGTGTACGTGTCATTCGGCGGCTTTACGGCCGGTAACTTGTGGAAGTCCACCAACGCCGGCGTGAGCTGGACGAACATCAGCGGAACGCTGCCGGCAGCCCCCATCAACGGCCTGGCCGTGCATCCCACCACGACCAATTGGATTTACGCGGGCACGGAAGTCGGCGTGTTCGCCAGCGAGGACGGCGGCGCCACCTGGTCTCCCACCAACGAAGGACCCGTCAACGTCGCCGTCGACGAACTGTTCTTCACGGGGAACCAACTGACGGCCGTGACCCATGGCCGCGGCATGTATCGCATCATTCCCGCCAGTTCCGGCGGAGGCGGGGGCGGAGGAGTGCCTCCGGCCGGCGGGGTGGTGCTGTTCAACTGGAATTCCGCCAGCCGCACCCTCACGTTGACGGGTGACGCCCTCAATAACGTGCTCACCGTCACCTGGCGCGGGACCAGCGTCATGCTCACGGCGTCTCAGGAAACGAAGATCCAAAACGGCAGCGCCTTGACGACTTCGGTGACCATCCAAACCGGCAGCGCGGCCCTCAATATCACTGGCGACCTGAGAGAGGGGAACGACTCCCTCACCCTGGTCTCGCTCCCCATTACCACCCTGTCGCCGAAGCTCGGCAATGGCAACGACCGAGCATCCCTCAGTTACTGCACCGTCAACCTTTCCAGGGTGGACGGAGGAGCCGGCACCGATACGTTCACCACGGTCGGAACCACGATCACAAGCAACCAGAACGTGGGATTCCCCTAAACCTGCTGGCGGAAGCAATCACTTCGGCAACAAGCTCCGCGTTCACTGCATGGGACCTGAGGGCTTGAGGGACATTGTGCCGGGGCTGCGGTGCGTCAGCGCGGCGATGACAGACTCGGCGGGGCCGGTGGGGACGATCCTGACGATGCGGCACGGATCCGGTATGAATCGGCGGCGGTCAGGTTTGGCCCTGGCCGTGATCGGCGCGGTCGCAGCCGCGCTGGCGGTGTTTCCTGGCCGTGTGTTCAGCGAGGAACCGCCAACGGCTGGTCGGCCTTGGCTGGTTGTGTGTCTGGCGAGCCTCGATCAGTTGCAGAACAACCTCGACGCCGCCCTGTTTGCCGCCGACCGGCCTGAATTAGCGGATCTCCTGGCTGCCCAATTGCGCCAGTGGCGGAACCTTGCCGGCATCGACCGCAAGCGGCCCTTGGGCTTGGTACGGTTCTGGCCGACAACGCCCGAAGGCATGGGGGAAGAAATTCTCTTTCTCCCCGCAACTGATCGCGAGGAACTGCTGAAAACGATGACCTTCGGCGTGGTCGGCTACGCGCGGCGCACGGCCGATCATTACGTGATCGCCCGCCCAGAGATTCCTTATCACGTCCTGTTTCGGAGGGATGTGGCCTGGCTCGGCGACCGGACGGCGACGCTGATCACCTGCTCGCAGCAAGCGCCCGAATGGCTCGGCATGCTCGTCGCTCAGCACGACGCCGGCGTGATGTGGGACGTGCGGCAGATTCCCGCCGCTCACCGCCGCCTGGCAGCCGATGCCTGGCGCCTGGCGGTGCAACCGGCGCTCCAGCAGCGCGACGGAGAAGCCGCCGAGCACCATGCCTGGCGGCGCCGCTGCCTGGAACCCCTGGTGGAAGCCGGTCCGCTGGCCATCGAACAAACACGCCGCATTCTGTTGCGCGTGAAATTCGACGCCGAACGTTCTCAGGCCCTGCTCGATTGGCACCTCGTCGCCGAGCCTCAATCCGCATGGTCCCGCCGCCTCGAAAGCTGGCGCCCCGCCCGCTCCCCGTGGCAACATCTACTGACCGTCGACGAGGCCCGTTCCGTCGGATTCGTGACGGGACTTCCCGCCGTCGGAAACTCGTCCGCCACGGCAGCCTTCGATGGACAACTGGCCTGGCAGGTCTTCGGTGAGTTGCTGACGGAACGCACGGCCATCCTGGCCTGGAGCGATGGTCCGGTCGCCCAGCCCCAGACCAGCCTGGCCGACATGCGCCACCCGCGGGTCTACCAACAAGTCCCCGTGCCCGACGTGCCCATCGCACTCCGCCGCTGGATTGGCGGCAACACGCAAGCCTGGCGGTGGCAAGAGGGGCGCATCACCTGGTGGGCCTTCGGACCACCCGACCTGGCGCGGAAACGGCTGGACGCGGCCCTGGAACTGGTCCAGCAACCGGCCGACCCGGCCCGTCCTCCTGCCCACTTCACGGCCCGGGTTCCGCTCCGCTTATGCCTCGACGCCATCCCCTGGCTCGACCGGCTTTGGCTCGACGAACAGCTCGCCGGACGCGAGGACCGCATCACCATCACGCTATCTCCCGTCCCCGAGGGTGTGCACATGCGGTGGGAACTGCCCACGGGAATCCTCCGCGTGCTGGGAGGCATTCTGGCCCACGAATTGAGTCTGCATGCGGACTGGTTCCTCTCGCCGCAGACCGAGAACTCCCCTGGTCCGTGACCGCCCGTGCTGTCCCGCGAATGCGGAGCGGCAACCCGTCGTGACGGCCCCGACCCGCGACATCAAGGCCCCAAGCCGCGACATCAAGGCCCCAAGCGGCGACATCAAGGCCTCGAGCGGCGACATCAAGGCCTCGAGCGGCGACATCAAGGCCCCGACCCGCGACATCAAGGCCTCGAGCGGCGCGGCATCTTGTACCCGATCGGCAGTAGCTCCGTCATGCCTCGCGGGCATGACTTCGGCGAGCCGTTAGCCGATCCGGCTGTCTACGGAAACGCCGTTCCGGTCGCCCTGCTGCCGACTCGGCCGCGTGCCCGGCCGCTCCGTCGCACGCCTGGGTTGAAGTCTTACGAGCACGGGTATTTCCGCGGTATACTGGAGAGATGTTGTTGGGAACCGTGGTCACGAGCCGCTTTCCCCAACGGTTGGGAGCAGGAACGATGCGCGCATTCCTCAGCCGCCGGCAGGTGTTGAATCAACTTGGATTGGGATTGGGAGGTTGGGCGCTGGCGGAACTGCTCGCGCAAGACGCCTGCGAAGCGGCCGTCGAGCGCGGCATCCTGGGCGATCCGCATCATCCCCCCAAGGCCCGGCGGATTATTTATTTGTTCATGTCGGGTGCCCCTTCGCAGTTGGACCTGTTCGACTACAAGCCGCTGCTGAACGAACGGCACGGCCAGCAACTGCCCGATTCGGTGCGGGGCAATCAACGGCTGACGGGGATGTCGGGCAACCAGTCGTCGATTCCGCTGGTGGGTTCGCCTTTCAAATTTTCGCAGCGGGGACCGGCGGGGGCCTGGTTCAGCGAATTGTTGCCGCACACGGCGGCGATCGCCGAGGAACTGTGCATCGTGCGTTCGATGTATACCGAGGCGATCAATCACGGACCGGGCGTGACCTTCTTGCAGACGGGTACGCAGATCGCGGGCCGGCCCAGCATGGGCGCCTGGTTGAGCTACGGATTGGGTCAGGAAAACGCCAATTTGCCGGCGTTCGTCGTGCTGATTACCAAGGACAAGGGGGGACAACCGTTGGGGGCCCATTTGTGGGGCAGCGGATTTCTGCCCACGCGGCACCAAGGCGTGCTGTTCCGGGCGGCCAAGGATCCGGTGCTGTATTTGGGCAATCCCGCGGGCGTCAGCACGGAAAGCCGGCGATTGCTCCTCGACCGCTTGCAGGAACTGCACCTGCATCAGTGGGAGAAAACTCCCGACGTCGAGATTCAGAACCGGATCGATCACTACGAAATGGCGTTCCGCATGCAGGCCAGCATCCCCGAGGTCACCGACCTGTCGCAAGAGCCGGCCCATGTGCTGGAAGCCTACGGGCCTGATGTCACCCAGCCGGGAACCTTCGCCGCGAATTGCCTGTTGGCGCGGCGGCTGGCCGAGCGCGGCGTGCGGTTCATCCAGTTGTATCATCAAGATTGGGACCATCACGGCGGACTGCCCGGAGCGCTCCCCAAGTTGTGCCAGGAAACAGACCAGCCCGCGGCGGCCCTGATCAAAGACCTCAAGCAGCGGGGCATGCTCGACGACACGCTGGTGGTGTGGGGCGGAGAATTCGGCCGCACCAACTATTGCCAGGGCAAGATCTCCCCGAATTTCGGTCGAGATCATCATCCGCGCTGCTTCACGGTGTGGTTGGCCGGCGGAGGCGTTAAGGCGGGAAGCGTTTACGGCGAAACCTGCGAGTTCGGCTACAACATCACCAGCAACGGCGTGTCCGTGCACGATCTGCAAGCCACCTTGCTCCACTTGCTGGGCATCGACCACGAGCGGCTCACCTACCGCTTTCAGGGCCGACGCTACCGCCTGACCGACGTGCATGGACACGTGGTGCACGGTCTGCTGGCCTGAAGCTGAGGCTGTGCCGGCGGGCTTCGACAGCGGAGCAGGGAGGCGGGACATGGGCGGATTGGGCTGGACGTGGGCGGCGGATCGGGCTGGACTTGTGCAACCCCTCGCGCCGGCTCACAATCCCCACGCTGTCGCCGCTTGTGGCGACCCGGCGCGACGCTGAGAGCGGACCTTGCCCTGTGCGCATTGCGTTTGTCATCCCCACGCTGGACCGGTCGGGCGCGGAGAAGCAACTCACGTTACTGGCCATGGCCCTCCCGCGGGCGGAATTCTCGCCGCATGTGTTTGCCCTCACGCGCGGCGGCCCCTACGAAACCGACTTGCGCGTCGCGGGAGTGCCCGTGACCGTCATCGGCAAACGCTGGAAGGTCGATCCGTGGGCCTGGCGCCGTTTGCATCAGGCCCTGCGGGAGTTCCAGCCGCACATTCTCCACACCTGGTTGTTTGCCGCCCATGCGTACGGCCGGTGGGGTCTGTCGCGGACGGCCAGGCCCCGCGTGATCGTGTCTGAGCGGTGCGTCGATTCGTGGAAGTCGGCCTGGCAATTCTGGGTCGATCGTCACTTGCTGCCCGTGACCGACTGCGTGGTGGGCAATTCGGCGAGCGTGGTCGATTTTTATCGTGCACGCGGCATTCCCGCCGAAAAGCTGTGCTGCATTCCCAACGGTGTGGAAATCCGCGACTGGAATCCGCAGGACCGCGACCGCATCTTGCGGGAACTCCAACTGCCGGCCGATGCCTTCGTCATCGCTTCCATCGGCCGGCTGGCCATCCAGAAACGGGTCCGCGACATCATCTGGGCGGTCGAAACGATCCGGCATATTCGGCCCCAAGTTCGCCTGCTGATCATTGGCGACGGCCCCGAACGTACACGCCTGGAAGAGTTTGCCCGCGCCGTCGATTGCGCCGCGCACGCCCTGTTCCTCGGCCATCGCGAGGATGCCGCTCGGTTCTGGCCCGCCGTGGACGCCTTCGTGCTCGCCAGCAGTTTCGAGGGGCAGTCGAACAGCTTGATGGAGGCGATGGCGGCCGGCAAGGCCGTGATCGTCAGCGACATTCCCCCCAACCGCGAACTGGTCACCCCCGAGGAAACCGGCTTGTTCGCCAAGGCCGGCGATGCCGTGGGCATCATGCAGCAATTGCGGCGGCTGATCGACGACCCCGCGCTGCGGCAGCGGCTGGGAGCCGCCGCCCAGACGCGCATGGCCCAAGACTTCAGCGTCGCCGCGATGGTCGAGCGGTACGCGGCCTTGTATCGGCGGTTGGCCGGCGATGCCGCCTGTCGCGCTACGTGACGGTCGTTGCCGTCGCTGCTCGAGGCCCGACGGCTGCGACAGCCGCGTTTCTTCCGGTGCGTTTCGACGGCCGCGCGTTGCATTTCCTCCGCTGTTGACCGATTTACAACGCATCCCGGCACGTTTGGGCCAACAACAGCAACATTTCGCGGTATTGAACTTCTTCCACGACCCGGCGGAATTCGCGGTCGGCATGGTTGACGGCGGCGGCCACGCAGTCGACGAAAGCCGCTGGCCGCCACTCGCCGCCGGCGATCAGCCGCGGCAGCCATTCCTCGAAATGGGGATGGGCAAACTGTTGCGCCACCCGCTGCACCTCATCCCGCAGCGCATCGAAGAGGGCGTGCCGCCCCACCTGACGAAACCAGTAGCGGGAGTTGCCGTAGTCCGGTTCGCGGCGGTGCAGAATCGCGTGCCAGTAATCGCCGTGGCGCTGTCCGCTCCCTTCGATGGATTGCGCCGCCTGATGGCAACCCTCGAAATCATCGTGCAGACAGCGCAACCCGGCTTCGAGCGCGGCGACTTCAATGGCGGAGCTCGCCGCGGCCCTGCCGCGCCAGTTCTGCCAGGCGGTGGCCATCCAGGCGGGGAGCGTTTTGCCTTGGGGGCAGGTCAACGAGGGACGGCGAATGGTCTGTGTTCGCCCAGCAGGCAGCGGCGCGATTTGCAGGGACGGAGCAGCCGCGAAGATGTTCACCAGCGCTCCCCCTGGTGAATCGGAAGCCACCAGCGTGCAGCCCACGGTCCACGAGCCGCAGAGTGCCAAGCGCACCACTTCCGAGGGGATGCCGGCCAACAGACGGGCTTCTGTTTCATCCTGTGTCCAGATGGTGACTGCGGATGTGCCGTTGGCCATGTCTGCCAGAACGTCCGGTCCGCAACGAACAATTCGCCCCGCGACCGGAGCAATGGTTTCGCGGCCAGTCAGCGGCCAGCCCGCCGTGTGGGATTCGACCATGGGGAAAGCCCTCGATGTTGCGTAACCAATTTAACAACAACAGTTTACGCCCAGCAATCCACATTCTTTCCGCAGCGATGGCGTGCGGAACGCTTGGTTTCCGCGAAAGAAACGAGTATGGTAAGACCTTCCTGGAATCACCCTGCGGCGTAGGGATACGCTGGTTCGCGGAGTTGGCCGCCCAGCTCGATGATCGAGGCTGATCGGCGGCGTCCCATCTCCTTGAGCCACCCTATGGATCATCTTCTCCGGGGCTACGAAGTCAACGAGCCGACGTGGTTCTACCTGTCGCTCCTGTTGATTCTGGCGGTGTTCTACCGCTTCAATCGCGTCTGGTCGCTGCGGAATCTGGATTTGGCGCTGCTCCTCTCGCTGGCACCGGGGCTGTTGCTCGTGAAGGCCGCGGGGGCTGTCTCGCCTCTCGGCTATGTGTGGTTGTTCGCCGTGACGGGGATTCTTTGGCTGCGGCTGCTGACCGACGCGCTGTGGACCCGCCGTCCCCGGCTGGAACAAAACTTGAATCCCGCCGGCCTGGCCTTTCTGCTGTGCAGCGCCCTGGCCTTTCAGATCACGAACATCGTGACCAAGGCACCGCATGTCTCGACGGTCGCCACCGTGCAGTTGGCCGAGGAACTGCTGAAACGGCAGGACAGTCTGGCCACGCAACTGGAAGCGCCGGCCGCTGGTCCGGCTGGTCGCCTGCTCGCCGCGCCCGTCGTTCCGTTGGCCGGAGGAGTGAATCTGGCGGCAGCCCGCAGCATGGCCGTGTTGGCGCACCTGGCGGTGATCGTCGGCCTGATTTTCGTCGGCCGCTGGCACTTCTGCGACACCAATTTGGGCCTCGCCATGGCCACGCTCTACCTGCTGCTCCCCTGCACAGCGTACGATGTCAGCCGGGCAACCCACGTGTTGCCCCCGGCCTTGATTGTCTGGGCCGTCGCCATGTTTCGTCGTCCCAGCGTGGCGGGAGTGCTGCTGGGGCTGGCCTGCGGCACCCTGTTTTTCGCCTGGTTTCTGGTTCCGATTTGGCTCGCCTTCTACTGGAAGCGGGGAGCCGCCCGATTCGGCATGGCCTTGGTGAGCGTGGCGGCCGTCCTACTGGCCTGTTTGGTCCTGACGTCGGCCGACACCTCGTCCTTCACGCGGCAAATCATCGGCTCCATCGACTGGATGGCCCTGAAGTTCGACGGAGGCCAAGGCGTGGGGTTCTGGTCGTTGTACGATGCCGCCTACCGCATCCCCGTATTCACGCTGTTCGTCATCATGCTGGTGATGCTGACCATCTGGCCGGTCCAGAAAAACCTGGAGCACCTGCTCGCACACTCGGCGACAACCGTGGTGGCGACCCAATTCTGGTATCCCCAGGAAGGGGGCGTATACGTGTTGTGGTACCTGCCGCTGGCGATCATCGTGATGTTCCGCCCGCGGTTGAATCACCTTTCAGCACAGCCGCCCCAAGCCACGGCGACCCAGCCCGTGGTCCTGGCGACTGCCGCCGCGCTGACGACGACCTCCGCGGGCACACCGGCCATCGCCCCGAAGTGGTCGATCACTCGCTAGGCGAGCGGACCTCTCCGCCGCATCTGCTTCCCGATCGCTACTGCCGCCGGCGGAGCTGTGCGCTGGTGGTTGTGCACCCGGCACACCTGATTCACCTCGGCAGCACGGGCCTGAACGGCGAACGCCGCGGATGGCTCCGACCATGTCACCACCACCTTGGGACTGGCACCAGGAGAGCGTCGAAGCGTGTACTGGCACCGTCGCCGACCGAGGCACACCACCACCTTGGGACTGCCACCTACCTTGAAACGGCCAACCGATGACCCCCTGGAAAACAACAGAGCCGCACAAGCGGAACCTGTGCGGCCCTGAACATCGCACTGGGGGTGTCGACCGGTAGCGAGCCGGTTGACCCTGGTGGCGTCACTTATTCCTTCGGCGGAGGCGGCGCGGCATCCAGCGTGCCCGCAGGGGCCGTGCTAGTCGAGTTCGTCGGCTGCGGCGTCGGGGTGTCGTAGCCGGCTTGCTGAACCGTTCCGTTCGCGGCGCAGCACGCCGTCAACCGAATCATCCGGCGCGTGGGCCGGCAACACGCGATCGGCTGCGCGGCCGGAGCCGGAGTAGCGGCTGCTTGCGCGGCAGGGGCGGGAGCCTCCGCCGTGCACGCCGGGGCGGTCGCATTGCAGGCCACCGCCTGACAACAGGTCGTCGTCACCGGCTGAGCGCACGCCGCCGGCTGGCAGCAGCGCCGCCTGGCCTTGGCATCGGCCTGATCCGCGAGCCCGAAACACAGGCTCAGCACCATCGCTCCACTCAAAACACAATTCATCCTCGACATTGGAACCTCCGTGATTCCCAATACCACTTGGACCGGGGTGGGACTCCCTCGCCCCACCAAACTCGCGGCTCGGCCGTCACCGGATCCAATTTCTCGGGGATTATTATGCCAAGGGGAATGGCATTTGTCGCCTCAACGACGGTCCCATGGGAAATTCTCGCGAAATGGAAAAACTCTGCGGGCCAACACGGGCGGGCGAATCACACCGTGGTCATTCCCCCTCAGAAAACTCCTCCAGAAGCTGCAAGATGAGCAATAGCAGTCACTTATGTATTGAGCAGCCGCTGGAAACGATGCGTCACGCAAACCACGCACTTGATATAAAACACCCACATTAAACAGTCGAGCAACTCACACAGAATCGCCCAGCCGTCACATTTTTAATTGCACAGGGGTCGATGGCAGGGCGGGTCGTTACGGTGGCGGCCAACAGATCCCAGTCGGCACCGATGCCGGCAAACGGGAAGCGGCTCCGAACGATTCCAGGCAAACGAAGGCATGCCAAGTCTTGGAAGGCATCCAGCCAACGGAAGCCCTTCCAGGTGACGGGATTGATTCAAGGTAACGGAAGGGACACCGGTTGGCCGGTTTGGGCGCTGCGGGCCACGGCCTCCGTGAACTCCATGTACTGCACGCCGATCTCGAAGGTATTGCACCGCACGGGGGCTTCCCCCCGAATCGCCCGCACGAATTCTTCCTCCACGCGCCAGCGTCCGCGATGCTCGGGCGGGATCTCCCATTCTTGCAGCGCGGATGCTCCCAACCGGCCGGCCCACACGCGCTCGACATTTCCCGGTCCAAATTCGACCTTGATGGTTCCCAACGATCCATACAAATGAATCTGCTTGCCGGGGCCGAAAAGTGCCACTCCGCTGAAGTGGTACAACCCGCGACCACCTCCCTCGAGCTGAGTGACCACTTGCACGCTGTCGGGCACCGTCACATGCCGCTGGCCGGAACCCCGCGGATTCGGACGCAACGGCTCGAAGATTTGCGACTGCGCAAACACGCGCACGGGAGGCGGCGCCCAGCGCATCGCCGTTTCGTGCAGAATGCCGAGCGACAACACGTTCACGCCGCTTTTTTCGGCGTCTTGCCGCCAATGCAACGGAGAGGAATAGTCGTGAAACTGGTCGTCGGCGCCAATCACCACCAGTTCGCGGAATTCGCCGAGAAATCCTTCGGCGATGTGCTCGGCAATTCGCTGCCCGACGATCAGGCCGTAGGGACTGGGCACGAGCATCGCAACCTGCCGAGGGTGCGCCCGTGCCGCCGCCAGCATCTGCCGCGCCTCCGCCAGATCGCGGGCCATGCGGGCCTCGGTCAGCACATGCTTGCCCGCCGCCAACGCCGCACAGGAGACCGGGGCATGCAGATCGGGCCACGTGCCGACCACCACGGCATCAATGTCCGGATCGGCGACCAGCTCTTCCCACGACGCATACGTTTTGGGGATGGAATAGGCTTCGGCGATGCGTGCCGTGGATTCCGGCGTGCGATTCACCACCCCCACGATGGTCACGTCCCGTTCGGCGCGCAATCCGGGAATGTGTTTGTTGCGGGTGTTTTCTCCGGCTCCGACGAGACCGATGCGAATCATGAGGCGACGCTTCCGAGGAAAGAGACACGGCCACCCGCGCCGGCGCGCTGGGGCGGGGCGGGGGGGTTGGGGGGCGCGACCCGGCGGCCGCGGGCTTGCGCGGCGCCGGCCATGAGCAGACCTACATCACAACATGCCTGACGATTTCACATCGATGCCCTTGAGCATCATCTTCAGTTCTTCCGCGTTGGGGCTGACCTCGAACGCATCGGAACGGCTGATCATTTCCCGCTTGAGGAAGAAGTACAGGCTGTCGTTGAACAATTGCATGCCGTCCGGCTTGCCGATGCGAATGGCTTGCGGCAGCTTTTCGTCTTCGTTTTCGAGAATGAGTTTGCGGATCACCGAGTTGAAAATCATGATTTCGCAGATGGGCACGCGCTTCGGCGTCTCCACGATGGTGGGCAGCAGTTTCTGGGCGACGATGGCCTTCATGTTGAAGCTCATCGAGCTGCGCAGCGCGTTGTGCATGCTTTGCGGGAACAGGTCGAGGATGCGGCCGATCGTGGACGGAGCCGACGAGGCGTGAATCGTCCCGTACACCAGGTGGCCCGTCTCGGCGGCGTGCATGGCGGTTTCAAACGTTTCGCGGTCGCGCATTTCGCCCACGAGCATGATGTCGGGGTCTTGGCGGACGGCGTGCTTCATCGCCGTGTGGAAGTCCGACACATCGCAGCCGATTTCCCGCTGGTTGATCAGGCATTTGTCGGCGGTGTACACGAACTCGATGGGGTCTTCGATCGTCAGGATATGGTTGACGTGATTGTGGTTGATCCAATCGAGCATGGAGGCGATGGTGGTGGACTTGCCCGAGCCGGTCACGCCCGCCAGCAGCACCATGCCCTGATCGAACAGGCACAGTTTTTCCATCACCGGGGGCAGCCACAATCCCTCGAAGTTGGGGATCGAGCGCTCCACCTTGCGGCTGACCATCCCCATTTTGCCGCACTGAATGAACAGATTGACGCGGAAGCGCCAATGTTCTCCCTTGTGCTCGACGATGTGGGCCAGGTCGGCGCCCCCCGTATTCATGAAAATCTCTTTGTTCCGCTCATCCATCATCGGAAAGAGCAGTTCTTTCATCTGCTCCTCGCTGATGGGAGGCATGGCCAGCGGCCGCAGCGTGCCGCGAACACGGATGATCGCCGGCTTGCCCACCTGCAAGTGCAGGTCGGACCCGTTCTGCTCGATAATCGCCCGGAACAACTTATTGACGGGAAGGTCTTTCGTGGTGGCCGCACCCAGGCGAATGGTGCTGTACTTCGAGGCCCCACTGCTCGCTGCTCCGCTCATGAACACCGCTCCGCAAAAAAATGCCCGCAGCCGGACCGCCCGCGGGAAAAATTATACCGTCATTGGGACGGGGCGTCCCGCACAAGCTGCCCGAAACCGTTGCTGATCCGCACCCCGCGTCGTCCGCTGGCCGGAGTGCTCGCCAACGATCCCGGCAGTGAATGGACCAGATCTTTACCTTTTGCTGACCGAGTGCCGCGCGTCCGCGGATCGAAACCTCGAGATGCTATCGTCTTGGGGAAGTGAACTACCGGCCCGCTGCTCGAACCGCTCGGCGAGGCCAGGCGAAACCCGACCTGGCGACGAACTGCCGCGCCGCGCGGCCATACGCCTCGAATTGTAACCGACACACACCAGCGGACCACAAGGGGGCACTCCCCCGACAACCGCGAACCCGCCGCGCAACCGTTAACCGGCCGACGCGCCACAGCAAGAGGGGCGGGACATGCGTTTCCCCGACACGGCTGACTGAGGTACAATGGCGCGAGGTTGTCCTCGGTGAGTTCCTCTTCCCCGCCCGTCCAGCATCAGGTTCGACGTGACTTCTCCGCAACAATTTGATGCTGCCGCTGAGGCAGCGGCGCGGCCTGGTTCCGGGGCGTCCGCCGCGCAGGGAACAATGTCCACTGGACATCCGAGCGGGGACGGGATCGCCGCCGCGGCTCGCGCGCGACGTTCCTCGCGGAATTGGTTGGCGGTCGCCGTGCTGGCGACGATGGCGGCGTCGATCGCGGTCCAGCCGGTGTACTCGTGGTGGCATCAACGCCGCTCGCGGGCCTTCAAATCGGCGTGCTCCGTCGCCGTCCGGGACAAGGACTGGAACAAACTCGAAGCCATTGCCGACCGTTGGGTGCAGTGGGATCCCGCGAATGGCGACGGCTGGGTCTACCTGGCCGAGGCCGCGGCTCAAATGGGGCAAGTGGAACGGGCGGTTGAAGCGCTGGGCCGCGTCAGCAACTCGTATTCCGGGGCCTTGGAGGCCCTGGCGCTGCGGGGCGAGATGCAGTTCGGCGATTTGAACCGGCCCTACGATGCCGTGGCCACGTGGAAGCGGATGCTGGAGATCAACCGGCGGGCGGATGTGGCGCGGCAGCGGCTGATCTATTTTTACTCGATGACGTTTCAGCGGAGCGCCCTGTTGGCGGAGATCCGCACGGCGATGGAGCTGGAATGCGAGCCGCCGGAAGCTTATGCGTACTTCGTCCTGGCGAATGAACTGAATTTCACGGATGGGATGAGCGTAGTCAGCAAATGGCGCGATCACTACCCGGACGACGAAACGCTCGAAGTCGCCCATGCCATTTACGTCGCGAAATATGCCGCCAGCGGAGGCCTGCCCATTTTCGGCCAGTCGACGGTGGCCTCGGGAGATCTGACCCCCATCGACGCCTGCCTCAAAAAGTATCCCGCCAATTTGGAGGTGCTGGCGTTTCATCTGGAATACGCGATTTACGACGGGAACGAACCGCGCGTGCTGGAATTGTTGCAGCAGTGTCCCGCCGCGGCGGAAAACGATCCGCGGTTTTGGCGGTATCGCGCCTGGTATTTGGCCTCGCAAGAACAGTTCGAGGAAGCGGAAAAGGCCCTGCGGAAATCGTTGGAGCTTTTTCCCGCCGACTGGCAAACATGGCTTTTGCTGGGCAACGTGCTGCGCCGCCTGGGGCGTCCCGAGGCCGCCGAGGCCGCCGACATCGCCTTGATGGGCAAGCAATTGAAGCGCGAGTTATTCGAGCTGCCCAACGCGCGCTCGCTGAACAAGCAACTCGGCGAACAAGTGTATCGCTACTTGAAACGCACGGGACCGGCCTGGGTCTGGCAATCGCTGGAGCGGCGGTTGTTCTGAGGATGCCGACCACCCGCCCGCGGCGCGGGCACTGTTACCGTTTCGGGAATGTTCCCTGTTGTCCGTCGCCCTCTCCGGGAGCCTAACCGATTGTGTCTGCCTCGCCGGTGATCGATCTCACGCTTCCCGACCCCGCTCCGGTGCTGGAGCTTTTGCAGGCTTTTCGGTGGTCGAAGGCCATGTTCGCGGCACTGGAACTCGGCGTGTTCGACGTGCTGGACCAGGGTCCACGGCCTCTCGCATCGCTGGCGCGGGAGCTGTCTTGCTCGGTCGACGGCCTCGAACGATTGCTGGACGCCTGCGTGGGGCTGCACTTGCTGACGAAGTCCGCCGGCGTCTACGCCAATGCACCGGTCGCGACGACCTATTTGTGCACCTCCAGTCCGCGGCGGCTGACCGGCTACCTGAAGTTTTCCAACGGTTACATGTGGCAGTTGTGGACGCACCTGGAGGACGCCGTTCGCGAGGGGACCCATCGCTGGCAACAGACGTTTGGCTGGGAAGGCCCCATCTTTTCTCATTTTTTCAAAACGGAGGAGGCCAAGCGCGAATTCCTGCTGGGAATGCACGGGTTCGGGTTGATCAGTTCGCCGCATGTCGTGAATGCTTTTGATTTGTCCCGTTACCGCACGTTCGTCGATCTGGGGGGCGCTACGGGACATCTGGCCATCGCCGCCTGCGAGCGGTGGCCCAACCTGCGGGGTGTTGTGTTCGATCTGCCCGACGCTTTGCCCTTGGCACGAGAAATCGTGGGGGCGTCGACCGTCTCCGAGCGTATCGCGCTGACCGCCGGCGACTTTTTCACCGATCCCCTGCCTCCGGGGGACCTGTACGCCGTGGGACGCATCCTGCACGATTGGACGGAAGCCAAAATCCACGCGCTGCTGGAGCGGATTCACGCGCATTTGCCGCCGGGCGGAGGCGTGCTGATTGCGGAAAAACTGCTGACCGAAGACAAAACCGGTCCGCGGTGGGCGCACATGCAGTCGCTGAACATGCTGACCTGCACCGAAGGGAAGGAGCGCACGCTCACCGAGTATGCGGCCTTGCTGGCGAAGGCCGGGTTCGTCGACGTGTGCGGGGTGCGCACGCCGTCACCCTTGGATGCCATTCTCGCCGTCAAACCGGGTTGAAGGAGCCGACGCGGGGATTACGCGGCCGCGATGTCGGCGTCGTTCCGGCTGACTTCCCTGGAGAAGTGCTGCAACAGCATCTCGCTGAACTTCAAATCGGGGGACAAGCAGGGGTGCTTGTACTGCTCGACGCTGCCCCCCAAACGAGACTGGCGGTGGCGGGCGAATCGTCGCCAGGTGCCGTCCGGCAACGGCTGCGGCTGAAGTTCGCCCAGCCGTCCGGTATGCCGCTTCTCCAAATACTCGCAATTCAGCCGCTGCAACTCCGTTTCGACGGTGGAGACCAACTGGCGAACCAGGCCGGGGTGGGGGACGTCGGCGGCCTCGAAGTGCAGCCGATACCGCGGCGGCTCACCCCAAATCGGGGAAACCGTGAAGCAGGACAACTCCAGCCGCAGGCGAGACACTGCCGCGCGCACCGCCGACACCACCTGCGATTCGGAAACTTTTTCCCCCGTCAGGTTGGAAATATGGGCTCCCTTGTGCAGAAACTCCAGCACCGGCGAGGTGCCATGGTAATCGCAACAGCGAACCACATCGCGGATGTCGTAGCGGTACAACCCCGAACTGGTCGTGAGCAGGATGTAATAATTGCGGTCAACCTGCAATTCGTGGGCCGCGAGCACGCTTGGCTGAGCCGAGCCGTACTCCTCCTCGGGGATGAACTCGAAGAAGTGCGTGCCGACATCCAGCACCCCTTCCGACCGCTCGTCCGCGAACGGAATGGTCATGCGGCCTTCGCTGGCCGAAAGCCCATGATCGCGCACCGGCACATTGCCGAAATAGCGGCGCATGCCTTGCAAGTAGGCGCCGGCGCTGCCTCCCGTCCACACGGCCACCAGCGCCAGGCGGGGCCAGAAATCCTGCGGCGCCAACCGCCCGTGCCGCAACACAAGGCGTTCCAACTCCCGCGCTCGGGCGGGATCGCGGCGGCAGCGGCGCAACACGGCGGCGCGAACGCCGGGCGGAAGGGCCTCTTGCACGGCGAGCGTGCCGTCGGCAATGTCCCGAATCAACCGTTCCCGCTCGCGGTCGGCCATTTTCCCCAAATGCACCAGCGTGCTCGGATTGGCGGTCATCACCAACCCCACATAGGGATTCGCGATGGACAATCGCAGCGCGGTGTAGTATTTGGCGTCGGGATCGGCGATTTTGGCGACCTCGACGGGGACGGTGTACATCGACCGGACGATCTTGCTCTGCATGGCGCTCACCAGCCCGCTGATGTTGCCGCAGGGAATGCCCCCCGCCGTGCGGAACTGATCGAAGTCGCTGCTGAGCTGCACGATATCCAGGCGGTGCAGCGCGGGATGATCGTCCATGGCGCGAATGCCCCACATCGACCACCCCCGCCGATAATCATCCACAAAGCGATTCGTAATGGGAATGAACTTGGAATCGGCCGTGGTGCCGCTGCTGAGCGTGAACATCAGCAGGCGATTGTTGGGGCCCAGCAGCGCCGATGGATCACCGTGCTTCATCCGTTCCACATATGGCCGAAAGGCCTCGAAGTCGGCCACGGGGACGGACCGGCGAAACTCACTGAGGGACATGCCGGGACGCAATCGCCGCTCGCGAGCGAAATCGCTCTCGGCATTCAGGGCCAACAGGCGATCGAGCGTTTCGCGCTGCATTCGCCGCGCGTCGCGCGCCTGGTGCAGGTACTGGGCCACCATGCGGCGCGTGCGATTGGCCAGCGGAAATCCCACCCACGGACGAATGTGACGGAGCATACGCACCCTGCGGTCGGTGCGCAGTCGAACCTGTCGCGCCAGACTTCCGCTGGAGACATCCGTGTCGCCGCACACAACCGGAGTTCGCCGCGCCCACGGGGCGGGGGCGCGGTGAGCGGTTCATTCCCGTCGGAAGGGCTGGTCGAGGTTTGCCCGTCCAACAAGTTTCGCCTGAACGGTCCGACAGATCACGACTGCTGGGGGAATAAAGGCCGGCCCAAGTCTGCTCTGCCCCCGGCTGCCGGTACTGCGCGAACGACCTCAAGCACCACCCGCGCCGGACAATCAACAGACCACGCAGGGGGATCCACAGGCTGAGGACAGCAGAATCACTTTTTCTTGGCGGCCTTTTTCTTATCGTCTGCCGCCTCGCCGGCTTCTGCAGCTTTCTTCTTTTTCTTCTTACCGACGACCAGTTTCACGACGCGCAGCTTGGGCAGCCCGAAGGGACTTTGTCCCTCATTCCAACGCTCGTCCGCCCGCATTTGCTGAATGCGTTCGTGCCGCTGCAGCACGTTCCGCGATCGCGTTAAACGCCCCTTGCGTCGCAGAGTTTTGTCAATCGTCACGGTCGCTCATCTCCCCGGGTCACAGGCCGTGGCCCGCCCACCGGTGCTGGATTCAAACTTGAGTTGAGTTCGCCGCTCGAACTGAACTTGTCCGGATTTCCGGCCGGACTAACGATCGGCGATTTTGGGCAGAACACGGGAGTTTAGCCCCGCGCCAGCGGACATGCAACCGAGTCTGCCCCGGTGCAGCCGATTTATTAGAACGACGGAGAGTGCCCCACTCCCCCAGTCGCCGACGCCGCACCGTCGCGACGGCAGGGAGCGGGGAACTCTCCCTAGGCGACCCGCAGCCGGGGTGCTACAGTTCGTGGGGCTTGAGTGCTCGCGGCGCCCCCTGCGCGTCAGGAAGACTCGGTCGGCTGGCTGCCAGGAAGGTGTGCTCCACCGTGAATGTGGTCGTGGCGGTTCGCTCGGCTATGGTCGCGTTGGCGCTCGTTGTCGCCGCACATCCCCCGTGCCGCGCCCAGACAGGGTCGCAGCCTCTGCCCCCAGCCCTCGTTCCCACAGGGGAATCGGCCGACGTTCGCGTGCTTCCCGTCCGCGAGTGGTTGGAGCCTGGCTGGCTCGCGGGACTTTTCGACGGACCGGGATCGCACCAGGAACCGTGGAGCTGGTCCCTGCTTCCCGACGGACTCATGTACACCTCTTACGCCGCGGCCGAACGGGACCCGCGCCTTTCCACGGCGTTTCTCCAGGAGGCCAACGGCGACATGGTTTGGGATAGCGCGCTCGGGGGACGGGTGGGCATCGTGCGGTTCGGCAACACCAGCAGCCTGTTCCCCGAGGGCTGGCAGCTCGACGTCGAAGGGGCGGCGTTCGTGCGGCTGTTGCCAGAAGATGAACGGGACGTGCAGGCCGTCGATTACCGCGCCGGCGTGCCCCTCACCTACCGTCGCGGTCCGTTCCAATGGAAGTTTGGCTACTACCACATCAGTTCCCACCTGGGAGACGAATGGCTGCTCAAGCATCCCGACTTCGAGCGCGTCAACTATGTTCGCGACGCACTGGTAATGGGGGTGGGTTACTATCCAATCGAATCGGTGCGGCTGTACTTCGAAGTGGGCAACGCCGTCATTTTCACCAGCGGCGGCGCCGAACCGTGGGAAATTCAAACCGGGTTCGAATACGGCACCCACGCTCCGACCGGATGGCGCGGCGCACCGTACCTGGCGGCCAACGTGCATCTGCGGGAAGAAGTCGATTGGGGGGGCAGCCTGAACGTGCTCGCCGGCTGGCAATGGCGCGGCCGTTTATCGAGCCATGTCTTTCGGGCAGGGTTTCAATACTACAACGGCAAGAACGCCCAGTTCTCGTTCTTGCAGGACAACCAGCAATTGTTCGGAGCGGGAATCCGCTACGACTTCTGACCTGGCCGACGCGGGGCGGCAGGGGGCCTCCGTCGAATCCAAGGCGGCGCCGGCTGCGTCACACCAGCCCCTATCAGCGTCACAGCAGCCCCTATCAGCGTCACAGCAGCCCCGTCATGGGTGCTCCGCGAGCAACCGCAGCAACCGCTCCTTCAGCCGGGCACCTTCCCGCGGCTGCACCATCGCCACGAAAGCCACCTGCCCCAACAGTTGGCCGGCGAAGTTCGGATGACCGCCACGGTTTTGCGCTGCCAATCCCGTGCGTTCGGCCTGATGCAGGATGGCCCGCAGACGGCGGCGGATTTCCCGCTTCACGTGCACTCCGTCATTCACCACCAAACCGGTGACGATTTGGGCCGCGTTGCGGCGCAGTACGCGGGTTTTTTCTTCGTTCACCCGGAACCCTTCGTCTTGCACGATGTGGCGGATGCGCGCCAGCAGGTAGCCCACCTGACCGTTGTACCCCATCTGACCATTGTGGGCTGCCTGGCCGTTCAAGTCGTGGAGCGCTGCGGGCGCGTTGCCGATCGCGCCAGCGACCCTTGAATCGGAAACGCTATCAGCGGCCGATGGGTTGGAAACGGTGTCAGCGGCCGCGGGGTACGAAAACGTCAAATCATCGGCGTACCGCGTGTAGGTCCATCCCAAACGGGTCGCGATGCCCGACAGCCGCGCATCGAGCCGCCGGGCGATCAGATTGCTCACGGCGGGACTGGTGCAGGCTCCCTGGGGGAGCACGCGTGGTCCCGTGGCCACGTAGCAGGCACGGTTTTGAATCAGGAGTTTCCGCCGCGGCGCATCGGTGCACAGCAGGGCCAGAATGGTGGCCGCCGCTGGGGAAAAACCGAGCGACTTCCACAGTCCCTGCACGCGCGGAAAGGTAATGGAAGGAAAGAAATCGGCCAGATCGACGTTCACCAGGATCGCCGCCCGCGCATGCGGCCGGGCGTTCGTCACGATGTTGCGTCCCGGCAGGAAGCCATGCGCCGCCGGATGGGCCGGCAATCGGGCAAGCAGATGTTCCCGAATCCACTGCTGACAGCGTCGCAAGTCGCGATGGGGAGCTGCCAGCTCTCGCAAACCGCCGTTTTTCTTGGGGACCGTGAAACGTAGGTAGTGATCGACCACCGCCGCTTCGCTGTGATAGGTCAGCCACCGCAGATGTGAGACGGTCACACCCAAGGCCGCGGCAACGTCGCCAGGAGTCGCCAGCACGGGCAAACCAAGCTGACGAAGCCGCTGCGCATCAGCCCGAAGGTCGGCGAGTCCCTGCGAGACCCCACGGCCGAGATAGAAAATGTCGTCGGGATGCCGGGATTTGGATTTTGCTTCCGAACGGAGCGATCCCCGCGGAAAGCCCGTGGCTGCCGCTGGTCGCGACCGATCCGGGGCGGCGTATCGGCCAGTCAACCACTCCCAAAACCATTGCCACAAGCCCATAAGGATCCATCCTGCCCTGCACCGACCGGCATCCACTTTACCCCGCCGGTGATCACTGTCGGTACGCTGCGGCGCTTTGGACGAGTGGCCCGCGGCCTGGTGGACCGCATCGGCCGGCAAACCCTGGCAGAGCATGTTCCGCGGGAGCCAAAGGCTTGCCATCGGCGGAGCAAACGGCCGAAGCGCCGCGACTGCTCAAAATCCGGCTGGAACCGGCTTCCTGACTTCACACCGAGGGCCCGGAGCCAGGCACTGGCTCTGGGGAAGCAAAGGCAAGCAAGGTCCACCACGGCGGAACGCCGCAGCTTGTTGGTCTCAGGAAGCCGGTCCAGGACCGGTTCGCGCTTCAGCATACCGGTGTGAATGCGCGGGTGCCAGAATTCGCGAGGACTCGGTCCGCGGATCAGCGGCCCACGCCGCGATTGGCGGATCGGTGGCAGCTTTTTTTCCAATTTGCTGCCGCGGCGCACCCCCGGCGGGTATACTGGCGGTCCCTTGAGGAGAAACTCCCCATGAAGGCACGGCGCGGCATTCGTTGGTTGTTACTCGGCGTGAGCGCGTGGCTGACGACCACCCCTTGGGGAATGGCGCAGACACCCGCGCGACCGAACATCCTGTTCATCTTTTCGGACGATCTCACCTGTCAGGCCATCAGCGCCTACGGGGAAGCGCGGAAGCTCCTGGAGACGCCGCACATCGACCGGTTGGGTCGCGAGGGTATGCGGTTTGAGCGCTGTCTGGTTCCCAACTCCATTTGCGGCCCCTGCCGCGCCACCGTGCTGACCGGCAAATACTCCCACAAGAACGGCTTCTACAACAACACCAACAGCGTATTCGACGGCAGCCAGACGACTTTTCCCAAGCTGCTGCAAGCCGCGGGGTATGCCACGGCCCTCATCGGCAAATGGCATCTGGTGAGCGATCCGACGGGTTTCGATGAGTGGCACATCCTTCCCGGGCAAGGGATCTACTACAATCCGCCGATGATCCGCAACGGCGCGCGGGTGCAGCACTCCGGCTACACCACCGACATCATCACCGACCTGTCGCTGGAATGGCTGGAACGGCGCGACCGCTCGAAACCGTTTCTGTTGATGTGCCAGCACAAGGCGCCGCATCGGGAATGGTCGCCGGCGCTGCGCCACTTGGGCTGGGACGGCGACCGCCGCTATCCCGAACCGCCCACGCTGTTCGACGATTATGCCGGCCGCAGCCGCGCGGTCCGCGATCACGACATGGGACTGGACCGGACGTTCACGGATCAGGACGCCAAATTCCGGCCTCCCCCGAATCTCACGCCGGAACAGCTTGAACAATGGAACGCCTATTACGAACCGCGCAACGCGGCGTTTCGCGAGGCCCAACTCACGGGGCGGGAACTCGTGCGCTGGCGGTACAACCGCTACATGCACGACTATTTGGGTTGCGTCAAAGCCGTGGATGAAAGCGTTGGCCGCCTGCTCGATTATCTGGACCAAGAGGGCTTGACCAAGAACACCCTGGTGGTCTGCACGTCCGACCAAGGGTTTTATCTCGGCGAGCACGGCTGGTTCGACAAGCGGTGGATCTTCGAGGAATCGCTGCGCACGCCGCTGCTGATGCGCTGGCCCGGCGTGATTCCGCCCGGCACGGTGAATCGGGACCTCGTGAGCGTGCTGGACTTCGCGGAAACATTCCTCGACGCCGCCGGCCTGCCGATCCCCGCGGACATGCAGGGACGCAGCCTCTTACCCTTGATGACGGGACATACTCCCGCCGATTGGCGGAAGAGTTTCTACTACCACTACTACGAATTCCCCGTTCCCCACCGCGTGCGGCCGCATTACGGGGTGGTCACCGAGCGCTTCAAACTGGTGCACTACTACAAACCCGATGTCGACGACTGGGAATTGCTCGATCGGGAGCAGGATCCCCTCGAGGTCCGCGATTTTTCGCGCGACCCCGCCTACGCGGACACCCTCCGCGAACTCCGCGCGGAACTCGACCGCCTCCGCCAGGTGCTGGGAGATACCGCGGAACCGCCGCGCGAAGCCTACGGCCGCCAACCCTTCGACAACGAACCGCAGCCCCCCGCGGAGAAGAAGGCCAAAAAGAAAGCTTCATAATAGTTGCACCGCCCGCGCGGAGAAGTCCGGTTGCCGGCCCACCCCCCGCCGTCGCGCCGAACTCGACGACCGATTCTCCGTCCCGGTGATTCCCCCTCCTGGAACCTCATGGCGCCGAGGTCGACCGCCGTCGCCGTGTTCACGGTGGTTGCGGCGGTTGCGTCGAATGGAGCCGTCTGGCATCCTGCGGCCATGAGTCGTGCCGTCACTGTGACCACCGGTGCCCGCCTGCACTTTGGGTTGATTGTCGCCCCTGGGCACCAGTTCGGCAGCGTGGGACTGATGATCGATCAGCCGGGCTTTGTCGTGCGGATCGAACCGCTCGGCAAGCAATCGCCGGATCGAATTGCCGCCACGCCGCAAACCGCCCAACGGGTGGCGGAGTTTCTGGCGCAGTACCGCTCCGCGCGCTCCGCCGCCCCGGTGGCGGTGTCGCTCACGCGCGAGATTCCGGCCCATGCCGGCTTGGGGTCGGGCACTCAATTGGCGTTGTCGCTGGCCGCGGGATTGTCGCGATTGTTCGACGCGCCTCCGGCGACGGCGGAGGACCTGGCGTGGCTCATGGGTCGGGGGAAGCGGTCGATCGTGGGACGAGTTGGATTTACTCGCGGGGGCTGCATTTTCGCACCGCCAGCGACTGCCGAGACTCCCCCTTCCGGTACCGCCGACCTCGTCGTTTTGCCGACGCCGGCGGACTGGCGGTTCCTGCTGATTACGCCTCCCGGCCAAACTGGACTTTTCGGGCGCGACGAACAGCGGGCGTTTCAGCAGATGGCACCGATGTCCGCCGAACTTCGCGACCGCTTGCTGCGGTGGATGCGGGAGGAAGGGCAACCGGCTTTGGCTCGGGCCGATTTTCCGGCCTTCAGCGCGGCCCTCTACGCCTTCGGCCGCGCTGTGGGAGAACATTTCGCGCCGCACCAAGGCGGACCCTTTGCTCATCGGCAAATGGCGGCGTTGGTGGACCATCTGCGGGAACAAGGAGTGCACGGAGTGGCCCAAACCTCCTGGGGGCCGACCCTGACAGTGCTCTGTCCGCACGCGGCCGCCGCCCGCGCGTTGGCGGACCGAATCGCCGCCGATCCGCGCTGGTGCGATTGCCGTCGTCTGTGTGCCGCGCCGCGGAACGAAGGTGCGCGGATTGTCCTGGAAACGGATTGACCAACACGGCCGATTGCGCTATGGTGACGCGCGGACCCGCGTGGAAACGACGGATGCACGAGAAGGCGCGAGCGGCATGGGCAAGCATTCCAGCGGTGGAGAGCAAACGGCGGCCGAGACCCTGCGTGCCCGTAACTGGCCTTGTTTAAGGCAGTTTTGCGTCTTTCTGGAGAACCGGGTGGGGCGGCTGAACGACCTGATGCGGCATGTGGAAACCATCGACGTCAAAGTGCTGGCCCTGAGCATCGTCGATTCGGTCGATTTCGCGAATGTCCGCCTGATCTTCAGCAATGCCGACCGCGCCCGCGAGAAACTCGAACTGTCCAACTTCCTGTTCAGCGAAAACGATGTCGTGGGCATCGAATTGCCCGAAGACGAAATGCCCTTCACCACGGTGTGCAGCGCCCTCGTCAAGGCGGAAGTCAACATCCACCATGCGTTCTTGCTGCGCCGCGGCCGGGGGGCACGAGCCGCGGTCGCCATGTATGTCGACAACGTGGATCTGGCGCTGCACACCCTGGAGGAAGCCGGCCTGCGGGTCATCACCGAGGGTGACCTCGAGGATGAAACGTTCGATTGACGCGGCTCGATTGACGCGGCTCGATTGACGCGGCTCGATTGACGCGGCTCGATTGACGCGGCTCGATTGACGCGGCTCGCGTGCGGCAATGCTCACCGCCGGCGACCGCGCCGCGGGCCGCGGCGTCGACAACAGGCAGTTTGACCAACAGTGCCGGAAGGAGTGCGCTGCCAGGCGGAATCGCCGCACGTCAGCGCAGCAGAGCCAACAGTCGCTCGGCACACGCCGTCGCGAATTCCGTGTCGTTGATGTGCCGATCCAACTCGATCACCTCCGTCTGCCCGCAAGTGGCGCGGATACCCGCGAAAAGGGCTTCTCGGGCGAGCGGATCGTCAAACGGCTGGCCTTGGGCATCGATGGCCGACACGCCGCGGCGGGGCAGGAAGATCACGGTCGGCCCCAGGGCGGCGGCCGCTTTGCGGCCGATCTCCTCCCCCAGAGCGCGATTTTCCGCCACCGTGGTCCGCATCAGCGTTACCGCGGGATTGTGCTGATAAAACGTGCGTCCCCGAAACTTGTCGGGAACCGTCCCCAGCGGACCGAAGTTGACCATATCCAAGGCCCCCACCGAGATCACCTGCGGAATGCCCCGTTTTCCCGCCGCGGTCAACCGCGCGGGTCCGGCCGACAGGATGCCGCCCACCAATTCGTCGGCCAGTTCGGTCGTGGTGATGTCCAACACGCCGGCAATGAGGCCGTCCGCGATCAAGCCTTCCATGGCTTCTCCGCCGTTACCGGTGGCATGAAACACCAGCACTTCATATCCAGCCGCTTCCAGAACGGCGCGGGCCGTTTGCACGCAGGGCGTGGTCACACCGAACATGGTGGCGGCGATCAAGGGACGATCGGTCGCGGCCGCCGACGCCTGCTGCGCGGAGCGGGCGCGCACCATGCCAATCATGGCGGCCGCCGCGTTGCCGAGCACCATCCGACTGATGCGGTTGATGCCGGCGATGTCCACCACCGCGTTCATCATCAGCACGTCCTTGCCGCCCACATACGGCCGTGTTTGTCCGGACGCCAACGTGCTGACCATCAGTTTGGGCACGCCGAACGGCAAAGCCCTCATGGCGGTGGTGCCAATCGCGGTTCCCGCCGAGCCACCCAGACTCAGCACCCCCGCGAGTTCGCCCCGCGCCCAGGCCTCCGCCACAATCTTCGCCGCGCCTTGCGCCGCCGCGCTCACCGCTTGCCCGCGGTCTCGAGCCGCTTGCAACGCACTCCCGTCGCAGCCCGCCGCGCGGAACACTTCCTCCCGCGAGATATCGGCCGGAAACAAGGGTTCTCCCAGGCAACCCGTATCGACGACGGTCACCGCTAATCCCGCCGCCGCGAGCTGCTCCCGCACAAAGGCGACCTCGGCCCCTTTGGTATCGAGTGTGCCGAGCAGGAAAACCGACATCTCACACTCCTCGCGGACGAAACCGAAGTTCGACTTGCGGAATCAAACGGCGATGGGGGGCGGCGTGGCCGCCTCGGCAATCTCGGCCGGTTGCGCGGCGGGCATCGGCTCTTGGCGGTCTATTTGTGCGGCCGCTCCGACGTCGCCGAACCTGCCCGCCCCCTTCCGCTGCGGCCCCTCTCCACGGAAATGTAACATCCCGTTCGCCGGCGCGTCAGCTTATACAACCGCCGCCTTTGACGAGCACCCACCATTCAGTCCACCCCGTCTTGTGCTCCCCTCATTCAGTCCACGCCGTCTTGTGCTCCCCTCCCCTGCCCAAAGTGACACGACGACCACCCTCGTGCGCGCGATGCGGCTCAACGGGGAACTGGCCCTCCCCCGCACCTGAACGAGTCGGCAAGAGGAGCGTTGCATCCCTCCCCCGCGACCGATACCGTGGCGGCAAGCAGTCCACTTGGGAGTCATCATGAATCGTCGCATTTGTCGCCGTCTTGTTGTGGCCGTTTGCCTTCTGGCCGGTGCTTCGCTCGACGCTCAAGACATGCAGTACCCGCTGGATGTCGCGGTGGATGACCACGGCACGGTGTACATCGCCGATCTCGACTTGCCCGGCGTCTGGCGGTTCGCGGAAGGCAAGCTCAACATCTACTTCCAGGGACAGAAGAAATTCCGCACTCCCTTGAACCGTGTGCGCTGCCTGGCGATTGATCGGGAGGGAAAACTCCTGGCGGGCGACTCCGCCACCCGCGAGGTGTACCGCCTGGAGGGGACAGCGGCTCCCGTGCCGCTTACCAAGGGGGGCGTGGGTATTCCGATGTGTCTGGCCGTTGCGGCGGACGGCACCATTTATGCTTCCGATCTCGAAATCCATCGCATCGTGCGCTTCCCCGCCGCCGGGGGCGACGTGGAGATCGTGGCGGAAGTTCCCGCGGTGCGCGGGATGGCCTTCGACAAAGAAGGCCGCTTGTGGGTTGCCAGCCACGGTCCCGACGCCGTGCTGCGCTTCTCCCCCGACTTCCAAACCCGAGAAACGGTGGTTTCGGGTCGGCCGTTTCAGTTTTCACATCATCTCGCCTTTGCGGGGAATGGCGTTCCCTACGTGGCCGACGGCTATGCCAAAACCATCTGGAAGCTGGCGGGTGCGGAACCGCAAATCGTGCATCAGGGGGAGCCGTTCAAGAATCCCGTGGGGCTGGCGTGGAGCGAACGCTTCGGCCTGCTCGTGGCCGACCCGCATCAAAAGGCGGTGTTTCGGCTGTCCGCCGACGGCAAACCCGAACGGCTGATCCCCCCGACGCAGTAATCGGCATCCGACGCAGTAATCGGCATCCGACGCAGTAATCGGCGTCCGACACACCAATCGGCATCAGACGCTGCAATTCCGCATCAGGCGCGGTTCCACTCGTCCAGCAGGGCTTGGATGCGGGCCTTGTTGAAGTCGGCGGGAATCGGCTCGTCGTGATTCTGCAACAGATCGTCGACGGTGACCGTGCCGGCGTTCACCCCTTCGCTGGGAACATCCAGCCCAGCGGTCCACACGATGGCGTTGAGGAACAACTTGCGGAACTGGTTGTGGCCCCAGTTCCAGTGCACGTGTCCCCCGGTGCACCCGAATCCGCGACCGCCATCCGGCCGTTCGCGGGCCCAGGCCATGTGCTGCGGTTCCCCTTGTTCAATGGCTTTTCGCACATGGGGGTTGCCGCTGTGGGGACCATCGGGCCGCGACAGCGTGTCCTTGGGAGGCAAATCGGACAGGATCGGCACCACGCCTTGCAAGTTTTCCCGGAACCGCATGTGGTAATACCACTCATCGTGAATTTGAAACGGCCGCACGCCGCGGGTCACGGGGTGGTTGGGAAGCTGAGCATACTTCGCCGTCCAGTGGGGGTTCACCGACCAGTGGGTTTCGAAATAGCCGCCGGTCCACTCCAGGAACGCATCGCCCGACTTGCCCGCGGGCACTTCCACGCCGTAATGAATGCAAACCAGTCCGGTGCCGCGGGCAAACAGCGGCGCCAGTTCGTCGATGCGTTCGTTGAAGGGATGCCCTCCACCGCCATCGGCGTAAATCACGATGGTGTTGGCGGCCGTGAGTTTGTCGGACGAAGGCCAGCCGTCCCGTTCCAGCGAATGGACCTCCGCCTCGATCGGCAAACCGCTCTCATTCAACAGCCGCGCCAACAAATGGCACCCCGACAGATGGTCGTGGGCGCCGAACCCATGGCTTCTCCGGCCGGCCAGCAACAGCACTTTTTTCCGCGCCGCGGCGGCGGTCGCCGCCGACGATGGAAGTTTTTTCAAGCGAATGTTGCGGAACTGGATCTTCATCGGGGGACCGGCATGCAACTGGAGGGCGATCAACCCGCTGGCACGCCGCTGCCCCACATCTTCGTCATGCACGATCGACGTCACCCGACCGTTGATGCGATGAATGAACGTGAAACCCCGTGCCGTGATGTGATACGTGTTCCAGTCTTCCTTGCGGACCACCGCCTGGATGTCCTTGCTGTCTCCCAGGCTGCCAATCACGGTGGGCTTGTGGGTTTCATCAATCACCGTTTCCTGACCGCGATTCGCGAGGATGCCGCGAAACCGCTCCCCGTAAGTGATGCCCGAATAGGTGTCCCCCGAATCGATATCCGCCTGGTAGCCGCCGATGACCCAGCGTTCGTTCGGCACCTCGAAACTGCGGTATTGCACGCCCGAGTTCCCGCTGCCGCCGATCTTGTATTCGAGCTTCAACTCGAAATCGCCGAATTCCCCGCCACGGTAAATGAGGAACGTATTCCCCTTGGTGGGATTTTCAGGCGTGGTTTGACCGGTAATGCAACCGTCCTGCACACTCCAGAACGCGGGATTGCCGTCCCAATGGGCCAGCGATTTGCCGTCGAAGAGGGACAGGTAGCCTTCTTCCTCGGCGGCCCACGCGGGAACCAGCAGCGCCGCCCCCAAGATCCCTGCCAACCATTCCAGGCGCATGACTCTCTCCTGCGGAAATTCGGGGAACCACGTGCACCCAATTCATGCTCCAGGGAATTGGACCAATCGCCGCGCGGTGTTGCAACCGCACCGGCGCGCTTCTTCCCCACGATGTTCCTCTGCCCAAGGACACCCTGCTGCCAAACGATGCCCCGCTGGCTTCATGCCGCCTGAAGCAGCCGCTCGCCCCTCTGTGATGGCAACTCGCCCCTCGGTGATGGCAAGATGTCTCCATGCAGCCCGCGACCCCTTCCACCACTGAACTGCGCGATTTGCCGCAACCACTGCCGCAGACCCCCGCCGAGCTGCCAGACATTCCCGGCGGCTGGACCGAACGGACGTGGACCCTGGCAGGCCGCTCGCTCCGCCTGTTTCTGCCCGCGGTGCCGGATGCCTTTCTCGATGACCCTCAGGTCGCCGAGGCCCACGCCCGCGATGAATACATGCCCTACTGGGCCTTTTTGTGGCCAGCTTCATGGCATCTGGCCCAGGCTGTTTGTCGGCAACCGTGGCCGCCCGGCACGCCGCTGGTGGAACTGGGGGCGGGAGTGGGGCTGGTGGGACTGGCGGCCCTTGCGACCGGTTATCGCGTGACATTCACCGACTACGATCCCCTGGCGGTCCACCTCTGCCGGGTCAATGCCGTGCGCAATGGTTTTGACGACTTCCAGGCCGAAGTGGTGGATTGGCGGCGACCGCCGGACTGGCGGTTTCCGGTGATTCTCGGCTGCGAACTGCTCTACGAAGACCGCAACCACGAACCACTCTTGGAACTGACGCGCCGCTGGTTGACTCCCGGGGGTTGGGCGTGGTTTGCGGACGGCGGACGCACCAAGGCCGAGCGTTTTTTCCGCTTGCTGCCCCGCTATGGGCTGGAAGCCACGATTCTGGACGAAACGGGGGCCGTGCTGTCGAATTTGCGGGTCGGTCGGTATCAGTGCCTGGTCGTGCGCCACCAGTCCGAAAGGGCAGGGCCAGCAGGTCAACCGCCGGAAGCATCCCCGCGGTCCACAAGGGCCGAGCCTATCGAGCCTAATCGGTGAGATCGAATTCCAGTTTGGTGTTGTCCCCCTGGGAGTCGATGCGCGTCTTCAAACCGCTCTGAAGCGGATTGGCATACTTGGCGGGAAGGAGGTTCTTGGGACGTTGTGGAACCTGGTCTCCCGTGGGTTCGGGAGGCGGCACGTAATCATCCGATTCGGTGGCTCCCGAGGCGGGCAGGGCGGATGTTGAGTCCGGCTTGGAAATCAACACCACGAACTCTCCTTCCACCGCGCCGTCGCCGTTTCCATACGTCGACAGCACAAACTTGCCTTGGGCATCGGTGACCCCCGAAGCGCCGGGTTTCCCCGAGGTCGACAGCAGTTGCACCACCGCCCCTTCCACGGGCGCTCCCTTCCGGGTGACCACGCCACTCGCCTTGTACACGGGCTCCCGCTGGGGGTCGGTGGCCGCCTTACCACCACAGCCGCCGAACAGCCCGCAGGCAAACGCAGCCATCATCACCGCGGGCAGGAGAGGATGCCTGACGACGCTCCAAACGAGCATGGCGCGACTCCAAAAACGACTCTTGCGGGATAAACTCGGGTCGGAGACGAAGTGCCCACCGGACGGGAACCGGCTTCGCCGGTACATCGTTGAATTGGCCTGACAATGTTGTAATAATCGGCGGGTGTCTTCGGCAAGGACATCGCCCGTCGTGATTTCCTGTCCCACGTTTTCCGTCAGATACCGCGTTGGCTCTCTACCACGCGGTAGCGCGGATAGGGAGCTTGGTCAGTTTTCAGTTGTCATTTCTTCGTGTCGTTCAAGAAGGAGTTCTCCGATGCTACCTCGTCGCCGGTCTGGGTTTACCCTCATCGAGTTGCTGGTGGTGATCGCCATCATCGCCATCTTGATCGCCTTGCTGCTCCCCGCCGTGCAACAGGCCCGCGAAGCGGCCCGCCGCACGCAATGCCGCAACAACCTCAAACAGCTTGGCCTGGCTTTGCACAACTACCACGACAATTTCGGCATGTTCTGCTTCCGCAAGGGGGGGACCGCGGGCACCAATCCCGGATCAGGCTATTACACGGGGAATTCCAATCGCCGCAGCGGATTCATCTGCCTGCTGCCTTACATCGATCAGGCGCCGCTGTTTAGTCGGATCGAAGCCGGCGACCTGGGCAACACGACCGGTCAGGGAGTGGTGCAACCCGGTGGACCGCAGGGCTGGGCCAACTGGCAAATCTGGAATGTCTACATCCCCGCGATCAACTGCCCCTCCGACTTCGATAATCCCGCCAATCAACGCAAAAACAACAACTACGCCTTCTGCACCGGCGACGGACCCATTGCCGCCCACGTCTCGCAGATGAATCCTCGGGGAGTGTTTGGCTACCGCCGCTGCTTCAGCACGCGCGACATCACCGACGGCACCAGCAACACCATCGCCATGAGCGAGCGCATTAAGGGGAACTGGGCCAGCGGCAACCCCGGCACGGGTTGGGATACGTCCGGCACGATTCGCGCCAACACGGGCGTCGCCTCGCAAGTAGCCGGAATTACCACGTCCGCCGCTGTGTGCCTGGCGACCGTGAACAACGGCACTTACTTGCCGGGCGTGACGACGAAAGCCAAGTTCGGCACGTTGTGGACCGACGGTCAGGCCGAACGTGTCGCCTTTCAGACCATTTTGCCGCCCAATGCGGCGTCGTGCACCGACGACGACAACGGCAATGCCGACTCGGCGAACTCGGTCCTCAGCGCCAGCAGCCGGCACACCGGCGGCGTGCACGCCCTGATGTGCGATGGCGCCGTGCGGTTTATCAGCGATAACATCAACACGGGCAACCTGAGCGCGGTTCCGCCCGTGGGTGGCCAGAGCGGCCCCAGTCCTTACGGCGTGTGGGGCGCCCTCGGTTCCAAGTCGGGTGATGAACCCACCGCGGAATTCTGATGCTGCTCAACAACCGCGGCACCCATCGCCCGCGCGGTGGGTGCCGGGGCCGTGTTGGCTCAGTCCGTCAACTCCAAGGTCACTTCCGGGTTCTCTCCGGCCGTTACCACCACGAACAGATCGGTGGTTTTGGGGTTGCCGTATTTGACCGGCACCAACGATTTCGGTGGAGGTGCCGCCGCGGCCCGATTGACGGCTTCGGGATCATACGCCGGGTCGTCCACCGGGGGTTGAGGCGGCGCTTCCACCTGGTCGACCTTTACGATGGTCACCAAGTGCTTCCCTTCCACGGCCCCGTCGTTGGGGGAAAAGGTGGTCAGCTTGAAGCGACCCTGGCTATCGGTCCGACCGAACGCACTCCGCTCTTTTTCCTCGCACACGAAGGTCACATCCGCGCCGACGACAGGTTCTCCCTTGTAGGTGATTCGCCCCGACACCGGATACACCTTGGGACGTCCCTTGACTCCCGATTTGCCCCAACATCCCGTCAGGGTCGCCAGCATCAACACCACTCCCACCGCGACCCAACGAATCCTCACCACCATGCTGTTCCTCATTCGAGTTCTCTCCGAGTCCCGCATCAGCAGTTTGCGCGAAAAATTGAGGCTGGAAATACGTGCAACCTCGACTCAAATGCGCACAATCCCAGATTGAACCCGCAGTATTGCCGAAAAGTATCGATCGAACAACCAGCAATCCTGTCCTAGCGACGGCTCGATGGCCGGATATCCGATTGAGCCGTGGAAGGCAGTGGAAGATGGGTGGCGGTGAGATCCCTGCTCGACGGCGACGGGTGCACCGGTCGGTCGGCCAGTGCCGGCGGGACCGAATTGCCAGTTTCCGGCCGCCAAGCCGCCCCATTAACCGTTCGTTGCATGTGACCGGGTGGAAGGCGGGAGCACAGGAGCCGCACGGATGAGCCGCGAGGGCCTCGCCGAACTCCCCATATTATTGCCCGCGGGACGGAATTTCCCCGGTCGGAATCGGCGAGCGAGGTGTTAGATTGCTGAATCGCGAGTCAGGTAGCGATGGGTCGGGTTTGGTCCACCGGGCTATCCCGCGGATGACCGTTCCCGTGAGCCAGCCTCGAACCGCGACGAAATCGGCGCGACCCAGGCAGTTGCAGCCGGTGGTTTAAGTCGATAAACGCCTAGTAGTTGTGGTGTTTAGGCACGCCGATTGATCTGTCTGACTGTTTCGTTTCTCACTTCTCAAACTCATCGTTGAAAGGAAATCCATGTCGAAGGCCCGTCGGGGGTTCACCCTCATCGAGTTGCTGGTGGTGATCGCCATCATCGCCATTTTGATTGCCTTGCTGCTCCCCGCCGTGCAACAGGCCCGCGAAGCGGCCCGCCGCACGCAATGCCGGAACAATCTGAAACAGATCGGTCTGGCCCTGCACAACTACCACGACGTGTTCGACCGCTTCGTGTACAAGAAAGGCGGCACGCTGCATTGCGGCAACACCGGGAGCGACACCAGCCGTCTGACCGGCAATTACGAGCGGAAATCCGGCCTGGTGGCTTTGTTGCCCTACGTCGATCAGGCCCCGTACTACAACCGCATCGAAGCCGGCGATCCCTCGTTTAGCGGGAACAATGGACATACGGTGCAACCTGGCGGCCCGGCCCCCTGGAGTGGTTGGCCCGGCTGGAACAACCCCGTGCCCGCCTACCGTTGCCCGTCCGACCCCGGCATCAACACCCCCCGCGGCGTGTGCAACTACGCGTTCTGCATTGGAGATGTGGTCAACGGCAACCTGAATGCCACCAACGTCAGCGGCTTATTCGCGCTCCGCACCACCTACGGCGTGCGCGACATCACCGACGGGGCCAGCAACACCATCGCCTTCAGTGAGCGGGTGGCAGCCAACTTCGGCATCGGGGGCAAGGCTTCTCCCAGCATCAAGGAAGGAACCCTGACCAACGTTCCCACCATCACCACCAATCCCGGATCGTGTCTGGCGGCTGCCGCGCCGATCGTCAACGGCGGCGTGTACACCACCTGGAGTGCCGTGAAGGGCCGATTCAGCTCCCTCTGGCAGGACGGCCAGTCGGAAAACGTGGGCTTCCTGACGGTCTTGCCCCCGAATTCGGTGTCGTGCACCAACGACACCAATGGCAATGCCGATTCGGGCAGCCCATTGCTCTCCGCCAGCAGCCATCACGTCGGCGGCGTGCACTGCCTGTTTGCCGACGGCGCCGTGCGGTTCATTTCCGAGAACATCGACACGGGCAACCTCGGTGTCGCCGCGACAATCGGCGCTCCCAGTCCCTACGGCGTGTGGGGCGCCATGGGGACCAAGGCTGGTAACGACGTGCTGGCCACTTCCGGCATCAGCCAGTAAGCCCGACCGCCAGCGACGCAGCAGAACAGGGTGATCTGAACGCGGCCCCTGGTCAGCTTTCCGTTGACCAGGGGTCGTCTGTTTGCGCAGTCGGCATTCGCCGCGCGGGACACACCTCGCCCGCATGAGCACGGCCGGCACAAGGCCACCCCTGCAAAGTGCGTCGGGCTAAGGTGCTCCGACTGTCGCCGCACCGCGACGGCTTGGATCCAATCCGACGAACCATCCCCCATGGAACATGGCCCGGAAACAGTTGCCGCGGAGAGGATCGGCGAGCTGGAGGCCCTGGGTTTTCCGCCGCTGGCCGTCGCGGCAGTGGCCCTCTTGCTGGCTTCCGCCTGGGGTGCCGCGACCTGGCTGGGACCTGGTCTGCTCGGCCGAAGGTTGCCGCCCCTCGACGCCGCATTGCTCCGTGTGACCGTGGGACTGAACGTGCTGAGCTTCCTCGGGGCCGCGCTGGGACCGTGGGGTCTGCTCGCCGAGGGACGCAGCCTTTGGCTCCTTGTGGGATTAAGTCTTCTGCCGGGAATGGTGCGCCTCGGCAGGCACGGCAACGCGGGGTCGGCGCGCGGACAGGATCCGCGGTATCCGCCCAAACCCGCACCAACGAGAAAAGCAACGGAAGGCTTCTCATCAGGTGGGACCGCCGGGGCAGCATCCCTTCGCCTGTTTCGACGAACCACCATTTCGCCATCAAGCATTCTGGTCGTTTGCCTGGCGGGACTTTCGTTGGGTCCAGCACTGTGTTTCCCCACCGGTTGGGATGAACTGGTTTACCACGGGGTTCTGCCCAGGCGCTGGGCGGTCGCGGGACGCCCGGCTGTGTACGCCGACCTGCCGTATTCGGGATTTCCGTCTGGAGGTGAACTCCTGTTTTGGTTGATCGCGCCGGTCGAAAGTCTGGTGGCTCCGCGGTTGGTCGTTTGGACGGGCTGGATGATTGCGCTGGGGCTGCTTTATCGGTTACTGCGGCGGATGCTGCGTCCGGCCCCGGCCGTGGCGCTCACGTGCGCCTTTGCCGTGAGTCCCGCGGCGCTGCTGATCAGCGCGAATTGCTATGTGGAATCGCTGCAGCTCATGAATCTGGCCGCGCTGCTGCGAACATTCGTCGCCTGGACACCTGCCGAAAGCCCCCCTGCCGATCGACGGGGCATCCGCTTCGGCGGGGGGTGGGGCTGGTCGCTGGCGGCGGGCATGCTTGCGGGGGGTGCGGCAGCCGTCAAATTGACCGGAATCGCATTCCTGGCCATGCCGTGGTTGTGGTGGCTGGGATTGACGGGTCGACGACGGGCGTGGTCCAAGGACGCTTTGCGTGCCCTTGCCCCGTTTTTCATCGCCGTGATCTTCGCCCTGCCGTTCTACCTGCGGCCGTGGCAAGCCACGGGAAATCCGTTCTATCCGTATTACGACCACTGGTTCAGCCGCGATGCGGCCCGTCAGGAAATGAGCCGCTACCACCACGCCTTGGCAGCGGGGAATTTTGGCTGGCGCAGCCCCATCGCGCTGGTGACCGGCCCGATTCTGTTGTCGCTGGAGGAGCGACTATACGACGGTTCGCTGGGTTGGCAGTTTTTGCTGCTGCTGGCCTTGGGAGGCTGGGGCCTCGCGACGGCCGTCCGAAGTCCGCCGTCCAGTGCGGCGGAAAGCCGGCACCATCCTTGGGCAGCACCGCATCGGGCGCGGCAAGGCCTGCATGTCGTCTGGCCAGCAACAGCGGCCGGGTTATTGTATCTGGTTTGGTACCTGACGGCGCAGCAGGCCCGCTTTGCGCTGCCGGCGGCACTGGCATTTACGCTCGTCGCGGGGGCCGGGTGGCGACGTCTGCAATTCGCGTCGTTCCGTCTTTCGACTCACGGCGAAGTCCCAGCCACACAGGGCCAGTCCGTCGGCGGTCGCCGCGGAGGGCTGATCTCACGGATTGTGCTGTCCCTGCTGGTCGTACTCTCGGCGGCGAGTTTTCCCTGGCGGACATTGCCCTATTACCTGGCGAGCTGGGAAACCCTGTGCCACTGGTGGACGTGGACCGAATACGTGGACGACGGCACCGGTGGACAGTACGTCCCGCTGCTGCGCGCGCTGCGCGAACGAACTCCCCCGAATGCGCGATTGCTGCTGCTCTTTGAACATCGGGGGCTTTACGTGCCGCGCGCCCACTTGATTGGCACGCCGTTTTTTCAACCTGGCGGCTTCACCCCGCCTGAGCGATTCGCCAGCCGGGAAGCGGTGCAAGAGTTGTTGCAACAGCACGGCGCCACGCACGTGGTGCTCACGAAGTCGCTTGTCGGTCCCGATCGGTCGCCGGAATGGTTCGATCGGTTGGCACCATTGTTCCGGGGGATTGAGGCCTGCGTGCAACAGGGAGGCTGGCAGCTCCTTTGGGAGTCGGAAGATTACGTGCTGTTCGCGGTGCCCTCCGACGCACCGGCAGCGCCCGAAGGCCAGCCCGGCGAGAACACACCGCGGTAGCAACGCCCGCTGGTACAACCAACCCGTCTGGCGTGCCCACCACCGAGATCACTCGGCGAAGGATTCGGGACGCAAGAGGGGGAAAAAAATCACGTCGCGAATCGACTGGGCGTTGGTCAGCAGCATCACCAGCCGGTCGATGCCGATTCCCATGCCGCCGGCGGCGGGCATGCCCACTTTCAACGCGCGTACAAAGTCGTGATCCATCCGGGCCATCGACTCTTCTTCGGCCAGGCCAGCCAACTGGGTGCGGAACAACTCTTCCTGCAAGCGGGGATCGTTCAGTTCGGTATACGCGTTGGCGACTTCCAGGCCGTCGACGAAGAGTTCGAAGCGTTCGGCCACGGCGGGGTCGCCGGCCTTGCGTTTGGTGAGCGGGCAGATGCTCGCCGGATAATCGTAAACGAAGACCGGTCCCCACAATCGATCCTCGACCGTCGCCTCGAAGACGTCGTTGACGATCACATCGGGGTGCCTGCCCGCGGTGGGAATGTGGCAGCGCTGCGCGACTTCGGCGACGGCGGCAGCATCGTGCATGTCGCAACCGGCGTATTCCCGAAACAGATCGGCGTACTTCCGCCGCTGAAAGGGGGGCGTGAAGTCCAGCGTTTTGTCTTTCCAGGGGACGACGGTCGTGCCCTGCGCGGCCAAGGCCGCTTGCGAGATGAGCTGCTCGGCGAGGTCCATCATCGTCTCGTAATTGCCGTAAGCCTGATACAGTTCGATCATCGTGAATTCGGGATTGTGGGTGCTGTCGACCCCCTCGTTGCGGAACACGCGGCCGATTTCGTAGACCCGCTCGATGCCTCCCACCATCAGGCGTTTGAGGTGCAGTTCGAGGGCGATCCGCAGAAACAACGGGATGTCGAGGGCATTGTGATGCGTTTTGAAGGGGCGCGCCGCGGCACCGCCGGCAATGGCATGCAACACCGGCGTTTCCACCTCGAAAAACTCGCGCTCCCTCAGCGTGCGGCGAATGGAGTCGATGATCTGCAACCGCTTCAGCATCCGCGCGAGCACCCCTTCGGTGTAGATCAGGTCGGTGTAGCGCTGCCGCAAACGGGTTTCAATGTCCTCCAGACCGTGCCATTTTTCCGGAGGCTGCGCCAGCGACTTGCAGAGAATCTGCAAGTGCCGAACGAACACCGTCTTCTCGCCGGTCTTGGTGACGCGCAGCGTGCCATCCACACCCACGATGTCGCCTCGATCCAGGCATTCCACCAGCGACCAGACTTCGGGGGCGACGTCGTTCTTGGAAATCATCAATTGGATGCGGCCGGTGTAGTCTTGCAGATGGGCGAAGCGCAGCTTGCCCGAATCGTTCCAGCGGACCAGCCGCCCCGCCACCCGCACCGCTTCCCCCTCCACACCCTGTTCGTGCGGACATTTCTCGCGGGCGACGGCAATGTGCACGTGCCCGTCGAACCGCCGACCCCAAGGGTCGAGGCCCATGTCTTCGATCTTGCGCAGCTTTTGCAGCCGTGCGGCTTCCAGACGATCCGGCGTTTCGGACATGATGCCAAACCACAATCTGAGCGGATGCACCGCGAAGGACCAGCCAGCAGCAAAAGGACCGGCCCGCGGACCCGCGCCAACGCGGTCACGCTTGGCGCTTCACCGAGTGCGACCGTGAGTCCAACTGTGCCCGTGGGTCTCGTGGTCCCGGCGATCCCGCGCCAGCCCTCTTGCCGATTCATCGAACCAGAACGGGCATGATCCGAGACCGCTTCGTCGGCGTCAACTCGACACGTTCGGCACAGCATTCGGTCAGGGAGCACCTGGTTCCGGCAGGAAGAGGTAGGCCGGCATCGGCCGCACGTCGCGAAGCACCGGCCTGAACTCCATCTGGTCGAAAAGCTGCGTCTGCATGTCGATGCCGGGCGCGACTTCGATCAGTTCCAAGCCCGCCTCGGTCCCACGAAACACGGCCCTTTCGGTGACATACAATACGTCCTGCGGCTTCCGCGCTGCGCGGGGGTTGAAGGAAATCTGCTCGACGTCCCGGACAAATTTGCGGACGCGTCCCTCCGACACAATCCGCAGCCGCCCCGCCTGCACGGCGACTTGCAATCCCCCCGATGTCAAGGTGCCGCAAAAGACGACTTTGCGAGCGCTTTGGGAGATGTTCACGAACCCGCCCACCCCCGCCAGCCGCTGACCAAAGCGGGAGACGTTGACGTTTCCCAGGCGGTCGACCTGAGCGGCACCGAGCGCGGCGAAGTCGAGTCCGCCGCCATCGTAGAAATCGAATTGCGCGGGTTGATCGATGATCGCCTGCGGGTGCCGGGCGGCGCCGAAACTCAAGCCCCCAGCGGGCATGCCCCCGATGGGGCCGCTTTCCACGGTAAGGGTTACGGTTTCCAACCAGCCGCGCTCGGCGGCGATGCGGGCAATGCCTTCGGGCATGCCGATGCCCAGATTGGCCACCGCTCCCGGCTGCAATTCATCGCAGGCGCGGCTGGCGATGATGCGCCGCTCATCCCAGGGGAGCGGAGGAGGGGCCGCCATCGCCCGATCGGCTGGTCGACAATAATCGGCATTGTACGTTTCCGCGAAGGTTTGGGGGTGCTCGGCTTCCTCGGCGACGACCACGGCCGACACCAGCACCCCCGGCACGCGCACCCGGTGGGGATCGGCCGGATGATCCAGCAAGCGGCGCACTTGCGCCAGGACCAATCCCCGATGATTATGGGCCGCCTGCGCCAACGGCAGCACGTCGCCAATGAGCGCTTCCTCGTCGAACACCAGATTTCCGTAGGGATCGGCGGCCGTGGCCCGCAACAGAGCCACATGAATCGGAAACGCATGATAAAACAACCACGTTTGCCCCCGCAGGGCGACACGCTCCACCAGCGTTTCGGTGGACCGCGCATTCAAGCCCGCTCCGCCGTGGCACGGATCGACGAACGTCCCCAACCCCACATGGGTGAGCGTCCCCGGTCGGCCGGAGGCGCTATCGCGAAAAAGCTGGCAGAGCACTCCCTGCGGAAGGTTGTAAGCCGCAATCTCGCCGCGCAGCGCCAGTTCTCCCAGCCGAGGGACCAACCCCCAATGGCCGCCAATCACTTTGTGGATCAGGCCGGCGTGAGCCAGGTGATTCAGGCCCCGCGTCTGACCGTCTCCCTGCCCCGCGGCATACACCAGCGTGCAGGCTTGAGGATGGCCGCTGCCCAGAAAACGACGTTCCAGCGCCGCGGTGAGGGCCTCGGGATGTCCCGCCCCCACAAACCCGCCGCAGGCAATGGTCGCACCATCGGGAATCAGCGCCACGGCGGCGTCGGCGGTCAGCACGGTGCGGGGGCCCATGGACGGCGCTTCTCCAGAACCCAGGTGCGGAGGCAGCTTACAGCCACCGGACAATACCCCGCCCCCGGCGAAATACGTGCGGCGATTTTCGTGAGCATCCGGAGTTCTGTCCGCTGGCTTTTACGGACGAAATGGCACTCAGGCCCACCAACCTCCGTTCACATGCAAGGTCTGGCCGGTAATGTAGGTGGCCAGATCGCTGCACAAAAACAGGATCGCATGGGCGATTTCATCGGGTTCGGCAAACCGTCCCAAGGGAATTTGAGCGAGCATTTGCCGCCGATTTTCCTCGGGAATCGACAAGCCCATTTCCGTGAGGACCACGCCAGGAGCCACGGCATTGACGGTGATCCTCCGCGACGCGAATTCCTTCGACAACACCTTGGTGAGGGCCATCACCCCCGCCTTGGCGGCCGAGTAGTTTGCCTGTCCAAAGAAGCCGATCACCCCAGAAATCGACGCCATGTTGACGATCCGGCCGCCATCGGCCAGCCGCCCAAACGCCGCCTGACTCATCTGAAACACGCCGGTCAAATTCGTGTCGATCACCACCTGCCATTCGTCGGGCGTCATCTTCCTGGCCGTGCGATCACGAATCACGGCCGCATTGTTGACCAGAATATCCAGCCGGCCAAAACGTCCCACGACGGCATCGAGACATTGCGCCACCTGCGCCCGATCGCGCACGTCCCCCGGAACGGCAATCGCACCTTCGCCCAATTCCTCGGCGGTGGCTTCCGCCCGCAAGCGGTTGACGCCGGCCTCGTCGGGAAAGTAGCTCACGGCGACCGCCGCGCCGGCCCGCTTCAACGTGCGTGCCGTCGCTTGTCCCAACCCCTGACCGCCACCGGTGATCAGCGCCACCCGGCCCGAAAGATCGATCGGAATCATGCACGCATTTCTCTTGGAAAGAAAGAACCAAACGTCGGCATGATACCATCATCCCGAGAACCGGGGAGTGTGCCGCGAGACGCGGACCACACCCCTGCAGCGACTGGGACCGCGCAGCGAGTCATTGCCCATCCCGGCGGATCATGCTCCAGCACTCCATGCCCCGCCGCCGCACATCCCGCCCGTCGATCCCCCGGCGCTTCAGACGGCAGCGCTGCAAGCCCCGCCGCCGCCTGCCGCACCGCGACAAACCGCACCTGCCGCCGCCCGTGGCCTTGTTGTCACCCAGCGAGCGGGTCCAGGAAATCGAAGAAGGGACGTTCCCCCGGCGGTTGGAGGGATGAGAAGCTCGGTTTGCTGCCCGACGGACCAACAAAGCACCGACGGAAAAATGGAACGGCTCATTGCCGCCGCCCGTGCACGAACCGGGCATCAGCCCAAAAGTTCCCGCAAGACCTTGCCATTCGAGATGGGCATGGGACGACGCAATTGATCGTAAATCAAGGTTTCCGGGTCGAGACCCAGGGCGTGAAACACGGTCGCCGTGATGTCTCCCGGCGTGGCCGGCCGGTCCGCCGGATAGGCGCCCGTGGCGTCGGAGCTGCCGTACTCGCGCCCCCCCTGAATGCCCCCTCCCGCCATTAACACCGTGCCGCAGGCGGGCCAGTGGTCGCGGCCCGCCTCATTGTTGATTTTCGGCGTCCGACCGAAATCGCCCGTCCAATACACCAGGGTGGACTCCAACAAACCCCGCTGTTGCAGATCTTCCAGCAAGGCCGAGAGGGCGACATCCGTCTGCGGCAGACGGCTTTCCTTGAGCGTGCTGAAGTTCGCGCGATGGGTGTCCCAGCCGCCGATCCCGCGGGAATAGTACACCGTCACGAATCGCACACCCGCCTCGATCAGCCGCCGCGCCAGCAGCACGCTTTGTCCGTAAGTGTTCCGGCCATAACGATCGCGCACAGCGGGTGTTTCGTCGTCGATCCGCAGCGCCCGCTGCGTGGCGGGGGATGTCACGAGATCGATCGCCCGCTGCTGATATTCGGTCAACCCTTGGACTTCGGCGAACTGCTCGGAGAGCTGGCTCAAGCGGCCGAGCTGCTGCAAGGTGTCGCGGCGGCTGTCCAGCCGAGCGACTTCGACCCCCGTCGGCAAATGGAGTTCTTCCACCGCGAAGCCGGCCTCGTTGGGATCCTTCAGGATCCACAACGGATCGTGTTTCTTGCCCAGGAAGCCGGCGAATTCTCCGGGTGTGCGAAACGGGCCGTCGGCAATCATGGTGGGCAGAGACACCGACGTGGGCACTCCCCGCGGCCCAGGCGCCAGATAATCCACAACCGACCCTGGATGGGGAAAATCATTCGCCGACGCATTCAACGTCACGATGTTGATCGGCGATTCCCGACCACACAGCGCCACATAAGCGCCCGGATTGTGGCTCGAACTGGAATGGTGCACCGACCGCACCAGGGCGTATTTGTCGGCTAGTTGGGCGAGCCGCGGCAAATGCTCGCAGATCACTCGTCCCGCCACCGAGGTGGGAATGGACGCAAACTCGCCGCGAATTTCCGGCGGCGCCTCAGGCTTGGGATCAAACGTGTCGAGGTGGCTGGGACCGCCGAATTGGAACAGCAGGATCACGCTCCTGGCCGTGGCCCGCGCGGCCGGCTGGGCCGCTTCCGCCTCAAACAGTTGGGACTGCGTGAACCAGCCCCCCAGCGCTCCGACTTTGAGGAGCGTCCGGCGGGAGCAGTGGGTTCGCAGGAAATCGGGGCAGCAGTTCACGGACATCGATTCGCCCCTCGCATCAACACTCGAACATGGGTATGATAACTTGCGTGCGGCTCCAGAAAAAGACTTGATGTGACCTTCCGAGCCAAATTCCGGGCGGTGTCCGGCCACAACGGCAGCCGGCAAGAACGGACCCTGGACGGGGTCATCGGGGAAAACGGGGCATGACTCTGAGTTTGCTGGCGCTGACGGTCTATCTGGCGGGAGAGGGCCACGGCTCATCGATCGACGCTCCAAGTCTGCGGTACGAGGTGCTGCCGATCTTCACCCGCTTGGGCTGCAACGCGGGAACCTGCCATGGAACGCCCACCGGCAAAAACGGCTTTCGCCTGAGTCTGCGGGGTTTCGATCCAGTGTCCGACTGGCAGTCGTTGGTGCGCGAATACGGCGGCCGCCGCGTGAACCTTGGGGAACCCTCCCAGAGTCTGCTCTTGCGGAAAGCCACGGCGGAGTTGCCCCATGAAGGGGGACGCCGTTTGCAGCGGGGCAGCCGCGAGTACCACATCCTTTCGAGTTGGATTGCGGCCGGTTGCCCGGACGATCATCCCCAAGCGCCCATGTTGCGGGGCATCGTGTTGACTCCTGAGTCGGCCACGATCGAGGCGCCCGCGACAGCGCAACAAGTACGCATCACGGCGGAATTCAGCGATGGCACACGCCGGGATGTGACCGAATTCGGACGCTTCAGCGTGACCGACGAGACCTTGGCCCGGGTGTCGCCGAACGGCCGTGTGGAACGGGAGCGACCCGGAGAGGTCACCGTGGTCGCGGAGTATGCGGGACGCATGGCCCGCTCGACGCTGTTGTTCCGAGAACTGCGCCCGGACTATCGCGAAACCGAACTTGCGGAACGCAATCTGGTGGACCGGCACGTGTTTGCCCGGCTGAAACGGCTCCAGATCGAACCGTCTCCCGTGTGCGGCGACGCCGAATTTCTCCGTCGCGTCCGCCTGGATGTGACCGGCCGACTGCCCACTCCCGACGAAGTCCGCGGCTTTCTGGCCGACTCGGACCCCGCGAAGCGCGAACGGCTGATTGAGACCCTGCTGAACAGTGCCGAGTTTGCCGAGTGGTGGGCCCTCAAATGGACCGACCGCTTGGGGGGCAACAATCGCTTCACCGGCAAGTTCGGCGCATACAAATATCATGCCTGGATTCGCGCGGCGATGGCCGAGAACTGGCCCGAAGATCGCTTCGTGCGGGAGCTCCTGACGGCGGGAGGGCCGAGCTATGAGCAGCCTTCGGCGAGTTTTTGGCGGCGGTTGCGGGTGGGGGGGATCGGCAAGGAAGTCGATCCGTTGATGGCCGCGGAAGAAATCTCGCAGTTGTTTCTCGGGGTGCGCATTCAGTGCGCCCGCTGCCACAACCATCCCGGCGAAAACTGGACGCAAGATGATTTTTACGGCCTGGCCGCGTTTTTCGCCCAGGTACGTTTCAAAGACGGCCCCTACGTCAACCATGTGTACGACAAGGAAGACACCGTTTTCTTGCAGCCGGATGGCGTGGTGCGCGATCCGCGAACGGGCCAACCGGCCGTTCCCCGCTTGCTGGGGCAGCCGCCGCTGATCGCCGATCGGCTCCGCGATTTGCGGGTCCCCCTGGCCGAATGGCTCGCGTCGCCGGACAATCCCTGGTTTGCCCGGAACAGTGTGAATCGGTTGTGGTACCATGTGTTTGGGCGTGGGCTGATCGATCCCGTGGACGATCTCCGTCAGACCAATCCCGCAAGTCATCCCGAGCTGTTGGACGAACTGGCCGGCGAGTTTGTCCGCAGCGGATTCGACCGACGGGCCGTGTTGCGGTTGCTGCTGAATTCCACGACCTACCAGCTCAGCAGCGCCACCACCCCCACCAACGCCGACGACGACCGCTACTTTTCCCACGCGCGCGTGCGACTGTTGCAAGCCGAGCAATTGCTCGATGCCATTTCGTCGGCCACGGAAATCGGGGAATCGTTCCCGGACATGCCCCCGGGCACGCGGGCCATTCAGCTTCCCGATGGCGAATACAAACATCCGTTCCTGGAAGCATTCGGACGTCCCGCCCGCGCCTTGGCCTGCGAATGCGAGCGCGAGACATCGACCAATTTGTCGCAGGCGTTGCAACTCGTCAACGGCCCTGTTGTCGCCGCGAAAGTGCGCCACGAGCAGGGACGCGCGGCCCGGCTGGCCAGCAGCGACCTCTCGCCAGACGACATCGTCGCGGAATTGTTTCTGGCCACCCTCAGCCGGCCCCCTCGCTCGGACGAACTGGCCGTGCTGCGACGGACCATCGGACCGGCGGGCAGCGAACGTCGCGCCGCCGTGGAAGATGCCTTATGGGTGCTGCTCAATCATCGGGAGTTTCTGTTTCAGCACTGAATTCCAGCGACCCGCGGCGAACAACGATGGCGAACGCCGCCCAGGAGAACCACCCATGCGTTTGTGCCGTTTTCTCCACCGCGGCCAGATTGGAGTCGCCCTGTATTTCGATGAGTTCGTCGTGCCACTCAATCCTCAGGTGGCCCAAGCCGTGGGATGGAACGTGTCCGTCACGAGCGGGGACAATCTGCTGGACTACGCGCCGCCGCAGGGGGGTGGTTTCAACGCGGCCCGAACCCTTGCCGCCCTGTTGACCCGGCCCGGACACGAGATTCCGCCCGAATTCCGCCTGGCCGTCTCCGAGATTGAACTGCTCGTGCCCGTTCCGCGTCCCAACAAATTGTTTCTGCTGGCCGGCAACTATGCCGATCACATTCGGGAAGGAGGCGGCGTGGCCGCCGAACGGGCGGAAACGTTTCCCTACGTGTTCATGAAGCCGGCCAGCACCACGTTAACCGATCCCGGTAAACCGGTGCAGATTCCCAAAATCTCGCCGCAGCATATCGACTGGGAATGCGAACTGGCGGTGGTGATCGGGCGGCGCGGCAAGCATATTCCCGAAAGCGAAGCCCTGAGCTATGTTGCCGGGTACACCGTCATCAACGACATCTCCGACCGCCAATTCCGACCCAATCCCGGGCGCAAACCGCGCGACAACGACAAGTTCTTCGATTGGTTGCATGGCAAATGGCACGACAGTTTTTGCCCCTGCGGGCCTTGCCTCACTACCGCCGATGCCATCCCCGATCCCCAACAGCTCGCCTTGGGTCTGTCGGTGAACGGACAGGTGCGGCAACAGGCTTCCACCAGCCAACAGATTTTTCCCGTAGCCGCCGTGATCGAATTCCTGTCTCACATTTGCACTTTGGAGCCGGGCGACATCATTTCCACGGGCACCCCCGCCGGTGTCGGACACACCACGGGAACGTATCTGCATCACGGCGACGTGGTCGAGGCATGGATCGAACGGATCGGAACCTTGCGGTCTCTCGTCGTGGCCGAATCCTGACCGCAAGCAACCTGTTGAACCATCCAACCCGTCGTTTGGAAGGCACGTGCCCGGTTCCCGGCTGTGCTCGTGTGCCGATGCCGGCGATCCGACCTTTCGCATTTCGACACTCTCCCTGATGGACGCACTGCATGTCCTCGCCGATGACCACCGGCGGCCGGTATACCGTTCTGGCCGCGGCTTTTTTGGGCTGGATGTTCGCCGGACTGCAGATGAATCTCACCCGCCTCTCGGCTGGCTCGGCGACCGAGGATTTTGCGCGGCGCGGTTGGCTGATGACGGCATCGGAACGGCCGTGGCACAACCTGCTGGCCCGCGGAGATACCGATGGCACCTCGGCCGCGCAGACGCCGCGATTCCAGGAAGTCTCACCCACGTTCCTCAAGCAGCAACGGCCCCGTTGGGCCGCCCGCTTCGACAGTGCCTTGCTCGTGGGCGCGGCCACGGGAGGGCTGTTGTTCGGCTGGCTGGGCGACCGGCTGGGACGCGTGCGGGCCATGGGGACCAGCATTCTGTGTTATTCGCTGTTCTCCGGGGCCGGTTACGTGGTGATCACTCCCGAGCAATTGCTGGTGTTGCGTTTTTTAGCGGGGTTGGGGATCGGCGGCATGTGGCCCACCGGCGTTTCACTGGCCGCCGAAGCCTGGTCGGATGTCTCCCGCCCCATGCTGGCGGGGCTGTTGGGGACGGCGGCGAATGTGGGCATCGTGCTGTTGAGCGTGGTGGCCTATTTCGTGCCTCTCACGCCGGACAGTTGGCGGTGGATGATGTTGCTGGGATTTCCGTCGGCATTGCTGGGGTTGTGGGTGCTGGGCATGGTGCCGGAATCCCCGGCGTGGTTGGCGGCGAGACATCAGCCGGGTCACCGCGGCACGTTGACGGCCCTGCTCACGCCTCCCTTGCTGGGGCGGACGCTGATCGGCATCGGCCTGGGAACAGTCCCCATGCTCGGGGGCTGGGGTGTCACGGCGTGGTTCATCAATTGGACGCAGGCGGTGCACGGCGTGAGCGACTACCGATCGGCCGCGATGACCTCGCTGATGCGGGGAGCAGGCGCCACTCTGGGCAGCCTGTTCGGCGGTTATTTCGCCACTCTGGTGGGTCGGCGGACGGCGTACTTTTTCATCAGCCTGATTTCCTTCAGTCTGAGCGAATTCGTGTATCTGCGGTTGGACCCCACCATGTCCCTGTTCCCAAGCTTCGTGTTCCTGGTCGGGTTGATCAGCACCACCTTCTTCGGCTGGCTGCCGCTCTACTTGCCGGAACTCTTCCCCACGCACGCCCGGGCGACCGGCTCGGGGATCTCCTTCAACTTCGGCCGGTATCTCACGGCGGCGGGAGTGTTGGGAACGGGCGCCCTCACCGCGTATTTCCACGAAGACTATCGCCTGGCCGGCTCGGTGATGAGCCTGATCTACGCCTTGGGCATGCCGCTCATTCTGTTCGCACCCGATACGCGGGGAAGCAAGTTGGCGGCTCCCTGATATCGGCAACCATGTTGGGGCCATTCGCCAGGTTGCCGCGGCGGCCGCCGACGACCGCTTCCGATCCTCGGAATGCGGTCCCTCTTCGGGTAAGCTGACCATGCTTCCGGGACCAGGCTCAACGTTGACGCGAAGTTCGACCGAGCCTTTCCGGACCATAACGCAAGGCAGCCGAGGACGAGCATGGACACCGCCGTTAGCGCGTATCTCGAGCAGCATCAAGCACGATTCGTGGAGGAACTGTGCGCGTTGCTGCGAATTCCTTCCGTGAGTGCCGATCCGGCCTATCTGCCGGCCATGCACCAGGCGGCAACATTCGTACGGGATCAATTCGCCGGTTTGGGGTTGCAGGCGGACATCGTCCCCACGGCCGGTCATCCCATCGTGTTCGCCGAGTGGCTGGGGAGGCCCGGCGCCCCCACGGTGCTGGTCTACGGCCATTACGACGTCCAGCCACCCGATCCGTTGGAGTTGTGGACCACGCCCCCCTTCGAACCTTCGATTCGAGACGGCAAGCTGTACGCCCGCGGGGCGTCGGACGACAAGGGGCAGTTCTTCACCCATGTCAAGTCGGTGGAAGCCTGGCTGAAAACCCGGGGGACGTTACCGGTCAATGTCAAGTTCGTCATCGAGGGAGAGGAAGAGGTCGGCGGCGTGAATCTCGACCGCTTCCTCGGCGAGCACAAATCGCGACTCCCATGCGATGTCGCCGTAATCAGCGATACCGCCCAGTTTGCGCCCGGCTATCCAGCCATCACCTATGGTTTGCGGGGAATTGTCGCCGCCGAAGTCACGCTGCACGGCCCCAAAAAAGACCTGCATAGCGGCGTGTTCGGCGGTTCGGTGGCCAATCCGGCAAACATTCTGGCGGGCCTGATCGGCAAGCTGCACGACGCCCAAGGCCGCGTGCGGATTCCCGGATTTTACGACGATGTCACGCCCCTGACCTCCGCGGAGCGCGAGCAATTCGCCGCACTCCCCTTCGATGAATCCGCCTACCTGCGGGAACTCGGTTGCGGCGCGGCTTGGGGCGAAGCCGGCTACACCACCCTCGAACGCCGTTGGGCACGCCCCACTTGCGACGTCAACGGACTGTTCAGCGGCTACATCGGCACCGGCCCCAAAACGATCATCCCCGCCCGGGCCACGGCCAAGATCACCTGCCGACTGGTTCCCCACCAGGATCCGCAACGCATTCTCGACTCCCTCGAGCGGTTCCTGCGGTCGGAATGTCCCCCGGGCATGCGGCTGGAGTTCCAGACGTTTCACGGCTGCTCCGCGTTCCTGTTACCACCCTCCAGCCCCTACATCGCGGCGGCCCGAACGGCGGTGCGAACCGGTTTTGGGGCCGAACCCGTGCTGATTCGCGAGGGAGGGTCGATCCCCGTGGTCACGACATTCCGGCGGGTGCTGGGAGTCGATACACTGCTGCTGGGTTGGGGGCTGAACACCGACAACCTGCACAGTCCCGACGAGCACTTTTCCCTGGCCGATTTCCACCGGGGCACGCGGGCCAGTGCCGCACTGTGGGAAGCCCTTGCCCAACCAAACCTTGCCCAACCGGACCCTGTAGCCCCCTGATGCCGTGGACTGCCTCAAGACACACCGCCGGCGGCGACAACCCTGGTCGGCGACGGCCGGTGCTGAATGCCCGCCGGGGGTGTCGCCGCTGCTTCGGATCGCGAACCCATCATGCTCGACTTGCAATTCATCTATGATCATCTCGACGCCGTGGCCGAAAACTGCCGCAACCGCGGCGTCAAGGTCGACTTGAGCCGCTTCAAGGCCCTGCGCGATCGGCGGAACGGGTTGATCGCGGAAATCGATCAAACCCGGCACGAGCAGAAAGAGGTGTCGCAGCAGATCCCCAAAGCCGCCGCGGCGGAGCGGCCGGTCTTGGTGGAACGCGGGCGCGCACTGCGCGAGCGAATCGCCGTGCTGGAGGCCGAGCAGAGAGCGGTTGAGGACGAACTGCGCGTCGTGCAGTGGTCGATTCCGAACATGACGCATCCCGACGCGCCCGTCGGTGCGGACGAAACCCAGAGCCGCATTGTGCGGACTTGGGGAGCCATTCCCCAGTTCGATTTCCAGCCGCTCGATCACGTGCAACTCTGCGAACGGCACGACCTCGTGGATTTGGAAGCCGGCGCCAAGGTGGCCGGCCACGGCTTCTATTTCCTCAAAAACGAAGCCGCCTTGCTGGAACTGGCGCTGGTGCAGTATGCCGCACAGGTGGTACGGCGGCGGGGTTTCGTCCTGCACACGACCCCTGATTTGGCCCGCCGCGAAATTTTGGAGGGCACGGGCTACCAGCCCCGCGGCAACGAAACGCAGATCTACAGCATCGCTGATTCCGATTTGTGTCTGGTGGCCACCGCCGAAATCACGCTGGGGGGCACCTTGGCCGACCAGATTCTGGACGTGGCACAATTGCCGATTCGCGTCGCCGGCATCTCCCATTGCTTTCGGACCGAAGCCGGCGCGCACGGCAAGGCAACTCGCGGCATTTACCGGGTGCATCAATTCACCAAGGTCGAACTGTTCGCCTTCACGGCCCCCGACCTGGCTGCCTCCGATGCCATGCACGCGGAAATCGTGGCCATCGAGGAAGAACTGTTCCAGGGCTTGCAGATTCCCTATCGCGTGGTCGATATCTGCACGGGCGACCTGGGTGGTCCGGCTTACCGCAAATTCGATCTCGAAGCCTGGATGCCCGGCCGAGGCGAGTTCGGAGAAATCACCTCGGCATCGAACTGCACCGACTTCCAGGCCCGACGGTTGGGGATCCGTTGCAAGTCAGCCGACAGGAAAGGGACGCAATTTGTCCATACGTTAAATGGCACGGCGATCGCCGTGACGCGGGCGTTGATTGCCATCCTGGAAAACTATCAGCAGGCCGATGGCCGCATCCGCATCCCTCCCGTATTGGTCCCCTGGGTGGGGCAAGAGTGGATCGGTTAGACGGGGGAAAACCCTGCTGTGGAAGCGCGGACTCTCCGCCGCCAGCCTGATGTGCCGGCGCCCCATCAAACCTGGCAGCCGGCAGCGCCCCGGTGACCTCTTGGCTGGCGAATGCGCCGAGCGGAGTGGTGGCCGCGGTGGACGACGCCGATCGGACGCATTGAACAGTGAGGGACCGCCGTGTCGGGCGGGGGAACGGCATTTCCCTGGAGTATGATCTCCGATGCTGTCGTTGTTTCTGTTGCAGTTGCTGGCGGGAATCAGCCTGATGTGGTGCCTGATTCCGCGGCACCAAATCACCTCGGGGTTCTTCCGCATCCAGATGCTCTTGGCGCTGGGCTTGGCGGTGCTGGTGATGCTCTCCGCGGGGCGCACTTCTTTCGACGAGCTGACGCCGATCAGTGCGGCCTGGGGCTGGCAACGGCTGCTGATGGGACCAACGGTCCTGGCGGCTTATACGGGATCGGTGTTGTGGATGCTGGATCGCCGGCGTCAGGGGACCGTGTGCCTGGTGCTGGTCGCCGGGTTGTCGTCCGCGGCGGTGCTGCTTTCGGCGGGAGGCAGTGTGCAACCGGCATGGTTGGGGTATCTTTCGGCATATGCTACGTCGGCCACCTTGGGGGGTGCGGTGACCGGCATGCTGTTGGGGCACTGGTACCTCACCGCGCCCGCGATGTCGATCGCGCCCTTGCATCGGTTGACCTGGATGTTCACGGTCGCCGTGATGCTGCGGTTGCTGGTATCCACCGCGGGTTGGGCGCTGAGCCAGGCTCCTGTTCAAGGCTCGTTGATCGGCACGTGGCTGGCGCTGCGCTGGCTGGCGGGAATTTTCCTGCCGCTGGTCCTTTGCGGAATGACGCTGCGAATCCTACGCTACCGAAATACGCAAGCCGCCACGGGAGTGCTATTTGCCGCAGTGATTGTGGTGTTCATCGGCGAGATGTCGGCACTCCTGCTGCGGCACGAATTGCATCACCCGTATTGATGGCCGATTCGCCCGTTTCCGAGCCGGCGGGTCAGCCAAGTCAGGGAGCCGGTGCGTGCAGGTAACGTTCGATTGTCCACGGTGTCTGAAATCCGACAACCTGCTGATTGGCACAGAGACAACCGCCGTGGCTTGCCGGCATTGCGGCTGGACACGCGCCCTTGGAGAGAGGGACATTGCCGCGGAGACGCCCCGGCAGTGCCTCATTTGCGGTTGTCAGGATTTGTGGCGGCAGAAGGACTTCCCCCCGCAATGGGGGTTGGCGATTGTCGGCCTGGGCATCCTGTTGAGCACCATCGCCGTGGCCTTCTATCGGCCGATGGTGGGTCTGGGCGTTTTGATGGTGTTTGCCCTGGCCGATATGTTGCTATTTGCCCTGATGCGCGATGCCCTGGTCTGCTACCGCTGCCACGCCCGCTATCGGGGCGTGGGCGCTTCCGATCAACATCCCAAGTTCAATCTCGAATTGAATGAGCGATATCGGCAGGAAGCGGCCCGGCTGCAAACCGTGCAGCCCACAAAGGCCGCCCCCTGAACCGGCGGCGTGCTATCCCCTGCCGCCTCCATCCCCTCCGTCGTCATGTTCGCGGCTGTTTGAGTCGTCTCGATTGGCGGGAAGTGTGCCGTGGATCTGCGTTCCGCACGGCTGGTCGAAGACCTCTCCGACGCATTTCGCGGAGACCTGCTGGTCGATTCGTTGCACCGCTCCCTCTATGCCAGCGATGCCAGTTTGTATCAGATCATGCCGCTCGCGGTGGCCTGCCCCCGCGATCATCAAGATGTGGTGAAACTGGCGCGTTATGCCGCGGAGCATCGTCTGCCCCTCTTTCCCCGCGGAGCGGGACGGGGCGTTGCCGGTGAATCGCTGGGGGACGGGATCGTCGTCGATTTTTCCCGCTACATGCGCCGCATTCTGCACATCGGTGCCACGACGGTCCGCGTCGAGCCGGGAGTGGTGCACGAGCAATTGAACCGGGCGCTCCGACCGCATGGCCGGTACTTCGCTCCCGATCCCTCCAGTTCGGCCACCACCACCATTGGCAGCGTCTTGGCGCTCGATGCCGCGGGTTCCCATTCCCTCTCCATCGGATCGGCCCGCGATCACGTGGCGTCGATCGAAGCCGTGTTGGCGGGCGGCCACGAGATGTCCGCCCGTCGCGAAACGATTCCCGCCGGACTGGCCGCTTCCGATTCCGCCCCCCACCGCGCGTTGGCGACGCAATTGGTTGGCTTGTTGACGCGGCATGCGGCCTTGCTGGACCGCCACAAGCCGCAAGCCCTGGCGCGGAATCGGGCCGGATATTGGGTGTGGGATGTGTGGCGCGACGGCGTGCTCGATTTCCCGCGACTGCTGGTGGGGTCGGAAGGGACGTTGGCGCTGTTCACGGAAGCCACGTTGCATACGCTGCCGCTGCCGCTGCACCGCGGCGCCGCCCTGGTGGTGTTCTCGTCCATGGATGCGGCGGTCAAGGTGGCGGGCGCCCTGGCGCGGGAGGATTACACGGCCTGCGACCTGTTCGATCGGCGGCTGCTCAATCTGACGCGCGAAGCCGCGCCGGAACTGGAATCGGTCATTCCCAAAGCCGCCGAGGCTGGTCTGCTGCTGGAATGGTCGGGATGGTCCGACCGCGAAGTGCAGCACCGCCTCAACGTTCTGGAACTTTGGCTGCGGGACCATGGGAATTGCGAAATTCGACGGACCGCCACCACTCCGGCCGAGGTCGAAACGCTGTGGTCGCTCACGGCGCGGGTGGTGCCCCTGCTCGACCGCTTGCCGGGTCCGACGCGCCCCATTCCCTTCGTGGAGGATATCGCCGTTCCGCCCGCCCATTTGGAGGAATTCGTCGTCCGTGCCCGGCGGATTCTCCAGCAGCAGGAAATCACGGCCACGTTGTACGCCCATGCCGCAGCCGGCCAGATCCATCTGCGCCCTTTTTTCTCCCATTCCGGCCCCACCGACATGGCCAGGTTGGAATCCCTGGCCGTCGCCTTATACACCGCTGCCTGGGAGTTGGGGGGTACTGTCTGCGGTGAGCACGGCGCCGGTCTGGCCCGCTCGGCGTTCTTGGAGGCCCAATACGGCCCCGTGTATGCCGTGTTTCGTCAGATTAAGCAATTGTTCGACCCGTTGCGGCTGCTCAATCCCGGCAAGGTGATTACCGACGATGTGCAGCTCCACTGGAAACATCTCCGGCCGCACGCCGCGGAACCTTCGGCGCTTCACGAACTCCAACTCCGCTGGTCGCCGCGCGAACTCGAGGCGGCCGCCGCACGCTGCAACGGTTGCGGCCAGTGCCGCACGACCGAACCCCACTTGCGCATGTGCCCGTTTTTCCGCCTCGACCCCCGCGAGGCGGCCAGTCCGCGGGCCAAGGCCAACCTCATGCGGCATTGCCTCACGGGCACGCTCACTCCCGATCTCATGGCGTCGCCCGAATTCAAGCGGCTGGCCGATCTGTGCTTCAACTGCAAACAATGCCAGATCGAATGTCCGGCGAATGTGGACATTCCGCATCTGATGATCGAAGCCAAAGCGCAATTCGTGGCACAGCAAGGATTGCCGCGCGCGCAGTGGTATCTATCCCGCGTGGCCGACTGGGCCGATTGGATCACCCGCTGGGCGCCGCTCGCCAACTTTGTGCAACGCAATCGGTTCGCCCGCTGGTTGCTGGAACACACGTGGGGCTTGGCGCGGCAACGCAGGCTGCCGGCGTGGTCGCGGCGGACGTTTTTGCAATCGGCCCCTCCCGCCTGGTTGCAGCCACCGTCCAGCCGGGACCGGACGGTGGTCTATTTCGTCGATCACTTCGCCAATGCGCACGATCCGGAAATCGGTCTGGCACTTGGCCGCATCCTCGAACACCAGGGGTTCCACGTGTACGTACCGCCCAGGCAGCGCCGCAGCGGCATGGAACTGGTGTCCTGCGGAGACCTGGAAACCGCCCGCGCTCTGGCGGAACACAATGTGCGGCTGTTGTTCGAACTGGCCCAGGAAGGGTTCCCCATCGTGTGCAGCGAGCCTTCAGCGGCCGTCTGCTTGCGCTATGAATACCCCCTGCTGCTAGGCTCCGCCGAGGCGGCGGTTGTCGCAGCGCGCGTGGTGGAGGCCGGAACATTTCTTGCCGACTTGCATCGCCAGGGGCGACTCCAGACCGATTTTCAGCCAGTGGCTTTGGCGGCGGCGTATCACACGCCGTGTCATCTGAAGACGCTAGGTCCTGAAACGTCGTTGTGGGATTTGTGCCGTTTGATTCCCGGCCTGCACGCTCCTAGAATTGAGGCTGGCTGCTCGGGAATGGCCGGAATGTTCGGGTTGACGACGCGCGACTTCCAGACGTCGCTGCAAATCGGTCGCGAGCTGTGTGCCGCAATGCAGGCGCCGGCGGTTGAGATGGGCCTCAGTGAATGCAGCAGTTGTCGGATGCAAATGGAGCAAACAGTGGACAAGCCGGCGGTCCATCCGCTGAAACTGCTGGCGTGGAGTTACGGTTTGCTGGCGCCGCCGCGCCTGCGATCTCGGAGCCAAAAGTCGCCGTAGTCGTGCGGCTGTTCGCGCGCGCCAAGGATTTGGCGGGCACGGACTGTCTGGAACTGGAGTTGTCCGCACCGCTCACGGTCGGAGACGTCCGCCGCGCGCTGCTGAAGCAGCTCCCGGCGCTGGAGCCGCTGGCGCACAGTCTGCTCGCCGCCGTCGACGCTGAATACGCCAACGACGATCATCTCGTTCCCAGCCGCGGCGAAGTGGCCTTTTTTCCGCCGGTCAGCGGCGGGTAAGAGTCTCCGGCAGCATGGCGCGATTGACGCACGATCCGATCGATTACGCGGCCCTGACGGAAGCCGTACGCTCCGCGCAGGCGGGGGCCGTGGTGTTGTTTTTGGGGACGGTCCGGGAAATGACGGAGGGACGGCGAACCGTCGCCCTCGATTATGATGCCTATCCCGAAATGGCGCTCCGCCAAATGGAGGCCCTGGAGCGGCAAGCCCGTGCCCGCTGGCCGCTCACCGCCGTGGAAGTGGTGCACCGGCTGGGGCATCTGGCCTTGGGAGAGATCAGCGTCGCCGTGGCGGTGAGTGCTCCGCACCGCCATCAGGCATTCGAAGCGGGGCGTTTTTTGATCGACGAACTGAAGGCCGTCGTCCCCATCTGGAAGAAGGAAAACTGGGCGGACGGCCAGACCGAATGGATTCATCCGCGGGGAACAACCGTTACGCCCCGCGGAGCGAGTTCCACACAAGATGGCTAAGCCGGCGGGCGTTTCCCTGTAGACCGCTTCGGCAGGCCTCCGTGAAAACCGCAGCGTCCTTCCTTCGATTTCCTTGGCCAGGCGGTTCGACGGCCGACACGGCCGCCCAGCCGGCGTTTGGCGAGTCACGACACCATGTTCGCCCCTCTGATCGACGGCTTTGGCCGCGTGCACGATAACCTGCGGATCAGCGTCACCGACCGCTGCAACTTTCGCTGTTTCTACTGCATGCCCGCCGAACAGGTCCAGTTCATGGATCGGCGTGAGTTGCTCACCTTCGAGGAAATGGAACGCTGCGCCCGCGTCGCCGCCTCGTTGGGCATTACCAAATTGCGGTTGACCGGCGGTGAACCCCTCGTCCGCCGCGAACTCCACAAACTCGTGCGGCTTTTGGCCGCCATCCCGGGCATTCGCGACATCGGCCTGACGACCAACGGCGTGCTGCTGGCGGAGCAGGCCGAAGCCCTGTATGCCGCCGGCTTGCGCCGCATCAACATCAGCCTCGACGCGCTCGACCGGGAAAAGTTCAAGGAATTCACCCGACGCGACGAGTACGAACAAGTGCTGGCCGGGATCCGCGCCGCGCAGCGGATCGGATTTCATCCCATCAAGGTCAACGCGGTTTCCGTCCGCGGACTGACCGAAGATCAGATCGTGCCCTTCGGCCACTTCGCCCGCGACACCGGCATCGAAGTGCGCTTCATCGAGTACATGCCGCTCGACGCGGCCAACGCCTGGGAGCGCGACAAAGTGCTCTTCGCCCACGAAATCGTCGACCGCCTCTCCGCCGAAATCCTGCCGCTGGTGCCCCTGCCTCAACAGGACTCCCGGGCGCCCGCCGCCGATTACGAATTCGTGGATGGCGTGGGGCGCATCGGCTTTATCGCCTCGGTCAGCCAGCCCTTCTGCATGAGTTGCAATCGCATTCGCCTGACCGCCGACGGCAAGCTCCGCAACTGCTTGTTCAGCCTGGAAGAGACCGATTTGCGGTCGCTGCTCCGCGGCGGCGCCGACGACGCCGCCATCGCTGAAGCCTTTCGCGCTTCCGTCGCGGCGAAAAAGGAAGGGCACGAAATCAACACAGCCCGGTTCATTCAACCCCCGCGGCCGATGTACGCCATCGGCGGCTGACCGTCTCCCCGCGCGACACGGCACGCCGCCGGCGCTGGCGGCCGGTCGCGACAAACACGTCCGCCTCCCGCTCATCGCACTCCGCTCCATGCGCATCTACCTCGACAATGCCGCCACCAGCTTTCCAAAGCCCTCCGCCGTGCTGGAGGCGATGCACCGCTACCTGCTGGAGAACGGCGCTCCCGCCGGACGCGGCGCGTACCGCACCGCTCTCGCGGTGGATCGCACCGTTGCCCGCTGCCGTGAACGGGCGGCCAACCTGTTCGGTGTCGCGGACCCCCGCCGCTTCGTGTTCACCTTCAACGGAACCGACGCCCTCAACCTGGCCCTGTGTGGAATCTGCCGGCCGGGCGACCACGTGCTAACCTCCGCCTGGGAGCACAACTCCGTGCTGCGCCCCTTGCGAGCACTGGAACACCAACGGCACATCCACGTCACCCGGTTGAGTCCCGACGCCACCGGACGCCTTTCCCCCGCACAAGTTCAAGCGGCATTGACCTCCGCCACGCGGCTGGTGGTGTTGCAGCAGGCCTCCAACGTGACAGGCGTGATTCAACCGTTGGACGAAATCGGCGACGTGGTGCGTCGGCACGGAGCACTGCTGTTGGTGGACGCCGCCCAGTCGGCGGGACATTGGCCCATCGACCTGAGCCAATCACCCTTCGACCTCTGGGCCTGTTCGGGGCATAAAGGACTGCTGGGACCGCTGGGAACCGGCCTGTTGTACGTGGGACCGCGTGCCGAGGATCTGTTGGAACCCACTCGCTGGGGAGGCACCGGCACCCACAGCGAGGAGGACGTTCAACCGCGGGAACTTCCCGACCGCCTGGAGTCGGGCAACCTCAACGTCCCCGGCATCGTGGGGTTGGAAGCGGCTCTGGCCGAACTGGCGCAGCACGACCTGGCCGACGCCCATTCCCGCGCGAGGGCCTTGACGCTCCACCTGTGGCACGGGTTGTCGGCCATTCCCCGTGTGGCGCTATACGGCCCCTCTCCCGACGCCGTGCCGAGGACGGCCGTGGTCAGTTGCAACATCGCAGGGTACGCGCCGCAAGAAGCCGCCGCGCTGCTCGACGAACATTTCGAGATCGAGTGCCGGGCGGGACTCCATTGCGCCCCCGGCGTGCATCGCGCCTTGGGCACCCTGGCTGCTGGCGGCACCGTGCGGTTCAGCCCGGGTCGGTACACCACCCGCGAACACATCGACTGTGCCCTCGCCGCCGTGCGGACGCTGGCGGGTCATTGAACAGGCAGAACTTCCGGGGAATGTTGGGGACGGCGAGTCGCACCTGGCCGTGGAAGACGGCGGAAGCCCAAGCACCGCCGATGATCCCGCCACAATCAGGCACGCCTCCATTTACCAGCCATAACCTCCGCATTTTTGATCGCAATCATTCCGATCATCCCGCCACAATCAGGCACTCCGGGAAGCGGGCAACCGAATCAGCTTCGGGACGGGAATGCGCCGGCCGATCACGCTGCCGTGACGAGCCAACAACTCATCGAAACTCAGCTCGAGAAAACTCCACAGTTCGCGGCGCGGACGCCGCCGCAAATATGCCTGGGCCAGTCGTGCCATCTCCCGGTCGTAGGCCTTTTGGCTGGCGCTGTGCACGTGATAGCGGCCTTCGTGGCGGCGAATGTCTCCGTCGAAGCGCGGCCCGATGTGAAACAATTCGTGAAACACCGTCACGAATTTTTCCTCGAGCGACTGGTCAAGGAACCGCGGCAAGTAGAAGGTGAGGATGTACAGGATTTCCACATCCCCGCGGAACAACCGGCGAATCGTCCATTCGCTCCGCCCGCGCCGCATGATCAGCGAACCCGCCTCGAACCGCAAGGGGGTGAGTTTCGCCTGCAAACCATGCAGCACGCGCCGCCGGGCCTGGGCGAAGGAAATCGCCACCTGGGGCATCCGCACATGCCCAAGCTCCGGGGTGTGTGCGACGATGTCGCCGCAGAGCCGCTCCATCGCCGACGTGAAGTCGAACGGTTGCCGTGGCATGCGCCAGAGCTTCCTGTCTCTGACCGCGCGCTGCTTGCGGAAATCCTGAAAAGACGTCAGACCCGCCGTCTCCCCGCACTCCTGCGCGAGACGTGCGGAACAGATCAGTCAAACAGCACAGCAACACCGGACGGCGAGCAATCCGCCGTGGCAGCTTACTCGCCGGCATCCTTCACGACGGGTGCCGCGCGACGGCGCGCCCGCAAGCGGTCGCGCTCGCCGACAAATTCCAGAATCGCTTTCCGCCCGCCGTCGCCCAAACGAAACTCGGCCAGCCGCACCACCCGCGTGTATCCGCCCGGCCGATCGCGGAAGCGCGGTCCCAACGTGGAAAACAGGATGCGAACGGCCTTTTTATCCCGCAGCACGGCGAAGGCCCGGCGCCGATAATTGACGGCCGGGGCCATCGCCTTGACCCACTGTCGCCAACGCTCCGAGCGCCGCCAGGCCTTCCATTCCTCGGAGTTCCGCGCGGCCGAGGTTGCGTACTGTTCCGCCGCGTCGACATGCGGCAGCGCCTTCTTGGCCAGGGTGATCAGCTTCTCAATCAGCGGCCGCAATTCCTTGGCCTTTTCCACGGTCGTCACAATCCGCCCCGGAACTTTCGGCTTGTTCCGCGCGTCTTCAGCGGCTTCCAGCGAATTGATCAAGCTGCACGCCATGTTGCGGAACAGCGCCTTGCGGTGCGCGGCGTTCCTCCCCAGCGTTCGACCTCTCACACGATGGCGCATGGCGTTTCGGTCCTCGTCCAAACGGTTCTGAATTGCAACGGCTGACCGCTCGACACGGCACAACCGCGGCGCGAGGCCGCTCCCTCGTCAAGTTTTGCCCAATCAACGGTCCCGCTGCAACATCGACTGCGGCAGCCGCATCCCGAGCCGCAAGCCGATCTGTTGCAAGCGATCGCGCACTTCCTGCAATGTGGTCTCGCCGAAATTGCGGACCTGCAATAGATGGTCTTCCGTCTTCTGCACCAGGTCGCGCACCGTGTTGATGCCTTCCGATTCCAGGCAATTGGTGGCGCGCACCGACAAGTTCAGCTCGGCCAGGCTCATGCTCAGCTTTTCCTCCAGTTCGGGATCGACCGGGGCGTAACCGGTCAGCTCCAGCATGTTCCGCAAGCCGCCGTCGGGCGACGTCTCCGGTCCGGGTTCATGGTACGTGATGAAGGGGTTGAGGTGCTTCCGCAGGATCTTGGCCGCTTCCACCAGCGCCGACTCGGGCGTTACGGTGCCGTTCGTCCAAATCTCCAGAATCAATCGATCGTAGTTCGTCCGCTGACCGACGCGGGTTTCCTCGATCTTGTACCGCACCCGCACGATCGGCGAGAACAGGGCGTCGAGCGGAATCACGCCCACTTCCTGCTCCTGGTTGTAGTGCTCCAAGGCGGGTATGTAGCCGCGGCCGTTCTCGACGTAGAGTTCGATGTGCAGCGGCACGTCGTCGGTCATCGTGGCGATGACCAGATCCTTGTTGATGATTTCGACCTGGTCGTCGGTGATGATGTCGCCGCCGGTCACCACGCCCCGTTCGTGCCGCTCAATCCGCAGCGTTTTCGGTCCGGGACTGTAATTCTTCACCACCACCGACTTGATGTTGAGGCAGATGTCGGTCACGTCTTCCACCACCCCGGGAATGGTGGTGAACTCGTGCTGCACGCCCTGAATTTTCACGCGGGTGATCGAGCTTCCCTCCAGGCTGGACAGCAGAATGCGGCGCAAACTGTTGCCCACGGTGGCCCCAAAGCCCCGCTCGAACGGCTCGACCGTGAACTTCCCATAGGTGGAGGTGGCCGTTTCGCGATCCAGAATCACGCGGCTCGGCAGCTCCAATCCCCGCCAACGAATACGCATGCTCATACCTTTCCGGAAAGGGCCCTGCCCGCGGTCAACCGTTCCGTATGCCGTCATCCAGCCCCGCGCAGCCGCGCACAAGCGGCCGCGCCCGACGTGCCGCTCCGTTCACACCCGCCGTTTCTTTCGGGGACGGCAGCCGTTGTGCGGCAAAGGGGTCACATCTTCAATCGAACGGACCGTGAGGCCACCCGACTGCAAGCCGGTGATCGCGCTTTCGCGCCCGGAACCAGGCCCCTTGACGCGGACTTCGATTTCCTTCAATCCGAACTTCAACGCCCGCTCCGCGCAGCTTTCGGCGGCCCGCTGCGCGGCGAAGGGCGTGCTCTTGCGGCTTCCCTTGAAGCCGACGGTGCCCGCGGTCGCCCAGCACAGCACGTCGCCGTTGGTGTCGGTGATCGTAACCTGCGTGTTGTTGAACGTCGCGCGAATGTGAGCGATGCCGCGGTTGACGTTGCGACGAACTTTCTTGCGTTTGGCCTTGGCCACGCCGATTGCCCTTATCAAACCGAGTGCGCGAACACTCGCCTTTCCTCACTCCCCCACAGCCCCCGTCGCGGGCGGTGTTCCCTCCACTCCAGCGGAGGTCGTCTCGCGTTAGTGCTTCAGATCCTTCACGCCCTTCTTGCCGGCCACGGTCTTCTTGATCCCCTTGCGGGTGCGGGCGTTCGTGCGTGTCCGCTGGCCGCGCACGGGAAGATTGCGGCGATGACGGTAGCCGCGGTACGACTGAATGTCCTTCAGGCGGGCGATGTTTTGTTGCACCACCCGCCGCAATTGCCCCTCGACGACGTACTCCTTGTCGAGCAGCGTGGAAATCCGCGACACCTCGTCATCGGTCAGGTCGCGGGCGCGCCGCTGCGGATTCAATCCCAGCGTGTAGCAGATTTCGAAGGCACGCGCCTGTCCGATCCCGTACAAATACTGCAACGAGATGAACGTGGGCTTGTCGCTGGGAATATCAACACCCTGAATACGGGGCATGGAACTGCGTGCTCCTGTGCGTCCAGCTTGACCGGCATCGGACCGGGAACTGCCCGCCGACTACCCCTGGCGCTGCTTGTGCCGGGGATTGATGGAACAAATCACGTAAATCCGGCCCTTGCGACGGACCATTTTGCAGCCTTCGCAAATCCGCCGGACGCTCGCTCGAACCTTCATGACCACACTTTCTCTGCCGCGAGGGAACACCTCTCGTAAGGCCGCGGGAATCCGATATTTTAATCTGCCGGCGGCACACCGCAAGGGAGCCGTGCTCGCCGCGAAACGCCGAACTCCGCGGGGATGGCTCCCCGGGCCATCCGCTACCCGCCCCCGCAGCCCCCCGGTCGAACCGGCGCGACGGACCGACCGGCTGCCGCCTCACGCGGCATTCACATCCGCCTCCAGCAGCCCCGGATAGTTTCGCATCACCAGGTGGCTGTCGATTTTCTGCACCAGGTCCAACGCGACCGACACGCAAATCAGCAGCCCTGTGCCGCCATAAAAGCTGGCAATCAGAAAATCGATCCCCATGGCCGCCGAAATCACGTTCGGAATGATGGCCACCAAGGACAGGAAGGCGGCCCCCACGTAGGTGATCCGCACCATCACCTTCTCCAGGTACTCGGCGGTGCGGGCCCCCGGCCGGTACCCCGGAATGAAGCTGCCGTAATCCTTCAGATTGTTGGCCATGTCCTTGGGATTGAAGGTAATCGCCGTCCAGAAGTAGCAGAAGAAGTAAATCAGGCCGATGTAGCACATCTGGTAAAAGAAGCCATGATTCTGGAACGTGGCGTCGAGGGCGTTGACCAGCGTGCCCAACACGGGGATGTCGCCGAGGGCCGGCGCCACGCTGCGCAACAAGAACCACGGAAACATGAGCAGGCTGGATGCGAAAATGATCGGCATCACTCCCGATTGGTTCAGCCGCAGGGGCAGGTACTGGCGCTGTCCGCCGAACACGCGATGGCCGCGCACATGCTTGGCGCTTTGCACGGGAATGCGGCGCTGGGCCTGAGTGATCAGCACCACGCACACCACCACCGCCACAAACAGCACGCCCAGCACCAGAAAGCGTTCGATGCCGGTATTGCTGCCCAGCTTGACTCCCTGCTGAAACGCCGGACCGAGGAGCGAGCGGCCGGCCTCGGGCATGCGCGCCAGGATGCCCGCCATGATCAGCAGGCTGACGCCGTTGCCGATGCCGTATTCGTCGATCTGCTCTCCAATCCACATGAGCAGGATCGTCCCCGCCGTCATGGTGATCGTGCACACCAGGTGGAAATACAGGTTATTGTACTCGCTGAGGATCAAGCTCGCGTTGGAGCCTAGCGGGTTTTGCGGCGACGCCAGCGTGCGAATCCAGAAGAAACTCTGCCCCAAACAGATCAACACGGTGGCGTAGCGGGTGTATTCGTTGATTTTCTTCCGCCCGGCCTCCCCTTCCTTTTGCAGTTTTTCCAGCGGCGGATACACCGTGGCCAGCAACTGGAAGATGATCGATGCCGAAATATACGGCATGATGCCCAACCCAAAGATGGTGCTCATGCCGATGCTCGACGCCGAGAACAGCGACAGCATGGTGATCACGCGGTCCACGCCGCCGGACTGGCTGCTCATGCGGTTGAGCGTGTCCGCCAGCAATTCCTGATTGATGAACGGCAAGGGGATCGAAAAGCCCAGGCGGTACACGGCCAGGAGCAGGAACGTCAGCAGAATCCGTTGCCGCAGTTCCGGAATCCGGAACACCACGATCAATTTCGACAGCATGGTCACTCCGTTTCCCGCGGGATGCCGTCAGGAACGCTTGCCCCTCGTGGATTGCACGCCAGCGGCCGCAATCCCCCGAACTCGCGGGGCTTCCGGCACCGGGCCGGCCGTTACAGGATCGTCTTCAGGAACCACCGTCTTCAGCACGCGAAACGGGACATTGTGCAACCGAACGATGTCGACCAATCGCCGCAGGGATGTGACTTCTCATGCCTGGCCGGACAACCGACGCTCCAGCACCTCGCTTCCGGTCAGAAACATCGCCGCTCAACGGAACAACATGCCCGGGTGCTTCCGTTCGACTCCCTGACCCGCTTGATCTCCCCCCGCGGCCGACGCCGGCCGCGCAACGATCGTGATTACGTTTGCGACATCCGCTTGGGCGCTGATGAAATCCGGGTCACGGAGCCCCCCGCCGCCACGATCTTCTGCTCGGCGGATGCGGAGAACCGATGCGCGGCGACCTTCAGCGGCTTGGAGAGCTGGCCATTCCCCAGGACCTTGATCTCGTCGAATTGGCCCTTGGCCAGACCCCGGGAAACCAGCAGCTCGGGGGTGACTTGGGTGCCCGGCTCGAACGCCTCGTCGAGTGCCGCAACATTGACCTCCGCCACCCGCACGGCGAACTGGTTGTTGTTGAAGCCGCGCTTGGCGATCCGCCGGAAAAGGGGCATTTGCCCCCCTTCGAACCCGAAGTGCCGACTGGTTCCCGAACGGCTGCCGGCCCCTTTATGACCGCGGCCGCAGGTCTTGCCGTGGCCCGAACCAATTCCCCGGCCCACGCGTTTACGCGGCTTTTGGGTATGCACGCCCTGATGCACGTCGCTAATGATCATCAGACTTTCACTCCCCGCAGGCGGGCGATTTCATCCCGCGTCCGCAGTTGCTTGAGGGCGGCGAAGGCCGCTTTGACGACATTCAGCGGATTGCTGGAGCCACGGCATTTGGTCAGCACGTCGCGCAAGCCCGCCGATTCGGCGATCGCCCGCAAACAATCGCCGGCGATGATGCCCGTGCCGGGATTGGCCGGCATGAACATCACCCGCGAGGTGCCGAACGCGCCGCGGACCTGGTGGGGCACGGTGGTCCCCGCCATCGGGACGCGAATCATGGTGCGATTGGCGGCCTTGACCGCCTTTTCGACGGCTTGCGGCACTTCCACCCCTTTTCCGTAGCCGTAGCCCACCCGTCCCTGGCCGTCCCCCACCACAACCAACGCGGTGAAGCTGAACCGCCGGCCTCCCTTGACGACGCAGGCACAACGCCGGATCTGGACGACTTTTTCCGGAGATTCCTGAGTGACGGTTTCGGTCGCCACAATCGTGTTCCTCTGCAGGCGTTCCTCGGTGAACTCAGAATTCTAAACCAGCCGCCCGGGCGGCGTCCGCCAGTGCTTTGATGCGGCCATGATAGCGGTACGGCCCGCGGTCGAAGGCCACCGTGTGAATCCCCTTTTCCTTCGCGCGATCGGCCAACCGCTTGCCGATCGCTGCCGCCGCCGCGGTATTCCCCCCGGCCTGGCCGCTAGCGCGAAAATCGGCCTCGGCGGTCGAGGCCGACACCAGCGTCTGCCCGCGGGCATCGTCGATGATCTGTGCGTAGATGTGTTTGTTGCTGCGGAACACCGACAGGCGCAGCCGCCCTCCCGCCCGCACCCGATTGCGGACACGGTACGCCCGGCGCCGTTGCTGCACGGTAATGCGCTTTTGCAGTTTCATGGCTTGCCCAGCTACAGCTTCTCCAGCAATGACGGCCAATTCCGTTAACTGCCGAACGCCTTGCCCGCTTTCCGACGCACGCGCTCGCCCACGTAGCGAATGCCCTTGCCCTTGTAAGGCTCCGGCGGACGCACGCTGCGGATCTCCGCGGCGAATTGCCCCACCGCCTGGCGATCGGCACTCCTCAGGTTGATGTGCGTGTTGTCGGGCAATTCGCACACGACATTGGACGGTACGCTCAACTTGATGGCGTTGGCGAACCCCACCTGCAACGTCAGGGTTTTCCCGGACAGGCTCGCCTGATAGCCAACGCCTTGAATTTCCAGCTTCTTTTCCCAGGGAGTGTTGACTCCCTGCACCATGTTGTTGATCAAGGCCCGCGTCAAACCGTGCAGCGCGCGACTCTCGCGGTCGTCGGACGGCCGCTCGACCCGGACCTCCCTGGCCGCTTCATCCACACAGACCTTGATCCGCGGATGGCACGTCAACGACAACTCGCCGTGCTTCCCCTTGACGGTGACCTTCGACCCCGCCACCTGCACCGTCACACCGGCCGGGATCGCCACGGGTTTTTTGCCAATTCGCGACATGTCACAGGCTCAATCATGGCTGGCGCGCGCGGCGCCTGTTCGGAATCGGAATACTGTGCGACTGCTCCGCCGCGGCACTTAAGCCCCCGCCGTTCGGCCCAGGCCATCCCGGCTGTGAGCCACCCCGGCTGCCCCGCGTTTTACCAAATTGTGCACAACACTTCACCGCCAATGCCTTGCTGCTTGGCTTCGCGGCTGCTCAATACCCCGCGGTTAGTGGACAACAGGCAAATTCCCAACCCTTGCAACACGTTGGGCAGTTCCTTGGTGCCGCAGTAGACCCGCCGGCCCGGGCAGCTTTCCCTCCGCAGGAATTGAATCACCTGTTCCCCGTTCGGCCCATACTTGAGTTCCAGCCGCAGGATGTTCCGCGGTTGGGCTTCCACCACGGCAAAATCCCAGATGTAGCCTTCGCGCTTGAGGGCCTCGGCGATTCCCTGCTTCAACCGCGAATGAGGGATGTCGACGAACGGGCTTTCGTTTTTCAGCGCATTGCGGATGCGCGTGAGCATGTCGGCGATCGGATCGGTCATCATCGCAGAATTGCCTCGTTAGGGTCTCACCCGGCCCCCGGAACCGCGGTTGCTTACGACTTTTTCTTCTTGGGCGTCTCGGCGTCTCCTTCCCGCCGGAAGGGAAGTCCCAACTCGCGGAGCAACAGCCGCCCTTCCTCGTCGTTGCGGGCCGATGTCACCATCGTGATGTTCATGCCCTGCGTGAAATTCACCTTGTCCGGGCTGATCTCCGGAAACACAAGCTGTTCGTTCAGTCCCATGTTGTAGTTGCCCCGGCCGTCAAACCCCTTGGGATTCAAGCCCCGAAAGTCGCGGACCCGCGGCAAGGCCAGCGTGATCAGACGATCCAGGAATTCGTACATCCGCGCGCCGCGCAGCGTGACCCGCGCGCCGACTTCCATCCCCTGCCGCAGGCGAAACCCCGACACGGCCTTCTTCGCGGCGGTGATTTGCGGCCGTTGACCCGTGATGAGCGCTAGATGCTCCACGGCCTCCTCCAGCCGTTTGCGCTCCCCAATCGCCTTGCCTAGCCCCATGCTCACCACAATCTTCTGCAACCGGGGCAGCGAATGCGGGTTGGTGCGACCGAGCTGTTTGCTGAGCGTCGGCACGACTTCCTTGCGGTAGCGATCGAGCAGGCGAGCCATGGGTGAATGTCTTCCCTCGAGGAGTGCACGCTTATTGAGCGACAGCGTGCCGTCGCGGCATTTTCCGAGAACCGCTTGCCGGCGGTCGGCAAGCCGGTCATCAAACCTTTCATCAGGCCTTCTTGGCATACCGCGCCCGGGCCGGGCTGATCACGCCGGCCGAGCCGTTGCATTTCCGGCAAAACCGTTCCTTGCGTCCTTCCGCCGTGTAGCGATACCCCAGGCGGACGCCGCGGCGGCAAGCGGCACAATAGTACTGCACGTTCGAGACGTCGATCGGACGCTCGAGCGACAGCCGGCCTCCCTGGGGACTTTTGGGATGCCCCTTCTTGACGTGTTTGTACACGCGGTTCACGCCCTCGACGACGATCTTCCGTCCGCCGGGCACCACCTCCACCACCTTGCGGGGATTCGGGCTGGCGTCGTCGCCGACGGTCACCACCACCAGGTCGCCTTTTTTGATGCGCATTTGCCGTCTCTTTGGTCGAGGCCCCCACGTTGTTGCCGGTCGCCGGGAGGGGCGGCCGCCCGGTTACACGACTTCCGTCGCCAGGCTCAAAATCTTCATGAATTTGCGGTCGCGCAGCTCGCGCGCCACCGCACCGAAAATGCGGGTCCCCCGCGGATTGTTGTCATTGTCGATCAACACGATCGCGTTGCCATCGAATCGCACATAACTGCCATCCGCCCGCCGCGTGGGTTTGCGGCAGCGGACGATCACCCCTTTGACCACCTGGCCATGTTTGACGGCCCCGTTGGGCATCGCCTTTTGCACGGCCACGACGATCACATCACCCAAACCGGCATACCGCCGGCGCGAACTCCCGAGCACCTTGATGCAGCGGGCGGTCTTGGCGCCGGAGTTATCCGCGACGTCGAGGATGGTTTGCATTTGGATCATATTTTCACCTTTACACCAGCATGGGAAAGTGGCGGGCCGCCGCCACACCCCTGTGCCGCTCCCTCCTGGCCGAAGCGGCCTTCCCGCGTGGCGGTCGGGTCGGTTGGGCTGCCCGCTTCCAGCCGCGAGATGCCGACTGGCTTCAGCCCCAACGGCCCGCAGCGTCAAATATCCACGGTTGTTTCCACGGCTCGCGCGGTGGCCTTGCGGACAATCCGCACGAGGGTCCAGCGCTTCAATTTGGATAGCGGGCGGCTTTCGACGATTTCCACCACGTCTCCGGCATGAGACGAGTTGTGCTCGTCGTGGGCGTGGCAAACGAGCCGCCGCCGGACCGTCTTCCCATACTTGGGATGCCGGAAGACCCGCTCGACTTCGACGCGCCGCGACTTGTTCATCTTGTCGCCGGTGACGGTGCCAATCAGCCGTTTCCGCATGTGATCCAGATCCTGCTCGCTGGCGGCTGGGCGCCGCCTTCGTTGGGTACGGGCCGCACTTCCGCCGCCTCTGATTACGGTTTGTGGGTTCCCTGGTTCTGCTGGGCCAATTCCCTTTGCCGCAAAATGGTTTTGATCCGTGCCACCTCGCGGCGGAGTTTGCGGAGGTTGCTGGGCGCGTCGAGCTTTTCGGTGGCGGATTGAAACCGCAACTGAAACAACTTGTGCTGCGCCTCGCGCATGGCGAACAGCAACTGTTCGCTGCTTTGTTCCCGCAATTCTTTGGGCTTGGTCATGATCAACTTCCACGACGCTTGTGCTTGCGCCTGCCGGCAAGCCGGTGCGAGGGCTCGACTGCTAGGTTTGCGCGCGGCGTCCCACGAGGCGGACCCGCACGGGCAATTTGTAGGCGACGCGGGCGAAACACTCCCGGGCCGCCTCCTCGCTCACTCCGGCCAGTTCAAACATCACTTTTCCCGGTCGCACGACCGCCACCCAATGGTCCGGCTCCCCCTTCCCGGTCCCCATGCGGGTTTCCAAGGGGCGGGCGGTCATCGGCTTGTTGGGAAAAATCCGGATGTACAGCTTGCCTTCGCCGCGGATGTACTGCGTGGCCGCGACCCGGCACGCCTCGATCGTGGTGCCCCGAATGTGGCCAGCATCGAGCGTTTGCAGGCCCCAATCGCCGAACGCGACCGTCGTGCCGCGTGTGGCGTTACCTCTTACGCGGCCTCTTTGTTCTTTGCGGTGCTTTACCCGCTTGGGCATGAGCGCCATCGGTAGCCTCCTCGGTCGAATACTCGCCCAAATCAATCCAAACTTTCACGCCGATCACGCCCATGGTGGTACGGGCCACCGCGTAACCGTAGTCGATATTCTTGCGGAGCGTCGACAACGGGATCGAACCACGGATCGCCTTTTCGGTGCGGGACATTTCCGCCCCGCCCAAGCGCCCGGCCAATTCGATCTTCACGCCGTCCACCCCGGCTTCCATCACCTGATCCAGCGACCGCTTCATCACCCGCCGAAAACTGCCCCGCTTCACCAACTGCTGAGCGATGTCTTCAGCCACCAGCAGGGCGCTGCGCTGCGGAGTGTTCAATTCGACGATCTTCAAATCCATCCGCCGGCCGGTGAGATCCTCCAACTCGGCTTTCAGCCGGTCCACCTCCTGCCCCTTGCGGCCAATGATGATCCCCGGACGAGCCGTGTGCAGGTGCACAATCACCTGGTCGCGGGTGCGTTCGATCTCGATACGGGAGATGCCGGCGAATTCGTACTTCTGCTTGATGAAATTGCGGATCTTCGTGTCTTCGATCAGCAGATCGCCGAACTCGCGCTTGGTGGCGTACCACCGGCTGCGCCAGTCCTCCACGATGCCGATGCGAAAGCCGGTGGGTCGAACTTTTTGTCCCATGGGGATGATCCGTCGTAGGTGATGCTGGGGATGCCTCCGGCCGGCCAGCCGAAGTCCGATTCTTCCGACAGGGTTTAGTCTTCCGCCAGCGCCTCGGGCGCGTCCACGCTGATGGTGATGTGCGAAAACCGCTTCTTGATCAAAAAACCCACGCCGCGGGCGTGCGGCTGAATCCGCTTGAACATCGGACCGCCGTCCACCTTGGCTTCCACAACCAGCAACGAATCCACGTTGCGCGCCCCGCGGTCTTCCGCGTTGGCCCGCGCACTGTTCAGCACTTTTTCGACCATCCGCGCTCCGCGATGCGGCAGGTACTTCAGCGTGGCCAGCCCCTGGGCCACGGTCTTGCCGCGGATGAGATTGATCACGTGCCGCACTTTCGTCGGCGCGATCCGGGCAAATCGATAAACCGCACGATACGCCATGATTCCGCTTCCGTCTGTTCAGGCCGCCGCCGTTCCCACGCCCATTTTCCGCCACCGTCCGGCTGGAAGGACCGGGCGGAAACGCCGCAGCTTGGCGATGTCCCCCCTATTTCGCGGCGGCTGCCTTCCCGCCGTGGCCGCGAAAGGTCCGCGTGAAGGCAAACTCTCCCAGTTTATGACCGACCATTTCCTCGGTGACGTACACACTGACGTGGGTCCGCCCGTTGTGCACCAAAAACGTATGTCCGACGAATTCCGGGGCGATGGTCGACCTCCGCGCCCACGTCTTCAACGGCTCCTTGCGACGCGCCAATTCCAGCCGCTCCACCTTTTTCAGCAGCTTGGCGTCGACGTAAGGGCCTTTTTTGGTTGAACGACCCATAGCTGTCTCTCTTCAACTCTCCTGGACCACAGCCACTCCGACCACAGCCACTCCGCTGCCCCCCGCAACGACACCCATCGCCATCTCGCCAAAGGCGGCACCGCGCGGGGAATGCCTCCGACCACCGCCGGCTCGGCCGCGCCCGCCACCGCGGGGCCTCAGATCTTCAACTGACCATAACGCACCGATTTTCGCCGCCGAATGATGGCATTCTTGGACGGCTTGCGGGGATTCCGCGTCCGCCCTCCCTTGGCCAACTTTCCCGTGGGACTGACCGGATGCCGACCACCCGCCCGGCGACCCTCTCCGCCCCCCATCGGATGCGCGATCGGATTCATCGCCGAACCTCGCACATACGGTCGGCGTCCTTTATGACGGACCCGACCGGCTTTTCCGATGATGATGTTCATATGATCGGCGTTACCGAGCGTCCCGATGGTGGCACGACACGCGGCCGGCAACCGCCGCACTTCGCCGGACGGCAGGGTGATCTGCGCCCAATTCCCCTCGCGGGCGTTCATCACCGCGGCCACCCCCGCACTGCGGCAAAGCTGACCGCCCCGACCCGGTTGCATCTCGATGTTATGGATGGGAGTTCCCGCCGGAATGTTTTCCAACGGCAGACAGTTGCCCAGCTTGGGTTCGGCGTCCGGCCCGCTCATCACTTCCGCGCCCGCCGCCAGCCCTTCCGGCGCCAGAATGTACGCCTTCTCGCCATCAGGATACACCACCAACGCGATCCGCACCGTGCGGTTCGGATCGTATTCGATATGCGTCACCTTGCCGACGACGCCGTCTTTTCTGCGCTTGAAGTCGATGATCCGATACTTGCGCTTGTGCCCGCCCCCCCGATGACGCGAGGTGATTTTCCCCTGGAAGTTGCGGCCGCCGTGCTTCTTGTACGGCACCACGAGAGACTTCTCAGGCTCTTTGTGTTTGTCGGTAATCTCGGCGAAGTCGCTCACCTGGCCGTGCCGACGACCCGGACTGGTGGGCTTGTACTGACGAATCCCCATGATCAACCAACCTTCCCGAGACTCACTGCGTCCCTACCGGCGCCGACGCCACCCCTGTTGACGCTGATGACGACATCCTCACGAGCACATCACCGTTATTCGCAGCAACCACGACGCCCTGGCGTACCGCCCCTTACTCCACCGTGTGCCATTCCCGCCGAGCACATCAAAAGAAATTAGAAGAACGCAATCCGATCGTCGGGATGCAGTTCGACGATGGCCTTTTTCCAATTGTTCGTCATGCCGTACATCATTTTGTGCCGACGGGGCTTGCCCACGCGGTTCTGGGTCCGCACCCGGACGACCCGCACCTTCCACAATTCTTCCACCGCGCGCTTGATGTCGTGCTTGGTGGCCAGCGGATTCACCTCGAAGGCATAGGCGTTATGGCGCTCCGACAGGTGGGTTCCCTTTTCGGTCACCAACGGCCGAAACACGATCTGATGCGATTCGAGCTGCACGCCGGAAGACACCGCCACTGCCATGGGACCATCTTTCGCAAACCAAACCGGCGGCTTAGCCCCTCTGGTAAGGACGGCCGCGCCGCGTTACACCATCAGACCATTCCATTCCCACTGTGCTTGTTGACTAGTCCTACGAGGGCGTGTTCGCCGCCGTTTTTCCACGGAGTTGATCGAGGGCGGCCTCCGTGACCAGCAACCGCTTCCTCTGCAACAACTTGTACGCGTTCAACTCGATGGCGGGCGACACGCTCACGGCCGGAATGTTGCGGGCCGACTTCCACACCACCGGGTCGTGCTGCTCGATCGCGAGCAAGCAGGATTGACCCGCGAGGCCCAGCGACTTCAGCAGACTAGCAACCGCCTTCGTTTTTGGGCGATCGAGGGCCAAACGATCGACCACCACGGCCTCGCCATCCAGGAACTTACTCAAGAGGGCCATCCGCGTGGCCAACCGGAGCGCTTTCTTGGGCATGGTGTAGCCGAAGTCGGTCGGCCGCTTGGCGAACGCATGACCGCCGCCCCGCCGGACGCAGGTGCGCTTGGTGCCCATCCGCGCCCGGCCGGTCCCCTTCTGCTTGTACATCTTCTTCTTGCTGCCGGCGACCTCGCCGCGACCCTTCGACTTGAACGTCCCCTGCCGCAGGTTGGCCTCGTACATCACCACGGCGTCGTGCAGCAACTGCCGATTCAGGCCGTCCCGACTTTCGACCCCCGCCACAAGTTCCGACGGATCGAATTCATAGGACCGCCCCGTCGGCTGGCCCGCCTGGTTGTGAATGGGAAGGGAAATCATCGCCACACCTTGACCCTGAATTCCGCCGAAACTCGCACAGTGCCGCGGCACTCCGAGGCCTACGCCCACAACACGCCGCGGAGCTAGTTCCGATTGGTCTCCCGCACCATCACGAACGCGCCGTTATGACCGGGCACCGCGCCGCGCACCAGCAGCAGGTTGTTTTGCTCGTCGATTCGCACCACCTTCAGATGGCGGATCGTCACCCGCGAATCCCCCCAGTGTCCGGGCATTCTTTGCCCCTTGAACACCCGACCGGGATCTTGCCGTTGACCCGTCGAACCCAGCGAGCGATGCACCTTCTTCACGCCATGACTGGCGCACAACCCGCTGAAGTTGTGCCGCTTCATGGCACCCGCGAAGCCGCGCCCCTTGATCGTCCCCACCACGTCGACAAACTGGCAGCCGGCCAAATGATTGACCGTCAGCACCTGCCCCACCTGATATTCCGCCCCCTCGCCATCGGTGCGGAATTCGCGGACATACCGCTTCGGCTCGCAATTCGCCTTGGGCACCAGCTCCACTCCGGCCTGCTGCCGAGCTTTTTGCCGCTTGCCCCCCAGCGCCGTCACATGGCCGCGCTCCGCCCGCGAGGCGAGCCGGCGGGGCTTGTCGCCAAAGCCCAACTGCACCGCCGAGTACCCATCGCGTTCGGGGGTCCGCACCTGCAACACCACGCAGGGGCCGGCCTCGATCACCGTGACGGGCACGCAGACACCGTCGGCGTCGAAGACCTGCGTCATCCCAATTTTGCGACCCAACAAACCCTTGGGCATGGCTGCCACCCAATCCACAAGCCGACCCGACCGTTCACACCCGACAGCAGCACCCATCCACCGACAATGCGACCGACGGGCCGCCGCCAGGAGCCGGTTCGCGGATCACGAACCGCAGAACCCACACGCGCCTGCGAACACCCCGCCCGCAGACGCCAACAACATGCCGGCCCAGCGCCGGCTGCTCCGAAACCCGCGCGGCGGTCAACCCGCCGACGAAGCCTTGATCTTGACATCCACACCCGCCGGCAGACTGAGCTTGTTCAGCGCGTCGATCGTCTTGCCGGTGGGCTGAATGATATCGATCACCCGCTTGTGCGTGCGGATTTCAAACTGTTCCCGCGAATTCTTGTCGATGTGCGGGCTTCGCAACACGGTGTAGCGCTCGATCCGCGTCGGCAAGGGAATCGGACCATGAACCGTCGCGTGCGTCCGCTTGGCGGTGTCGACAATCTCCTTCGCGGACTGATCCAGAATGGAGTGGTCGTACGCCTCCATCCGAATGCGGATTCGTTCCTGCCTCGTCCCAGCCACCGCAACCGCCCTTCCGCGAAAAACGCAAACCCAATTGCGAAGACGCCTTCATCGACCCCCACACGGGGAATCGCAGATGGTAGTAGGCCCGCCCTGGGTTTGTCAATCAACCACGGGGAGATTTCTTACTCTTGGCTCGCCGACGGCTCGTCCCGCCACGATCCCCGCACGATTCCCGGTCCCCCGATCGGGACTTTCCCGCGTCGGACTCAGCCGTTCGGAATTCCCCCTATCCACGATCACGGACTTCGCCCCCCTTGAACACTGGGGAACCGCACAATACTACCTATCTGTCCAGACATGCGGAGGCGTTCCGAGAGACGCGAGAACAGAGCAGCAATGAGTCGCACGTCAGGATATGGGACAGTCAATCCCGCGGATCGCCACGACGGTTTTCCGAATCGCCCTCTCCCCGGAGAACACCCTCGGGCCGGTCGACACACGGCCAAGACCACGGTAAAGTCGCCCCACACCACCCAGCCTGCGTGCTTCAACTGTTCCAAACGCCAACGGCTCCGCTCGCCGCGTTATTCGCCTAGCATCTCTTTCAGCACCGCTGGCGGTGCCGGGGCGAAGCGCAGCGGTTCCATCGAATAGGACGCCCTTCCCTGCGACAGGCTGCGGACTTGGGTCGAGTAGCCGAACATCTCGGAGAGTGGGGCCTCGGCGTCCAGCACCACCAAATTGCCCCGCATTTCCGTATTGACGATGATGGCTCGTCGTGCATTCAGGTCGGCGGTGATGTTTCCCAGAAAGTCTTCGGGCGTTACCACTTCGAGCTTCATGATGGGTTCGAGCAGGACGGTCCCGGCCTCGCGCAGCACGGCGCGCATGGCCGCCGCCGTGGCGGCTTGCAGGGCCAATTCCGTCGTCTCGCCTGGCCTTTGACGCACATCCACCACGGAGATTTTCACGTGCATCAAGGGATAGCCCACGCTTCCCCCGCCCCGTGCCTCGTCCTGCACGGCCTGCACCAGGACCCGTTCGAGTTCCGGCGGCAGCGTGCCCGGCTTGAGGCGGTTTTCGACAACAATCGGCACGTCCCCCTCGAACGGCTCCAACCGCAGGGTCACGGCGGCGAACTGCATCATGCCGCCGGCTTGTCGCTCGAACACGCCTTCCTGCTCCACCGCCCGCTCGACGGTTTCGCGATAGGTCACCCGCGGCTTGTGGACGCGAATTTTCAAGCCGAAGTCCCGCTCCATCCGGTTGCGAATGATCTCGAGATGCAACTCCCCCATGCCGCTGATGATCGTCTGGCCGGTTTCCTCGCTGATTTTCGCGGTAAAGGTGGGATCCTGCTTGGCCAGGAGGCGGAGCGTTTCTTCGAGTTTTTTGCGTTCGGCACTGGTGTCGGGTTCGACCGCCATGGAAATGACGGTTTCGGGAAAGCGAATCGACTCGAGCAGGATGGGATGGTGCGGATCGCACAGCGTATCGCCGGTCACCGATTCCTTCGGGCCGACAATCCCTACGATGTCGCCAGCCTCCGCCTGTTCCAATTGCACCTTGGAGTTGGCCTGAATCTTCCACAACTGGCTCACCAGCTCTTTTTCGCCGATCCGCGGATTGAGCAGTCGGCTACGGCTTTTGAGCACGCCGGAGTAAATCCGCACAAAGCACAATTCGGCGTGCTGACTGGCTTGCACCTTGAACACCAGGCAGCAAAGGGGTTCGCTGGCCGACGCCCGGCGGATTTCGGGGGCCTCCTTCTTGGGATTGGGATGCTTGCCCGTCACGGGGGGGATGTCCACCGGGCTGGGGAGGTAGCGCACGACGCCGTCGAGCAGCGGCTGCACGCCGACATAACTCAGCGCGGCCCCGCAAAACAGCGGCTGCAATTGGCAGGCAATCGTGCCTTGCCGCAGCACGCGGATGATGTCTTCGGGCGGGATGTCGCCGGTGGCATCGTAGGCGGCGAAGGCGGCTTCATCGAGCAAGGCGACCGCGTCCAGCAGCTTGAGCCGCCATTCCTCCACGACGTCGGCGTAGTGCTCGGGAACGGGTTGTTCCGAGACGACCTGGCCCTGGGATTCCCGGTCGAAGTACAACGCCGTGCGGGTGATCAGATCGATGACCCCCACAAAGCCGCCAGGATGGCTCGCCGGGCCGGCCCCCATGGGAATTTGCACGGCGACCGGCTGGGCGTGCAATCGCTGCTGAATCTGCTGGAAGACCCGCTCGAAGCCGGCGCCGATCCGGTCGAGCTTGTTGATGAAGCACAGCCGCGGCACGCGATAGCGATCGGCCTGGCGCCAGACGGTCTCGCTTTGGGCCTCGACGCCTTCCACCGCGCTGAAGATCACCACCGCTCCATCGAGGACGCGGAGGCTGCGTTCCACCTCCGCGGTGAAATCGACGTGGCCGGGAGTATCGATGATATTGATGGTGCAGCCGCGCCAATGGCAGGTGACCGCCGCCGAATAGATGGTGATGCCCCGCTTGGCCTCTTCGGGATCGAAGTCGGTAACGGTGGTGCCTTCGTCCACTTCCCCCATGCGGTGGGTTTCCCCCGCATAATACAGAATGCGCTCCGTGGTCGTGGTTTTTCCGGCGTCGATGTGCGCCACGATGCCGATGTTGCGAATCTGCTGGATGTCGTGCGCCATGTTGACCATCCGAAACCACGCGGTGACGGGTTGACGACCAGCAGCGGCGACCCGGCGGCCCCGCGCGAGACGTCCATCTTCAACCGGGCCGACTCACCGGACTGGGATCTTGCACCACGAGATGTTGCCTGCTCCCGAGCCAGAGGAAACCGACTCGACCGCGAGACAATGAGTCGACCCTGAACACGAAAGCGGCGCGGACTGCTCAGTCCGCGCCGCTCCTCGATGCTGCATAGCGCCAATTACCAGGCAAAATGCGCGAAGGCTTTGTTGGCGTCGGCCATGCGGTGGACGTTTTCCCGCGTGGTGATCGCCGTGCCTTCGCGGCGATAGGCGGCCATCAATTCGTCGGCCAGTTTGCGATGCATGGGCCGGCCCTTCTTACCCCGGCAAGCCAGCAAGATCCAGCGGATGGCCAAGGTCATTTGCCGCTTGTCCCGGACGGGGACCGGTACCTGATAGTTGGCACCGCCCACGCGCCGGGACCGGACTTCGATCGATGGGCGACAGTTGTTCACCGCCGTCTCGAAAATCTCCAAAGGGTCTTTATCGGGGTACTTTTCCCGGATGATGTCCATCGCGGAATAAAACACCGACAAGGCCACGCTCTTTTTGCCGTCGTGCATCAGGCAATTCACGAACTTGCTGACCAGCCGCGAGTTGAACCGCGGATCGGGCTTGAGCTGCTTGGCACTGGCGGTGACACGTTCGGCCATGACTCACCTTGCGAATTCAAACGCGGACAGACGGGGGGACACACGACGCAGGCCAGCGGGGGAAGAGGAACAACGGCACCGCTCTCACTTGGGACGCTTCGCGCCATAACGGCTGCGCGCCTGCATGCGCTTGGCGACACCCAGGCAGTCGAGCACGCCGCGGATGATTTTATACCGCACGCCGGGCAGATCGCGGACGCGGCCGCCGCGGACCAGCACAATCGAGTGCTCCTGGAGGTTGTGCCCCTCGCCGGGAATGTACGCGGTGATTTCCTTGCCGTTCGACAACCGCACGCGGGCCACCTTCCGCAGCGCCGAATTGGGCTTCTTGGGAGTGACCGTCTTCACCAGCAGGCAGACGCCGCGCTTCTGGGGGCAAGCCTCCAACACGGGCGACTTCGTCCGTTTGGGCTGCACCACCCGCGGTTTGCGGACCAGTTGGTTGATCGTCGGCATGGGAATCACGCACCCAGCAATAAATAAAGGGCCAAGGGGGAAGACCGCAGTTTACGCGGGCGGTCGCCGCAGTTCAAGATCACCGCGATTTGGCGCCGGTCACGGTCCCGCCGTCGCCGTCGCCCCGCGGGACTTCCGTTTCGTTCAACATGGTGGCCCGGGCGGCCAGGATGCGGTCCCGCTCGGCATACACCTCGGCCAAGGCCGCCGGTTTGATGCGGACTTCCGACTGCTGGTGCAGTTTGAAACCGGTCCCGGCGGGGATGAGGTGGCCCAAAATCACATTTTCCTTCAAACCCACCAGGCGGTCGACCTTGCCGGCGATGGCCGCCTCGGTGAGCACCTTGGTCGTTTCCTGGAAGCTGGCCGCCGAAATGAAACTGTCGCTTTGCACCGCGGCCTTGGTGATCCCCAGCAATTGCGTGCTGGCCATCGCCGGACGCGGCGGCGCCGTCTTCGCCGGCTTGGCGTTGGACTTTTCCAGTTCCTGGTTCACCTGGTTGACCGTTTCGATGGGCACCACGTCTCCCTCGTGGAATTCCGAGTCGCCGGGATCGGTGATCCGCACGCAGTTCCGCAGTTGTTCATTGATGCGGCGGAATTCGAACTTGTCGATCAACACGCCCGGCAGCAGGTTGGTATCCCCCACATCGTCCACGCGCACCTTCCGCAGCATTTGCGAAATGACCAACTCGATGTGTTTGTCGTCGATGGCCACGCGCTGCGCGCGATAGACCGACTGAATCTCATGCAGCAGGTATTGCTGCACGGCCTCCTCGCCGCTGACCGCGAGAATGTCCTGCGGCACCAACGGACCGCGGACCAGTGCGTCGCCGGCCCTCACGTGGTCCCCATTGTGGACCAGCAATTGCTGGCCCTGGGGCATGATGTGTTCGGCCTCGGCGCCATTCGGCCCGCGCACGATGATGATCCGCTTGCCGCGCTTCTTTTCCGCCACCAGTTCGACTTCGCCGTCGATTTTCGCGACGATCGCGGGGTCTTTCGGCCGGCGGGCCTCGAACAGTTCGGTCACGCGGGGCAGACCGCCGGTGATGTCTTGCGTCCCCCGGGATTCGCGGGGCACTTTGGCCAGCACCGATCCGGCGGTCAGTTGCTGGCCTTCCTGCACTTCGATACTGGCCTTTTCGGGCAGGTAATAGAAGTTGAGGATCTTGCCCGTCTGATCCTCGAGAATCACTTGGGGCTGCAAATGCCCCTTGTGCTCGATCACGGTCCGGCGCAAGTTGCCGCTGCGATCCAACTCCGTCCGCAACGACTGCCCCTCGATGAGGTCCTCGAAACGAACGCGGCCCCCCACGTCGCACAAAATGGGAACGGCGTGCGGATCCCAGTTGCAGAGCACCTGGCCGACCTCGACCAGATCGTTCTCGGCCACGTGCAACACGGCGCCATTGGGAATCGCATACTTTTCGAGTTCCCGCTCCTTCATGTCGACGATGGTGACTTCGCCGTTGCGCCCGAGCACCACGCTTTTTCCCTCGGCATTGATCACGCTCTTGATCCGCACGAAGCGGACGCGGCCGGCGCGGCGCGACTTGATCTCGCTTTCCTGCAATTCGCGGACGGCGACACCGCCGATGTGGAAGGTGCGCATCGTCAATTGCGTGCCCGGTTCGCCGATGGACTGGGCCGCGATGATCCCTACCGCGAGTCCTTCCTCCACCAACGCCCCCGTGGACAGGTCCATGCCGTAGCACAGGCGGCAGATTCCCAAGCCGGCCTCGCACGTGAGGGGGCTGCGCACCTGGATTTTCTCCAGGCCGAGGGCTTCGATCTTGCGGGCCACGTCGACGGTAATCAGTTCGTTCTCGCGAACGATCGGCTCGTCGGTGATGGGATTGACGATGTTGGTGCGGCTGACGCGGCCGCGAATCGCCTCCGCCAGACCGACTTCCACTTTTTCGCCCTTATACACCACGCCGCGGGTGATGCCCCGGATGGTGCCGCAGTCGTGCATGGTGATCACCAGGTTCTGGCAGATGTCGGCCAGTTTGCGGGTCAGGTAGCCGCTGTCGGCGGTTTTGAGGGCCGTGTCGGCCAGCCCCTTGCGAGCGCCGTGCGTCGAGCTGAAGTACTCGAGCACGCTCAAACCCTCGCGGAAGTTGGCCTTGATGGGCGTCTCGATGAATTCACCCGACGGCTTGGACATCAGGCCGCGCATCCCGGCAAGCTGCTTGATCTGGTCGGAACCGCCGCGGGCGCCCGAATCGGCCATGAGGTAGATGGGATTCACATACGCCCCCCCGTCCCGCACATCGTTCTTGAAGGCTTCCATCATTTCGTTGAGCACTTGTCGCGAGGCATCGGTCCACGCATCCAGCACCTTCTCGTAACGTTCTTTCTCGGTGTAGAGCGATTTCTCGTAGTCCTTCTGGATCTTGAGCACCTTGGCCTCGGTCTCCGCGATGACCTTTTGCTTGTTGGGGGGCGTCTTCAGATCGCTGGCGGCAAACGAGAGGCCGCTGCGCGTGGAGTAGACGAAGCCGAACTCCTTCATCCGGTCGAGCAGGCTGATCGTGTGCCAGCGCCCCAGCTCGAGGTAGCAGTCGGAGATGACGTTCGACAGGTCCTTGTTCTTCATGGTGATGTTGTAAAACGCCATCTTCGGCGGCAGGATGTCGTTGAACATCACCCGACCGACGCTGGTTTCGATCAGCCCTCCCAGCTTGACGTCATCCGCGCCTTCCTCCTTGACCGGCTTGTCCTTGGGCAATCGCACGCGAATGGTGGTGTGCAGCGTCACCTTGCCGTGCAGGTACGCCGTGTGCACCTCCTGCAGGCTGGCGAATTTCATGCCGTGGCCGGGACGACCGGGTTTCTTCAGCGTGGCGTAGTAGCACCCCATCACGATGTCCTGCGTGGGGGTGATGATCGGCGCGCCGTTGGCCGGGCTGAAGATGTTGTTCGTCGACATCATCAGCGTGGTGGCTTCCACCTGGGCTTCGATCGATAGCGGCAGGTGCACGGCCATCTGGTCGCCGTCGAAGTCGGCGTTGAAGCCCTTGCACACCAGCGGATGAATGCGGATGGCGTTGCCTTCCACGAGCGTCGGCTCGAAGGCCTGAATGCCCACCCGGTGCAGCGTCGGCGCGCGGTTGAGCAGCACAGGGTGGTTGGTGATCACCTCCTCCAGAATGTCCCACACTTCCTCGTCGCGGCGTTCGAGCATGCGCTTGGCCGACTTGATGGTGTCGGCATGGCCCAGGTCCTTGAGCCGGCGGATGATGAACGGCTGAAACAATTCGAGCGCGATCTTCTTGGGCAGACCGCACTGGTGGAGCTGGAGGTTGGGGCCCACGACAATCACCGAGCGGGCCGAGTAGTCGACCCGCTTGCCGAGCAGGTTTTCCCGGAAGCGGCCCTGCTTGCCCTTGATCATGTCGGTGAGGGATTTGAGGGGCCGGTTGGACGAACCCAGCACCGGACGCTTGCAGCGGTTGTTGTCGAACAGCGCGTCGACCGACTGTTGCAGCATCCGCTTTTCGTTGCGGACGATGACTTCCGGCGCATTCAGGTCCACCAGCTTCTTCAGCCGGTTGTTGCGGTTGATGATGCGGCGGTACAGGTCGTTGAGGTCGCTGGTGGCGAAGTTGCCCGAATCGAGCAGCACCAGCGGCCGCAGATCGGGGGGAATCACGGGAATGCAGTCGAGCACCATCCATTCCGGCCGGTTCTCGCTGTCGCGCAGGGCTTCGATGATCCGCAGCCGCTTGATCAGTTCCTTGCGCTTCTGCTGGCTCGAGGTCTTCTTCAATTCGCTCCGCAACTGCTGCGACAGCTCGGACAGATTCAGGGTCATCAGCAGCTTCTTGATGGCCTCGGCCCCCATGTCGGCCTCGAAGCTGGTTTCGCCGTATTTGGCGCGGGCCTGCCGGCATTCCTCCTCGGTGAGCATCTGTCCGCGGCGCAGGGGGGTGTCCCGCGGATCGATGACCACGTAATCCTGGAAATAGATCACCTTCTCCAGCGAGGTGGTCTTCATGTTGAGCAACGCCCCCAGCCGGCTGGGCATGCTCTTGAAGAACCAGATGTGGACCACCGGCGCGGCGAGTTCGATGTGGCCCATCCGTTTGCGGCGGACGCGGCTATGCGTGACCTTCACGCCGCAGCGGTCGCAAATCATCCCCTTGTATTTCATCCCGCGGTACTTGCCGCAGGCGCACTCCCAGTCCTTCTCGGGACCGAAAATCCGCTCGCAAAACAGGCCGTCCCGTTCGGGGCGGTAGGTGCGGTAGTTGATGGTTTCCGGCTTCTTGACCTCCCCGAACGACCAACTGCGGATGTCGTGCGGGCTGGCCAACCCGATTTTGACCGAGGTGTATTCGTTGACGCGATCGTAAGACGTTTCAGCGGCAGCACTCACGGGAACTGCTCCTGGAATCGGGCAAGGGCGAACAACTGGGGAGACGCCGCCGAACGGACCTGCCCCGCGGGGGCGGTCCCTTCCGGCCGCAGGGCCGTCACACGGCGGCTTTCTCCAACTGGATATTCAGGCACAAACCTTTGATTTCGTTGCACAGCACTTCGAAACTTGCCGGAGTCCCCGCCTCCAGCGTGTTTTCTCCCTTGACCATCGACTCGTAGATCTTGGTACGGCCTTCCACATCGTCGCTCTTGACCGTCAACAGCTCCTGCAAAATGTACGCGGCGCCGTAGGCCTCCAGCGCCCACACCTCCATCTCTCCAAACCGCTGGCCGCCGAACCGCGCCTTCCCCCCCAACGGTTGCTGGGTGATGAGGCTGTACGGCCCCGTGGCCCGGGCATGCACCTTGTCTTCCACCAGGTGGTGCAGCTTCAACATGTAGATGTAGCCCACCGTGGTCTTCTGCTCGAACGGTTCTCCCGTGCGGCCGTCGTACAACTGGGCTTTCCCGTCCTCCGGCAATCCGGCCTGGCGGAGCAAGCCGCGGATGACATCCTCCGACGGACCGTCGAACACCGGACACTTGGCGCGAATGCCCAGCTTGGCGCACGCCCACCCCAGGTGCGTTTCCAGAATCTGTCCCACGTTCATGCGGCTGGGCACGCCGAGCGGATTGAGGATGATGTCGACCGGCGTGCCGTCCTCCAAAAACGGCATGTCCTCCACCGGCAGCACCTTGGAAATCACCCCCTTGTTGCCGTGCCGGCCGGCCATCTTGTCCCCCACGGAAATTTGCCGCTTGGAAGCCACGTACACTTTCACCATTTGCAGCACGCCGCTGGGGAGTTCGTCGCCGCGCTTCATGCTGTTCAGCTTGCGGTCCCGATCGTCGATGGCCTGTTCCACGGGTCCCCAGTGTTCCTTGAGGACCTTGCGGCAATCGGCCTTCTTCTGCGGGCTTTTCAGGTCCAGCTTCTCGAACACGTCATGGAATTTCTCGGCATAGGCCGCCAGGAACTTGTCGTCGTTCACCGCGTGCAGGTCGCGGTTGTCGTCGTCCTTGAGCTTGCCGCCATAGGCCTGTTCGAACTCCTTGAGGAACTCGCGGAAGGCCGCGGCGATGGCCGCGTTGCCCGCGTCTTCCACGCGCTTCAGTTCCGCCTCGAACTTTTTCCGCTCGCTTTCCGAGAGGCTCATCCGCCGCGAGAACCGTTCGGTGTGAATGACGATCCCCTCCACGCCGGAGGGAACCTCCAGCGATTCGTTCTTGACGTCTTCTCCCGCGCGGCCAAAGATCGCGTGCAGCAGTTTTTCCTCCGGCGTCAGTTCGGTCTTGGCTTTGGGAGCGACCTTGCCGACGAGAATATCCCCCGGCTCGACCCGCGTGCCGATCCGCACGATGCCGTCCTCGTCCAGGTTGCGCAGCGCCTTCTCGCTGACGTTGGGAATATCGCGGGTGAACTCCTCGCGACCGAGCTTGGTTTCGCGGACTTCCACATCGAATTCGTCGATGTGGATCGACGTGTACACGTCTTCCTTCACCAACCGCTCGGACAGAATGATGGCGTCTTCGAAGTTGAAGCCCTCCCACGACATGAACGCCACCAGCACGTTCCGCCCCAAGGCGAGCTGCCCCTGGCTGGTGGCGGCGCTGTCGACGAGGATTTCCCCCTTCTTCACCTTCTGGCCGACCTTCACGATCGGCTTCTGATTGAGGCAGGTGCGCTCGTTGAGCCCCGTGTACTTGCGCAGCGGATACCGCTTGCCGTCGATTTCGATCACGTTGGCGTCGACATACGTGACCTTGCCCGCCTTCTCGGCCCGCAGCACCATCCCCGAACTTTCGGCGACGGCCCGCTCCAGTCCGGTGCCCACCAGCGGCGGCTCGGTGACCAGCAGCGGCACCCCTTGCCGCTGCATGTTCGAACCCATCAGCGCCCGGTTGGCGTCGTCGTGCTCCAGGAACGGAATCAGCCCCGCGGACACCCCCACCATCTGACAGGGCGCCACGTCCATGTACTGCACGTCCGCGGCCGAAATCCACACCACGTCGTTCGCGTGGCGGGCCACCACGCGGTCTTCGGCGAGCCTGCCATTGACGACCGGCGTATCGGCCGGCGCGATGTAAACCCGCGACTCTTCGTCGGCGCGCAGCCACGCGATTTCGTCCGTCACCTTGCGGTGGTGGACTTTCCGATACGGCGTGATCAAAAAGCCGTAGTCGTCGACCTTCGAGAAAATGCTCAGGCTGGAAATCAGGCCGATGTTGGTCCCTTCCGGCGTTTCGATGGGGCAAATGCGGCCGTAGTGCGAAATATGCACATCCCGGACTTCGAACCCCGCGCGCTTGCGGTTCAAGCCGCCCGGCCCCAAGGCGCTCAGCCGCCGTTCGTGCGTGAGCGTCGCCAGGGGATTCGTCTGGTCGACCACCTGCGACAATTCGCCGCGGCCGAAGAAGAATTCGATGGCGGCCGAGACGCTTTTGGGGTTGATCAGCGTCCGCGGCGACATTTCCTCGACGTCCTTGAGGCTCATCCGCTCTTGCACGGTCCGCCGCAGCTTGAGAAAGCCCTTGCGGATCTCTTCCGCGGCCAATTCGTCGATCGTCCGCAGCCGACGGTTCCCCAGGTTGTCGATGTCGTCGGTGTTCGCCGTCGCCTCGCCGCTGCGGAGCTTCATGATGTACCGGATGGAGTTGACGATGTCGTCCGGCTTGAGGGTCATCTCCGAATCGGGCACGTCCTGGTTGAACTTCCGGTTAATGCGGAAGCGGCCCACCCGGCCCAGGCGGTAGCGGTTGACGTCGAAGAACTTCTCCTTGAACAGCTCGATGGCCTTTTCCAACTGCGGCGGATTGCCGGGCCGCAAGCGCTGGTAGATCCGCAGCAAGGCGTCCTCATAGCTCGCCGTCGGATCCTCCAGGATGCTGTCGATGCACAGACGGTCGTCGATCTTGTCGATCACTTCCACCGTCTTGACGGGGGACTTGCGGATCTCCTCGGCGAGCGCCCGGGTGATGGTATGTCCCACCTCGACGATGATTTCGCCGCAGCGCTCGTGCCCGGCGGGGTAAATCACGTCTTCGGCGGCGACCTTGCCCGAAAGTGCCTCGACCGCTTCGTCCCGGTTGGTCTTGACCACGTGCGTTTTGTAAAACAGCCGCAGCAGCGCCGTCGAATTGCCGTACTCGGGCCCCATCGCCCGCAAGAACGTCATCGCCGAGAACTTGCCACTCTGGTCGATCCGCACGCCCAACGTGTCGCGCTTGCTGATGTTGATTTCGATCCAACTGCCGCGCTCGGGAATCACGCGGCAGGAAAAGCTCTTCCGTTCGCCCGCCTCCGAGCTGAGGACGAAATCGACGCCGGGCGAGCGATGCAACTGGCTGACGACCACCCGCTCCGCGCCGTTGATGATGAACTCGCCGCCGCCGATCATGATGGGCATGTCGCCCAGGTACACCTCCTCCTCGATCGGCTGCTCCTTGACGAGGCGCAGCCAGACCCGAAAGGGGCGGCCGTAAGTCAGCCGGAGTTGACGACACTCCAACGGGGTGTAGCGCGGCTTGCCCAGCTCGTACTTCACGTACTCCAGGCGGTACTTCTGATCGTAGCTCTCGATGGGGAACACTTCCCGCAGGATGGCTTCCAGGCCTTCGTCCTTGCGTTCGCGCGGCTCGCGATCCAGTTGCAGGAAGCGGCTGTACGCTTCCGTCTGGATCCGCGTGAGATCGGAAATCTCGAAGTCGCCTTGCAGAGCACCAAAGTTCCGTTCGCTATCGGCCGCAATGACACGCGTGGCGGGAATAGGCATGCGAGGCAGGTCCTCGGAATCAAGATGTTAACAGCAGAACCGGGCGGAAACACGAACCCCGCCCGGGGCGGCAGCCTTCTTCAACGCATCCACACCATCCCTGGGGCGACGGCCGAGGCACAACGCATCCGGAACATCCCTGAGCGTGCTGCACACACCACCAACGCTTGAGCACCACCGACCGCTGGGGGCACGCGCGCCTGCTCGTGACGCTAGCGCGCTAAGGGGCAACGCGACCCGCGTCCCTCGTCGCCAGAATCGTGCTCGCCATGCGGCTCCTCGCCCCCCCCACGCGGGCCTCGGCACCGGCAACTCCTTGAGCGCGCGACAAACGCGCACCGGCCCGGAGAGACAATGCCTCCCCAGGCCCCGCGTCTTAACCCGCGTAGGATAAACAAGCTGAAGCACGTCGTCAAATGTGCGAGACCTCGCTCCTCAAACGCCCAAATCCGCACCGTCCCCTGCTTCCCCGCCCGACGGCCCATCAGCGGGGTCCAGGCGAGGCCGCGGACCGATCGGTCACTTGATCTCGCATTGACCTCCCGCCGCCTCGACTTCCGCCTTCAATTTGGCGGCGTCTTCCTTGGACAGACCGGTCTTCAACGGCTTGGGCACCCCTTCCACCAGGTCCTTGGCTTCCTTGAGCCCCAGCCCCGTGGCCGCCCGGACCACCTTGATCACATTGATCTTGTTCTCCCCAAAGCCCGTGAGGATCACGTCGAATTCGGTCTTTTCTTCGACCGGAGCGGCCGCCGCCGCGCCGCCAGCGCCCGGCATCGCCGCCATCATGACCGCACCGCCGCCGGCCGGCTCAATCCCATGCACCTCCTTCAGGTAGTCCACAAGAGACTTGGCCTGCAACAGCGTGAGATTGGCAATCTTGTCGCCCAGTTCCTTAATGGAGGCGTCGAATTCCGCCATCTGTTCCCGATCCTTTCTGTCTGAAAACGAACCACTCTCAGAGACTCAGAAACCCGTGACAGTTCGCGCCTCGCGACCCGTCGAACACATGCTTCCCGCTCACCGGGGGGCACCCCGCCGCGACCGCTACACATCCTCGTCCTAGGCGGCGGCTTCGCCGTCCCCCTTGTCTGCAAGGGACTTGACACAGCCGGCGACCCTGCCCCCGGGACCGCGAATGGCCCCCGCCAGTCGGCCACCCGGACTGAGGGCCAACCCGGCAATCTGCCCCAGCAGCTCCCGCCGCCCGGGGCTTTTGCTGATTTCCTCCACCTGCGCGGCCGTCAGCGACAGCGCGCCGATGGCCCCCCCTTTCACCTCCAGCGCCTTGACCTCTTTGGCCGACTCGATGATCTCCCGGGCCAAGGCCACGATGTCTTCGCCGCCGAACACGATCGCCGAGGGCCCCTTCAGCACCTCGTTGATCCCGGCCAAACCCGCCGCGCTCAATGCCCGCCGCGCCAAGGCATTCTTCACCCCCAGCACGCGAATGCTTTTCTTCTGCAACCCCTGACGCCATTTGTTGGTCGTCACGCCGTCGATGCGGGACACATCCACCACCAGCACCTCCCGGCAATCGCCGAGCTGGGCCTGGATGTCGGCAATCATCATTTGTTTGACCACTTTGCTCATGTCAACCACCTGCCTGGGGTGATGAAGGGGGCGGTTCCTCGGCGGAGGCCCCGCGCATGCGGCTCAGGGGGCGAAACTACACCGCCACCGCAATGCCGGGCGTCATCGTCGCCGACAAGGACACGTTCCGAATGTAATGTCCCTTGGATGTCGACGGCTTCAGGGACCGCAAATACTTCAGCAAGGCCTCGATGTTTTCGGTGAGCTGGGTCTGATCGAACGACAACTTGCCCACCACGCAATGGACGTTCGCGCCGTCGTCGCAACGGAACTCCACCTTGCCCGCCTTGTATTCCTTCACCGCCGAGGCCACGTCCTGCGTGACCGTACCGGCACGGGGCGAGGGCATCAAGCCGCGCGGACCGAGTACGCGGCCGAGCGGACCGACCACGCCCATCATGTCGGGAGTGGCGATCGCCACGTCGAAGTCGGTCCAGCCCCCCTTGATCTTCTCGGCGAGGTCCTTGCCGCCGACAAAATCGGCCCCCGCCGCCTCGGCAATCGCCACGTTGTCCCCCTGGCAAAACACCAACACCCGCTTGGATTTGCCGATCCCGTGGGGCAACACCACCGAGCCGCGGACCCGCTGATCGGCCTGCTTGGGGTCGACCCCCAACCGCACCGCCAGCGTCACCGTTTGATCGAAACGGCAGCGCTTGATCGCCGGGGGCAGGCTGGATTCCAGCGATTTGAGCAGCTTCACCGCGGACGGCAGGTCCAATGCGCCCGCCGCGGCCACCTGCTCGCGAAGATGCCGGACACGCTTGGAATGCTTCGACATGATCACCACCCTCAACCCATCAACCGGCCAGGCACACACGGCCAGGGCCAGACCACTCCGACTGCCCGCGGACTAGCTCGCGACCACCCTCGGTCGCCCTCGATGACCAACGCCCTCGATGACCATCGCCCTCGATGACCGCCACCCTCGCGTTCCTAGCCGTGGCGACCTCCGCGGCGATCATGCCACCTCAGTCGACCACCTCGATCCCCATGCTGCGGGCGGTCCCGGCGATGATGCGCCCCGCCGCTTCCATATCCGCCACATTCAAATCGGCCAGCTTGGCCTTGGCGATCTCGAGCACTTGCGCGCGCGTCACCCGCCCCACCTTCTCCGCCTTGGGGTTCTGAGCCCCCTTGGCGATCTTGGCGGCCTGCTTGAGCAATACCGACGCTGGGGGACTCTTCAACTCGAAGGTAAACGAGCGGTCTTCATAGATCGTGACGATGGCCGGCACGAGCATGCCATTCAGATCGCGCGTTTTCTCGTTGAACTGGTTGACAAACTGTCCCAGATTGATGCCGTGCGGACCGAGAGCCGTCCCCACCGGAGGCGCCGGCGTGGCCTTCCCCCCGGGGATTTGCACCTTCACCTGGGCCTTGATTTTCGCCGCTTTTTTCGCCATGAACCTGCACCGTACCGTTTGCTTGCCGATTCGCCTGGTGATGGTTGCCGAGCCGGCACCTGCCACCGATCGGCCATCGCGCCCCGTCTTCCGCGCTCAGCGCCATCGAGTCGGCCGCGGAGCACCCGGCCGTCAACCCTTTCAATTCCCCGTTACACCCGCTCCACCTGCCAGTATTCGAGATCGACCGGTGTTGGCCGTCCGAAGATTTGGATCAACACCGTGATTTTGCCGTTGGCCTCGTCGATGCTGTCGATGGTTCCCTCGAAACTCTCGAACGCGCCATCCTTGATTTTCACATGGTCGCCAGTCTGGAAGTCGACCTTCACCTTGAGCGGGCCTTCTTCCTTCTTGTGCTGCTCCAGCCCCAGCATGCGCTGGATTTCGTGTTCCAGCATCGGGATGGGCTTGCCCGCCGCTCCGGTGAAATCTCCCACGCCGCTGGTGGTGCGGACGAGATACCACGTTTCGTCATTGAGCACCATCTGCACCATCAGGTAGCCGGGATACAGCTTGTGCTCGGTGACCCGCTTCTTGCCCCCCTTGGTTTCCACCAGTTTCTCGGTGGGGATGACGATTTGACCGAAATACTGCTCCAACCCTTCCTGCCGGATCCGCCGCAGCAACGAATCGCGAATGGAGCGCTCGCGATTGCTTTGCACTTTCAGCACGTACCAGCGCATGTCCTCGCCGCCGGGCGGGGGCGCTTCGGTCGTGGTCGCGGGCTGAACCATGGGATGCCTCCTCGGCCTGCGAAACGGCCTCCGGGGCAGGCCGGCGGCGGGGAATCGGGAATCATGACGTTCCTCGCCATGAAACGCAAGCGACTTTCGGTTCCTGACCGGAATTCCTGACACACCTGCCCGCGGAGTCCACCCGCCGACGGCCCTTAAAACTGCAACACGTTGATCCAGCGGAGAACCTGCTGCCAGATCACGTCGTAGATGAACAGCACCATCGCCAAGAGGAACCCGGTCGCCAGCACCACCGTCGTGGCGCGGATCAACTCGTCCTTGCTGGGCCAGGAAACCTTGACCATCTCCCCTTCCACATCAATCAAAAAATCCGCGAAGACCGGATAATTCACGATCCGAAACGCGAACCACGCCCCGATCAGCGCCACCCCGCCGGAAATCGCGTAGCGGGCCGTTTCCGGCAACTCGGCCAGGATCGTGATCGACATCGACCACGCGGCGAGCACCACCGCCACCAGAATGGCCCCCGCCGTCAATTGCCGAGCCAGCTTGCCCTGGTTCCGTTTATACAGGTTCACGGCCATCATCGACGGCCAAAAGCCTCCCTCCCGGTCGGACTTCGCCATGCGCCCCATTCCCAGTTCGAGCAGCCTCATGCCCGTCGACTCCGTTCGGCAACCCTTCAAGTCGAGCCTCGCGCGCGAATGCGGCGCGGCCGACTCCGTTCCCGCTCCCGCCTTCGGGAATTCGACCTGTCGTGCACTTCCAGCACGGAGGGAGGGACTTGAACCCCCAACCTACGGATTTGGAATCCGTTGCTCTGCCAATTGAGCTACCCCCGTAACCCCGATTCGGCCATCGCCGAGAGACCCGCCCCTCCGCTTCCCGATCGCGCCACCGCCGCCGGTGCTCCGCGCCGCCGCAACCGGGACCGACGGGCTATTTCTTTCGCGACTCCTTGTGGACGGTATGCCGCCGGAGCTTCTTGTTGTACTTCTTCAATTCCAGCCGCTCGGTACCGCGCGTTTCCTTGTTCGTCCGGTAATTGCGCAGCCCCGTTTCGGTGCACTCGAGCCACACGTATTCCCGCGCCATGACACCCGCTCTTTCGTTCCCGTGGAAACAACCCCGCCCCCAGCAATCCGGGGGCGGGGCAAAATCTTTTCGGCGGACGAGCCGCGCCGCCAGGCACCACGACCGCAGCCCGGGCGGCGGGGCGGCATCCGCGCCGCGGCGTCCGCCCCCGGGGCAAATCCTCGATCCTATTCCAAAATCTTGGTCACCACGCCCGAACCGACGGTCTTCCCCCCCTCCCGGATGGCGAATCGCACGTTTTCCTGCATGGCGATGGGTTTGCCCAGTTCGACTTCCAGCCGGACGTTGTCGCCGGGCATGCACATGTCGGCACCGTCCAGGAGCTTGGTGGTGCCGGTGACGTCGGTCGTGCGGAAGTAGAACTGCGGCTTGTAGCCGCTGAAGAACGGCGTGTGCCGGCCTCCTTCTTCCTTGCTCAACACGTACACCTTGCACTCGAACTTGGTGTGCGGGGTGATCGAGCCGGGCTTGGCGAGCACCTGGCCGCGCTCCACCTTGTCCTTGGCGATGCCGCGGAGCAGCAAGCCCACGTTGTCGCCGGCCTGCCCCTCATCCAGCAGCTTGTTGAACATTTCGATGCCGGTCACCACGGTGTCCTGCGTGGGGGCCAGGCCGATGATCTGCACCTTGTCGTTGAGGCGCACCACGCCCGATTCGATCCGGCCGGTGACCACCGTGCCGCGCCCCTCGATGGAGAACACGTCCTCGATGGCCATGAGGAACGGCTTATCCCGTTCGCGGGTCGGCTCGGGAATGTGGTTGTCGAGCGCGTCCATCAACTCGCCGATGCACTTGTTGAACTTGGGGTCGGACGGATTGTCGAGCGCCCCCTTCGCATTCCCGCGGATGATGGGAATGGTGTCGCCTGGGAATTCGTACTTGTTGAGGAGGTCCCGCACCTCCATTTCCACCAGTTCGAGCAACTCCTCGTCATCGACGAGGTCGCACTTGTTCAGAAACACCACCAGCGCGGGCACGTTCACCTGGCGCGCCAGCAAGATGTGCTCGCGGGTTTGCGGCATGGGGCCGTCGGCGGCGGAGACCACCAGAATGGCGCCGTCCATCTGGGCCGCGCCGGTGATCATGTTCTTGATGTAGTCGGCGTGACCGGGGCAGTCGATGTGCGCGTAGTGGCGCTTCTCGGTCTCGTACTCGACGTGCGAGACGGAGATGGTGACGGTCTTGGTCTCGTCGCGGACCGTTCCCCCCTTGGCGATGTCGGCGTAGGCCTTGAACTTCGCCAACCCCTTGGTGGCCTGAACCGCCAGAATCGACGCCGTGAGCGTGGTTTTGCCGTGGTCGATGTGGCCGATCGTCCCCACGTTCACGTGCGGTTTCGTGCGTTGAAAGACTTCCTTCGCCATTTCTGCTCCTACGCTTTCTGAAGCCCTCGCTGCGGGTCGCCGCCCCGTTTGCGGAATAGCATCGTCGTGGGATCAACCCGACACATGGAACATACACAACCGACCGCGGCGGCTCAACGACCGCCGGGCCTACCGCCCGTTGCCACGAGAGCTGCTGATGGGATTCGAACCCATGACCTCGTCCTTACCAAGGACGCACTCTACCGGCTGAGCTACAGCAGCGACACAGCCAGCGCTCCGTGGCGACAGGCGGAACACCATGGCCGATTCGCCCAGAATTGTCAACCGAAAACGATGGCATGCCGAGCGTTGAGGGGCACCCCACCCCCCGACCCCGCCGCCCTCCAGCGGGGCATACTCCTGAAAGCGGGCGAAGGGAATCGAACCCTCACCACCAGCTTGGAAGGCTGGAGCTCTGCCATTGAGCTACGCCCGCAATCACCTCGCCAGCCGTCATCCACGACTTCGCAAGCTTTCCGCGCCGCCGCACCTTGCCCACAAGGTCGCTCACGCTCGCTGACCGGCCGATTGGTGGGAGCAGGATTCGAACCTGCGAAGGCTGAGCCACCAGATTTACAGTCTGGCCCCTTTGACCGCTCGGGAATCCCACCCAAACTCGCCCGCGACGGCTTCCAAAGCCCCCTCGCCGACGCTCAACTGTTTATCTGCCAAGTTCTTGCGCCAGAGCTAGCGGTGGGATTCGAACCCACAACCTCCGGTTTACAAAACCGGAGCTCTGCCGTTGAGCTACGCTAGCGGGCGTAGCCAAGCCCCGACCGCAAGCCGCCAAGTATAGCGTCATCCACTCATCCTGCAAGCGGGACGGACGCTTGCAGCGCAAGCCGGGTGATGGCCCACCCACCGCTGGAACCACCCCCAGGGTTACTCCAGGCCGGGGATCTCCAGGCTTTCGTCCTCGGCCAGCTTGCGCATTTTGCGAAGCGCGCGGGATTCCAACTGGCGAATCCGTTCCTTGGTCACGCCGAACCGCACCCCCACCTGCTCCAAGGTTTGCGGGGTCGCACCGTCGCTCAGCCCGTAACGATAGACAATGATTTCCCGCTCCCTGGGATCGAGATGCGCCAGAATCGACAGGATCATTTCCCGCTGCTGCTGGTTGATCCGCTCGGCGTTCAACTGCTCGGCGCGCGGGTCGGACGAATTCTGGAACAGCTCGTCGTTCCCAGTCCGGAAGCGATCGAGTTGCAGATGTTCGGCAGGGATCGAGCGGGCGTAGTTCTTCATGATCGCCCAACTGGCGTAGGTCGAGAACTTGAAGCCCTTGGTGAAATCGAACTTCTCGATGGCCCGGATCAGCGACATGTTGCCGTCGCTGACCATCTCGAAGAAGCTCGTGTTGGGCTTCATGTGCCGCTTGGCAATCGACACGACCAGCCGCAGGTTGCTGCGAATCAGGAAATTCTTGACCTCCGACGCTTCCTGCAACAGCCGCTCCAAACGGTCCATGTCCTTGGCCCGCGGCCGCGAGGGATCGATCTGCCGCCGCAGTTCCGCCGCCTGGAACTTCAAAAAGTTCATCTTCCGGAAGTAGTAAACTTCCTCCTCTTTGCTGAGCAGCGGAATGGCATACAGGCTGGCCAGGTACGGAGGCAGCCCCGGAGGGGGTTTGACACCCCCCGACCTGCGTTCGGCCGCCGGCGGAGGGGTGAGAATCCGTTCCGCGGCATCCGGCAGGTGGAATTCGTCGCAGTCCATGTACTCGATCGGTTGTTCAATCAACAGTTCGGCACGGACTTCGGCAATCGTGCGGTAGATGCTGGCCTTGCTCCGCTTCCACTGTTCGGCCAAGGCGTCGACAGCGGTACCCCGGCGGAAGGCGCGGTAGATCTCGCGCTTCTGTTCGGCGGTCAGCGGCTGGGTGGCATCGGGGAACACGGCAGCATCCGGGAATTCGCGATCGTGGTTTTTCAAGGTGTAACGAATGGTTTCCGGCGACCGGCCAAATTTGCGGGCCAGGCGGCGACTGACTTCCGTGGGAGAGGCTCCCGCCCGGGCCAGTCGTCGCGCCCGTTGGATCACTCGTTCCCGCTCCTCGAGGGTCAACTGACTGAAGCTGGCGCCCCGCTCGATGTCCGCCGGATGTCGAGACACAAACCGCTCGACGCTCGAGCGCAGAAAACCGACCCGTTTGCGGTTTCCGAACCGGAACCGCCGGCTGACCAAACCGCGGTCGCGCCAGCGGGAAACCGTCTTGGCGGACACGTTGAACCGCCGGCTGACGTCTTCCACCGTCCAAACTTCTTCCCCCGCGGCGTCCGCTGGCAGGTCCACACTATCCGAGAGATCTTCGACAAAGCACCGCAAATCGTGGACGGCTTCTTCTCCCGTAACCACCAAGTCCGGATAAAGTTCCGGCCGATAAGACGTGATTTGTTCGCACAAATCGGGATAGCGGTACGCTTGCGCGGGATTTAATTCACTCAATAGACGTTCGGCGCGCTCGAGCTGGGTCAACCGCACTTCGCGCGGCGCGTAACGGATTTGTTGATCGCGGAGCTGGCGAATCGCAGGATTTCGATAATGTGACATGGTGCTGCCCTCCTTGCGGAATGACCTGTCGAGTTCCACAACAGGCGTGGCGGAGGCGTGAAACAAGCGATGCAATTCTAATGCCGAGGGAGGATCGCCAAATCCCGCGCGGCTGGAAGTCCCTGCACTTCCGAACAACGGACGCGAGGCGAGCCGTTGAGGTTCAGGGGGACCCGCTGACGCCCGGCGTGATCCGGCGGAGCCCCTCTCCGTCACGGAGGCTAAATCCGCACAATTGTTCAACTTTGCGTGAGCCGTTTTGGACGCTTCAACCCCACTTTCTCTCTCTCAGTTCACTTGTGCCCCTGGTGTTTCTGCTTACGTCGTCGGGCGAAAAATTGCGAGTCGAATCATCCTTCGGCCGACGCCAATTGATCTTGGCGCGATTTTCCCCCGAAACGTGTCATCGAACCGTAACCTCGGGGCACGGTGCCGGCTGACCGGCTTCTATGCCTTTTGCTGGGCAATTTTTTTTCGCTCGCCATCCGTCGACGACGCGGCCCCAGTCCGCAGGCGGGACGAACCCAGTCCCCGGGCGGTAGTTGTTGCCCATGCGACTTGCCAGGCAACCGGAGAAATCAACGAAAATCCGGTCCAAAATTCAACTTATTATCCGACGGAGCACAGGTTCTTCGCGCCCCTCTGGTGCAAAGACGCATCGGAGAACCTTCTGGTTCCCAAAAACTGTTCAGAAATACATCAAAATGACGGTTGCCCCATCTTCACGAGTGGGTTGGCGCGTGAGTTGGAGTGGGTTGGACAGTGGCAACAGCGGGGGAGTCCGATCGGATGCCGAAGGCGTCCCCTCAGGTTGAACCCGGAGTCGCGGTGGACTGTGCTCGCAACGCCTTGGCACCGCCGACCTTGAGGTATCCCGAGAGGGCAACCACCAACGTGCCCAGCAGCAGCAACACGGGCAGCCAGGTTCCCGCCTGTTCGCGCAGCTTCGCAAAGGCCGCCGCTCGCCCCGCCAGTGCCGACGCCAGGAAAAAAACTACCAGCGCCACCAGAATTTTGATCCCCATGATTGGGTGATAGGCCTTCCAGAGGTCGGCGGGGTTCGGCGCCACCAGGTAGTTGTAAAAGCCGGTCAGCAGCAACAGTCCAATTCCGATGCCCACGATCTTCCGCCAACGATCCTGGACGCGCTCACGCAGTTGGCTGTGTTCGGCGTCGGAAAGCTGCCGGGCCACGGGTCGCAGCACCAACCATTGAAATGCGGCACCGCCCAACAGCACGATCGCCGTGCCCACATGCAGCCAGCGCGAAATCAGGTCAACCACGTTCACAATCATTTTCCTTGACAAGGGGGAAACCTGCTGGGAAGTGTTCCACCGCTCGGTTATACCGCCCGAGACGGCCTTCCCTCCAACGTTAACGGCCCTCCCTCCAACTTGGGCGGAACTTTCGTCAATGGAACGTTGTTCGGAGCCAACCCCTCATCCCGATGGAGCCGAACCCCGTTCCGAACTCTCCCGCTACCGAGCAACCTGCTAAAATCCGGCGAAGGACTCTCCGCTGGTCGTGGAACAGGAACGTTCGATGCAGATTCTCTTGGCGAATCCCCGCGGCTTCTGCGCCGGGGTGAACATGGCCATTGCCTGCCTGGATGAAGCCGTTCGGATGTTCGGTCCCCACATTTACGTCTACCACGAAATCGTGCACAACAAGCACGTGGTGGAGCGCTTCACCCGCCAGGGGGTCCGCTTCGTCGATCAACTCTCCGAGGTTCCCGACGGCTCCATTCTGCTGTACAGCGCTCATGGAGTCTCCCCGGCCATCCGCGCCGAAGCGCAAGCCCGGCGGTTGAAAACCATCGATGCGACCTGCCCGCTGGTCACCAAAGTCCACCTGGAAGCCGTGCGGTTTTCGCAAGCGGGGTATCACATCTTGCTGATTGGCCATGAAGGGCACGACGAAGTCATTGGCACCATGGGCGAGGCTCCGGCCAGCATCACGCTGGTGGAAACGCCGGAAGACGTCGCGCGACTCCCCTTCACACCCGAGGATAAACTCGCGTACCTCACACAAACCACGCTGAGCGTGGAAGAAGCCGGCCGGGTGATCGCGGCGTTGAAGGCCCGCTACCCGCGGATTGAAGCCCCCCCCAAGGAAGACATTTGTTACGCCACCACCAACCGGCAGGAGGCGGTCAGCTTGCTGGCTCGGGATGCCGACGTGGTGCTGGTTTTAGGCAGCCAAAACAGTTCCAACAGCCGCCGCCTGATGGAAATCGGCCACTCCTATGGCAAACCGTCGTATCTGATCGACGGAGCACACGAGTTGCAGCGGGCCTGGTTCGAGGGGAGCCAAACGGTGCTGATCACCGCGGGCGCGAGCGCCCCCGAGGTCGTCGTGCAGGATTGCATCGCCTACTTGCAGCGGGAGTTTGGGGCGGAAGTCCGGGAAATCACCACCCGCGAGGAACATGTGTCGTTCCCCTTGCCGCGTGAATTGCGGCAGCTCGCCGCGGCACCCTGACACGGCCGGCCAGCGACTGTTGCCCATGGGGTTTCCGGGAAATGGCTGTCCCCAGGGGGCTGCGTAACCCGCGCGCAGGTGCTGCTATTTGGTACAACAGTTGCGTGAACGACGAACAGCGGGGCCATTCGGCCTGGAGCGGAGAAAGCAACCGTGAAGCCTCGAGAAGTGCTGGCGTTGTGTCGCGAGCGGGAAATCCGGGCAGTCGATCTGCGGTTCATGGATTTTCCCGGCACGCAAAAACACTTCACCATTCCCGTAACCGCTTTGAATGAAAGGAGTTTTGAAGAGGGCTTCAGCTTCGACGGCTCGTCCATCCGGGGTTGGCAAGCCATCAACGAGAGTGACATGCTGGTCGTTCCCGAGGCGGCCACGGCGTTTGTCGACCCCTTCATGCAGCAAACCCTGGTGATGACCTGCAATATTCAGGACCCCATCACCCGGGAAGACTATGCCAAGGATCCGCGCAACGTCGCCCGGAAAGCGGAAAGCTACATGCGGTCGACCGGCCTGGCCGACACCGCCCAATTCGGACCCGAGGCGGAATTTTTCTTGTTCGACAGCGTCCGTTTCGACCAGAACGAGCACGAATCGTATTACCACATCGAAAGTGCCGAGGGGCAGTGGACCCGCGGCCGGGGTACCGGCGGTCATCAGATTCGCTTCAAGGAAGGCTATTTCCCCATTCCGCCCAGCGATACCCTGCAAGACATCCGCACCGAAATCATGCTGCTGCTGCAAGACTGCGGCGTGGAAGTCGAGGCCCAACACCACGAAGTGGCCACGGCGGGACAATCCGAAATCGACATGCGGTATGCACCGCTGGTCCGGACGGCGGACAACCTTTTGCTGTACAAATACGTGGTCAAGAACGTGGCCGCCCGCCACGGCAAAACCGCCACGTTCATGCCCAAGCCGCTCTGGAACGACAACGGCTCGGGCTTGCACCTGCACTTTTCGCTGTGGAAGAACGGCACGAACCTGTTCGCGGGAGACGGCTATGCCGGCTTGAGCGACACGGCACTGTACGCCATCGGCGGAGTGCTCAAGCACGCCCCGGCCCTGTTGGCCTTCTGCTGTCCCACCACCAACAGCTACAAGCGTCTGGTGCCCGGTTTCGAAGCACCGATCAACCTGACCTACAGCAGCCGCAATCGCTCCGCCGCGATTCGCATTCCGGTCCACACCCCCTATCCGGAAAACCGCCGGTTCGAGTTCCGCTGCCCCGATCCGACCGCTAACGGTTATCTGGCCATGTCGGCCTTGTTGATGGCCGCGCTGGACGGCATTCAGCAGCGGATCGACCCGGGCCGCCCCCTGGACAAAGACATCTACGACCTTGGGCCGGACGAACTCGTGGACGTGCCGCGCACTCCCACGTCCCTCGAAGAGGCCCTCCAGGCGCTCCGCCGCGATCATCAATTCCTGCTCCGCGGCGATGTCTTCACCGAAGACGTGATCGATACGTGGATCTGGTTCAAAACCGAAAAGGAGTGCGAGGCACTCCGCCAGCGGCCTCACCCCTACGAATTCGCCCTGTATTACGACGCCTGAATCGCCACGACGCCTGCTTCGCCGCGCCCCCCTGACCCGGCGTGACGCCTGAATCGCCACGACGCCTGCTTCGCCGCGCCCCCCTGACTCGGCGTGACGCCTGACTCGGCGTGCGCGAATCCGACGGCTCCACCGAGGAGGCGAGTTGCCGGCCGGCTCACTGCGCGTTGGCGAAGCAATACAGAAATTCCTGCCGATCGTTGCCGTTCCGTTGCGCCACGCGGAGGAAAATCTGGCCGCCGCAGATGGCCGGGCTGGGGAAGGCATCATTGCCCACCTGGTTTTCGGCCACCAGTTCGAAGCGCTCGGGGTTCGGCTTGAAGACGTATAGGGTTCCCCGTTCGTTGGCCCAGTAGATGTGTCCGCCGGCGAGCACGGGCGAGGCGCTCACCGGACCGGCCAGGCGTTCCCGCCACATTTCCTTTCCGTTCCGACCGTTCCAGCAGAACATCACGCCGTTATCGGTCAGGGCATACACATGCCCCTGGTAGGCGAGCATCGACTGTTCGTAACACTTCTGATTGTTCGACCACAGAATGGTTCCGCTGCCGTCCGCGAGCACCGCGAGCGTTTGCGCTTTGGGATACCCGCCACTGGCAAACACGATGTCCCCATCCCACACCATGGTGCCGCAGGTGGCAGCCGTGGTCCCGGCGACGGACCAGAGCAGCTTGCCCGTGGCGGGGTTGTACGCCGAGACTTTGTCGGCCCCGCTCAACAGGAGTTGATCCTTTCCGGCGACGGTGGCGACGACGGGCGAGGAGAAGGAAATCATGCTGGGGCGGGGGGTGCGCCAAAGCTGGTTTCCCGTGGCGCGCTCGAAGGCCGCCAGAAAGCTGTTGCCATCCCACTCCCCAGCCACGATGACGGAATTCCGATACAGCAGCGGCGAGGGAGCGTAACCATACTCGTACATTTTCGGGCGGAAGGCACCCGCCGTTTTGCTCCACAGTTGCCGTCCCGCGAGGTCCAGCGCCACAAGCTGCACCTGGTCGTGGTGGTAGAAGGTCGCGAACAGCCGCTCGCCATCCGAGGCCACGCTGGGCGTGGCTTCGGTGTTTTTGGGGTGGTTGCGGGCCGGGAACGCGCCACGATTGACCTCCGTCCGCCACAAGGGGCGCCCCGTCTGCCGGTCGAAGGCCAAGACATAGTGGATTTGCTGTTGTTCGTCGGCGGTGGTGAGAATCACGCGGTCGCCCACCACGATGGGAGAGGAATGGCCCCTGCCCGGCACGGGGGTCTTCCACTGCACCGCCTCGGTGTCGCCGAGCCGCGTGGGAACCGGGGTCGCGCTGGCGATGCCGTTGCGAGATGGTCCGCGCCACCAGGGCCAATCCGACTCCGCCGACAGCTTGGGAAAATCGGACAGGTCCGCGTGTTGAGCCCACAAGGCGGAGGCCGGCAGTCCCAACAGCGCCGCGCAACCGACGAGCACCCGCAGGCTGGCAGCCTTGATCCAGTGAACAACCATGGTCGAGTCCAATCAGGAGGGAACAGAGGTCGCGACGGGGCGCGTCGCCGTGCGCCAGTCCGACGGCAAACGCCGCGCGCTTTCGGCTCGGCGCGTCGCCCGCCAGTTACGGAAGCAATCCCATCGTTTCGGGGTAATCACACATCAAATTGAAGTTCTGCACCGCGACGCCGCTGGCGCCTTTGATCAAGTTGTCCAAACATGCGAGGATCACCACGCGTTGTTTGACTACCCGCACGGTCATGTCGCAGAAGTTGGTGAAGGCCGTGTCCTTGGTTGCCGGCAAGCGTTCCACCACCCGCACAAACGGTTTGTCTTGATAGAACGCGCGACAAGCCTCGAGCAGTTCCCGCTGGGGCTCGCGGCTCGCGGCCGCTCGGGCCGTGGGAATGGCGTACATCGTGGCCTCGATGCCGCGATCCATCGGTGTCAAATGCGGAGTGAACAGGACGTCGACCGCCTGACCGCTCACCGTGCCCAGCACCTGTTCGATTTCCGGCTGATGGCGATGCGTGCCCACGGCATAAGCCGACAGGCTTTCATTGCATTCGCAATACAGGATGTTCGTTTTGGGAGTGCGACCGGCCCCGGAGACCCCGCTCTTGGCGTCGATGATGATGCCGTTCGGTTCGATATACCCGCCGCACAGCAAGGGGGCCAATGCCAGAATGGAGGTGCTGGTGTAGCAGCCGGGGTTGGCGATCAACGCCTGTCCGCGAATGTGGTCCGCGAACAGCTCGGGCAGGCCGTAGACGGTGGTTTTCAACCGCTCGGGGTCGGCGTGCCGATGACCATACCACTGTTCGTACACCGCGGGATCCTTGAGCCGATAGTCGGCACTGAGGTCGATGACCTTCAAGCCGGCATCCAGCAGGTGGGGTACCGTCTCCATGCTGGCAACGTGCGGCAAGCAACAAAACACGACGTCGGCCCGCTCCTTCAATTGCGCGGCGGAGAGGTTCTCCAGCCGCAAATCGAGCCGGCCAGCCAACGACGGATGTACTTCGGAAACGTGACCGGTTTCATTCCGGCTGGTCACGGCGGTGATCCGCGCGCGGGGGTGCCGCAGCAGGATTCGCAGCAGTTCCAAGGCCGTGTAACCGGTTCCTCCGAGGATGGCGACGCGGGTCATGGGTGGCAATTCGAGGAGGGAGACGATGCGGGATGCACGAAAGCCGCCAATCCGTCCCGCACGGCGTGGCCTTCAATGGCTGGATCGGGAAACCGACGACCTCGGGCAGCGGGATGACCGACAGATCCACGGACAGGCATCATACCGCCCGCCGTTCTTCCTGGCGATGGCTGGACTACTTGCCGCATGGATGGGCTGATATACTTGAGCTGGGTTTAATGAGGAGTTTCGCGTGCACAAATCTTCCCATCTCACGCGCGAGGAAGAAATCGAATCGGTGAATCAAATCCGCAAGATGCTGAGCGATGCGGGTTTGCGAACCACATCGGCCCGGCTGGCGGTCGTGCGGCGGTTGCAGGCCGCCAAATCCCCCCTCTCCCATGCGGAAGTGGCCGAAAACCTCGTCCCCCTGGGTTTCGACAAGGCCACCGTGTTTCGGAATCTGACCGACCTGGTGGATGCCGGCCTGGTGTCACGCACCGAGTTGGGGGACCACGTCTGGCGGTTTGAATTGCGGAACAAGTCCCACAAGAACGAGCAACATCCGCACTTTGTGTGCGTCGATTGCGGCAGTGTGACCTGTCTGCACGATGTCGACATGCCCAAATCCGCCCAACAAAGCTGGTCCCGCATCGGCCGAGTGACGGAAATTCTGCTCAAGGGACACTGCAATACCTGTTGTGCCAAGTGACAATGCCCGCCATGCCAAGTGACCGGCGGCGTCCGGGGCAGGCAAAGGTCGGTGGGGAGCGGGGGTGGTCCGCGTCAAGAGACGGCGTAATCGAACTCAACCATGGCCAGCCGAGGGGCGGCACATGAAACGCCGCGAGGCTAACCCTCTTGGCGGTAAAGCCTCGCGGTCTGCTCGACGGTCCAGGGCCATGGCCGCGGCGATCCAAGGTGGAATCACGACCCAAGCCGCCATCACGACCCAAGCTGGCATCACGACCCAAGCTGGCATCACGACCCAAGCTGGAATCACGACCCAAGCTGGAATCACGAGCGAAGCTACCATCGCGACCGCAGGTTCGACGCACAACGCCACGGACGATCCGACCCGTGGTTGTCGAACGCTGTGGCGTTTTACCAGGGCGGTCTCAGGTGGCAGTTCCAAAGGGCGGTCCCCCGTTGCGTTGGCTGAGGTCGATCTTCCGTAGCGTTTGCCGATGGCCGCGCAAGCCAGCGGGCCAAGGCAGATGTCGTGGAATGGAGGCATGGCCACGTGGCGTCAACCGGAACGGTGAGCGGTCACGATGAAGGGATCCGCGTGAGCGAATCGGTGGTGGCGTATCGCGCTCGGTGGATCGTGCCCGTGGAAGGCCGCCCGTTGGCGGGGGGCTATCTCCTTGTGCGCGGCGACCGCGTGTTGTCGGTGCTACCGAGTTGGTCGGGCGCCGCCCTCGATCTGGGAGACGTGGCGATCGTCCCGGGCCTGGTGAACTGTCATACGCACCTCGAATTCAGCCTGCTCCGCGAGCCGCTAGGACCGCCCCGTCCCCTGGCGGAGTGGATTGGCCGCGTGATCGAATACCGCCGCGGCGGCGAACGGGATGTTTCGGCGGCGATCCGTGCCGGCATGACCGAAGCCGTAGCTTCGGGAACGACGGTCCTCGGCGACATCGCCACCGACGGTTGGGCCTGGTCCGACTACCGGACGGTTGTGCCTTCGCCGACGTTGGTGGTGTTTCAAGAGGTGCTGGGGCTGACCGGCTCGCGGATGAGCGAGCAACAAACCGTGGTGGAGCGCTTTCTGTTGCCGGCGGAACTGCCGCCCCATTGGCGGCGCGGCTTCAGCCCTCACGCGCCGTACAGCGTGCATCCGGCGTTATTCGAGACGATCGTTCGCTTCGCCGCGGAACACACCCGCTTTCTGGTGGCGGTGCATCTGGCGGAGACCGCGGCCGAGGAGGAATTGCTGGCCCATGATCGGGGTGAATTGCGGGACTTGCTGGAGTCGTTGGGCATTTGGTCGCATGGTCTGTTCGGCGGCCGGCGCGTTCGGGATTGGCTGGAGAAGCTCGCCGATCTGCCGCAGGCCCTCGTCATCCACGGAACGTTTCTGAACCTGGACGAGCAACGATTTCTGGCCCAGCATCCGCAGATCACGCTGGTGTATTGTCCGCGCACCCATGCCGCCGCGGAGACTCAGCCGCATCCGTGGTACGATGTCTTGCAAATGGGCGGATCCGTGGCCTTGGGGACCGACAGCCGGGCCACCAATCCCGACCTGAGCCTGTGGGCCGAACTGCAATTCCTGGCCGAACGCTGCACCACACTGCCTCATCATTCGCTGCTGCGGCTGGCCACGCTGAACGGAGCCAGAGCCTTGGGGTTGGCCGACAGCCACGGCAGCCTGGCGCCGGGCAAGCAGGCCGACCTGGCCGTGGTGGCGCTCGCCGAACCGCGGACGCAAGATCCCGTTCACGACCTCTTGGACCCCGCCAACCGGGTCGTGGCGACGATGATCGGCGGTCAATGGGTGACGCCCCCTCCCCTGTGACGCGGCGAACCGTCGTGGACCGTTTTTGCCGCGGTTGCCACCCCATTGGCATTTTCGCCCGGCCCGATTACGCTGCCCAATTCGTCGGTCGCGGAGCAACTCGCGAAGCGCCACGATGGCCCGGCAAGCACACGGATTCGTCCCTGGATGACAAACTTGATTTCCATCCATCATTCGGCTGAGAGCGACGGTAGCCTCTCGGCCGCCGACCTGTTGCGCGGTTTGGCCTGGAATCGCACCGCGCCCGACGAGTTGGTGGAAGCCGCCGGCCGCGGCGACCCCGTGCGCTTCAGCCGGCTGTGGAGGCAACGGCTCCGCGACCGATTGGCAATGGCGCGGACGGCGACTCGGGAATTGCTCAGCGGCTGGTCGGCGGCTCCACCCGCCGACGAGGGATTGTTGCGGCTGATGGCCGGCTTGCAGCGGGCATCGCGCCGACGCCGGCACAAACAACGCCCAGCAATCAAGCCCCCCACTCCGTGGAATGTGCGGGTGCACCCCTTGCTGAAGGCGTTGACGGCATCTGGTGCGCCCCTGCTTGCCACGCCGCTGGGTCTCCTCGCCGCGCTGGAGTTGCTCATCACGACCAATTCCAGCCTGTCCCAACGCCAGTGGTGGAGTTTGTGGAGTGCGACCTTGAAGGCGGCATGGCAACGGCTGGCCGCGGCATCGCCACCCGCCGAACTTGCTTCCGCCGCCGCTGCCGCCGAGCAAACTCCCGATCAACGGCTGCTCGAAGAGGGGGAATTGCCCTTCCTGGTGGGATTGTACTTCGCCGACTTGTCGGGTTCGGCCCGGCTGATGCAGCGGGGGCGGCGGTATTTGAAGCGGGACATGATCGCCCGCACCGACACCGACGGCACGCCGCACAGCGAATTGCTGAGCCGGCTACCCTTGTGGATCGCCCCGTTGGTGCGGTCCACGGTGTGGTCGCGGCGGTGGCGGGCATTCTTGTGGACCGAGGACGAACAACGGCGGTTGAGCGCGATCGCCGAGTGGGCCGTGGCCCTGTGTCGCGGCGATGGCCGGTTCGCGCTCACGAATGGCTTGCCGGTGGCACCTCTCCCCGTGCTGCGCAAGGCAGCGGAGTTGTTTGGCTGGTCTCCCCGAAATTCGTCGCTGGCGGCGTTAAGGTTGCTGGAGCGGCAGGTTGGCGGGACGAACGTGCCGACGCGGCCGCGCGCGGGAGGCATTCGGGTGATGCCCTCGGGACAATCAGACTGGGCCCGCCTCGCCGTGTTGCGCACCAACTGGAGTCCCGCCGCCGACGGCGTGGCCCTGGCCCATCACGAGCGCTTGCCGCGCGTGGAGATCACCGCGGCGGGCACGGTGATTCTCCAGGGAACCTGGGAGTTGTCGCTGCGGGTGAATGACGCCCCGGTGGAATTGGCCGACGAATGGTCCTGCGTCTGCTGGGAGTCGGATCCGGACGGCGACTACGCGGAATTGCAAATGTTGGGACCGGAAGGAATGCGCGTGGAGCGACTGGTGTTTCTGTCGCGGCAGGATCGGCTGCTGCTGCTTGCCGACGCCGTGAGCCACGCCCCGCAAGGAGTGTGGCAAGTGACGGCCCGGCTGCCGCTGGCTCCCGGGGTGGCGGCGGAACCCGAGACGGCGTCGCGGAGTTTGCGGTTGCGGGCCGGACGCGTTCGCGGCAGGGTGTTTCCGCTGGCCTTGCCGCAGAGCCGCGTCGTCAGCACGCCCCATCGCTGCGCCATCGAGGACGGGCAGTTGGTGCTGCATCAGATGGCACAGGGAACCGGTCTGTTGGCGCCGCTGGTCTTTGTGTGGGATGAGCGACATCAACGCCCGGCGGCGGAATGGCGGACCCTCACGGTGACCGAAAACTGCCGCATCGTCAAAGGCGATGTCGCCGCCGGCTATCGTCTCCGTCTGGGGGACGATCAATGGTTGTTTTACCGCAGCCTCAAGCGGGCCCGCATGGCGCGCGCCGTGCTGGGGCACCACACTCCGCACGAAACCGTGGTCGCCCGCTTCACTCCGCAGGGAGACGCCGAGCCGCTGCTGATGATCGAAGCTAGTTGATGATCGAAGCTCGCTGAGTCGACGGCGACGCCTCCACGCCGCGCCCCGTGTTGAATCACTGGTGCCGTTGGATCCCCGCCGCGGGCCGTCTTTCAGTTCCTGGCGCAGCCGTCAGCGGGCTGAACCAACACGGGGTTGAACCGGATCAACACGAGGCTGAACCGGACCAACACCGGGCTGAACGGAACCAACACGGGACTGAACCGAACCAACACGGGACTGAACCGAACCAACACGGGGCTGAATGGGCGCGACGAGAAGCTGGGCCGGCCTGGCAGGGGGCACGCCGTTCCAACGCACACCGTTACATCGGCCGCGGCTCCGGCTGGCAAGGCAAGGTGCAGGCTCCCCATTGCCCGAAGTTCTCTTCCACCTCGACGCGAAGCACCGCGATCGTTCCCGCCGAGTGCCGCGAAATGTGTTGCCAGAGCTGCTCGGCGATCCAACGGGCGATCAGTTCCGCCGTGGTGTTCGCCACCGGCAGCAGCACGCAGTCTTCGCGGGGGAACACCCACCGTTTGGCCTCGAACCGGGCCGTGACCTCCCGGTCGTCCCACGTCACCTGGATGAGCGGATGCTCCGTGGGCAACAACATGCGATGATCGAGTGCGTGCACCACTTGTTGGGCGGCGTCGCGCAGGGCGATGAAATCGTAAACATAGCCGTTTTCATCCAACGCACCGTCCAGCTCGATCGCCACGCGCCAATTGTGCCCGTGCAACCGCTCGCAGATGTTGCCGTTATACGTGATGAAATGCCCCGCACTGAACACCAGATGGTCTTTGGTCAGGCGAACGCGGTAACAAGCAGTGCTGTGGTGCATGGCGAGCTTCGGTCGTAAGCTGGGTCCATTGTTCGCCGTCGTCAATTGTTCGCCGTCTGGGTCGGGAGCACGACGCATGTACCCGAACCCTTATCAGGAAGATAGTCTACTCCCCGGCCGCGGAGCGGTCTGCCGTTCTTCGCGCGCAGCTCCGCCAGCGACGGGAACGGTCGGCGCTGTTCGACCAGCGCGGCGAACAGGGCGGCGGCCACCAGGTCGGCGCTGGTGCCGGGGTTGCGGCGATGGCCATCGGCTCGCAACCAGGCGTCGAACTCGTTCATCCGCTCCGCGGGGATTTCCCGTGATTCCCGCCACAAGTGCCACAACAGAGCGGCACGCTGGGCCGCCTCCCGACACACTTCGTCGCCGCACTTCCGGCGAATCAGCGTGTCTCCCTCCGCAATCAGCCGCAAGTGGGTCAGTACCGTCGCTCGTTCCCAGGCGGGGAATGCCGAGAGGGCGGGGAGCACCGCCGGAACGGTCGTGGCGCAAGCGGTTGACGCCGGACAGGCGGACGGCAAGGGAACCGCGACGGCGGCCGTGTGTTCCGCGGCCTCCGCCAGGCACGGCACGATCTCGCGTTCCAGCCGCAGAAAGCCGGTCGACAATTCACGGGCCACATCGTCGCGGGTCGCGGCGAGCGCCATCACCTCCCGCAACGGCAGCGTGGGACGCTCCGCGACATCCTGCCGCGGACTTTGCCCCAGCCCCCCCGGCTGAGCCAGCCGGATCGCGCGATACACCTCGTGAGCATCGTCGACCGTCGCGGTAAGCAGCGCGCGGCGGGCACCCGACCAGAGCGCCCCTTCCGCGGCACCGATCGCTAGCGGCGCGAGAAGCAGGCAAATCCCCAGGTTGACGTTGCGGCCGGTCGCGGCCCGCGTGGCTTCCACCGCCGACCGCACGGCGGGGCCCAGACCGTGGGCGCGGGCCTCCGCCAAAATGGGAGCGCTCACTTCCGCCGCCCGCACAAAATCGTCGTAGCATAAATCCACGAACGACGCGCACGGATGCACATTGCCCGGCTTGCGCGCGGTCGCTTCCAGCAGACAGGCCTGCTCGATCAGTGCGGCAATCGATGACATGCTGGAAACTCGGAACGATGCCTTCCCGGTAGCCGTTGTGCTCCGCCCTACATGGGCGTTTTCCTGTACCACGCAGGGGATTTTCTCTCCCCGGTCAGGCGTTGTGCTTTCCCGGGTACTTCGTGGATCCCGCGAGCGATCCTCACCCTCTCGCCGATGGAGGCACGCTCTTGCCGATGGAGGGTTGTGAAGGGGATCACAACGGCCTCGGCAGACGGCACACATCGGCTTCCGCGAAGCCATACTGTAGCCACCGGGCGGGCAGCGGCGCCCGCAACCGGATTTTGTCGTAACGAATGGGATGCCGCAGTTCCAACTGTTCCGCGTGCAAGGCGATGGCCGTCGAAGCGGTGTCCAGCGGGGGGCCTCCGTATTGCACGTCTCCCAGCAACGGCCAGCCGCGGGATGCGAATTGGACGCGAATCTGGTGCATCCGCCCCGTCAGCAACTCCACCTGCACGAGGGCGGTCTGCGCTTGCGTCGCCAGCACCGCATACCGCAGCACGGCCTCGCGGGCGCTCGGCGTGCCCGCCCCCACCACCGTGACCTGCGCTCGCTGGGGGTCTTTGAGCAACCAGTCCGCCAGCATCCCCTCGGGAGGAACCGGGATGGCCGCCGTGACCGCCAAGTACCATTTCCGCACGGCGCGAAGACGAAACTGTTCAGCCAGCCGCGCCGCCGCTTTCGAGTTCCGGGCAAACACCACCACTCCGGAGACGGGGCGGTCCAGACGATGCGGCACGCCCAGATACACGTTGCCCGGTTTGTTGTACCGGCGCTTGAGGTAGTCTTTCACCCAGGCTTCCAGGCTGGGCAGACCATCCGGCACGCCCTGGGTGAGGAGTCCCGCGGGCTTGTTGATCGCCAGCAACGGACCATCCTCGAGCAACAGGGTGGGTTCCCCTTCCGGGATCACGGTCGCGGCGGGGTGATCTGTCTCGAGCGGCATCGTCACGGTGTTTTCAAGGGGTTGACGCCGCCACGATGGCGTTCTTGGCGTCCTTCTTCCACTCGTTGTAACGGATGTCCTCCCGATAGCGGCTGTAGCCCTCGCCCGCCCCAACCGTGTTCGCGGTGATGCCGTAGCGAACCGCCGCCAAGGCGAGTTCCGATTTTTCGCTCAAATCCCAGTCTTGCGGGTTCAGGTTGTGGCTGAACTGCCCGATGCGCCGCGGAGTCAGCCAGGCGATGGTTTTGGTGGAGGCGTCTTTTTCGGCGTCGCCCCAGAACTTCAGATGCGACTTCACATCGCTGATCGTGGCCACCTTCTTGCCCGCCGCTCCGAACCAGCTCGACACGTTGTACACATTGTGCGCTCCCGACCAGCTTCGTCCTTCCTTGCTGGTCGCGGAGGGCAGGAAGCTCAGCGAGAGGGCATCGCAACGGAACAGGCTCTCGGTGGCGGTGACCGAAAGTTGTCCCTTCAAGCCGGGACAGGCGATGGCCTCCGTCCCTTGCAGGCAGCAATTGCGAAAATGGAGTTGAATGTCGGCGGGTTTCTGGTCGGCACTGTTCGTCGCCGAGACGCACGCGTTGGAATACAGAATGCAGTTTTCGAACAGCACCGGCTGCGGTGCGCCGCCGCCGACCACCGAGACGCACGACTTCCCCCCAATGAACTGGCAATTGCGGAAGTGGGCGCTGGAGGCCCCTTCGATGGAAACTCCCACCATCCCTCGCTTGTTGCTTTCCGACAGAGTGCAATTCAACATCCGCAACTTGCCCCCCGCGACGCGAACGCCCTTCCAATTCACGGGGGTCGAGGTAATCGGCGGGTCGATCTGCATCCGCAAGCCTTCGAGCGTGACCGTTCCCGCCGTCACATGCAGGACGCTTTGCGCCATTTCATCCCGTTCCGGCTTGTACCGCAGCCCTTTCGCGTCCAAGCCGATTTGGAACTCGAAGACCGGATCGTAGCCGTAGCCCGCCTGAATGGTCAGGTCCTTGTCGAGCACGTCGTTGCTGAACTTGAACGGCCCGTTGCCGTCGACGCGGATCACGTCGCCGGCCTTCGCCGCCTTCAAGGCGTCGGCGAGGGTTTCGAAGCGGGGGGTTTCGGGCTGGCTGACGAGGGCGAACTGTTTCAGCGGCGTCCCCTCGAGCAGTCGGGAAATATCGCTCCCCAGATTGGCTTTCCGCAGGAACAAGATGGCGAATGACGTGTCGCTGAGGGCGTCCTTCCCTTCCGACCAGGAACCATCCGGCCGCTGAGTTTTCACCAGGGCATCGGCCCCCAATCCAAACCAATCCGCGTCCCCCAGCTTCTCCAAGCCCAGCAGCACCCCGAGACGCTCCACCGACCACAAGAAGTATTTGGAGGAACCAGGGCCGATCCCCTTGGCGAACTGCCCCACGCGGGCGAAGCCCTTGGCATAGACGGGATCGGACAGCAGCGTGGCCTTCTCGCCCCGTTCCTCGCCCCCGGTGGCCGCTTGTTCCCGCTGTTGCTGCCGGATTTTGGTGGCGCGCGCCACCGTGAGACAGAACAGGCCGGCGCAAGTCATGGTGTTGCGTGTTTGAAAGTTGCTGCCGCTCTCCGGCTTGTCGCTGGACGGAGGCTGGTAAGACCAGCCGCCGTCCTCTAACTGACCGTCGAGAAACCGCTGCGCGACTTCCGCCATGGCGATCTCGATGGGCGTGCTGTAACGGGACGCCACCCACAAGCCGAGCACGGCGAACTGTGTGCAACTGTTGTCCCCCGCTCCGTCCTGACGCGACAACTTCCGCAGGTCCCCCAACGACGACGCTTCCACGGCGGGACACGAATAACCCCATCCGCCGCCTTTATTCTGACCGGCCAGCAAGCGGGCCCCCAGCGTGCGAATGTGGGGGCGGTCCAGGCGGTCCCCCACCCGGGCCAACAACAGGATGCTCAGCGCGATCTCGTAGGTGTTCTTGACGTCCGCAACCTGCTTTTTGACGTAGCGATAACCCTTGTCGACCACGGGATCGGAAATGGGCACGCCGTTTTCAATGAGGGCCAGCGTGCACAGCGCCGTGATTCCGGTCTGATAGTTGGGATACTCCCAATTCCCGTCCTTCGTCTGTTGCGACTTGAGGAACTCCATCCCTTTCAGCCGCGCTTGCTCGATTTGCTCCTCGGTGGCAGCAGGCACCACGCGCGCTGCCGTCAACAGAACCACAATGGCGGCGATCAGACGGCGATTGAACATGGTCGTCTCCGCGAACAGACCTCGGTGGTGTCGCCAGGCGATCCAGCGGAAGGGGACGTGGCCGGCCCGCATCCCACCCTCGCTTTTTGTTGTACTCCCCCAATCCCCCGCGTCAACATTCCACCTGGCGCGACAACCCTCAAATCCGGCCTTAATCCAGGGGAACGAAACGAATGCACACCGGTGTGGGCACGGCGACCGATTGCCCGGTCGGGGTCACCGCTCCGCTGGCAAGGTCGATCTTCAGCACCACGACGGTATTGGTCCCCTGATTGGCCGCCAGGATCCAACGACCGGTGGGATCCACCTGGAAGTTCCGCGGCGTTTTGCCCCCCGTGGATACATGTCCCAGCGGCGTCAGTCGGCCCGTGGCCTCCTCGATGCGAAAGATCGCCAGGCTGTTGTGACCGCGATTCGAACCGTACAGATACCGCCCCGTGGGATGCACGACGACTTCGGCGGTGTAACTGGTTCCCTGGAAGTCGGCGGGCAGCGTGGTGATCGTTTGCAGTTCGGTGAGCGTGCCGGCCTCGCCATCGAATGCGAACGCGGTCACCGTGTTGGCCAGCTCGTTGATCACATAGGCGAATCGCCCCGAGGGATGGAAGGCGAAGTGCCGGGGACCGGAACCCGCCGCCACCACCCCGGCCGCGGAGTGTGGCGTGAGCCGCGAGGTGGCGCTATCGAAGCGATAGATGAGGATTTTGTCGAGGCCCAGATCGGCGGCGAACGCGAACCGGTTGAGCGGATCGAGATTGATCGAATGGGCGTGCGGCTGTTCTTGCCGCCGGGGATTGACGCTTCGCCCTTCATGTTGGATGGCCGACGCCGCCGGCTGTAGCCGACCATCGGCGGCCAACGGCAACGAAGCCACGCTGCCCCCGCCGTAATTGGCCACCAACACCGACGTTCCCGCCCGATCCACCACGATGTGGCAAGGCCCGGCGCCTTGCGAGGATTGTTGATTGAGCAGAGTCAGCTTGCCGCTGGCGCTGTCGATGGCAAAGGCACTGACCCCCCCCGTTTTCTGACCTTCGAAGTTGCCGATTTCACCCACCGCGTAAAGAAACTTGCGGTTGGGATGCACCGCCAGAAACGACGGATTGACGGCTTCTCCGGCCAATTCCACGGCCTCCAGCCGGCCCGTTTCGGCATCGAATCGCGCTTGATAAATGCCGCGGCTGTGCGGACCGGTGTAAGTGCCGAAATACACCCGAAACTCGTCAGCCGTGGCCTGTTCAGCGAAGCATCCCATGGCCACCAACCACACGAACAGCCCTCGGTGCCACATCACCGCTGCTCCTCCGGAAGACGGATCGACCCAGTTCGCCGGCAAAACATTGACAATTGCTTATCATACGGTCATCTTGACGGCCGGCAACGCATCACGGCCGGATTCTGACCAGCCGGAGTTCCCCACACGAGGATTTCCGCCTTTCTTCACATTCGCTTCATGCGGCGACGTCAACCTAGAACCTGAATTCCTGGGCACCCCCGCTGGTGACCTGTTGTTGTTCGCTTCTTCCAGCCCGATGAGGTCGTCATGCCAGCACAGCGAAAAGTCTTACGGCGCTTCCCTTCTCGCGGATTCACATTGATCGAGCTGCTGGTGGTCATTGCCATCATCGCCATTCTCATCGCCTTGCTGTTGCCCGCCGTGCAGCAGGCCCGCGAAGCCGCCCGGCGGACGCAGTGCCGAAACCATCTCAAGCAGTTGGGCCTGGCCCTGCACAACTACCACGACCAGTTCAATGTGTTCCCGTATGCCTGGGGGTTGAACCAGGAATCGTGGACGTCTCAAATCCTGCCGCAACTGGATCAGGCCCCGTTGTACAACACACTGGAATGGCGAAATTCCGGGTTGAATGATTGGACGACGTTCGTTTCACCCAACAAAACTGCCTGCGGGGTGGTCCTGGCCGTGCTGCGCTGCCCCAGCATGGCACAACCCACGAATGTGAGCAATCAGGGGATCCCCAATCGCGTGCCCGTAAGCTACCGCGTGGTGTCGGGCTCGCTGGTGGCCTCCGACGACGCCAGCACGCGACCGGCGCCCTACAACGTGGCTCCCTTCACGGCGCTGGAACAGCCCAACCTCGACGGCGTGATGTTCGGCGCCAGCAGCACCCGCATGCGCGACATCACCGACGGCACCTCCAACACCCTCATGGTGGGTGAATCGTATACCGAGCCCGGCTACGTCAAGGATAATCAGGGCATGGACTACTGGGCCTTTTTCATCCCCCAACTGAACAACACCACCGGGGGCACTTGGAGGCCGGGCGCCCTCACCGGCACCGAGCATTCCGAATGCGCCGGTTCGACCCTCGTCCCCATGAACTCCCGCCTCAATCCCGCCATGCATGGCGTCCTCATGGAAATCAGCTTTGGCAGCTACCACGTCGGCGGCGCGCACTTCCTGCTGAGCGACGGCGCCGTGCGGTTCCTGTCCGAAAATATCGACCTGAACCTGTATCGGGCGCTCGGCTCCCGCGCCGGAAACGAAACGGTCGGCGAGTTCTAGTGGAGTTCTCACGCGCGGGGACGTCACGGGAAAATGGCCAGGAAGTGGCGAAGAAGTGGCGAAAACGGGTTCATCGCTCGCGGCCTGAAGCTGCGGCGTGAACGCATCGAGAGGTAGAGAAAAGCCAGGTTTGCGTCGCGCCGACAGCCGTCGTCTCCCGCGGGGGCACGAGCGGAACGCGCGCCGTCGGCAGTTTCAGTTTGCTGTACACCACGGTTCTTGAATTCGGCCACCAGAAATGCGCTGCGTGCACTGGATGTGTCTCGGAAATTCGCGGAAGGCAAGTTTGGGGTTGCTCCTGCTCCTGGCGGGTTGCGGCGGCACGCAAGCGGATTACAGCCAATTGAAACTGGTGCCCGCCGGAGGCCGAGTCACGCTGGATGGTCAACCGCTGGTTGGCGCCGTGGTCACCTTCGATGCCGAGGATGGCCAGTTTTCCTACGGCCTGACCGATTCCGACGGCTCCTACAAGCTCCAACTCGACTCGGTGCAAGCCGGGGTCACGCCGGGCAAAAAGATCGTGCGGATCAGCACGGCCCGAAAAATCCTGGGGCTGAATACCGCGGAAGGAGGTGGCGGCGAAAGCGAGGACGCGGAGGCGGCCGAGCGGTCCGCCGAGCGGGTTCCCCCGCGCTACAATTCCCAGTCCGAATTAACGGTCGAAGTCACTCCGTCTCAAACTCAGTACAACTTCGACCTGACGACGGCAACACCCTAAGCGGCCCACAACAGTTCCGCACGCAGCCGTGCGCTGGCGTCGGCCCCGCCCCACCGCTGCCCTACAACCGGAAGGTGGACTCATAGAACGACCGCAACGTCTCCTCGGGAAACAGCACCCAACTGAATTCTCGATGACACAACAAGCGCTGCGCCTCCTGGGCCTGTTGCAGACGCGCGAGTTCCCGTTCCCACGCTTCCCGCAAGGGGGCCAGGCGGGCCGACAAGGCCGCGTTGATGTCCCTCAGGCGCAGATAGCGCCGCCGTCGATCGGCCGGATGGGTCGCGGGCATCTCCCGCAGAAGCTGTTGTTTTTCGATGACGAGCGGATCGACGGCGTCGAGGAACTCCTGCGGATTGTGTCGCAACCGCCACAAGCGTTGGCGAAGAAGATTGATGTGCGCCGTCAGGCGATGCGGATCGGCGTCGCGCCCGATGATCGGCAGCCACACCGTCGCCGAAATCGTCAAGAATGGCGGAGGCGGCGCGCCGAACAATCGCGCCCCCAGCGCGTCGGTCATTTCGTCGTATTTGGCGCCCCCCAATCCATGCACGAACAGATCGGCCAGCCACAGCCGGACGAACAGCGTCAACGTCAAGGCCCGCGGCCGCAAGCGATAACCGCGCGCTGGCAGGTCGGCCAGCGCGGCAGCCAGCCGTTCCTCCGTCGCGGCACACACTTCGGTTTGCTGATCGCGCAACACCCACTGTCCGCCGCGGCGCCGCGCAAACAACCGTTGCCGCTGTGCCGCCCCCGCCTGCCAGATCCGAAACGGCGTCTCCGTCCAGTCGTCCTCCATGGCCAGGTCGGCGACGGGGTGGGAAAGACCGCGGACGCGGTTGATCAACCGATACTCCCGCACCACGCTGTTGTAGTGCTCCGCGACTTCGGCCGCGCGGCCGATCATGTCCGCGACAAACTGCGCGAAGCATGTGGTGGCGCACAGCCGCGACACGGGCAGTTCGAGGTTATTCACGCCCCAATCCTGTTCGATGGCGTGGCGAGCCGCCGTCAACCCATCGACCAGCGCCGCGGTCCGCTGGCGCGCCTCGCGGGTCATCGGCCAGGCCGCACGCACCAACGGGGAGATGCCCCACGCTTGCTGCCGCTGTGCGATGCGCTCCGCGAACGAGCCATACAGCTCGTCATCGACGATGTGGGCTTCTTCCCAGGGTTGAGGATGGGCCGGCGCATCGAACGGTTCCCAATCCCGCCGCGGCGCGTCAACGGAACCGGACAACACCATCACGCCGCGGTGCTGGATCAGGTCGTGATCGACGATCAGATGCAGGGCCGTGCCGCGGCAGTGTGCCGCCAATCGCCCCAAGCCAAAGTTCTTCGCCCACACGCCGGGATGAAACAATTCCGGCTGATGGCCGTCGACAATCAACGGACCATCGGCCGGCAGCGGCGGACAGCGCCCCGTCAAGGCCGCGGTGTAAGCGTGGGCCGCCGCCAGGACCTCGCGCCGCGCGGCGGCGCGCCGGGCCAGCCAGTTCGCCGACCATGCCGCCTGGTTGGCCGCAGCCAGCCGCGGCGCTTGATCCCACGAGGGAACGATCACCGCCGCGCGATCGGCGGCGGGAGCGCGGAGCACGCGGCGGACAACCTGTGACCGGGAATCCGTCATGCTCACCGTTCGCCGCACAGCAAAGGAGTTCCGCAGGGAAATCGTTGCTGGGCAATTTCGCGATGCAAAACCTCGTAATAGTGCAACAGCCGCCGTTCCGCATCGTCGAGCGCCCCGCCGAACGAGCGATGTTCGTCGAGATAGATCAACGGCACGGCGAATTCCACGATCTTCCAACCCCGTCGGGCGGCCTGAATCCAGACCTGCAACGGCATGGCGTAACCCAGTTCGGTGATGTGCAGGTCGGCCAAGGCCGGGACACGATACGCCTTGAACCCGCAGAAGGCATCCGTGATGCCCAAGCCGAATCGGCGATTCAGCCACGCCGTGATTTCTCGATTGATCCGCCGCCGATCCTCGGGCGGCGCAGTCTGTCCCGGCAATTCGCGGAGATAGCGGCTGCCGGAGACCAGATCGACCGGTCCGCCCGGTGCATTCCAGACGGCGGCCGCCAGCTCGGGAATCAGCCGCGGCTCGTGCTGGCCATCGCAATCGATGGTGACCAGCACATCGTACTCGTGTGCCAGCGCATACTGAAATGCCGTGCGCAACGCCCCGCCGTAACCCAGGTTGCAGGGATGCGTGACGGTGACGACGTCGTCGCGCCGCGACAGCAGCGCGGCTGTGCCGTCGGTCGAGCCGTCATCCACTACCAGAATGTGCTGGCTGTACCGACGGACTTCATCCAGCACGTCACTGACGTGGCGCACTTCGTTATGCACGGGCAAGGCAGTCAGCACGCGGCGGGTCATGGCGAGGTTTCCGGAAGGAGGCCGTGCGGGAGTCAAGCGAGCGTCTCTTGTCCTTCCCACACGGCAAGGCCGCAGTGCGTTGGGGCGATTCCCGCACGGCGCGAAACGCCAGCGCCTCCAAAAGGGCGGCGGGTGACCCGTGCGGATTGTACGAGCGATCCTCTCGATTGTAGAGGCGCGGCGTCGAGGGTCAACCGCCAGCACCGCAATCGCGGAACACTCGGCGGCGCGGCGACCCGCAACCGGGTGTGCCCTGATTCGACGCGCCCAAGGGCACTTCGTACCATGAAGCTCGCAGATCAGCCGTTACTGGCGGGAGGAATTCGCATGTCCGGCGCGAGTGCGGGGATGTTGGCGTGGTTCTTGTCGACCGCGGTCTGGGGAGCGGAGGTGACGGCGATCGATCCTCAGCCCTCGGCGGGTCGGAGCGCGGCCATCGTGGTCGCGGATGGGCCGCTACTGCACACCGGGCAACTCCTGCCGGGAGGACCGTTCGTGGCCCCCACCGCGCCAGACGAGCAAGTCCGCCAGGTGTTCAGCCGTTTGGAAGATGTGCTGAAGGCCAATCACAGCCGCCCCGCCGACGTGGTCAAGTTGAACTTCTATGTGGCCCACCCGTCGGTCATGGAGCGGATCGATCAGGAATTGGCGGCCCGGTATGCCGGTCCCGCGCCACCCGCTGTCAGCGTCGTCCAAACGGCCTTCGCGCACGGCGGCGTGATGGTGGCGGTCGATGCCGTGGCACGCACCGCGGGTCCCGCTCCCGACCGGGTGGTGCGGGCGAAGCCTTCGGCGGCCGATCGTCCCGCCAACACCGCCCTGATGCCCCCCGGTCCGCATGTGTACATTTCAGGGCAGGCGGAGAAAGGAGATGGCACACTCGCCGACGCCACACGGCAGACCATGCGGAGCCTGATCGAAACGCTGCGGTTCCTCGAACTCTCGACGGCCGACGTGGTGCATGTGAAGGCGTTTCTGACGCCGATTGCGGACGCCGCCGCCGCCCGGCAGGCGATTCTGGCGGCCTTTCCCGAGGAAGCGGCCCCGCCGGTGTCGTTCGTCGAATGGATCTCGTCGCTCCCCATCGAAATCGAGCTGATCGCCAGTGCGAGACCGCGACCGGGAGCGCCGCGGATCGAGTATCTCACGCCGCCGGGCATGACGGCGTCCCCCATTTTCGCCCGCGTGGTCCGGGTCAATGTGCCGCAGCGCGTCTACACATCCGGACTGTTCGGCCGCAAGGAGCCGCAGTCGGCGGAGGAAGTGCACGATCTGTTCGCCGAGCTGAAGCGGATTGTGGAGGCGGGGGGCAGCGACTTGCGGCATCTGGCCAAGGCCACGTACTACGTGTCTGATGACGCGGTCAGCCGCCTGCTGAACGAGATTCGACCAGAATACTATGCGCCCGACCGCCCGCCGGCCGCCTCGAAGGCCATGGTCGCGGGGACCGGACGCCCCGGCCGCCGCATTACGTTGGACATGATCGCCGTTCCCAAGGAGTGAGCGGCCGAACGGCATCATCAACAGCCGATGGTTTTTGGCGGCCGCCGGGATCACGCGTTTTCTCCTTCTCCCCCCTTCCACGAGGAATTCCGATGGGTACCGTGCTGGCCGTAATGACCGTCTTCTGGAGTGCCGCGGAAGCTGCGCCTGTGGTCGAGATCATTGCCCATCGCGGCGCCTCGTATGATGCGCCGGAAAACACGTTGACCGCCGTGCAGTTGGGTTGGAAACAACGAGCCGATGTCGTGGAATTCGATATCTGGCTCTCCAAGGACGGACAGATCGTCCTGTCGCACGACAAAGACACCGAGCGCACGGCAGGGGTGAAGAAGCTGATCGTCGAGCAAACGCTGGAGGAACTGCGGCAACTGGATGTCGGCCGCTGGAAGGATGAGCGATTTGCCGGCGAACGGATGCCCCTGCTGTCGGAAGTGCTGGCCACGATTCCGGCCGGCAAGCGGGTGTTCATCGAAATCAAGTGCGGAGCGGAAATCGTGCCGGAACTTACCCGCGTCTTGCGGACCTCGGGGCAGCCTCCCGAGGCGTTAGCCATCATCTGTTTTCACGACTCGGTGATCACCGCGGTCAAAAGAGCCTTGCCCCAGCACAAAGCCTATTGGCTGGTATCGCTCAAGCGCGATAAGCAAACCGGGGAATGGAATCACACGGTGGAACGTCTGATCGCACGGGCCAAGGAACTCGCGGCCGACGGTTTAGACGTTTCCGCTTGCGAGCTGGTCGACCCCGACTTTGGCCGCCGCGTGCGCGCCGCGGGGTTGGAATTGTACGTGTGGACCGTGAACGACGTGTCCGTTGCGCGGCAGATGGTGGAGGCGGGCGTGCACGGCATCACCACCGACCGCCCGGGATGGCTGCGTGAACACCTGCTTCCGGCTCCGTGAGCCGCCGGAGTTTCGCCCCCCATCCAAGGGCCGCATGGGCTGCGGCGGCCATGCTGGCAGTGAATCCCCCGGCCATGCTGGCGGTCGATCACGCGGACATGGTGGCAGTGAATCCCACGGGAATGCTGGCGGTCGATCTCGCGGCGCCGCTCATCCGCCGGCCCCCAAGTGGTACAACAGCCACAGCGAACCGACGAGGATGACGATCACCACGACGGCATCCGGTTCGATCAGCAGCCGGCGTTTCTTGACCTGATAAAGCTGCCCCAGCACGACCACCATGGTGGCCAACACGGTGGCCTGGCAGGTGATCACGTGGTTCGCCGAGACGGCCTGGAGCAACGGTCCCGGATGGACCATGTCGAGCGGCAACAGCAACGTCATATTGAAACTGTTGCTGCCGAAGACGTTTCCAATCGCCAGATCGTAGGCGCCCATCCGCACGGCGGTAATCGAGGTGACCAACTCGGGGAGCGACGTGCTGAAGGCCACCAGCGTGGTCCCCACGAACGTCTTTCCCAAGCCGCTCAGTTCGGCGATGTCCGCCGCCGCATGAGACAGATAGGGACCAGCCAGCACAATCACGCCGGCGGCGAGCACGAAGCCGGCGATCGGTTTGGCCAATCCGCCGTGTCTCTTCTCCGTGAGCATCTTTTCCGCCAGAGCGGGCGAGGCCCGTTGATCGTGGTAGACCAACCGCACGCCCAGCACGTAGCCGGCCACAATCAAGCAAATTCCGTAAGACACGCCCAGAACCTCGCCGGCGGCCGACACCGGCCGCGTCACGAGGCACAATCCCATCAGGATGGTCAACGCCGCGCTCACATTCCCCGACAGCGCGTGTCCCGCCGCCAACCGCGACAACATGAGGCCGCGCGAGACCACCGGCAGATCCAAGATCGCCAGAATCAGCAGATTCATCAGACTGCTGCCGATCAGGTCGCCCACGGCCAGATCAGTCCAACCGGCACGCACGGCGGCGATGTCCACCGTTAGTTCCGGCAGCGACGTCGCCGCCGCCAACAGCACCGTGCCGATGAGCAATCGACCCAATCCCGTTCGTTCGGCGATGAGGTCGGCACAGTGCGTCAACAAGGTTCCCGCGGCCACAATGAGCAGTGCGGAAATGACAAACGTGGTGACTGCGGCCGCCATGGTTTTTCCCTTATTGGCAAGTCGCGGGCATGCCGCGCGAACGGACCGCGGACGCCGCCCGCCTGGTCCGGCAGCCCTCGGTCTCAGGAGGCAGGCCGCAGGTCGAAGCATTTCAGCGTGCGTTCATTGCGCAGGTACCACCGGCCATGCGCCAGCGCGGGCAAGGCCCGCGTGGTCCCCGGCATCAATCGGCTGGCGGCAAGTTCGGTGTAACCCTTGGGGGATAACGCCGCCATGCGCAGCGTGCCGTCGGTGTGTTGCACCAGCAACTTGCCGTCCGCGGCGACCAGAGTGGCATACACGACATTGGTTTTCTGCCACAATACTCGCCGCGAGGACGGATCGAAGCATTTGAGCGTCGCCGTGCCCACATCCTGCCGGCCGTCGATGCCGTAAATCAACCCTTCGTGGACGATCGGCGTGGTGTACTGGCTGGAGAGAATTTCATCTTCCCAGGCCACCGTTGCCTGATCCGCGCCGACTTTCACCCACCGCGCGCCGATGCCGTAACTGGCCGTCAACAACACGTGGTCTCCCACCACGACCGGCGTGGCGCCATTCACCGTCGGTCCCCGCGCGCCGAAGGGAACGCGGAACACTTCCCTTCCCGTGGCGGGATCGAGGCCCAGGAAGTTGAGCCGCGTGATTACCAACACGCGCCGTTGGCGCTCGAGATCGACAACCACGGGAGCGGCATAACTGGCCAGCTCGTCGGTGGCAGCCCACAGCGTTTGGCCGGTCTGCGCCTCGAAGGCCACCACGCCATTCCCTTTCGGGCCGCCCACATTGACGATCACTCGGTTCCCGTCCACCACGGGCGCGCTGCCAAAGCCAAAGTAACCCTCCGGGGCTTGAAACTCCCGCTGCACGGCCCGCGACCACCGGAGCGTGCCGTCCTTCAGGCTCACGCAGTGCAAGTTCCCCTCGGCCCCGAAGGCATACACATGTCCCGACACCACCGTGGGCACGCAGCGCGGACCATCATCATCGACGATCTGCGACTGGTAGCGCGTGGGAAAGGTCTGCTTCCACAACAATTTGCCGGTCTCGGCGGCGAACGCCGTCAACACTTCCTGATCGCCGTGACGGTCGAACAGTATCGCCAGACCCTCGGCGACGGCCATCCCGGCAAAACCCGATCCGCAGGGCACCTCCCACACACTCCGAGGACCGCCGGCAGGCCACGCCGCGTCCAGGGATTCACCCACGGCATGGCCATTGCGTTGCGGGCCGAGAATTTGGGGCCAGTCGCCGGCATTGGCCCGGCCGAGGCACAAGCCCAGTAGCATCCCACCGACCAGCATCACTTGTCGCATCGCCGACTCCTCGCTCACCGCGCGGCATGACCCCTGGCCAGTCGCGGAACACTGCCGCGGCCACGCCTAGGCTCGCCGTCGACCGAAGCCCGACCCGTCGCCATGCAACGAGAGGCTTACTGCCGTCAACTCGACTCGCCGCTTAGTCCTCGGCCCACAAGGGCTGCTGCCGCAGTCCACAGAATACCGTGGCACGTTCAGGCTCGCGATGGCTGCTTGCGGGGAATGCGGGCCGGATCACGCACGGAGCGCGGAGTCGCGGTGCCGCCTTCACACCGACCATTCGGCGTGGCAACTGCCGCATTGAAAGCCAATCAGCGTCGCCGTGCCGGGAATCGGCTGCCCGCACCTGTTCCGCACGGCGTCATCCCGTTCCAGGGGCAACACGAGGGGGGACCCGCAGGCGATGCAGCGGCGATTGGCAAACAGCAACCGAGCGCGGTCGATCACCGTCAACGGCTCGGCGGCTTGCGTCGGCGAATCCTCGGCAACGCATTCCGGCTCCAGGTCGGCCGCGGCCACGCTCCTCGCCGCGCCTCCCCTGCTTTGGCTCAACGGCACCGTCCTTGGCCGTCGCGAGCCAACTGGGAAGGGAATGATCGCCGGTTCGTCCTCTTCCGCGGGCCAAACCACGCGCCATGTGCTCATCCGTGAGCTCCTCAGCGAACCGTCACTCCTTGACGGAGAAGGCCTCCTCCGGCGATGCACGCACTCCTTGCCGACGCCGAGGGAGAATATCGGACCGGCTAACGATTATCCGCTCATTCCGCAAACCGCAAGGCGAACAGGCGTACACCCGCGCACACAACCAGCCCCTACGGAAGTGGGGAACAGCACTGGCGGTTGTCACCTGTTCCCGCAAATCGCCTCTCCGGTAGCGTAACCTGCGGAGGTGGGGAACAGCACTGGCGGTCGTCACTCGGTTCGTCGAACCTTCAGTGCCGGTATCCGCTGCCTTGGGCCATCTGCATCATGCGGGCCCGTGCCATCGCCTCCTCGGCTTCGGGAATGCGGCCGCAGCGTTGGCAGATCACCGATAACTGCGTGAACGAAAACGGGTCGTTCGGCTCCAATTCGGTCACCTTGACGGCATGGGCCAGCGCTTCATCCCACCGCCCCAACTTTTGGAGGATGACGGCCAGGGCGGAATGTGTCAGCACATGCTGGGGATACAGCGATTCAATCTCCTGCAACTTGATGGCGGCACCCGCCAGATCACCGGCGTCGCGGAGTTTGATCGCGGCATCGTACAGTTCGTCCGCGGTGGGATGCGGGGGGTCGGCGGTCGACATCGGGCGTAACCTTTGGAGACAGTCGCAATGAGGGACTCGTTCGCCTGTGTCGCCACTCTTTCGGGGCCATTGGGCGGTTGTCGCCGTGCGCTCCCGTGGCTGCTGTCCACGAGTAGGAACCAACACGAAGGTATGAACCAGCAAGGCTGCCAACGACGGAAAGAACCAGCAACGATGCGAACGACGGAAAACGGTGGTATTGTAGTCGTACTGCTCTGGTATGCCACGGCAGACTCCCAGCGCACAGCCCGGCGGCCTGGCGGCCTGGAGGTGGTGGGCGCGGGGGCTTGACTCCGACCGAGAGTGCTGGCTGTGGCTGGTCGCCCTGAACGCGGGTTTGGCACCCTGGACGCGGGTTTGGTTGGAGGCGAAGACGGGGGATTGAGTCGGTTGTTCAACGCTCCTCGTTGGCAAGGGGCAACTGGTCATCGCTCTGTGAGGACCTGCGTGTCGCATTCTCGACAGCCCACTCCCCCAACCGTGGTGCCTGTGTCAGCCGGCGAAAGGGCGTGGCTGTGGGGCGCACTCCTCGCGGGCCTGCTGATACGGATCGGTTATCCGTACCGTATGGCCGTCGAACACTTCGACGAGGCCATCTACGCCTCGAATGTGCTGTTCGGAGCGGAAGCGAACTTTCAGTATCCCGGGCGGGAGTTCTACGCGCCCCCCTTGCTGCCGATGGTCATCGAATGGCTGCATGTGGGATGGATGTTGGGGGGAGGCACACCGCCGAGTTGGTTGCCGATGTTGCCGGCCTTGAGTCTGGGCTGCGCCACCATTGCGTCCCTGTGGTGGATCGCCCGCGGCTGGTTTGGACCGCAGGCGGCGATTGTCGCCGCGTGGAGCCTCGCCTTGTGCGAGTTTCACGCGGCCTACAGCCGGACGGCCCTCACAGACGTGCCCTTGACCTTCTTCCTCCTGTGGGCCGTCTATTGGTTGACTGAATCGCTGAAGGCGCAGTCGCCCCGGTCGGCCTGGAAAGGCGGCCTGTGGACGGCTTTGGCCTGGTGGACGAAATATAACGGCTGGCTGCCGTTGGCCATGGCCGCGACGGCAAGTGTGCTGGTGCTGAGTGGGCGACGTGCCGCGCGAGGGGCGTGGATCAACTGTATGGGGGTGTGCGCGCTCGCCGCCGTCGTCGCTGGCTGCTTGTGGCTTCCCGTGCTGCACGATTGTCAGGACGTGGGAGGCTATGCCGCCATCGCAAAGAACCACCGCGGCTACGTGGAGGGTTGGTCGGCTTGGCGGGCCAATGCCCACCGGCAATTCGCGGAGCATGGGGGAACCTACGCGGGCTGGCTGACGGTGTGGGGTCTGTCCGGTCCCACGCTTCTCGCCGCGGTGCAGGGGATGTGTTGCCGTCCGCGGGGTAGGCCATCGGCACCGCCCGTGGGCACGGTGGTGACCATCGACCAGGCGCGACTGACCGCCGTGGCGCTGAACGCCCTGAGTGTGCTGCTATTTCCCGACTGGTGGTTTCCGCTGATATTGGGGGTCGCCTTGGTGTGCAGCGCCTTGGCCTGGCGGAGGGGCTTGCGGGAGCAGAACGATGCGTTGATGTGGCCCGCCGCCATGGTTTTCGTGTGGGTACTGGCCCTGCTTGTGGTCACGCCGCTGTATCGTGCCTATCCCCGTTTGTGCCTGCCGCTGATGGTCGGCTCCATCCTGGGATCGAGCATTTTCTGGCGTCGCGGCTGGATCGACCTGACGGCCGAAAAATGGGCCAGCCATTCCGGGATAGGCCCCGCCGTCGCGGTGCTGGTGAGCCTCGTTGTGGCCTTCGGCCATGGCACCATCACCTGGGAAGACCGCTCGGGTTATCGCCAGGCGGCGTGGGCGTTTCAACCAAAGTTCGAGGAACTTTCCCCCGACGAGACCCACCCCCGCGCGGTCGCATATGCCCTGACGGAACCGGGATTTTTTTACCAATTGCGGCAGGCGGGCGTACCCACGGCCATTGCCGGCGATATCCACTTCTTGCAGAGCGCTCCGCGCGACGTGCACGTGTTGGTGGCCATCGGCCCGCTCGCCGGGGGCACCAAGGCCGGTCGTGCTCAATGGGACGCGATCCGTGAGCAGTTTGAGCCAATCGCCGAATTCGGTCCCGCGCGGCTGAGTTCGATCGTCCGTCTCGATCAGGACGCCGATTGGCGGCAGGAGTTGGCCAGCACCGACGCGCGGGCGCGCTACCATTTTTATCGGTGGCGCGGTGATCACGCGTCAGTCCCGTGAATCGCATCCGTGGTTCCAAACGCTCCGGTCGCTGTCACGGCCCCTGCCGGGAGCGGTATTTCCTTCCCCACGTCGGCGGGAGCACCCCTTTGGTGGCGGGAGCACCCCTTTGGTATCGTCCGCGTGCGGATGGTGTTGGCTCGGCGCTTCCTCTTGCGACAGATGCCCATCGCGGCTAAAACTCCGCTCCCGTTCCACTCCTCGGGAAACGAGCGCGAGTCCATGGGAATGCGGCGCCTGGTGATGATCGGCTCGGGCGGGAGAACGGGCGGACGACGACTACCAGAAGGATGTGGTGCATGGACGATCAGCAGCTCTCCGAATCCCCGCGGCGACGCTTGGGACGCGGGCTGAATGCCCTGATTGGGATGGGAGCCTTCGGCGAAGCCCCGGGTGCGGGTGGCGAGGGGGCTTCCGACATCCACGTGGACCTGATCGAGCGCAATCCCTTCCAGCCACGCGTCGATTTCGACCAGGAAGCCCTGAACGAATTGGTGGACAGCATTCGGCAGCACGGCGTCTTGCAGCCGCTGCTGGTCCGCCCGATGGGGGAAACGTACCAGCTTGTCGCGGGAGAGCGGCGGCTGCTCGCGGCCAAAAAAGCCGGGTTGGAAGTCGTTCCCTGCCGGGTGCTGGAACTGTCCGACCGGCAGGTGTGTGAAGTCTCGCTCGAGGAAAACCTCAAGCGCCAGGATTTGAACGTGCTGGAAAAGGCGGCCGCCTTCCAGGACTACCTGCAAAAGTTCCAGTGTCCCATTGAAGAACTGGCCCGCCGACTGAGCCTCGACCGCTCGACGGTCAGCAACATGCTGCGGCTGCTCGACCTGCCCGAGGCCATCAAGGCGGACGTCCGCGGCGGGCAATTGACCGCCGGCCATGCTCGCGCGTTGCTTTCCCTCCCCGAACCGCAGCAGTTGGAACTGGCGGCGAAAATCCGCGCGGAAGGCTGGTCGGTCCGCAAAACCGAGGACGCCGTCCGCGGGCTGCAACCTCCCGCGGAAACCATCCCCATTTCTGCCGGAGAAACGCCGCGGAAGAAGTCCAAAACGCCTCAGCTCACCAACCACCTGCTCTCCTTGCAGGACCAGCTTCGCGAGTGGCTGGGCGCCAAGGTGGAAATCAAACTCAAGGGGAAGGAAGCCGGCCGCATCGTGATCGAATTCACTTCCAACGACGACTTCGAGCGATTGCTGGGCCTGTTGCGGAAAGCGGCGTGAGCGGCACTGCCGTGGCGGGTGCGCCTCTTACGCCTTGGTGGCCCGTTTTCGCCGCACCTCTTCCAGACCGCGGGCGAGGAATTCGACCACCCGTCCGGCCATGGCGTTGGCATAATCCCAGCCGTAACCGCCATGACTGCTGGAAAAGTCCTGCTCGCACGGAATGCCCGTGGACGACAACTTGCTGGCCAGCGTGAGCACGCCATCCAAACAGTAGTGATCGGCGGGATCGCACAGCAGGAGTTGATGCGCGGGCCAATCCAGCGGGTGCACGTGCAGCGTCGCGGTGTGCTGACGCGCCGCCTCTCGATCGGGAAACATCTCATCCAGCGTGGTGCCGTGGCCGTACCACGTTTCAAAATCGACCTTGGGGCTGATCGCGGCGACGACGGGGAACTGGCGGGCATGGCGGTAAGCCAACTGCAAGGCGCCTTGGCCCCCCATTTCCACACCGGTCACAGCGATCTCCGGCGGCGCGGACCCCCATTCGCGCCGGATGAACTCCACGACATCTTCCCGCAGATAATCCAGCGGCGCGCGGCGGACATCGAAAGGCCGGTAAATCGCATCGGTCCACCAGCAGCGGGATCCGTGCGGACAGACACAGGCCAGGCGCCGCTCGAGCAGGGCCGCGGTGTATGCGGGGTTGTCCCGCAAGGTCGCGCCGTCGTAGCCGTGCAGAAATAGCACCACTCCCCGCGGTTCAGCCGGCGAGAAGATGTCGGCCGGTTTCCCGGCGAGGTCGATCGTCTTCCAATTCACGGTCGCTTTCCTCTTCGGCCGCGACGCGGGCCGCCGCGGCTCGGCATGCGGGCAGATCCGCACCAGGCGTCGGGCGGCCAGTCCCTTGCCGGACTGCTCCCCCCGGCTATACTGCGGGAGGAGAATTCCAGGGACGACCGGCGTCGTCCACCATCCTCAGCCGTATTCCAGGAGACTTCCCTCCATGACCGTACGCGTCGGCCAACCCGCACCCGATCTCACGGTTCAAGCCTACGATCGCACCAAGGACGGCACCGATCAACAGTTCAAGCCGGTGAAGTTATCCGATTTCCGCGGCAAATGGGTCTGCCTGTATTTTTACCCGCTCGATTTCACGTTCGTGTGCCCCACCGAAATTGTGGCGTTCAATAAGGCCCTGGGCGAATTCGCCGACCGCAACTGCGTGGTTCTCACCGCCAGCACCGACAGCGTGTATTCCCACAAGGGCTGGTGCGATTCCCACAACGAACTCAAAGGGATGAAGCACCTCATGCTCGCCGACACCACCCACAAGCTGTCGGAATCGTTTGGCGTGCTGAAGGAAGACCAGGGGATTGCCTATCGCGGCACCTTCCTGATCGACCCGCAGGGGGTGGTCCGCTGGACTTCGGTGAACGACCTCGCCGTGGGGCGCAACGTGGAAGAGGTGTTGCGCGTGCTGGACGCCCTGCAAACCGACAAGCTGTGCCCCTGCAACTGGCACAAAGGGGAAAAGACGCTCAACTAGCCCGTTGTCCCTTTCCGATCGACAGCCCACGGGCGGCCCCCGTGGGCTTTTTTCACCGATGGATTGGACCCATGCCCCGAATTTCCCCCGTGCAGCCCCACCTGGCCGCTGACAAGGCGACCCAAACGTTCGAGCGGCTCGCCGAGTTGTTCGGCGAGGCCCCCCTGCCGGAGCCATTCCGACTCTACGCCGCGTGCCCCGTCTTCCTGCAAGACTTCTACATGAACTTCAAGAAGTACTGCTGGGGGGATGGCAAACTTCCGGCACGCACCAAGGCCATGATTGGCCTGGCGGTGGCGGGGAATGCCGGTTGCGAACCCTGGGCCGACTTCTTCGCGCAGCGCGTGAAAGCGCTGGGGGGCGACGACCAGACCCTGGCGGACATTGCCGGCGTCGCCTCCGCCTGCGCGATGTACAACACGTTTTTCAAGTTTCGCGAGCTGAGCGGCAGCGATCTGTTTGCCGGGCTGCCGGTGGGTCTGCGGGCACATACCTTCGCCGGCACTTCCCTCGACGAACAGACGGTGGAGTTGATCAACGTTGCCATCAGCGACATCAACGGTTGCAAGCCGTGCACGGCGGGTCATGTGGACAAGGCGCGGGCGCTGGGCCTTTCCGATGAGGCGTTGCTCGAGGCCATTCAATGCGCCGCCACCCTGATGGCGGGGATCCACTTTCTGCGGCACGCGGGAAGCTAGCGCTCCGTCTCTTGCCGAGGTTTCACCATGCCCGACCGCCCTCGCACGCTGGGCGAGCTGCGCGACAGCGGTTACCGCCCAGTCAGCGTCAAGCACGAAATGCGCCGCAACCTCATCGGCAAGCTGCGCCGGGGCGAGCCGCTGTTTCCCGGCATCATCGGCTACGACGACACCGTCATTCCGCAGATTCAGAACGCCATTCTCTCGCTGCACGACATGTTGTTTCTGGGGCTGCGCGGCCAGGGCAAGACCCGCATGCTGCGGATGCTGACGGCCTTTCTCGACGAAGCCATTCCGGTGGTCGCCGGCTCGGAGATTCACGACGATCCGCTGGCCCCCGTCTCGAAATACGCGCGGGACCGGGTCCGCGTGGAAGGAGACCGCTGCCCCGTGGAGTGGATCGGCCGCGACGAGCGCTACCACGAAAAGCTCGCCACGCCCGATGTGACCATCGCCGACCTCATCGGCGAAATCGACCTCGTCAAGCATGCGGAAGGCCGCACGCTGGCCAACGAGGACGTGCTCCATTTCGGTTTGATCCCCCGCAGCCACCGCGGCGTGTTCTGCATCAATGAACTGCCCGACCTCAGCCCCAAGATTCAAGTGGGACTGTTCAACGTCCTGGAAGAACGGGACGTGCAGGTGCGGGGGTTTGCGCTTCGCCTGCCCCTCGATTTGTGCCTGGTGTTCAGCGCGAACCCCGAGGACTACACCAACCGCGGGCGCATTGTCACGCCGCTCAAAGACCGCATCGGCTCGGTGATTCGCACTCATTATCCCCGCACGCGGGAAATCGGCCTGCGAATCGTCCACGAACAAGCCTGGACCAACCGCGACACGCCGGTCGTGGTGCCCCGCTTCTTGCAGGAAATCGTCGAAGAAGTGGTGCGCTTGGCGCGGACCAGCCCACACGTCAATCAAGCCTCCGGCGTCAGCGTGCGGATGTCGATCGCCAACTACGAAAATCTCGTGTCCAACGCCGAACGCAGGGCCCTTTCCACCGGAGAAAACCCCGCCGTGGCCCGGTGCGTCGATCTCTCCGCCCTCGCGGCCAGTTCCCGCGGAAAGCTCGAACTCACCCTGATCGAGGAGCCGGGGCAGGAAGATCAACTCATCGGCCGCCTGATCGACGAGGCCGTGAAAGCGGTGTTCGACCAGCGCGCCAATCCCAAGCAATTCCGCAACGTGGTGGAATTCTTCGAGGCGGGACACACCCTCGAGGTGCACGACGGACTCACGCCCCAAGAAACCTGGCAGCGGTTGAGCGGCATTCGGGGTTTTCGCGCGCAAGTGGAACAACTGGCCCGCACCTGGGAGCCGGAACTCGCCCAAGGCCCCGCGGCCGAGGGAACCCTGGCCGCCATCGCGGAGTTCATCCTCGACGCCCTGCACTGCCACAACCGACTCAACCGCGTCAGCAAGGGCGTGGGAACCGTCTTCGGCGGCTGAAGTGCTCCAACAATCGTGGGCGGTGGTATCACTCGACAAGTCTGTGGCGGCTCGACCGCGGGAACAGGGATTGTCGGTTGACCGCGGCAGCGCCGCCCGCCGGTTGGCTCGGAGCCAACCTCCGTCGGCAAGGCAGCGCCGCGTCCGGGGCGTTGCCAGTCACAAGTCGCCGGCTTCCAGAACGGCAAGGTCCGGCAGATGACGGTACTCGCCGTTGTAGTCCAATCCGTAGCCGACCACAAACACATCGGGAATGCGGAAGGCGTAGAAGTCCGGGATCAGGTGCACCTCCTGGCGGCCTTCCTTCCACAAGAGTACGGCGGTGCGGATGCTCGCGGGCTGCTGCCGTCCAATTTGCTCGCACAGCGTGCTCAGCGTCCGACCCGTATCCAGAATGTCGTCCACGACCAACACATCGCGGCCGGCAATGTTGGGCAACAGTTCCAACGAGGTCCGCAACGGCCCGGCCGTGGTGGTCGCCCCCGCGTAACTCGAAGCCATCACGAAGCCGATCTGATGCGGCGTGGCGATGCCGCGCATCAAATCGGCCACCAGCACCACGCTGCCGTGCAGCACGCCCAAGACGGTCAGCGGCCGTCCGCGATACACTTCCGTCACCTGCGCGGCCAAGGTGCGCACGCGTTCGGCGATCTCCGCGGCAGGGATGAGAATGCGCATGAGGCGGACGCTATCGGCACAACACGGAACAATTCGCCGTCAGAGGAACCGGAATCCCCGCACGATCACCGGGCGCTCCACTTGCCGCCCACCGGCACATGGCGTGCTTGCCACACCGCCGCGCCCGCCGACGATGCCACCCTCCTACATCATCAACCAGCGTTGCACCTGCCTGACGGCGCGGGCCACGTCGCGGGGGCGGTCATCGCCAGTGAGCCGGATCGCCGTCAACCAGCCGGGATACTCCATTTCACTCAACAACGCGAGCAATTCCAGCCAATCGACGGCCCCTTGTCCGACCGCGGTTTCCTCGCCCCCGCCGCTGAGGTGCCGCACGCCGTCGCGCAACTGGACGTGGCGGATCAAGCCATACAGTTGGCGGAGCGATTCGGACGTGGATTGTCCGAGGTGCACGCACTGAGCGGGGTCGAAATCGATGCCGATCGGACCGGTCGTGATGCTCGTCACCAAAGCCTTGAGGCGTTCGGGTGTTTCTCCCGCCGGGGTCAGGGCCAGGGCGACACCCACATGGTTGCCGTAACGGGCCAGGTCGCTAAGCACTTCTTTCCAATGTTGACCGGCGGGCGAGGCCAGGTCGTCGGGACAGCGTCCGGAAGGCACGCACAGGGTCTCGGCCCCCAAACGGTACGTGAACTGCATGGCCTCGCGGAGCGCGGCCAAGCGGCGCTCGAGCTGGTGTTCGGCGGCCAACGGGTAGCGGAGCGGAAAGCTCGTGGCGGCGACTTGCAGCCCCCGTTCGCGGAGCACGTGCAACAGGTCGCGCCGGCCCGTGTCGCTGAGCTGCGCCGGCGGGAGTTCGTGGCGCACATCGAACAATACGCCCGAGGCACCGGTTTCCGCGGCGGCACGAATCGCATCCAGCAACGACAGGGCCCACGTGCGAGTTGCAACAGCCAAACGAAACCGCGGCATGAACCTTTCCTCAAAGTCGACACCATCGTTACCAACGGTTGATTCCCTCCCGTCCCGTGGTAGCGGCCGGCAGCGGTCGATGATGATTGAGACGCAGCGCGCTTGACCGCTGGTTGCGGTTCGGTGGCTGGCGCGTTCCATCGATGCACGACCTCATCATGATATCGCTCTGGCTGCTGGCGTGGCAGTTGGCGACCAGCCCGGCTGACACAGGACCGGTCGCGGCGGCAAGCCCCGTCTCGGTTTCCGAACCAGCGTGGTCGGCGGATCCCGTGTCGGCGGCGGAGGTGGTCAAGTCGGCACAATCCTCATCGGTCGCGCCGTCCGCCGGGTCGCGGCCACTTCCGGTGTTTCACATCGACTTTGGCCGCGGTATCGACCGTGATCTGGATGGTCAGCCCGATGGTTGGGTTCGCCGGCGCGGCGCGGGTTTTCCCCGCTACGTCCGCTGCGGCCTGGACAATGCCAGCGGCTCGGGAGAGGCGGGCAGTCTGCGGATTCAGGCCAACGGCGGCGCTGCCGCCATCTATTCTCCTCTGGTGCGGATCGACAATCTGCATACCTATTACTTCGAGGGGAAGATGCGCACGGAGGGCTTGCGCCACGACGCGGCGATCTTGTCGCTGTCGCTGCTCGACCACCGTCGGCGGCGGCTGCAACGGATTTTGTCGCCGGCGGTCATGGGAGATCATCGGGAATGGGTCTCGGTGCGGCTCGGACCGATTGTTCCCGAAGGCGACGTGCATTTTGCCGTGATCGGCTGCCATCTGGCCTTGGGCAAGGGAGATCGCCACGACATTGGCGGCGGCGCCTGGTTCGATGAATTGTCGCTGGGACGCTTGCCCAGGCTGGAATTGGACAGCAATTTCTTCAGCCACTTCTTGAGCGAGGACGCGCCGATTCGCGTGACCAGTCGGGTGAGCGGACTGGACCCCGGCTATGCGTATTCCCTCGACCTGTCCTTGCGGAACCTTGCCGATGCGGTGGTGGCGGAGACTTCGCACCCCCTGCAAAGCTCGACGGCGTCCGAGCCGGAATCCATTCTTTGGGAAACGCCCCGCAGGGAACCCGGGTTCTACCGCGTGGCCGCCGTGTTGAAGCGCGATGGCACACCCCTCACTTCCCAACACACGACGTTGGCCGTGTTGAAGCTGGTGACCGAAGCCCGTCGAAAAGGGGAGTTCGGCTGGTCGCTGGAGCACGATTTGCCGAAGCAGCTCAGGGACGAGTTGCCGCAGATTGCCGCTCAGGCCGGCGTGAACTGGTTGAAGCACCCCTTATGGCGGGCGTTGGATGAAGGCAAGACGGCCCACGACGCTGGCCAGGTCGCGCGGCTGTTCGACCGTCTGCGGGCCCAGGGCATCGAAACGATTGGCGTGCTGGATGAACCGCCCGCGGCCTTGAGGAACAAATTTGCCCAGCAATGGTTGGGGGTCGCCGAAGTATTCCGCTTGCCGCCGCCGGTGTGGCGCAGCTCGCTGGAACCGGTGGTGGCTCGCTTTTCCTCGACGGTCCACCACTGGCAGTTGGGTAGCGATTTCGATGGCAGTTTTCAGGGTATTCCCGATTTGCCGGTCACGCTGCAAACCGTGCACGAGGAAATTCGCCGGTTGAGTTTGAACGCCGCCCTGGGGCTGGCGTGGGCGTCCGCGGCCCCTCTCCCCACCACGGCCCGTCCCAGCTTCTGGTCGCTGACCGTCGCTCCCGATTGGGCGGGGACCTTGCCCCTGGGCACGGCACCACGCTGGCTGCGGTTAGCGGCCCCCGACGCACCCAACAGCGAATCTCGCCGGGACGCGGCGATGTATCACGCCGTCACTCCCTCGCTGGCCGAGGTCGAACAACGAGCGGGTGAACTGGTGCGTCAGATGGTGTTCGCCAAAAAGTCGGGCGCCCCGGCCATCTTCATTGGCGACATCTACCACCCCCGGCACGGGCTGCTCAAACCCAACGGCGCACCGGCGGAGCTGTTTCTCCCCTGGCGCACCTACGCCTTGGCCCTGCAAGGGGCGGAACTGCTCGGGTCGCTTTCGCTGCCGGGCGGCAGTCCCAACACGGTCTTCGCCCGGGATGGGGAAGCCGTGATGGTATTGTGGAACGACCAGCCGACCACCGAAACGCTGTACCTCGGAGAGGAACCACGGGCCATCGACCTGTGGGGCCGCGCCCGACCATTAGCGGCCCACCCCGCCACCGGGGAACACAGCCTCGCCGTCAATTCGTCGCCCAGCCTGATTGCGGGGGTCTCCGAACCGATCGCCCGCTGGAGCATCGCCGCCGGTTTTGAACAAGGAAAAATGCGCAGCGAATATGGCGGGCATCTGGACGCCATTGTTGGTCGCAACACGTTTCCGCAGGGAGTCAGCGGCACGGTGTCGTTGATTCTGCCCGATGGCTGGGAAACCGACGCGCGGGAATGGTCGCTCCATGCCGGCGCGGGGGAGTCGTTCCGCTTTCCGGTCTATCTGACAGCGCCCGCCACCGCCACGTTGGGACAGCATCGCCTGATGCTCGATTTTCGCATCGTCGCCGACCGTCCCTATCGGTTCCGCGTTCCCTGCGACTACACCATCGGCCTGGGGGACGTCACGCTGGAAGTGCGGGACCGCAGGCTGCCCGACGGACGCCTCGAAATCGAACAGATTGTGACCAATCGCACCGAACCCGAGGAAGTGCTCGACTTCCGTTGTTCCCTGTTCATTCCGCATGCGCGGCGGCACAAGATGCAGATCACCAAGCTCGGCCGCGGCCTGGACCGCAAGTATTACTACCTGCCGAATGCCGACCGCTACCGCGGACAAACTCTGTCGCTGCGCCTGGAGCAGGATGGGGGACGGCGGGTGCTGAATTACCGCTGGGTGGTGGGTGCCGACTGGCCGGCCGCGCCTCCTCCCGCGGTGGATCGTCCTCCCGCCGAATTCGATGCCCCGATGGACCATCAGCGCTAACCCGATGGACCATCAGCGCTAAACGGTGGAAAACGCCGGCCGGAGGTCCGCGCGACATCACCCGCGGCAGCGGGTTTGCGCGGCGGTCATTTCGCTTCGGACAACAATTTCTGCCGGCACGCTGCGATCTCGGCGCGCCGTTCCGCGGAAACTTCCGGAAACTTCAGGTCCAGCGCGGCGATTTCCGTCGCCAGAATGTGCGCCACCGCGGCCCGTGTGATCCACTTGCGGTCGGCGGGAATGACATGCCACGGCGCCCATTTGGTGGTGGTGGCGGTCAGCATGTCTTCATAAGCCCGCTGATAATCATCCCAACGCGCGCGCTCGGCGAGGTCCTGGGCTGAAAACTTCCAGTTTTTCTCCGGCTTTTCCGTCCGCTCCAGGAAGCGGAGCCGCTGTTCCTCCCGGGACAGATGGAGAAAGAACTTGACGATCCGCACGCCATTGCGGCTCAAATGCCGCTCGAGTTGATTGATGTCCTCATACCGCCCCTTCCAGAACTTCTTGCGGGTCGGGTCGGCATTGGGAATCCGCTGCCGGCTCACCAATTCGGGATGGACTTTCACCACCAGCACTTCCTCATAATACGAGCGGTTGAAGATGCCGATCTCGCCGCGCCGGGGCAATGCCTTGACGCAGCGCCACAAAAATGTGTGGTCGAGTTCCTCCGCCGACGGCTGTTTGAAACTGGTCACCGTCACCCCTTGCGGGTTCACGCCCGACATCACGTGCTTGATCGTGCCGTCCTTCCCCGACGCGTCGATCCCTTGCAGAATCACCAGCACCGCCCAGTGATCGGAGGCGTACAGCAGCTCCTGTGCGGTGGCGAGTTCCTCAACGCTTTCCGCCAGCACGCGCGCGGCGAGTTCGCGGCGCTCGGCTTCGGGAATGTCGTCGTCGCCGTCCCAGGCCGGATTGTGGTCCTTGAGCCGCACCTTCTTGCCCGGCGTTAAGCGCATGCGGGCCACGATCTCGTCCAAATTCTTCATGAGTGCAGTTTCTCCCCAGCACGAGGCTGAGCCGGGCGCGATTGCGAGCCGCTTCACCACAACCAGCCCGCTCTTTGGAAGTTGGCGGTGCCTTACGTCTCGACCGGCATGCGGCAGGCGCGGAGCAGCGTTTCCTGGACCAGCAGATCGTGCTCGTAGGAAAACTCGAAGCGTTTTTCGCCGCGCAGCACGCGGGCCATATCGGCGGCGTCGTCCACATAACGGACGTATTGCGGGAGGTCGATGTCCTGTACGCCCTGCCGGTAGTCCCCGCGGCCGCGCGCAAGGGCCAAGCGCACACGGGGTCGATCGAGCGGCTGAATGTGGATTGTCCCCTCGGTGCCGCAGACCACCAGATGCCGCCGGTCGAACCCTTCGACCTCCAGCGCCGTCGACTTGACCGTGGCCAAGGCCCGATCGTACCCGAGCACCACCAGCATGTTGTCGGCCAGGCCGTCTTCCGTGCGGGTCTGCCGGATGAACGGCGTCACCTCGTTCGGCCGCCCCAAGATGTACAGCGCGAGGTCCAACACATGGCAACCCAGTTCGAACATGATGCCGCCCGAAAACTCGGCGAACCGCACGCGATCGGCCGGGCCAACCACCTTGCTCATCACCGCGTGGACCTCGAACACCTCCCCCAACCACCTGCGGGCCAGAACATCGCGGAGCAGCACGACTCCGGGGTTGTAGCGGTACATGTACCCCAGTTGCACGAGCAGCTCCTTGTCCCGCGCGGCGTGCAGAATGCGGCGAAAGTGCGGTAGGGAGTCTCCCGCCGGCTTGTCGAGGTGAATGTGCTTTCCCGCGGCGATGCACGCCTCGGCGGCAGGCAGCAGATGCCGGACCGTCGTCTCCACCAGGACGGCTTGCAGCCCCGGCACATTCAGCAACTGCTCTTGTGTCATCCACGGGAGATCGCGAAACACTGGCGACGCTTCCGCTTGCCGACGCAACACGGGGTCTGGCTCGACAAGGCCCACCACTTCGTAATCGGGCGAGGCCCGATAAACGGCGAGCTTGGTGGCATGACCATGTCCCACGCCGATTTGCCCGATCTTGATCGGCGGCTTGCCCCTCTCGGCCGCGGCAGCCATCCCGCCGGCCCACGCTGCGGTAGCAGCCAGAAATTCGCGACGTGCCAGCATCGTCGACCTTCCTTTCACTTGATCCGGGAAATTCGCGCCCCGTGGCGGAATCATACCCGGCCCCAGGCGAGAATGGTGCCCCGCGGCGGGCGCCTGCCGCCGCTCATCTCCGTTTCGCGGCGGGCGAGTCGCGCGGCCGTATGGGGTGGGTGGCCGAGCGGATTCCCTTCGCGTGGCATTCGCGATAATCTCTGCCACAAACGCGGGGTGCCCCGCACGCTGGCTGGCTGTCTGTCTGGGGACTGGAAAACATGCCGAATGTGCTTTGCGCGGCCCTGAACACCGACGTGGGTCCGCATCTGGAATTGCTCGAATCCGCGGGATTCACCTGCCTGCACCCCCCGGCGGGTTGTAACCTGTACCATGCGAACACGCTGTTCGAAGTCGCGCGGGACTGTGAAGCGGTGATCGCGGGGTCGGAACCCTGGCCGCGGTGGGTCATTGAAGGTCTGCCGAAACTGCGGGTGTTGTCGCGGACGGGAGTCGGCTTCGATGCCATCGACCTGGCGGCGTGCGATGAGCGCCGCGTGGTGGTAGCCACCACGCCCGGAGTAAACCATCATGCCGTCGCCGAGCACACGCTGGCCCTGCTGCTGGGGATCGCGCGGGGTTTTCCCTTGCGCGATCAGCAGGTGCGCGCGGGGGAATGGAAGCGGGTTTCCACGCCGCGGGTCATGGGGCGGACGTTGGGCATTGTCGGCCTGGGCCGCATTGGCCGGGCAGTCGCCACGCGGGCCCGCGGGTTGGGTCTGCACGTACTGGCTTACGACCCGCAGCCCTCCGTTGAGTTCGCCGAACAATGGCAGGTGCGGCTGGCGAGTCTCGAGGAGATTTGGCGGCAGTCCGACTACATCTCGTTGCATTTGCCGATGGGGCCTGGCGTGAAGCACCTGATCAACGCCGAAACCATCGCGTTGATGAAACCCACGGCGGTGCTGATCAACACGGCGCGCGGGGCGCTGGTCGATGAGGCCGCGCTGTGCGAAGCGCTGCGCATGGGCCGCTTGCGCGGTGCCGCCTTGGACGTGTTCGAAACCGAACCCTTGCCGCTCGACAGTCCGCTGCTGAAGCTGCCCAACGTGCTGCTGAGCGGTCATGTGGCGGGGCTGGACGATGAATCGCAGCGCGACACCTTGACCATGGCCGCCGACACCATCATTCAATTGCACCGCGGAAAGTGGCCGGCCGAACGGATTCGCAATCTCGCCGGCGTGACCGACTGGACGTGGTAGCGCCTCCGCGACGGCGTCTGGCCTGCCCTCAGGCAGACACCGTTTCACCAGGTTCCCAACTCCACCTTCACCGTCTTGCGCTCGCCGCCGCGCAGCACGGTGAAGGTGACTTTCTGCCCCGGTTCGGACGATTTGAGGAGGTCGATCAACTCGTTGAAGTCCTTCACATCCTTGTCGTCGAATTTCAGCACGATATCCTGCGACTGCAAGCCCCCTTTCTCGGCGGGTGAGCCGGCCGTGACCGAGTCGATGAGGCAGCCCTCGAAATCGGCGCCGGCAAACGGCACCGAACCCCGAATTCCCAGAAACGCTCCCCGCACCTCCACCGCGTAACCCGCGCTCTCCAACCGCTGCACGGCGCCGTCGCTGATCGGTGCGTTCTTGACCCGGTAGATCCGCCGCACCTGCGACAGACGCAGCACGTGTTTCAGACCGTCGTCGCCTCCCGTCCAGCGGGAACCGATGACGATGAAATCGATCAGCGGCACTCCCGGCAGCGATTCGTCGAACTCGAATCCGCGATCTTGGGCATAATGCACGCCGCCTCCCAACTGCTCGATCCGCTTCACGGCGCGGCGTTCCCGCTCGGAACGATGCTGTTCCCACGCGCGGCGCGCGGCCTCTCCCACCGAACCTTTCACGAGAATCAATGTTTCCAGGGCCGATTCCAGTTCGTCCATCGCCGCAAAATCGCCCCGGCCGTAAAATGCCGCGAGCACGCGCACCGCGCGGACTGCCGCCTCCGGCGAGCCGTGAACCGCCTGGTGCGCCAGGGCGGACAAGGCATCGGCGGCGGCGACCTCGTCCAGTTGCTCGAGGAACCGCGTGGCCCGCTCCCGCGCGACCCACTCCGCATGATCCAAGTCGGCAATCGCCCTCTGGGTCGCCAGCGGCGTCGGCCCTTCGGCCGCCCCCGCCCCACTCAGCACCAGCAACGTCCCGACGATTGCCGTCTTGAGCCATCGGACGGTCATCTCGAACTTCTCCGTTGGTTGCACGAAGGCGCGAACCGTTTCAAGGCCAAGCCACGGCCATGCCTCACAGCTCGAAGCGGCCGCGCCGCACGCCGCCCGCCCTGCCGTTCGTCGGGAAAACCTCATTGAACCGGCTGCTTCACACCGGCTGCTTCGAACTGGCTCCTTCGAACCGGCTTCCAGGACGCGCGAACGGGCTTCCCGAACGTGCCAATCCGCTTTCGGGAAACTTCCTCACCGAGGGACGGGTTCTCCCGGCGGAAACATCCCCACTCGGCAGGACGAACGCGGACCGCTCGCCATCGACGTGCTATTGTGCCACAATTCCCTCAATGAAGCCATGTGACTTCAGCCGTGTGACTTTCAGCGCTTCCGAGCGGTCCTGACGAATCGTGAAGACAGCACCTACTGACTCTTTCAAGGTGACATCCCCACACGCTGCCTCGCCAGACGGCCCCTCCCCGGAAGCCGCCATGGCGGACGGTGCCATTACGGACGGTGCCGTTACGGATGGTACCGTTACGGATGGTGCCGTTACGGACGGTGCCATTACGGACGGTGCTGTTTCGGACGGTGCCGTTACGGATGGTGCCGTTACGGACGGTGCTGTTTCGGACGGTGCCTCGCCGCGCTTCATCGGGCATCTGTTGTGGGTCGTTCTCTCGCTGGGGCAGCCCCTTGCCGCGGCGGACTGGCAGTTCGACGTGCAGTTTGCCGAAACGACGCGTGCCGAACCTTATTCCGGCCGCGTGTACCTGTTTTTCGGCACGTCCGACCAACCGGAGCCGCGACACGGTCCGAATTGGTTTTCTCCACAACCATTCGCCAGCGTGCTGGTGGCGAATTGGCCACCCGGCGAGAGCTTGCGGATTGCAGCGGGAAATCCCGAAGTGGAGGCGTTTCCCCGGCCGCTGAACGAAGCGGCGTTGGGCAAACTGCACGTGCAGGCGGTGGCCCGGTTCAACGATTGGGAACGGGCGGTTGGGAGCGGCCCGGGCAACGGCTACAGCGCCGTGATGACTCTGCCGGAACACCCGCCGGACGAACCTCTTCGGCTGACCATTGATCGACTGATCCCACCGCGCGAATTCCACGAGACTCCTTGGAGCAAGCGGCTGGCGGTGCGCTCGGCGCGGCTGAGTGCGTTTCATGGTCGCGACGTCGAGGTTCAGGCGGCCGTGCTGCTGCCCAAAAGCTATTACGACCAACCCGCCCGGCGGTATCCGACCATCTATCAGATTCCGGGGTTTGGCGGCACGTTGTTCTTCGGCCGGCGCGACGAACCCATCGATGAACACAATCCGGGCAACGTGGAATTTCTGCGGGTGACGCTGGATCCGAATTGTCCGTGGGGACACCACGTCTTCGCCGATTCGGAAACGAACGGCCCTTGGGGAACCGCCCTCGTCGCCGAATGGTTGCCGGAATACGAACGCCAATTCCGCGGCGCGCAGGCGGCCCACGGCCGCTTGCTGACGGGTCATTCGTCGGGGGGATGGAGTTCGCTGTGGCTGCAAATCACATATCCCGAAACGTTCGGCGGCGTGTGGAGCACTGCCCCCGATTCGGTCGACTTTCGCGACTTTCAGCGGATCAACATCTACCGAGCGGGAGAAAATGCGTACCGCGACCCCGCCGGAAATCGCCGGCCGATCGCCCGCCGGGGGGAGCAGGTGGCGATTTGGTTGGATGATTTCGATCGGATGGAACAAGTGTTGGGCCACGGAGGGCAGTTCGAGAGCTTCGAGGCCGTCTTCAGCCCCCGCGGGGCAAATGGCCGCCCGTTGCCCCTGTGGGACCGCCGCAGCGGCGCGTTGGATGCCGCCGTCGCCCGCGCCTGGGAACGGTTCGACATCCGGCTGGTGCTCGAGCGGAACTGGCCAACCCTGGGACCACGCCTGGCGGGCAAACTGCACATCTTCATGGGCGAATCGGATACGTTTTATCTGGAAGGGGCCGTGCGGCTGCTGAAAGACGCGCTGCAACGCCTCGGCAGCGATGCCGTGATCGAAATTCACCCGGGCAAGGATCACGGCTCCCTCTTGACCCCCGAGTTGCGCGACCGCATCCGCCGCGAGATGGCGGAAACATTTCTGCGGGGCGAGAATCGGTAGCGGTCCTTCTCCACCAACGCCGGATGTTTCGCGGTCCGCGGCCGGCGCGCGACCGCTCCACGAGGCAAAGACACGGCATGACGCTCTCTTCGGTCACCGAGCAGCCGCACAGCCGCTATGTGGTCGGCCTCGATTTGGGCACGACCAATTCCGCCCTGGCGTATGTGGATACGGAAAGCTCCACTCCCCACATCCGCACGCTGGCGGTGCCGCAAGTCGTGGCCCCTGGACATGTGGAAGCCCTGGTCACGCTCCCCTCGTTTCACTATCAGCCGACCCCCGGCGAAAGCAGTCCTGGCGCGCTGCGGCTGCCCTGGCAGCAGCACGATCCTGCCTACACGGTGGGCGTGTATGCCCGCGAACAAGGTACACTGTCGCCCGGGCGGCTCATCAGTTCGGCGAAGAGCTGGCTGTGTCATCCCGGGGTCGATCGCACGGCCGACCTGCTCCCCTGGCAAGGGGCGGACGATGTCGAGCGTCTGTCCCCGGTCGCGGTCAATGCCCGTTACTTGCTCCACTTCCGCGAAGCGTGGGACCATCATTTTCCCCGCCATCCGTTGGCCGAACAGGACTTCGTGTTGACGCTGCCAGCGTCCTTCGATGAAGTCGCGCGGGAGCTGACGCTGCGTGCCGCGCAACAAGCCGGCCTCAACCGCGTGGTGCTCATCGAGGAACCGCAGGCGGCGTTTTACGCCTGGATCGACAAGCATGCCGATTCGTGGGACCGTCTCGTCGCGCCGGGACAGAAAATCCTGGTATGCGATATTGGCGGGGGCACCACCGACTTTACGCTGATTCGCGTTCGTCGCGGACCAGACGGACTGGTGCAGTTTCATCGCGTGGCGGTCGGCGAACATTTGATTCTGGGCGGCGACAACTTCGACCTGGCGCTGGCCCATCACCTCGAGGTCCGGCTGAAGGGAAACGGCCCCCTCGAGCCGCGGCAATGGAGCAGCCTGGTCCGACAATGCCGGCAGTTGAAGGAGATTCTGCTCGGTCCCGAGGCCCCGGAGCGGTACACCCTGTCGTTGCCGGGAGCGGGGTCGAAACTCATCGGCGGCGGCTGGCAGATCCCCGTGACCCGAGCCGAAGTCGAGCAGGTGATCGTGGAAGGCTTCTTCCCGCTCACCCCGTTGGAGTCGAAGCCTCAGCGGGTGCAATCGGGCTTTCAGGAATTCGGCTTGCCGTATGCGCCGGATCCCGCGGTGACAAGGTATCTCGCGGCGTTTCTGTCGGCCCACCGTTATGCCGGCGACGAAACACCCCCCGTGCACGTCGAACCTGTCCCCGCGCCCGATCCCGCGCGGCCCGACATGCTGCTGTTCAACGGCGGCGTGTTCGAATCTCCCAAACTGCGGCAACGACTGATCGACCAACTGCACGCCTGGTTTCGCCGCGACGATCCTCACTGGTCGATCACCGTGCTGGAAAACGAGCGGCTGGACCTCGCGGTGGCACGGGGCGCGGCGTACTACGGCATGGTCCGACGCGGGCGGGGTGTGCGGATCGCCGCGGGACTGCCTCGGACGTATTACATCGGCGTGGAGCAGGACTCCCTGCCGCAAGCCCTGTGCTTGTGTCCCGCGGGCTTGGAACCCGGCCAACACATCGACCTCGCGGAACGGCAATTCCTGCTGCGGATCGGCCAGCCCATCGAGTTTCCGCTGTACTACTCCAGCACGCGACTCACCGACCGCCCCGGGGAGTTGGTCGCCATCGAGCGGGAACAGCTCACCGCCTTGCCTCCCATTCGCACCGTGTTGCGCGGCGCGAGAACCGGCGAAACCGGCCACGTGAAAGTGCAATTGCAAGCGCGGCTCGCCGAAATCGGCACCCTCGATGTGTGGTGCGTGGAACTGGACGGCAAGCGGCGCTGGAAGCTCCTGTTCGATGTCCGTTCCGCCACGCAAACGGATGTGGCGGCTCAAGCATCGACCGCCGCGGAACAGGGCGTGCTCGACGAAGCCGTGGGTGCCGCCGCGCGCCAGGTGATTGCCGCCGCCTTCCGCCCCAGCGGCGAAGACCCCCAGCGGTTGATGAAGCAACTGCACGAAGTGCTGGGGTTGCCGCGCGAGGAATGGCCTCCCACCCTGCTGCGGCAGATGTGGGAAGCCTTGGTGGAAGCCGCCGGGGGACGCAAGCTCAGCCCGGTGCACGAAGCCCGCTGGCTGAATCTGCTGGGCTTGGCCTTGCGACCCGGTTATGGTCTCGCCGTGGATGACTGGCGCGTGGCCGAAACCTGGAAACTGGTTCAGGGAAAGCTGGCATTCGCCGCTCCGATGTGCCGCGTCGAGGCGTGGATTTTGTGGCGGCGAATTGCCGGCGGACTTGCCAGCGGTCAGCAGCAAGCGCTGGCCGTCCCGTTGATGGGCGTGTTGAAGGACGGGGCGCGGTCGAGCGGCAAGCCGCGGAGCGACGCCGCTGGTCCGCAAGAGCTGGTGGAACAATGCCGCCTGCTCGGCTCGCTGGAATGGCTGGCACCGCAGTTGAAGCACCAGTTGGGCGAAGGCATGCTGCATCTGGCGGAGGAAGCGACACACCCGGGGCTGCGGTCGGCGGCGTTATGGGCCTTGGGACGGATTGGCGCCCGCCGTCCGGTGTATGGTCCGCTCAACACCGTGATCGCCCGCGAGCTGGCCGAAGAATGGCTCCACCGCGTGTTGCGCTTGCCCGGTTCCGACCCGATGGAAGCGTTCGCCGTCATGCAACTGGCGCGCAACACGGGCGACCGCTACCGCGACATCGACGAGGCGGTCCGCCGGTCCGTGCTCAAATGGATGGAGCGCACGCAGGCTCCGCCTCATTTCCGTCAACTCGTGCGCGAAGTCGCTTCGCTGGAGACGGAAGAACAAGGTTTGGTGTTCGGCGAAGCCTTGCCGAAGGGTCTGCGGATCCTGTAGCCGCCGGAAATTCGCGGACGGCACACCCTGGATGCGGAGCGGGGATTACGGATTACTGCCTGGGGGCAGCCTCTGGCGCTCGCAAATCGAGGCACACCACGTTGCGTTCCGCACGGAGATACAGCCGTCCACGAGATAAAATGGGGGCCGCCCAACTGGGATAACCGATCTGCGGATAAGACGTTCGCGCCCGTTCGACCCAGCGTTCGGCATTCAGTTCCACCAAGGCCAAGGTGCCGCGCTCCCCCAACACGATCAACTTTCCGTCGGCCAGAATCGCCGAGCCGCGGCCGTAAAAGGGCCAGGGGATGAACTTACCGGTGGTTTTGTCGCGGATGCGTCCGGTGAGGGGGTCCTGTTCCAGGTCGTTCAGATCGCGTTCGAATCCGCTGGTTTCCCATTGCAATTCCCCCGTGGCGAGGGCGATGCATTGCAGGCGGGCTTCCGGTTCGTGCCGGCCGGAAAATCCATACACATAGCCTTGATGATGAATCGCGGTCGACCAGTGCGTCGCCATGCCCTCCGGCTTCCGCCACACCACTTCGAACTCCTTGCCGCTCGGTTTGACCCGCAGCAAGGCGGCCCCCGTCTCATAGGCGGCGGAGAGGAAGATGTAATCGTCGACCACCACCGGCCGGGCGGCATTCACCGATTCATGCGTGCGCGAGCGGAACCAATAGCGGAAGTTGGTCGCTCCCGTGTCGGGATCGAGGCTCGCTAGTCCTTGCCGCAGCAGACACAGCAGATGCCGCTTGCCATGAATGGCGGCAATCAACGGGGACGAATAACTCACCAGCATTTCGCCCTTGGACCAGCGAAAGGGACGCCCTCCCCGCTCGTCGGTGGGCACCCCGTTCCACGTGTCTTTGCCGGCCGCCTCCCAGAGCGTCTTGCCCGTTTGAGCGTCGAAGGCCACCACGGCGGAATTCGGTTGTCCACCCACCAGTACGATCAACTTGTTGCCGTCCAGAATCGGCGTGCAGCCGGCGCCGAAGAAATGTTCGGGCACATCGAATTCGGCGCGGGTATCGCGCTCCCACATTTTGTTTCCGCTGTCCAGTTCCAGACACAGCAGCTTGCCTTGCGGTCCGAAGGTGTACACCCGCGTCGCCGAGATCACCGGCGCGCACCGGGTGCCGCCGTTGTAGCCGTAAGGATCGGTGAAGTCGGTTTCATAATCGTACTTCCAGAGGGTTTCGCCGGTGTGCGCGTGCAGACACTCCACGATTTCCCGGTCGCGCAGGCGGTGCTGCACGATCAGCCGCTCCCCCCGCACCGAGGGAGGTGCGTAGCCTTCTCCCAATTTGCGATGCCACAGCAGGGGGGGGCCTTCGGCAGGCCACTCCTGTAACAAGCCTGTCTCAGCCGACACGCCGTTGTCGCGCGGTCCCAAAAACTGCGGCCAGTCCTCACCGGGCCGCGTGCTGGCGAGCGCGGTTTCGGCAGCCGGCGCGACGGCAGCCACTTCCCGCGCGGCGGTGCTGTTCGTCGGAATCGACGCCGCTGTCGGCCCGGCCGCCCGCGCGCCGGATGACGTCGCGGGAAGTGGCGCGGTGGACGCGGCGGGTGGCTGGCGTTCGGCAACTTCGCTCGGAGAGGCCGGCTCTGCCGTCACCCGGCCGCAGCCCGCCGCCAAACAGACGATCAGCCCCGCGATCGTGCCTCTGAACATGGTGTCGAATCCGTTGTGAAGGCGCGTTTCATGCCTCGGCCTTGCGCAACTTTCATTCCTCGGCCATCCGCAAATCGTACACGCGATGGGTCGGGTTCTGGTAGACCGGAGGCAGGTCGAACGGTCCCGCCTCGTCCGCGATGAGAAAGTCGGCCCCTGTCTGCCGACGCAAGGCGCGCAGTTCTTCCTTCGAGTACCGCCCGTCGGCGTAGTTCTGCTGGTACCAGCGGGTGAGCAGCAATTGCCGGCGGTTCCATTCCACGATGCCGCGAACATCTTGCGGACAATCCTTGAAGTTGACGAATTCGGCACGCTCGCCATACCACTTGAACGTCCATTGACCGTGTGGAGGAATCACCTTCGCGTCGGGCGGAGCCTGCGTTTTGATCCAACGGCAGGCCTCCTGCCAGTCTGGATGCTGCGCGCGAGTGTACCGCTGATCCCGTGTCGAGAGATGGGCGGCAAACAAGGTGCCCGCGGCCACGAGCAACAATCCCGCCGCGTTCCGTTTTGCGTCGCCCAGCCACTCCGTCACCAGCCGTGCCGCCTGCTGGGCGCACATCAGCGGCAACAAGGCGTCGGCCAGGCGAAAGGGATAAAACTTCAGCAGGTGCATCCGCCATTCAAATCCCGGCATGCGCTGCGGGGGACGCGGTCCCCAGCCGACAGCCAGCCCCGCCAGCGCACAGACAAGCGCGACCGCCGTCACCCGGTGCAACCAACTCCACAGGGGACCGCGAGGGCCGAATCGCCAGCCGGCGAGCCACAATCCAGCCAGCACGGCATAGCCCAGGTAAGCCCGGCCGGGAAACAACATCGGGTCGAGATGGTGACCCAAGCGGTAATACACTTGAATGTAGGTGCCCGCATAGCGAGTGGCGGCATCCACCGGTTCCAGAACGATCTTCAACACGGGCATAAGTCCCGGCAAGGCCAACAACACGGCCGCGACGCTTCCCCCCACAAACGCGAGGGAGGACTGCCAGGCACCACCGTCATTGCCGGGATCCGAAGGCGCGGCAACGAGTTGGGGGATGCAGACACCCAGCAGCCACGCGCCCAAAGTCGCCAGGCAGCCCCACAAACCCACCACCGGATGAAACGCCACCGCCGCGCCAAGGGCCGGCAGCACGACCTGCCAGCGACGGATCGGCAGTTGGCTCCAGGCCCAGAACAGCCCCCCATAGGCGAACACTTTGCTTTCCACGCCGCCGACCAGCCATTCTCCCGACCAGTTGCCCACCGTCGCCACCGCCAGGAACAACCACACCGACCACAACACCGACCACAACCTCGAAGGTCTGTCCGGGGTTGTCGGCAGCGCGGTCCCGGCCGGCTCGGCATGCAGGGCGGCCGCGAGCGCAGTCCAACCCCAGGCCAACGTCGTCAATGCCAGCAACCGCCCCACTACCGCGGTCATCGGCAGGGAACACACGGTGGTCAGCCAGCCCACCGTCGCGAAAAACACCGTGTGTGCATCGGCCGATTCCAGGAAGAAATCGCCCGCACACCACTCTGGCTGCCAATAGTGCCTGGCCTTGCCGAGATAGTGCGGCTCATTGAGTGCCGGAATGGGCGCGGCCACGAATGAATACGCGACCAGGCACGCCGTCACCACCCCCACTGCACCGGTTCTCCGGGCCGCCCGCATCATCATGGCCAACTCGTTGCGACAACACACGATCTGGGCTTGAGGCTCTTGATCGGTGGCTTGCTTTCCGGCAGGTTCTCGACGCGCCCATTCATCCTGGGTGACCGTCCGCTGCAGGGAAGCGTCCGCTGCATGTGAGCTTCCGCTAAAACAGACGGGTTGGCCCAATTGACCCCACACCGCTTTCGCGCCCGCGGCGGTGTGCGTGATGGCCGGTGGCCAGCGCGTTACGGCACGTGCGCGGCCGACAACGCGGGATCATCCAAATCCAAGCGATACAGCACCTGGTTGTAGTCGTACCGCGGCGTCGGTTCGGCGTGATGGGCAAACGTCGCCGTGTATGTGCCTTCAAACAGCAGCACCCGCGGCGCTTGGGCCGTGAATTCCGGATGCAATCGGGGGTTATAGAACGTGTAATTGTCGTGCGACAGGACTTTCACCGCCGTGCCCCAGGGACCGAAGGGGGAGCGCGCCTCGGCGTACCACAACTCCCCAAAGGCCGACGGCTTGCCGAACTGCTGCATGAAGACCGTCACCCAGCGCTGGCGGAACGGGTTCCAGGCGATCGATCCGCTGTGGGGTTTGACCTTGTTGCCCTCGGCATCGGTCAGCACTTCGGGAGGGACCAGCGGCGTCCACGTGGTCGGGTCTTGCCAGGCTTCATAACGGGCCGGACACTTCAGCGTGGGAAAGGGATTGCCGAACAAGGCCCACTCGGCGCCGTGCTCATCAGTCCATAGGACCGGGTGGCCTTCCGGCAGCGGCGGCGGCTTGGGAGCACTCTCGGATTTCGTCCACACGGTGCGCAGCGGGACGAACGCAGCTCGGCCGTCATCCCATTCGGCCAGTCCCCATTCGTAGGCCTCCAACGGAGGCTTGACCTTCATGTACGCCGACAGCAAATGCCCTTGTCCTTGGCGATCGGGGAGGCTGATCACACCGGTCAGCCAGGTAGGCCCTGTGCCCGGCATGTTCGCCACCGCGCGGGGCTTGCCGTGCGCGTCGCGGAAGTAATCCAGCCTCAGCCGCAACGGCGGTGTGAACGATTCCAACGGCTCGACGGCCGACGTGGCTCCAGACGCATGAAAGATGCCCAGCGGATAATGGGCCAGATTGGTATCGCCCCAAAACCAGTACATCCGTCCGTTGTGCACGGCGTTTTGCACACTGTCGGCCCCCAGCACTCCCGATTCCCAGGCGTTGTGCCGCGGCTCGCTTTTCTGGCTTTCCCCGTACAATCCGCTGCCGGTAATCCGCCCGATGCGCTTCGCGATGATCGTGCGCTGGACTTCCACCGTGAGCGTTTTCCCCGGCGCGGGAATCAACCGCACGCCTCGGTAGTTGAAGCCGTCGGCCGGAACGGTGTAACCATGCCCTTTGACGAAAAACCACGTCTCGCGGCCCATCGCCTCCGGCAGATCGAAGGCAATCACGCCCGCATTGTCGCTGACGAACCGCACCTCGTTGACGGTGCGCAGCTCGACCAGCGGCACAGGCCACTTCGATTCGGCATCGACGATCTGAATGCGGCACGGCTCCGCGGCCGGGGCGTCGTTCCACTGGACTGTCGCAGCCAGCCACGCCGCCACCATGACCCGGCACACACATCCCGCGGAATGGGACCGCCTCGCGCTACACAGCGGCTGTTGCCATTGGATCATGACGGCGTCTCCCGGGGGGCTGTTGCGCGCACACTGCACCGGGCACCTCGTGCCCCCCTTGGTGTCGAGCTGGACCACATTGAACCGCACATCCAGCTCCGATTGCAAATCGTCTCCGCGAACCCCGGCCTGAGCGAGCAACGCCAGTCAACAAAAAAAGCCGCATAATTGCGGCCTTTGCTTCCTCCTCCCCCTCAGTTCCGTGAGCGGGTGAGTCGTGATTCCCCATTAGCAGGATCGGATCAGCCCTCTCGGGCCACCGGACCGGACAGGCGAAACTCACCAACGGTCACGGAACTGCCTTCCGCCACGATTGGGTACACGTCATACACACTCCTGCGGTTAGAGGCGAGAGATCCGGCCCGGATCCCTCCGGGCCACTCCTCCTGGGTTCCTTCCATAAGAGACTACGTTCCGCGGCGCGAGGTGGATGACAGAATTCGGATGACGCCGTCCATTTTTTCGACTAATCCCAACAGACTATGCGGAAACAGGTTACGACCATCGAAGTACCCAGGGAACGATGACCCGCCGGTCGTTTCCAGCACGGGCCGCAAACCCGCTTTGAGTCATCGCCAAACGGCAGGCATCCATCCACCAAACCCATCTGCCACATCGATCCGGCACGTCCGCCACGACCATCCGCCTTGTCCTTTGCCCGCTCCATTCGCCGCGAATATCCCGCGCGCTTCGCCGCCGCCGCGTTTTCGTGTGCCCCATTTCGCGGCTGCTCATCACCGACGACCGATTGAGTTGCCAGACGAACGTGGGCATGATGCGGGTTCTGAACTTGCTCTGCGAAGAAAACGGGAAACCATCCTATGCATGCGGATTCTGCCTGTTCCTGGCCCCTGCTTGCGGGGCGCACTGCCGTGGTAACCGGAGGTGAAAGCGGAATCGGTCGCGCCACGGCCCGACGACTGAGCCGCTGCGGTGCTCGAGTGTGGGTGGGCGATCTCGCGCTGCGTGCCGAGAACGATGTCGAATTCAGCCAACTCGGCATCGAGCGGCAAGCCTGCGATGTCCGCGTGGAAACCGATGTCAGCCGGCTGATTGCCGCGGCGGCGGCCAGTGGGCGGTTGGACATCCTGGTCAACAACGCGGGGGTGGGACTGGTGAAACCGATCATCGCCGTCACCGAGGAGGAATGGGACCGCTGCCTCGATACGAATCTGAAAGGCGCCTTTTTCGGCTGCAAGCACGCCATTGCGGTGATGCAACAGCAAAGAGGGGGTGCCATCGTGAATGTGGCCAGCAATGCCGGCTTGCTGCCCCGGGCGCACGATCCCGTGTACAGCATCAGCAAGATGGCCTTGGTGGGACTGACCCGCAGCCTGGCTTTGTGCCATTCCGTCGACCGCATCCGCATCAATGCCGTCTGCCCGGGACCGGTGTCCGAGACCGGCATGATCAATGCCGATCTGGAAGCGGCAGCCGATCCAGAAGCCGCGCGGCAGCGGTTGATTGCCGCCAGCCCCCTCGCGCGGGCCTGGCAGCGGATGATCACGCCCGAGGAAGTCGCCGAGGCCGTGGCGTACCTGGTCAGTGATGCCGCCGCGATGGTCACCGGCACGTGCCTGGCGATCGACGGGGGGAAATCGCTGGGTGTGCCTCCGGTGGTCCCCTAGCCGGCCATCCTGCTTTTCGGGAGAGGAGGACTACAATTTTCCGCGAACCGCTTCTGGTGCGGGATTCGTGGCGGAAACGTTGGTTTTGGAGGCACGCATGTCGACCGGTGAGCTGACTCGAAAGCAGTGTGTTCCCTGCGAGGGGGGCGTTCCCAAGTTGACTCCAGCCGAGGCCGAGGCGTTGCGCCAGCAGACACCCCACTGGCAGATTGTTCATCAGGGTGAACGCATTCGCCGGGAGTGGGTGGTGAAGAACTTTCGCGCGGCGATGGACTTCTTCCGCCGAGTCGAGGAGGTCGCCGAGGCCGAGGGGCACCATCCCGACCTGCATCTGGTGGGCTATCGCCACGTGGCGATCGAGATTTGGACCCATGCGATTGGCGGGCTATCCGAGAACGATTTCATTCTGGCGGCGAAGATTGACGCCTTGCCCATCGAATTGAAGGCCTAGCGGCGGACGCATCCGCCGAGGACCATGGGGCGCGGGCCTGGGCGCGCGGCTGGACAGCTTCCGCGCGGTGATTGCTCAACCGGCGGCTTGCGGCAGCGAACGACGACCGGGAAGGGGTTCCAGGTTCAACTCCACCACCAGCGGCAAATGATCGGACGCATCGCGAGCCAGCCGGCTGCGGGCAATCCGCGCGTGGACCACCGTCAATGGTCCGCGGACAAACGCCTTATCCAGCGCTCCGATGGGCAAATAGGCCGGAAATGACCGAAACCGCGAGACCGGCGTGGTCACCTGATGAAAACCGTGCACGGCGAACGGCCCGTGAATCAGCGTGTTCCGCCAGTCGTTGGTGTCGCCGATGATCAGCGTCGGCAAATGCGCTTGCGCGCGAAACAGGTGATGTTCCAGCAGACGGCGCGCCTGCCAGTGCCGTTCCCGCTCCCCCAATCCCAAGTGCCAGTTCACCACGCGCAATTCACCCTCCGGCGTGTTGACCACCGCCCACTGCGCCCCGCGGGGTTTCTTCTTGCGCAGCGTGAGCGAGACTTGATGTTGTTCCACGAACGGCCATTTGGACAACATCAGGTTTCCGTAGCCGCCGTCCTTCACGGCCACGTTGAACTGATACAGCCGCGAGACGGCCAGAAACTGTTCAGCGAGCAGTTCCGGCTGGTTGTGAAAATGGGACCGGCGGACGTTCCGATCCACTTCCTGAAGGCAGATCACATCGGCTTCCTCGCGCGCAATCACTTCGGTGATGCGGTCGAGTCGATACCGCCGATCGCGCCCTCCAATCCCCTTGTGGATGTTGTAGCTCAATACGCGGATCGGCACGGCGTCCTCGGTCGCTTACCAATCAGGTCCGGCGGTGAATTTCCGGCCGTCTCGTCGTGTGTTCCAGCCTGACAACGGGGGCCGGTCGCCATCGTCCAGAATATACTGGCAGCGACCTTCAGCCACACCCGTGGCCGATTCCATCTCCGGTACCCCCTGGAAACGAGCCGGGCATGACCTTGCAGGAACTGATTGACGAGTGGCGGGACTTGGACGCCCAAGAACGGCTGGAAGTCCTGGTCGAACTTGCCGGGGAACTTCCCCCGTTGTCGGAAGGTCGGCGGGCTGTTCCCCGACCCGCTGCCTGTCGGGTTCAGGAATGCCAGACGCCGGTGTGGCTGTGGGTCGATGTCATTGACGGCCGCGTGCACTTGGAAGCGGATGTTCCCCGGGAGTCGCCGACCGTTCGCGGGCTGGTGGCGCTCGTGGCGCAGCTTGTGAGGGGCGCCTCGCCGCAGGAGGTGCTCGCGCTTCCGGACGATCTTCTCCCCGCCTTGGGACTGCACGAGGCCTTGGGGATGACGCGACGGCAGGGACTGAAAGGGGTCATGCTGCACATTCAGCGGGAAGTGCGCCGCCAGTCGGCGATGTGCACGGACGATCAGACGCGGACCTCGGATCGCCGGAACTCTACGTGAGGTAAGCCAGTTGCGTAAACTCGTCCGTCGGTCGGAAAAAACTCTCGAAAATTACTGCAAGAAGGCCGCATACCCTCTCCCGTTTTCGCGAGAAGTCTGTTAAATTCGTGCGAAGTCCAAAGTAGGGGGAACGCCCCGGCGAGAACGTCATCCGCTGGGTGTGCTGCCGACGATCGTCAGGTTGAAGGTGGTGCTGAGTCTTGAACCGGGAGATTGGCGCTCTGAGCACGCAGCGACCGTGGGGGGGGCTGAACGGTTCGCCCGGGCTGCCAGGCTGTAGCGGTCAAGGTGCCGCGCGGCGGGTTGGTGTTTCGGCGTGTCGGGAGAGGTATCTCGCTCACGGTATTGCTCCGCGGTGCTGAGCGCCTCCAGGGATTGTTGGCGACGCACGGCTGGTAGAATTGCAGCGCGGGGCGGTGAGCAGGCATCCCACGGGGCGGGTGATTGGCTGATTGGCGTGCATTTTCGACAAGTGGATCATGCGTTGCCCCAGTTGGGGGAGTCAGTCAGCAGTCGTGTGTTGGTTTCACGAATCGTCCATGACATTGATCGAGGTAGAAAAGGAAAGCCGAGATGCTGAGCGCAGCCGTTGAGGCAACGCGGTTGTTGCCGTCGACCGAATTGCCGGCCTACACGTACATTCCGGGCGGGGAGTTTCCGCATCCGTATCGCGATCCGCGCGGTCACAGTTATCAGCGGAAGCATCCGCCGCCGCGCCCTCTCACGCCCCAAACCTGGGCGGAAAACCGCAGTTATCTGCTGGCGCTCGATTACTTCAACTTCGGCTACTACTGGGAATCGCACGAGGAATGGGAACGGCTGGCCCGTGCCACCGGGGGCGAATCCCTTGCCGGCCGCTTCTTGCGCGGCCTGGTGAAGCTGTCGGCGGCGGGCGTGAAAGTCCGCGAACACAGTGTTCATGGGGTTCGTCGCCATGCGGCATCAGCGGGAGAAGTGTTCGCCGATGTCGCCGCGGAAGTCGGTGAAGACCGGTTCTGCGGCCTGGAATTCACCTTGCTGCAATTCGCCGCCGATCGGGCCGCTCAGCTCACCTACCGCGAGCGGATGTTGGGGGGCAAACCGCTGCGGGTGTTCCCGTTTGTGTTGATGCCCGATCCGCTGCCGTTGGCTTAGCACGTGCCCCTCGCTTCGGCAGGACCGCCCTGACAGACTCGCTGCCGCGCGTGCTCCCCTGCCCCGTCCGTTCCGAACAGGTTGCATCAGACGGAACAACCTGGCGGAAGGCGGGGAGTATCGCGCTGCGGGCCCTGCGTGCCGCGTTCCTGCGGCGCCGCTGGTCTCCGTGCGCGATGATGGTCTCCGTGCGCGATGATTCGGTCGACGGGTAGCCGCATTCCATCGGCGCGGCTGGCAGGCCTTCATGCTCTCAAACCGGTTGGTGGGGAGCTTGCAGCCTGTCGCTGGGGCCGCTAAACTTACGGCTTCGCCAGCGGGCGGTTTATGCCGTTCGCGACAGAAAGGTTGTGATCATCATGGTTTACCGTCCGCGCACCAAGCTCAAGTTGGCCCGCAAAGCGGCACGCTGCCCCAAGTGCGGCAAGCTGGTGGGCATGCGCTTCCGCTGCAAGACGTGCCACAAGAAGTTGCGATAGTTCGTTCCGTCGTGTCCGTCCGCGCGTCGCGGCCTGGCGATGGAACTTCACCGATCTCCCCCGACCAGAAACAGACTGCCCGACATGCCCCGCATCGAACGCGACCGTGAACTGGCTCGACGCCGGCATCGCAAACAAAAGATTCGTAAACTGGTGGCCCGCTACATCCAGGCTTCCAACCAGGCCGACAAGCTGGCCATCGTCGCCAAAGTGCGGCGTCTCAGCCCCATGTACGACATCGAGGCCCGCGTGGCGGAATTGACGGCCCGCGGCCAGGTGCCGGCCCCGCCGAAGAAAAAGTAGGTCGCCGTCCGCCGGCCTGGCCTCGACGGGCACAATCCACGATCCGTCTGCTGGTGTGGCCCGGTTCCTCTGGTGTGGCGCGCCCCGCGGTATCCATCGGGTTCGCAGCGCGACAGGGTTGCAGTGGCTTCGCGCTGCCCAATCCAACGCAGGTTCACATTTCCGGCGTGACGATTTCCGCCACCCGCACGCAGAAGTTGTCGTTCAGCACCAGCACCTCGCCGCGCGCCACCAGCCGACCATTAACCAAAATGTCCACGGGATCACCGGCCAGCTTATCGAGCGGCACGACGGTCCCTTCCCGAAGTTGCAAAACTTCCTCGATCAGCAGTTCCGTGCGCCCTAGTTCGACCCGCAAATCGAGTTCGACATCCTGCAACGTCGAGATGGGCAACTGAGCTGTTTGCGACTCCGCTGGTGCTGGAGAAAAGTCGGGAAAGCTGAACCCCTGAGGCGGTCCCAACTCGGGGGGTGGTCCCTTCGGACGGCCGTAGTCGTTCGCCAACGCCGCCGATAATTGACTCTCGGCCTCCTGCAACAGCGACTCGGGATTGGGCAGGGACCACGCGGTTTGCTGGCCTTCGGTGATTGGTCGCGCCGCGGCACCACCCCCTCCCGACGGTAACGGGATGTTCTCGGAGGCACCGGGCATCGCGGGCGCCGGGGGCACAATCGGCGTCGTCCCTGGAGGCGGGCCGCTGCGGGCAGCCTGCATCAGGGCTTCGATCTCTTCCGGCGTCAGCAGTTCGTCGTTGTTGGCCACGGGGACTCTCGCCGACCGCTCCCGAATCGCTCAATCGCTCGTCCCGCCGCGTGCGAATGGGCACGGACGGTGGAAATTCTGCCGCCGCGCAACCAGAGGCGAGGCCTTGCTCCCTGAAAAGACCAGCGTCCCCCTCGCTGGATGTGGCGGAGCGGGTGTATACGTTAGCGAGGAAAATTGGTCAACATGAGATTGACGAGCGCGGGACGGCGGGACGGCGGGGGTGCCCCAGACGGCGGGACTGCGGCCTGTACGAAATCGCGGCTTGTCCGCTGCGTTCCGACCAGGAAGGGGCACGCGGGGCGCGCGCCGCCACGGAGGTTCCACGGACGTCGGCCAAATCCCCGATTGCGGGCCGGCGTGCGGCGGCAGTTCACGGTGCGAAGCTGTCGAGCCAGGCCTGGGCGTCGGCATCGCTGGGCATGCGCCAGTCGCCCCGCGGCGAGAGGCTCACGCTGCCGACTTTGGGGCCATCCGGCACGCACGAGCGCTTGAATTGATTGGCAAAGAACCGGCGATAGAAGGTCCGCAGCGTGGCTTCGATCTCGGAACGTGAATAGGCCTGCGTGAAGTTCGCATGCTGGCTGAGAAACAAAATCTTCCGCGGCGAGAATCCGTTGCGCAAAAAGTGATACAGAAAAAAGTCGTGCAACTCGTAGGAACCGAGGCTGGCTTCGGTGGCCTGGCGGCTGGTCCCCTCGGCCGAAAGGGGCAGCAGTTCCGGAGAAATGGGGGTCGCCACGATTTTGAGCAGCGTCTCCCGTGCCGCTCCCTCGAACTCGTGTTCGGCCACGTACCGCACCAAAAACCTCACCAACGTTTTGGGAATCGAGCAGTTGGGGTTGTACATCGACATGTGATCGGCGTTGTAGGTCGACCAGCCCAGCGCGGCTTCCGACAGGTCGCCGGTGCCAATCACAAATCCCCGGCTCATCAACAAGAGGGTGCGGATGCGGGCCTGCACGTTTTCAAACACCAGGTCGTGAAACTCGTGGGGAGGCACGTGGGCCAACGCCGCCTGCAATTCGGCCGCCGACAGGCTTTCCAGCGCGATGCCGAACGGCCGATGCCCCAGCGCCCGGAACGCGTCGCAGCACAACGGGCGGATGTCGAACACCTCCGCCGCGACCCCCAGATGTTCCATCAAGTCGAGGGCGTTCTGCCGGGTTGCCTGCGTGGTGCCGAAACCCGGCATGGTCAACCCCCGAATGCGCGTCCGCGGCCAACCCAAGTAGTCGCACATCTTGACCGCGACCAGCAGCGCCAACGTGGAGTCCAGGCCGCCCGAAACACCGAGATTCAAGGGGGCGTCGTCCGGCAAGCGACTGACGCGCTGCGCCAGGGCCGCGCATTGCACCCCGAAGATCTCCGCGCACCGGCGATGCAATTCGGCGTTGTCCTGAGGAATGAAGGGGGTTCCCGACACGGACCGCCGCAAACCGCTCAGTTCGGCGCTCAACGCGAAGGGAATGGTGCGGTAGCGTCGGGGCAGATGCGCGGCACAGGCGTCGAAGCTGGTGGTCTTGCGGCGATCGTTCCGCAGCCGTTCCACATCGACATCGGCGGTGATGAAATAGGAATCGCGGTGCAGACCCTGTCCGTCCCCTACGCGGGGAGACTCGGCCAGCAATACGCCGTTCTCCGCGATCAGGCAATGACCGCCGAACACCAGGTCGGTCGTCGATTCCGTCGGACCGGCACTGGCATAGGCGTAGGCGGCGATGCAACGCCCCGATTGCCCCACCACCAGGTCGGTGCGGTAGCGGTTCTTGCCGATGGTCTCGTTGCTCGCCGACAGGTTCAAGAGCACGTTGGCCCCGGCCACCGCTTGAAACGCACTGGGCGGCAGGGGCACCCACAAGTCCTCGCAGAGTTCGATGCCCACCACCACGTCTTCGGCTTGAAACAACAAGTCCACGCCAAATGGGACCCGCTCGCCGCTCCAGTCGATCTCCGCCGGCACGCTCGCAGCGCCCGGCCGGAACCACCGCGATTCGTAATACTCCTGGTAATTCGGCAAATACTGCTTGGGGACCAACCCCAACACACGTCCTTGAAACAGCACGGCCGCACAGTTGTACAAGCCGTTATCCACCGCCACGGGCAAACCCACCACGATCAATTGCTGCCGGCGGGCCATCCGTTCCGCCAGTTGTTGCGCCTGCTCCCGGGCGGCTTCCAGCAATCGCGACTGACCGAACAGGTCGGCGCACGTGTAACCCGTCACACACAACTCCGGGAACAGCACGATGTCGCTATCCGGCAGTTGTTCCAGAACGCGGGTGATCTCCGCGACATTGGCCGCGGGGTCGGCAATCGCCGTCCGCAAACAGACGCTGCTGATGCGGACAAATCCAAAACGAGGCATCAGGGATATTCCGGGGGAAAGCCGGCACGGCGGCCAGAACAACAGAGGACTGTTCCCGCCATTATGCCCAGAACCGGCGCCTCAGGGGAGAACACCGCCCGGCAGCGGGCGCGGCAGGACGGCTGCCTGGCTCGCAGCCCCCTTCCGGACCTTGTCGGACTGAACGCCGGCATCCGCGGCAATCCGTCTGTTTCCGACGATTCCCGTCGACGCAGACGCGCTCGACGCTGCTCGGCGCGAACCCTCATCCAACGGAAAACCTCCCCTGCTCGCAACCGCTTCGCCGCTTCCCGCACGTCCCCCTAGCGGGGGCACGACACCCGACATCACTCGGCTTTCTCGATCGTCAGGAACATCGGCGGGCTGGAGTACGTGGCCTTCATCACGAAGTTGATCGAAATGTTCGCCATCACGCAGAACAACTGTCGCTCCACCGGCGCGGCGTTCTTGTCGACGGTGATGGTGATGTAGCCTTCGCTGGCTCCGCCGGCCAACAGGGTTTGGCTCTTGGCGCCGTCGATCTTCACGCCGTCGGGCAGGCTGCTGGCGTAGATTTGCTCGAGGTGGTTGAACGTGAGATCGAGTGTGATGTTGCCCTTGTACTCGGCGCTGCGGCGGACTTTCACGGCGATCCGTGTCGATTCGCCCGGCTTCAATCGCAAATCGGTCTCGCCCACCTCGACTCCCAGAATGTCGGACGGCTGGCCCACGCACACCATGTGACTTTCCACCGGCCAGTGCACCCGGCCGCCGCCGGGGTTATACGTCTCCTGATACGGCACCGCCTCGGCCCGCAATTCCAGCGGCGGTTGGCCTTCACCCCGCGGATGCGTCGCCGTGCCCCACACCCGAATGTTCGCCGCGCCCAGCGGCGCATCGGGTGCCGCCGACAGCACGATCGCGCCGTCGGGATACCGCGTGTTGAGAATCCTGCCGCACGTCGCGGTGACGCCCGGCGGCAGCCCGTCCACATGCAACTGCACCTCCCCGGTGAAGCCGTGTTTGCGGAGGGCGCGGGCGAACAACACGGCGTGCGTGCCCGGAGTCAGTTGCGTTTTGTCGGTATCGAGCTGCAACTCGAAGGCGGGGGTGGCCGGCGTAATGCGCAGCACATAACCGAACCCCGCGCCGCCGCGCCAGTGCGCATCGCGGATTTCCACGAAGTACGTGCCGTCCGCGGGGGCTTCCCACCCTTCCAGCCAGGTGTCGGCATGCAGCATCCGCCCTTGACGCAGGTCGTCGTCTTCGCGGAGCACCTGCCCCTGCTCATTGAGGATCCGCAGGTACGAATCGAGGTTCGACTGATACCGCCGGGCCAACACTTCGAACGACAGCTTGTCTCCCTTGCGGGCGGCGAAGGAGTAAACGTCGACATCCGCCGGCTGCTCCAGACGCCCGCTGATCACCACGGGCACGGCAACCCCCGCGGCCGACGCCGGGGTGTCGTTCTGGCCCGCCCCTTCCATGACGTACGGTTCGTCGGTCACATACACCGGCACGGGCAACGTCTGCTGATCGCCCACGGTCAGTGGCAGGTAATGCACGCCGCGCGGCCACGTCTCCGGCAGGGTCAGCGATGTCCGCGGCGCTGTCCCGTCCGCCGTGTCGGGCAAGAGCCACCCGGTCAGTTCGAGCGACGTGTCGCGGCCCGGCTGAATCGCCATGGGAAAGACCTGCGTCACCAAGGGCCGATTCGCGATCTCGATGCAATACTCCCAATAAGGGTTGCCCTGGTAGCGCACATCGCGGATTTCGAGCAGGTACTCACCGCTGGCGGCGAACGTGTGCGCGAGAAACGGATCGCCGAAGAAGGCATTGTCGGACATCGCCAGCACGCCGCCCGCGGCATCCCGCAGGAACAGGATGGGGTCGAGGTGGGTCTGCAAGTCGTGAATTTTGTCTTCCAGACGCTGGCCGCGCACATGGAACGTGAAGGCTTGCCCGGCTTCCGCGCGAAACTTGAAAAAGTCGAAGTCTTCGGCCTTTTCGATGGTGCCGCACACGGTGGCCGGCAGTGTGAGTTCCTGGGCCGTGTCCCGGGTGTCGTGGCCCGGCTGCTCGACGATCACTGGATCGCGCACGACGACAATTTGCCCAACCGTGCTGGCACCCTGCGGCGTCGCCAGGCGAAACTCGCGCACACCCGGCAGCGCATCCGACGTCGCCGAAATCTTCAGCTTGAGTTTGGTGACATCCTTCGGCTTTTCGCCCGGTTTGGGCGGGGGAACGTCGGGAGGCACAACTTCCGCCGACAGCCCCTCGCCGCTGAAAAACACCTGGTGCGTGCCCAGCATGCTGTACCGGGACTGCACTTCGCACTCGGCCGTGGTTCCCGCCTGCACGGCCACGGGCTTCAGCGACATCACCATGGGATAGGACGTCTGGGCGGCGGCCACGCCCGCCCCCCACAACCACCATCCAAGACATGTCAGACCGCGCAGGATGTGACTCTTTTCCGCTACGTCCCTGTCCCTTGGAGAGTCGCCCGAAGGGAATTCCGGCCCGCTGTCATGCGCCGCGCGCTGCCGCGCCAGTTGTGATGCCCTGCCCATCGAACCTCGCTCCCCGGCCGTGTGCTGGCCGTGCGTGTGATTGACCGCCGTGCTTGTGACCGCCGCGGCCATTGGCCGCCATGATGCTTCTCGACCCGCCGCGGTGCTTCTCGACCCGCCGCGGTGCTTCTCGACCCGCCATGGTGCTTCTCGACCCGCCACGGTGCTTCTCGACCCGCCGCGGTGCTTCTCGACCCGCCATGCGGCACGTCACCGGACAAACAGAAACGCCTTGCTGTTGATGAGCGCCCACAACAGATCTTCGTATCCTTCGCGCGGCGAGGGGGACTCCGCCACCAAGCGCTCGGCGGCCGAAAGTTCGTCGGCGGTGGGCGGACGGCAGAGGGTCGCCAGATACAGTTCGCGGATCACTTCGGCGGGGGACTTGTTCGCCGCCGTCAACCGCGCCACGCGACCGTTCTTGTCGGCGATTTTGCCGCTGAGAATGTCGCCATTCAGAGTGTGCAGCGCTTGCGCCAGGTTGGGATCGCTGGGCCGTTCGCATTCGCACACGCTGGTTCGCCGCGGCTTGGCGAAGGTGTTCAGGAAGACATCGGGATACTCGGCATCGGGGATTTCGATGGCCCGCGTCCCCAAGGGGAGATTCGGAAACTTCGTCTGCGTGCCACAGGCGTAATCGATCGCGTCCAATAACGGCTCGGCCGTCAGCCGCTTGACGCGGAAATGGCTGTAGAAGCGTTCGTCGGCGACGTTCTGGGCCGTCGGCTGGGAATCGAGCTGATACAGCCGGCTGGACATCACGGTCCGCAGCAACTGTTTCACGTCGTACTGTTGCTGCACGAAATGATCGGCGAGGGCCTGCATCAAGGCCACGTTGGTCGGCGGATTGGTGGCCCGCAGGTCGTCGACTGGTTCCACCAGCCCCCGGCCGAGCAGCCAGTTCCAATAGCGGTTGACGGTGGCCCGGGCAAAGGCCCCATTGTTCGGCGACGTCATCCACTCGGCCAGCGCGACGCGGCGATCCAAGGGATGGTCCACCGCCGGCGCATCGAGCGGCTTGGGCGTCATCACTTGACCGGTGCGGGGATGACGCACTTCGCCGCTGGTGCGGGCCAGCACCACCCGCTCGCCGCCAAACAGACCGAATTCCTGGCTCGTCTTCAACCCCACCCGGGCGAAGAACGCGGCAAAGCCGTAGTAGTCGTCCTGGCCGTATTTCTCGAAGGGATGATGGTGGCACTGGGCGCACTGCAACCGCACCCCCAGAAAGGTCTGGGCCGTGGCCTCGGCGGCCTCATTGGGGTTGTTGTTCACCACGAAATAATTCGCCGGGCCGTTCGAATACACCGACCCCTTCCCCTGCACCAGTTCGCGCACGAAGCGGTCGAACGGCACATTCGCCCGGAACTGCTCCTTGATCCAGTTGTGCAGCGCCCACATCCCCTGATCTTGCAGGTCCCGGCTGTTGTTGCGGAGCAGGTCGGACCATTTCAACGTCCAGTACGCGGCGTAACGGTCGTTGTAGAGGGAGGTCCGCGGGTGGTCGGTCAGCCCCAGCACCCGGTCGATCCACTCCTGCCGCTTGTGCGCGGCAGTCGACGCCGAAAACTCCTGGATCTCTTCCAGGCTGGGGAGCGTTCCGGTGGCATCGAGGAACACGCGCCGCAGGAACGTCAGGTCGTCGCAAAGCCCCGACGGCTCGATGCCCAACTCCTGAAACTTCCGCGCCGCCAGTTCGTCGATGAAGTTCTGGTGCTCCCAACCGGCCAGCACGGCCGGCGGACCGTAGGGGACCACGAACGTGCAGATGTCGGCCTGACCCTCGAACCGCACCATCACCACCGCTTGTCCCCGGCCGTGCACCGAACACAGACCGTCCCGAGACACCGTCACCACCGCTTCATCCAACGCATCGAAGCGGCACCAGGCGGTGACATCGTGCACCTCGCCGTCGGCATAATGCGCTTCCACCCGCAATTGCTGCCGATCCCCGGGTTCGCACAAGCGCTGGGCCGGGCGGACCACCAACCGGGAAATCTCGCGGTCCGCAGGCTCGGGGGCCGGGGCCCCTCCGCGAATCCAGGCCATCAGCAGTTCGTAATCCGGCGAACCAATTTCCAGCCGGCGACCTCCCCCGTGAGGCAGCGTCATCGTGGGCTTCTTGAGCAGCAGGCTGTCGGCGGGCGCCAGAAAGTTCACTCGACGGCCGAGAGCGTCCCGCACGATGGCCTCCCGATCGGCCACCGCATCGAAGCCAAACACGCTCAACTTGAAGCCCCCCTGCCCATATTGCGTGGCATGACAGCCACCCATCATGCAACCGTTTTTGTTCAACACGGGCCGGATCTGGTCCCGAAAGCTGATCACCGGCTCGGGGACGAAACCCGCCACCGTGACGACACACTGTCCACTCCCCCCCTCGTGGGTGACGTGCACCGTCGCCGTGCCATTGCCCCTGGGAAGCAACCGCCCGGCGGGTGAAACCTCCACCACCGCGGGATCGGACGACCGATACTGGGCCACCGACGTCAGGTCCACCGACCGATCTTCCGCCTCGTCCGCCCCCGGCGACTGCACCAGCAGTTGAGCCTGCGCGAAGTTACCGTGGAGCGTGATCTCCGGCGGCAGCACCCGCAGTTCTCCTGCCGGCGCGGACACCCACCCGCACAGCCACAGACCACAGGCCACACCCAGCAAGGGGGAGTTGAGCATCATCGGCAGGCCTCCAGGGGGGAGGAGTCAAACAGGTGGGACAAACCGGCGGGCACTCATCGACATTGATTATTGCGAATCCCCCCGCCCATGGGAATGGTCCACTTGGGGATCAACTGACTGAAGTCAAGAAGTAAAGAGGAATCGGGGAGAAACGGTACGCTTGTTCCCCAAGTACAGCCCGTTCGGGACTCCGCGACGGACCGTCGAACGCCCTCGAGACGAAATCTACGTCTCGGCTCCGGCTTCGTCGCCGTCCCACTCGACGGAAATCCGCCGGGTTCCCCAGTCCCAGGCGGACTTAGACAGGATCAGCGCGGAGGCTGAGCGAAATCGTGTCCCGACAGCCCCGCGCCAAGACGAGCGCACCACACGGCTGAGTACCCGTGAGTACCTGATTACCGCCATCAACCGACGACCGCGGTTAGCGGAGGGGAGTCGCGGAGCGCGCGGGGACCACACGCAAGCCCCTGATTTTCAAGGGGTTATCGATGAAAGGAACCGGGCGTCCCCGAGGAATGTGGAGCGGAAGGGAGTCGAACCCTCGACCTCTGCATTGCGAACGCAGCGCTCTCCCAACTGAGCTACCGCCCCCTTGGTGCACGAGGACGCATTATAACGGTCCGGCGGACGCAGGAAAGGGCACCGACCCCAGGAACGTCCCCACCGTGACCACGGACAGGGAACGTTTCCATGACGGACGGCGACCTGCGGCAAATCTTGCCCGCCGTCAGAATCGGCAGAAACGGAAAGTTCGGCAGGTTCGCTACAACCCGCAAAGTTTGTCTCATCCCGCACGGCGTGCCGATCCGAATATCCTGAAGACGTGGAAAATCCGTCACTCTCCGCGCACACAGAGTCGGCTGTGGAGGGGGAGATCTTGGGCGGAGGCAGGGAAGCTCGGCTACGAATCCCGCTGGAGTGCAACGTCCATGCAACGTGTGAAGCTCAGTCTGGCGTGCCTGTTGTGTCTCACGTGGGTTTATTCCGCCCCCGCGCAGACGTCGCTCCAGTACGACACAGGCACTGCCGTGCTGCAAGACATCAGCGGCAGCGCGACCTTCAGCGGAACGTACTTCAACATCCGCACGATGACCGGCGACGGCGTGGGTTACCGCAACGGCTTCACCCAAATCGGCGCCACGCTCCCCATCTGGTTCAGCGAAGACGCCTTCATCGCTCCCACGGCCCGCGTGCTGATCACCGATAACAGCAACATCGGCGCCAGCGGCGGCGCCCTGCTGCGGGGCTACAGTTCGTCGTGGGACCGGATTTTCGGAACGTACGTGTTCTTCGACTATGACGAGTCGATCAACGACTACAACTATCGCCAGTGGGGCTTTGGGGTTGAGACGCTGGGCACGTGGTTCGACGCGCGGTCGAACGTGTACTTGCCCACGGCTTCGGGCGACAACTTCGTGCAGGCGTTGGGCCTGGGCAACTCCCTGTCGTTCGCGGGCAACAACCTGGTCTTCACGGGCGTCGGGCTGTTCGAGGAAGCCCTCACGGGCGCGGATTTCGAAGTGGGCGTGCCCCTCAGTCCGGCCACGCCGTGGTTGCGCGGCTATGCCGGCATGTATTTCTACGACGCCGTGCAGGAAGATCCCGTGGGATTTCGCGGGCGGATTGAAGCCTGGGTGAGCGACGACCTGCAAGTGGCGGTGAACGTCACGGAGGATCAGCAGTTCGGCACCAACGTCAACGCCGTGGTCGATTTCCGCTTCTCGGGCTGGAAGCCGACGCGGTACTTCCCGCAATGGACCACGCGGGAACGGATGCTGATGCCGGTGCAGCGCAACTGGCGAATCGCCGCGGGATACTACACGCAAGACGTGCCGGTCATCGCGGAAAACTGCCAAACCGGCTCCCCCTACTTCGTGGTGTGGGTCGACAGCAGCAACACCAATCCGGGCGACGGATCGTTCGAAAACCCCTACAACTATCTGCCCAACCAGGTGCCCAACGCCGACCTGATCCTGGTCCGCAGGGGCGACACGTCGCTGCTCAACCCGCTGACAGGCTCGATCGCCTTGTTCGACAACCAGCGATTGCTGGGTGAAGGCTGCGAGCATCTGGTGGCGGTGTGCGCGACGTTCGGCGAGTTCTCCATCCAAACCACGGCGCCGTTGCCCGGCTTCACGGATGACGGCAACTTCCCCTACCTGAGCAGCCCCGGCAACATCATCACGCTGGCCAACGGCAACGAAGTGGCGGGCTTCAATCTGGTGAATGCCGGCGGATTCGCCATCGCCAACAATCCGGGCCTGGGTTCGTTCGGGTTCGACCTGAGCTGCCTGAACGTGATCGGCAACGCGGGGGGCATTTTCCTGGGGAATGCCGGCGGCAACGGCTTTGTGACCGACGTCAACCTGCTAAACAATCCCGCCGGGGGACTGTACCTCGACACCGGCTCGAACAAGTTGTATCTGACGATGAACAACGTTTCGGCGACGTCGCTGCCCCCGGGGGTGCAAAGCATCGGCATCTCGTTGAACGCGGACGAGGGAGATTTGTTCGCCTCCCTGACCGACGTGTCGTCCAACCGCAACGGGACCGGCTATTGGCTCTCCGCGACCAATCAGGCCACGCTGGGCATCGTCACCGACAACGTGACGGCCAACGACAACGTGGGCACCGGCATGCAGGTGATCGGCCAGCATGGGTCGATCGACCTGCGACTCGCAGGTCTGAACGCCAATCGCAACGGCGGACACGGCATTTCGATCGTCGCCGACAACACCTTCCTCAACGTCGATGCCGACGGCATCACCGCCAATAACAACGCGCTGGACAACCTGACCATTCAATTGACGAATTCCACGATGCAAGTGGAAATCGACAACGCCACGTTCCTGGGCAGCCAGACGGGGTCGGGCGTGGTGATCACCAACGGCGCGGGGGGCGGCACCATCGACCTCGACAACGTGCTGGCCACGGGCAACGCGGCCGACGGGCTGCTGATTGGGGTCGCCACCTTCGCCGAAGTCGACGCCGTGGTCGCCCGCTCGATCTTCGCCAATAACTCCCGGAACGGCATGGCCCTGTTCGGCACGACGGGGGGCAGCCTGGATTTCGTGTCGACGGCCGTGTTGGCCAACGCCAACGGGCAGGACGGTTTCCACTTCGATTTCCGCAGCAATTCCACGCTCACGGCCGATGTGCGGGCCACTCTGCTGAGCAACAATGGCCGCAACGCCGTGCATGGCTTCCTGGACAACGCCACCGCCGATCTCACGCTGATCGCCAGCCAGGGATCGAATTCCGGTGCCGACGGCTTCTACCTGGAGGCCACGAACCAGTCGGTGGCGGAAGTGACCATTGTGGGCGGCTCGTTCGCCAACAGCGGCCAGACGGTCGATCCCGCGGCGGCCTTGCGGATCATCGCCGATCGGTCCGTGATCACCTTCCAGGTGGCCAGCACGCCCCTGAACAACAGCGCCGCCGGCGGCCCGCAGGACGACGGCGTCAACATTTTGGCCATCAATAACAGCCAGGTGTTGGGCTTTCTGGTGAACAGCGACATGTCCCTCAACGCCGACAACGCGATGGAACTCACCTCCGACACCGACAGCCAGATCGTGCTGAACCTGCAGAATTCCAATGGCAACGACAGCGGGAATGACGGCATCCTGTTCCGCGCGCTGAACAACGGCCTGGTGAGCGTGACGGCCAACCAGAGCAACTTCGACCGCAGCGGAGCGAACGGCATCAACGGCTACCTGAACAACGGCGGCGTGGGCCTGTTCGATTTCCTGGCCAGCAGCGTGGCGTTTTCAGGCGACAACGGCATGGTGATCGTCGCCGACAACATGTCGCGCTTCTTCGGGTTCTTCGAGGGCGGCTCGTTCAGCAACAGCGGGCAGAATTTGAATGGATTCGGCACCCAAGACGCCCATCGGTTGATCGCCCACAATTCGTCGCGGATCGAAGTCGATCTGCTGAACACGCCGTCGGGCAACACGGTCGTCCCGGGCACGCAGCAGCACAGCCTGTTCGGTTTCGCGGACAACGGCAGCGCGCTGGTGTTCAACAACTCCGGCGGCAACATGAGCTTCAACACCATCAACGCCATCAACGTGACGCTGTTGAGCGGCTCCTACGGCGAGGTCGACCTGCTGAACACTCCGGCGACCGACAGCGGCGAAGACGGTTATCGCTTCGTGGTCAGCAACAGCCAGTTGTTCAGCAACGTCACCAACGGGTCCTTCGACAACTCGGGCGCGGGGCTGGTCACGGGCAGCGCCGTCAACGGCCTGCTGGTGAACACCGGGTTTGCCCAGTTGATCTTCACCAACACGCCGGGGCGGTTCGCCTATGAGCATGGTTTGTTCGTGACCGCCTTGGGCGGATCGGTGTTCCAGGGTTACTTCGACGCCAGCCCGTTCGATTACGCGGGTTCACCGGGCGGCGTCCCCGCCACCGCCGGCAATGCCGTGTACCTCGTGGCCAATGCGTCCACGATGGACCTGACGATGGTCAACGGCTCGACGGGGAACCTGGCGGGCGGCGATGGCTTGGTGATCGACGCCGCCAACGGCAGCAGCGTCACCGCCACCATCACCGACGGATCGTTCACCGACGAAGGGCAGTTCACCGGCCTGGGCGTGGGCGTGAATGTCACGGCCGATAATTCGCTGGTGGTGGTCAACCTCATCAACACGCCCACCGACAACTCGATCGGCAACATCACCCAGGGCTTCGGCCTGTTGTTCAACCTCACCAACGGGGCCGATTTCTTCTACGGCAGCACCAATGGATCGCTGTCGAACAACTCGCTCGACGGCATCAACGGCTCGGTGGATGGGGCCGGCACCGCGGCCACCCTCACCCTCAGCAACACCCTCGTGGACTCGAACACCTTCAACGGCGCCGTGTTCAGCGTGACCAACGGCGGTCGGTTGACGTTCAACTATCCCGGCGGCGGCTCGATCTCCAACAACGGCGGGTTCGGCGTGTTCGGCACCGTCAACGGCGCCGGCAGCAGCGCCCGCTTCAATTTCGACGACGTGGCCATCGACAACAACGGCCTGGTCTTCGGCGGCGACGGCTTCAACGTCAATCCCACCAACGGCGGGTTCGTGGAAGCCAATTTTCTCGACGGCTCCATTTCCGGCAACAACAACCGCGGCGTGAATGTGCTGCTCCAGAACGGCACGGCCTTCTACCGCTTCTTCGACACGCTGGTGAACGACAACGGCAACGAAGGCTTGCTGTTCGACGTGTCGGGCCCCGCCAGCCAGTTCGTGGTGACGGCCATCGATGCGTCATTCTCGGATAACGGCGCGGCCGGCCTGCCGCCCGCGGGCTTCAGCAACGTCAACGGCCAGGTCACCGGCGGCTTTGTCGATCTCCTCTTCGAGGGTGTGGACGCCGACTCCAGCACCCGCCACGGCTTCAACTTCGACATCTCCGACGCCACTGGACCCACCAGCTTCATGGCCCAAATGAACTTCGGGACCTCCGCGTCCAACAATGTGAACGGCAGCGGCGTGCGGCTGGTCGCCACCGGACCGAACACCGCCGCCCATTTGCTGATGCTCGGTCTGAACAATTTCGACGACAACGGCACGGCCGCCGGCGTCAATGCCTCGAACGTCAATTTCCAGGCCACCAACGTGCTGCAAGCGGCCGTGCGGTTCTCGGGAACGGCGGGGGATGCGGACGGCGACGGCACGGGCAGCGGCAACGACGGCGTGACCATCAACATCAACACGGCCGTCAACGCCGCCGTGGAGGTCAACGGCATCGGCACGATCAACAACAACCCCGGCGAAGGCGTGGACATCGACCTCGTCAACATCGCCAACATCCGCGACCTCACGCTGTTCACGCAAACCGGCTTCGAAACCGTGCGCGCGTTGCATCTGAGCGATCTGCTGGTGGCGGACAACGGCAGCGACGGCGTGAGCGTGACCATCACCGGTCCCACCACCTTCACTGGAGAATTGGTGTTCGACGGCATCAGCTCGGTGGGCAATCAAGGGGACGGGTTATTGCTGAGCCTGACAAACGTGGCCGGCACGCCCGACCTGCGGATCATCAACGGCCAGTATGCCGACAACACGGGGCACGGCATCAACCTCGACCTCGACAACTCGCCGCTCGACCGGGTGACCATCGCCAACAACACCGTGGGGCAATCCACGCAGGTGGGACTGTTGTTCCTGATCTCGGGGAACACGTTCGGGCAGCCGTTCAACATCACCAACACGTCGCAACCGGGCATTCAGTTGACGTCGTTCAATCTGGATCTGTCGCCGGCGGGGGTGGTGTGGGACACCGTGGAACCGGGCGCCTCGCTCCCCTTCCAGCCGCAAGGCGGCAGCGACCTGCTGACCGGATTGCAGACGATCAACGGCAATCCCTGGCCGAACGCCTTGCCGGGCGGTGGTCTGCCCGACGATCAGGGCGTGATCGACATGACCTACAACAATTTCGACGCCACCGAAACCTTCTCGTGGCTGGCTGACGTCGATCTGGCCGGGTTTGGGGCCAGCCCCGTGTTCGGGAACGACCTGATCGGCTCGACGGTGACGGTGGCGTTCTCCGACGGCTCGGTGATCTTGGGGGCCTTGTTCGCCGTGGCGGGTGATCCGACGGCGTCGCAATTCCAGGCGATTTCCGGCCAGGTGGGCACCGCCGGGATTTCCGGCAACGGTTTGGACGGCTTGCACATCGAGCTGGTCAATTCCAGCATCAACCAATTCGTGATCGACGGCAACGACTTCCTCGACAACGGCGACGACGGCATCGACTTCGCGGTGGTGCAGAACAGCAATCTCGTGGCGCCGGGCCACGTGCTGTACATCACGAACAACACAATCACGGGGAACGGCGTCACGACCGGGCTGAATGGGCACGGCGTGGTGCTGATCAATCCCCAAACCATCGACACCAATTTGAATCTGGGCGTGCTGGGGAACTCCCTCTCCTCGAATGGCGGACGCGGCATCGACCTGCAACTGGGATTGCCGCTCAACACGCTCAATGCCCGGTTTGAGGGCAACACCATCAGCACCAACGGCGCCCAAGGCATCAACCTGATCGCCAACAACGGCCTGGATGTGCTGCTCGCGGTGGTGAACAATCCCGAAATCAACGGCAACGCGGCGGAAGGCATCAACCTGCTGCTCACGGCCGGCAGCAACCTGAACATTCCGCAGTTCTACGGCAACACCATCGGCACGTTGGGCAGCTTGAACGGCAGCCATGGCGTGCGGCTGACCGCGCCCGATCAAACCACCTTCAATTGGGCGCTGGGCAACACATCGCTGGGGGCGAACCTGATCAGCGGCAACACCGATGCCGGCGTCTCCATCTCCATGACCGGCAACGCGGTGGGCAATCTGATCGTGGAGAACACCACCTTCAGCAACACCACGACCGGTCCGCAGTTCGGCGGTTCCGGCCTGGGAATCACCATGACCGACACCAGTTCCTTTCCCGTGCTGTTCATCGGCGATTCGTTGCAGAACAACACCTTCTTCCAGCAGAACGCCCTGCACGGCATCAGCCTGTTCGCCACGGGCAACGCGACGCTGCTCAATCCCACCGTGCAGCGCGTGCTGGCTCAGAGCAACGTGGACGGCTTGAACGTCCTGCGGTTCGGCAGCGTCACCCTGCAAAACTTCCTGATCACCGACAGCACCTTCACCCTCAACGAGGACGACGGCATCGACATTTCCGCCCGCAACGCCCAATTGGTGGACGAATACACGCTGGTCAACAGCGTCTTTTCCAACAACGGCGATACCGGCGCCTCGTTCGATGTGCAGGCCGACGCCCAGATCGACGCCGTGCTGACCAACAACCAGTTCATCAACAATGGCGCCGACGGCGTGCGGATCACGTCGACGCTGGTTTCCCCCGGTGATGCGGCCATCGTCTTCAACACCACGCCGTGGACGCTGAACACGTTCTCGAACAACGGCGTCTTTGCGGGAGCGGCCGGGGCCGGCCTGGAGATTTCCGGCATCCACAACCTGGTGATCGGCACGCTCGCCGCCGGCAACACGTTTGCCAACAACGCGGGGGACGGCATCGAGGTCAACACCAGCGGCGTTCTGACGATCGTCAACGCCACCATCACCGGCAACAACACGGTCGGTTCCCTCAACGGCCTGGCGGGCATCGACATCAATACGACCGGCTTCAACGCCGTCAGCGTGTCGAACTCCGTCATCAGCAACAACCGCGGCGACGGCGTGGAAATCGACAACACCTCCATCGCCGGTTCCGTCTACACGTTCTTCGACAACGTGATCACCTTCAACGGCCGCGACGGCGTCGAATACTTCAACACCGGCGTGAGCAGCCTCAGCATCGGCGGTACGAATCCGCTGACGAGTGTGATTGCGGACAACGGCACGGCGGGCGTCGGCGGCCGCGGCCTCGATATCATCAATGCCGGCGGCGCTGCCTCCGTGGGCACCGTGTCGATCGACAACACCACCATCGAGCGCAACCGCCAGGAAGGCGTGTACGTGATCCTGTCGACCGACGCGGCCGCACGGAATACCAACCGCGACGCCTTGGCCGGTGCCGCGCTCACCGATGCCGGCGCGATCACCAACTCCCCGCTGCTGAACTTCAGCCTGACCAACAGTCTGATTGCCAACAATGGTCAAGCGCTCGGCAACATCGGCGGGGCGGGTTTGGTGATGCGGGTGGGCACCACCGGCGGCGGCTACGGGTTTGCGAATCCGGGCGGTTTTGCCGGAACCGTCAACACGGGCGTGATCGCCACCGTGGCCAACAACTCCTTCTTTGGCAACTTCGGCGCGGACACCTTGTTCGAATCGTTCCGCTCCACCGTGGATCCCCCCGCAACGGGCGGGGCATGGACCGATCAGAACGAAGCCCCGCGCAACTTCGCCAACGACACCTTTACTCCCAGCGGCTTCCAGGGTGATCCCCTGGCCCGCTTGGACCTGACCTTCACCGGCAACATCCTCGAGGAGGTCGACGGGACTCGTCCAGGCGCCTTCTACAACAACAACGAAGTGGAGTTCAAATCGCGCGGCACCACGGGGGTGTCGAGCGATACCGCGGCGGATGGCCCGCCGGACGACAACGGTCCGTTCGGTTCCGGCACGCGGCAGCGCAACGCTCAACGTCTGGCCGCCCGCGATGTCAACCCCCTCGCTCCGGGAACGCAATTGCCGCCGCTGCTGACGATTGGTCTCTCCGACGCCTTCCTCTTCTCCGGAGTGGGCACGAGCACCTTCCGCGTGAACGCCAACGTGAACGTGACCAACATCTTTGGCGCGGGCAGCGGTTTCGTCTTCGACGACCCGGCGCTTGTGGGGAATCCCTTCTTGTACGACTCGACCGACGAAGCCAACGGCGTGTTCACTGGATTTGGCGGCGCGGCGCCGTTCTTTATCGACTTCATGCCTTACGGCTGGTCGTTCCTGCCGTAAGCAACGCCGTCCCGTACAAGATCGCTTGATATCCCAGCCGGCCGGGGAGGCATCCATCCTCGGCTGTGCTGTTGATGGCCCGTCGACTTCTCGCCGAGGGAAGGCACGCCTTGGCGACTCAGGACAGCAAAACGTTTGGCTGCGGCACGCCGAGCGGCAGACCCCTGCGGTTCCCCCGACGTCTTGGTTTGCCGCGCGTTCAGCCCGCGGGGTTTGCCGGCCGGATTTTGACCTTCCCAGCCGCTCCCGCGGCGGCTTGTTTCCCGCGGTTCACACTACCCCCGCGTAGAGCACTTCGGGTTCCGCCTTGCCCGGACGATACAGCACCAGCCCCCCTCGGGGGTCGTTGACGCGCACGACGCAATCGGGTTCTCCCGCCGCGTGATGCGCCAGAATGGCTTCGAGGGCTTGCACGGCCGCCACGGTCTGCCGATCGGCACCCAGGTCGTTGTAGGCCAGTGCCGTCATTTCGGCATACCGGCGGCTGCGTTCGGCCGGTGGTCCGCCGAACTCCACGTAGGCCGCTTCTCGGGCGAACCGTTCGAGGACTTCGATGCCGTAGCCGCGCTGGGAGCGCTCGCCCCACGGCTCGACGAACGTGCCGTTGTAATGGTTGTTCATCGTGATCTTCAGCGTCAGCGGGGTTTGGCCTTCAACGGTGCATTCCACGCCGCGCTTGCGGCTATGGGCGTTCCACACGCCGTTATCGAAGCGGAATTGCACTTCCTGTTCGACATAGCCGGGGAAGTTGTCGGGAGTGACCCACGACGTGTGGATGTCGAACGCGGCTTCGCGGCCGTCGTCGTACTCGTAGATCAAGCGGAGTTGGGTGCTGTCCCAGGTCGGCCCGTCCTTGGGTCCAACCAGCCCGCGCTGCCCGGTCGCCGCCACGGTCTTCAGCCGTCCGCCGAAGGTGAAGTCGATCAACTTGATGTAATGCACGGCGACATACGTCCCAGGGTTGCGGCCGACGATCCACTCGGCGAATTGCCCGCCGGAAATGGATTTCGGCTCCAGCAGCGAACAGTAGCCGGTGTTCACGTGCCGCAGCACGCGGTCGAACACCAGCGTCCGCAGCTTCTTGTGGTCGGGATCGAGCAGCTTGTGATACACCACCTTCGCCAACAACTGCTTTTGCCGGGCCAGGGCGACGAGCTGATCCAGCTCCTGCAACGACAACACCGACGGTTTTTCCACCAGCAAGTGGCAGCCGGCTTCCAGGATCTGCCGCGACGCCTCGAAATGCCGATGATCGGGAGTGGCCACGCACGCGAAATCCACACCGGCTTTCAGCAGTTGGGCCACGGCGTCGTCACCGGCGTAACTGACGAAGGGAAACACTTGGTCGCCGGCGGCCGCGCGATACTTTTCCGCCCGCCGACCGGTCTTCGAGGCGACGGCGACGAGCGGCACCGCGACGTCCCCAAACCGGCGGTCGAACAGTCCCTCCCGGTGCACGCGCTCGAAGAAGGGACGGTAGGTTTCGTCGAAAATCATGCCCATGCCGATCATGCCGGCACGCAGCACCGGACGTTCCCCAGGCGAGATCATGGCGCTAGCTCCAACGGGTGGACTGGTCTTGAGCGGGTGGCCGCATCTCCAACGGCCGCGCTAATCTCTTGCGGGTGGACTCAGCCGTCGGCCCTCTCGGAAGGCGCCGGCATCACACCTGGTCGGGTTCGGGATGTTTCCAGGGAGCCCGATAGGGTCGCCGCAGCCGACGATTGGCTTCGTCATCCCCCACGACCCGCAGCGCGGCGGGATCCCACGCCAACGCCCGACCCAAATCGAGGGCGATGTTCGCCAGAATGCAACTGGCGGTGGAGATGAATCCCTGCTCGACATCGGCCACTGGTTTGCCGCGCTGTTCGCGGGCGGCGAGCCAGTCGCGCAGGTGTCGGCGAATCGCCGGGGCCACGTGTTTCTCGAGATCCTTCTCGGTTTTGTCTTCGGGATACTCCTCGAGTTCGTAGGCGACATCGCGATGAATCGGCTCTCCCTTGCCGAACGGCGTGAAGTCGTAACTCATCACGCTGCACTTGAGGGTGCCCCGATCACCGTAGAACGTGGCGCCCCAGGGATACTTTGGATCGGGCGGATGTCCCCAGGTGCGGTGTTGCCAGACGACCGGCAACCCCTCGAACTCGAAGGTGGCGGTCTGCGTGTCGGCGATGTTGGCCTTGCTGTGCTTCTCGACCAGAATGCCGCCCGAGGAACTGATGCGGTGCGGCCATCCCAAATCGAGCATCCACCGCACCATGTCGAGCATGTGAATGCACATGTCGCCCATGATGCCGTTGCCGTACTCCATGAAGGCCCGCCAGCGTCGCGGATGGACCAGCGGGTTGTAGGGCCGCAGGGGGGCCGGGCCGGTCCACAGGTCGTAATCCAGCGACTCGGGGGGCGTGCCATCGGGCGGGTTGTCCCGTGCCCGCATGTGGTAGTAGCAATAGATTTCCACCAGGCCGATCGTGCCGAGCTTGCCTTCCCGCACGATCGTGTCGCGGGCCTCGATCAGATGCGGCGTGCTGCGGCGCTGAGTGCCGATTTGCACCGTGCGCCCGTACTTCCGCGCCGCCGCCAGAATCGCCTGGCCCTCCACCACATCGACGCTGATCGGCTTTTGCAGGTAAACGTCGGCCCCGGCTTGCAGCGCCGCGATGGCCGGCAAGGCGTGCCAATGATCGGGCGTGGCGATCAACACCAATTCCGGCCGCTGCTGCCGCAGCAGTTCCCGGTAGTCCGCGAACGTGGGGGGTTGGCGGTGTGATGCCTGGCGTTGCGCCACCAATTCGGCAGCTTCGGCAAGCATCTGTCGATCCACGTCGCACAGTCCCACCACCTCCACCGGTGCCACTTGAAGCAACCGCAACAGGTCGGTCTTGCCATACCAGCCGCAGCCGATGAGGGCTGCTCGCAAAGGTTCCGCCTTTTGCGCCGCGAAAAGGCGTGCACCGAGCGTCGCCAGGCCGCCTCCCGCCAAACTCGATTGCAGAAATGTGCGGCGATCCATGATTGGTCGTCCTTTCTCCACGGTTGTAAAACCTTTCTCCACGGTTGTGAAACGCGCTTGGCCCCGGTGATGGACACGTACTCGTCGAGCAATCGGTTTATTAGCGCATTCCGCCGCGGTCGGCCTCCGCCTCGATCAGATAATACAGAGTGGTCGGCAACAAGCTGATCCGCGCGGCCGTTCCCACCATCCGGGGGGACCGGCCGTGGGCATCGAGCGCGGCGACTTGCAATCGATGCGCGTCCGGCCGGAGAAAACGGACCTCCCCATGCAGCCGCCTCACTTGCCACGGATCGCGCCCAATGTGCGTGATTCGCAGGACATCCCCCTCGGCTGGCTCCGTCGCGAAATCGGTCGCCCGCTCCTCGGACATCACTTGCAGCAGGATCCGCCGCGACGACGCCAGCGGCTGTTGATCCAACGCCACGGCGACCACGTGGCCCAGCTCCAGGTCGCTGGATAGCACCAGACTCGACAGGGTCAGCCGGCCCGCGGCCTTCAAGGCGCCGCTGGCTCCTTGCGCGCGGGGAGCGTTGAGCACCAACAAGCCCCGGCCGTAGTCCAGCCGCACTTCCTGGGTGCTGCTGGTCACAACCTGAGCCGCGCGATCGATGAACGGTCGCAGGTCGCGGACCTCGACGCTGGCGGGACCGTCGACGAACTCCACTTCCGTTCGCCCCGTGTAATGCACCAGGGGATCGATGCGCGCCCCTTGGGACTGCCCCTTGCCGCGCACGACGTCTTGCTCGCGCAGTTCGTCGAAGGCTGCGTCTTGCGGCAGCGGAGTCCCCTGCAAACGCAGCAGCTCGGCCTGGTTCAGCCGCACGCGGGCCATCACCTCGCCAGCGGCGACCAATCCCTGCCGGTAAATCGCGGCCGCTGCCGGAAATTGCCCCAGCATCGCCGGCGTGCACAAGGTCCACTGCTGCATCCAGAACCGCGGCTTGACTTCCCAATTCACGCCATCCAAGGCGAAGTGGATGATGCCGTCGCTGTCCTGGAGCGCGCCATAGGTGGCGTAATACAGCGGCGCCTCCGAGCGATACCGGTTGGGCCGGGTAAACGTGGTTTCCGAAAGGACCGAGGGTTTGCCCTGATAGTGGGGGTCCATCACCGGATGCACCCACACGCGGGGCTGACCCGGCTCGTTGGCATCGAAGCGGAGCGCACTCCGGTCGCGATAGGTGTGTCCTGGCCGAATCGACCACGCGGCATGTTCTCCCTTGTGGAAGCACTCGAAATAACCATGGCGATCGAGGAAATCCCCCGCGGTGTAGCTGAGTTTTTCCAAGGGACCGAGGGTTTGGGGATCGGCGGTGGCCCAATTGCTGGCGTGAATCAACCCGCGGAAACCCAGTTGCCGCACGTATGCATACGTCTCCCGATAAAAGTTCGTCTGCGTCTCCAGCAGGAACGCCGCGGTATCTTGATCGCGCAGCGTCTTTTCGTGAAACATGTTCCACAGGGGGCGAAATCCGATGCGGCCTTCCGCCGGCGCGTCCCGCCGCGACGACACGCCTTGCCATGCCTGCAAGGCGGCCGAGGGGGAGCCGTATTTCTTCTTCAGCCACTCGGCGAACCGCTGTTCCAGCAAGCGCAACTGCCGGTCCGGAATGCGGCGCTCATCGAACGTCCAGAAGAAGAACGAATCCTCGTTCTGCAACTCGACGCCGAACACCGCCGGCTCGTCGCACAACGTGCGGCCGGTCTGCGCCTCGGGCGTGGTCAACAACGCCTTGAGCCAGCTGCGATGCCGCTCCTGAAATTGCGGATGGAACATCAACGCGGCAAACGGTGGCTGCTTACCGTCGTAGCCTTCCAGCCAGGGATGATCGGCACGCGGCTGGAACCACAGTGGAAAGTAGATCGAAAAGTGCGTGTAGATGCCTTCCGCCTTGAAAGCGGCGACCACTTCGTGAGCGCGGCGGACCTTGGCGAAATCGGTCTCTCCCTCCCGGTCGAAGAACGGTGTGTGCATCCGCACCAGATTGACGCCGTAATCGGCCAGCATCCGGGCGCAACGGCGCAAGGCCTCGCCGTGCAGGTCGTCCGGAGGACCATTCACTCCCCAAAACCGAATCGGTTGACCGGTGGTCGAGTGCACAAACTGGCCGTCGCGTGCGGCGATGAAACCGTTTGCCCCGGCGACGTCTTCGTTGAGATGCCGCAAGCTGAAGCCCCGCGGGGACTGATCCGTCTCCGCGGACGGCGGAAACGGAAACCAGTCTTCCTCGGCTGCGGCAGCGGAAACCATGGCTGTCGCCACCGCCAGTCCGCAACAGATGTGGATGAGTCGGACCTGCATGAGGTTGTCCTATTCCGGCGGCAGGTCAGCGGTGCGGGAGAGGCCCCCGCCGCTGCCGCGCGGCCACCATAACCGGCGGCGCTGCGTTCGGCCAGTTTCGGCGGGGTGGCGGGTCCGCCGAGGGGGACAGTCTAGCGAGGGGGAAAAAAAAGAGGGGCGCTGGCTTGCCCGCGGCGCGAAAACACGATAAACATGTACTTCTAATTCGTCTTTTGTGGACCGCTCATGCGTCTGTCGCTGCAAACGGATTATTCATTGAGAACGCTGATGTATCTGGCGGCGCGGCCGGGTCGGCGGAACATCGCCGAAATCGCCGACTTCTTCGGCATCTCCCAGGCGCACGTGGCCAAGGTGGTCACGCAGCTCGCCCGCTGGGGATTTGTGCGGAGCATCCGCGGGATTGGCGGCGGCTTGGAACTGGCCCGTCCCGCCGACGAAATCTCCATCGGCGCCGTGGTACGCGCCAGCGAAGGTTCGCTCAACCTGCTGGAGTGCGTCAGCGTGGACGATGTGTGCGTCATTCAACGGCACTGCAAGTTGCGCGGCGTGCTTCGGGAAGCGGAGCGGCTGCAACTGGAATACCTGGAGAACGTGCGTCTCAGCGATGTCTTGCCCTTCGACGCGGCCCGGACCAAATGAAACGTCCAGGAGGTGCTCCCTGGAGCGGAGACGAAACCGCGGTCGTTTCGCTCTCCCTGTTCCCGCGACAGACCGCACCCGAGGAGTCGATGATGAACACGCGCGCTCGCAACATTCTGGCTGGCCTGCTCCTGACTGGCGCGGGATTGGGTCTCGCCTGGGGAGCCGCGGCCCCCGCGCAACCCGATGACGCAGCCTTGGCACGCACCCGCAAAACGGTCCGCATGCTCGACGACATCTACAAAACCGCCGTCGTGCTGATCACCGACAAATATGTCCACAAGGAAGACGACTTCCCCGCCGGCAGCGCCGCCGTCGCCCTGTTCGCGGCGATCAAGCAAAAAGGCTGGCACGACGTCCGCCTGCTCGATGCCACCGGCAAACCCTACGAAGCCAAGAACGCTCCCAAGGACGACTTCGAACGCGCGGCCACCCAGGCATTGAGCGGCGGCAAGGACTACTTCGAGCAGGTGGTGACCATCGACGGGCAGCCCCACTTGCGGGCCGCCACGCCCATCCCCGTGGTGTCCAAAAAGTGCGTGATGTGCCACTCCCATTACGCCGACGCCAAACCCGGTGCGGCCATCGGCGCACTGAGCTACACGATTAAAGTGGAATAGCCCGCACGGGGAATAGCCCGCACGGGGAGTACCCCGCACGGGTGGTCTGGCCCGCGGCGAAGGACCAGGCCGCGGGGAACGAATTGGCCGCGGGGACGCCGAGCAGCGACTCTCCGACGGCGGCGCCGACTCCGCCGGGTGGGCGGGGGTTCCTTGCGGGACGCCGAACCGGCGAGCAGCCGAAATCAGGCCGCTATCGCAGCCGAAGGGCTGAATCAGCCTGCGGATGGCTCGGCTCGCGCGTCCCGCCCTCCCGCCAACTCGGCTTGCTCACACGTTCACACGAACACTGGACCCACCGACAAATCGATCCAGGTGTGAAACTCACCGCCCGGCGACAGCTTGCGCCACCCGGAATCCAACCCGCGGGCCGCCAGATTGACGGCGTCGGTCACGCAGGTGTACGGCTCCAAACAAATGGCCTGGCGGTTGGGCGGCGTGAACACCACCACCTCGCGGAAGATGGGGGGACAAGTCTGCACCACCTGTAGCCCGGCCCGTTCGTCCATCACCAGCACATCGAATTGCGGGCCGACGCACGCCACCTCCGTCAGCACATCGTCCAGCTTCAATCCATTCACGTATGCCCCCTCTTGCAGGTCGCGGGTTTCGTCCACGGGAAGAATCCGCCCCGTCGGCAGGCAATCCTTCAATTCCCAATAGTGGCTGGCCGGCACTTCCACCACACAATCTTCCCACCGGCTCTCCGGCGACAGCGGCAGCCGAAAATACGGATGCGTGCCCAACCCCCAGGGCAAGCTGTGCCGTTGACTGGCGTTGATGATCCGAAAATTGGCCCGCAGCCGGTTGTGCAACAACTCGTAGTCGACCTCGAGGACGAAATCCGCCGGCCAGAGCGGCAAGCGATCGGGAGCATCCACACTCAGTTGAAACTGCCCGGTGACGAAATTCGGCCCCTGCTCCAGCACGCGCCACGGACGGTCGAGACAAAACCCGTGGATGGCGTTGCCCCATTTGTCGGTCCCCGGCAACACGTACTCCCGGTTTTCCCAGGTAAACCGACCCGCCCGAATACGATTGGGAAAGGGAAAGAGGATCGGAATACCGCTGCCGCTGGGACGCTGCCCACCGGCTTCAAATCCGGGCACGGCATCGAGCACCTCGACCGTCAGGTCGCCCACCTGGGCCTGAAAACTGAAGCAGTTGAAACCCAGGTCGGGCAGAATGCGGGCGGTCGAACCGGTTTGTTCGTCCCGGATGGTCACGACAGCCATGGCGCGGACTCGCTTTCTCCCAAGTGAACGGCAAAACCACAGTGTAGCAGACGAGGAGCCTCTCGGGGGATGTCGTTCCGTCGGACAGCCCCAGCGGCGTGTTCCGCGAGTCCAACCCGCCAGCCCCAGGGACGGCGGGGAAGCTGTCGATCTCTCGCCCCCTCCAGAGATTGTCTGTAGAGACAGTCGTGCCGGCGAGACGATGTACCTCAGAGACTATCGAGAGGATTTTCCGACAGACGAGTTCTCGTCCGACGGCTTTCGCCGGGGGATACCGCCGGTGGGACCATCGGGCTATACTCAGGGATGACGGTCAATTTTGTCCTCTCGGCCGCCCAGGGCGTTCCCGCGAGGTGGAGTATTGGCTTGACGACTGCCGTCCCCCATCAGCCGACGACACCGGAGCGCCCTGCGTGGCTGAAGCCGCGTGCGCCGACAGGCGTGACCAGCCCCCCCCCGACGCCCCCCGGTCCATGCGTCCTGAACGTGCCGGTGCCGGCAAGTCGGTGGACGTTTTCGGAGTGGTCGGCGTGGTGCAAACGGGAATTCGGCTGGGGTTTGGCCCTCTCCGCGGTGCTGCACCTGACGCTGTTGCTGCTCCTTTCGTTCGTGGTGCTTCAGGGGCGGGGCACGTTCGGCTGGATCGTTCAGGGGAGCCTGGGGGAAGAAGGTCCGGAGGAGGAGTTGGATGTTCCCCTGGATTCACGGCTGGAAGCGGCGTCGACCACGCAGCCGTTCGAGTTTGTGGCCATCGCCGAAGCCGAAGGTTTGGAACCCGTGCTGCAAGGGGCCGCGGAACGCATTCACGGTGCCCTGGACGCCGATGGAAGCGCCGACCACGATCTGGGCGAGTTTGGACGGAACGTGGCGGTGCCCGCCTCGGCCATCACGAAAGGCAGCTTCACCGTCTGGACCAATCCGGAAGTCCCCGCACCCGGCCAAGCCTACGAAATTGTGATTCAGGTGAAACTTCCGCCGCACATCAAATCGTATCGGTTGCGGGATTTGACGGGCACGGTTCGCGGCACCGACCGCTACTTCAAGGCGATTGCCTTCAAGCCCAACGAACGTCGCAACGTGACCGACGGCGTGGTGCAGGTGCGCATCCCTATTCCGGGAGCGGAGGAACTGGTGCGGGACACGATCAAGGTGCAATCCGCGGTCCTCAAGGAAGAACAAACCATCGAAATCGTGTTCCGCAACCGCCGACGGACGCAACCATGAGCCGAGGGACGCCGCCTCCGCCCCGCGTGCCAGGCGGCTGCTTCCTCCAGGACGACTCCGTGCCATCATGAAACCGTTTGTGATCACCCGGCGAGTGGAATTCTACGACACCGATCTCGCGGGCATCGTCCACTTCGCCAATTATTACCGCTTCATGGAGCAGGCCGAACACGAGCTGTTTCGCACTTACGGCCTGAAGATCACGGGGCACTTGCCGGACGGCACCAAATTCGGCTGGCCGCGCGTGGCGGCGGCCTGCAAATACTCGTCCCCCGCCTTTTACGATGATCTGCTGGAAATTCATGTGCGAATCGTCCGCCGCACCGAGCGCGCGCTGCACACCGCCTATGAATTCCGCCGCGGCGAGCAACGCCTGGCCGAGGGAGAGATGACCACGGTGTTCTGCGTGTTTCCGAACGGGGAGCGGATGCAGTCGGCGGCCATGCCGGCCGACATCGCCGCCCGCCTGGATGCGGCACTCGCCGATCAGTCGGCGTGACGGCGCTGGTTGCCGCTCGGCGGCCTGCGGGCTAGCATCCAGACTGTGTCGTGTTTTCCGCAAGGTTGTTCCCTGGATGCCGGAGCGCGCCGATGAACGCGAAAGACGCCATTCGACAAACGCTGCAACTCAGCCAGATGGTGCTCCGCCGCTATCTCGAAGACCTCACGGACGCCGAGTTGTTCCAACGTCCCGGTCCGGGCTGCAATCACCTGGCCTGGCAGTTGGGCCATTTGATTTCGGCGGAAAGCCAACTGGTTGAGTTCCTTCGTCCCGGCGCCGGCGTCCCTTTGCCCCAAGGTTTCGCCGAGCAGCACAGCAAGGAAACGGCCGGCAGCGACGATGCTTCCCAATTCCGCACGAAGCAGCAGTATCTGGAACTGTTCGACCAGGCGAATCGGGCGACGCTGGCGCTGCTCGAGCAGTTCAGCGAATCCGAACTCGATCAGCCGGGTCCGGAACAGCTCCAGCCGATGTTGCCCACGATCGGCTCCGTCTTCCTCCTGATCGCCACGCACCCATTGATGCACGCGGGGCAGTTCGTTCCCGTGCGCCGCGCGCTGGGCAAGCCGGTGGTCATTTGAATTCCCCGCGGTCCGTGGGAGTCAGGAAAGTTGCGCGCAGTAGGGCCGTGGGCGCGGCAGGGCCGCGGGCGCGGCAGGCTGCGTCGGAACCGACGACCGCTCCGCCGTGGGTTGCGGGGCCGTCGTCCGCGGGCTTCCTTGAGGAGTCTCGTCGCCGTCGGTATCGTGCAACGCTGGACGCCCCGCTCCGGTCTGGTTTCCTGTCTCGTGGAGAGTTGCACCCGTGAAGCCCATCCGTTTTGCGTCCCGTTGGTTGCCAGTGGCGGCGGTCGCGGCATTTTTCGTCGTCGTCGGCTGCCAGTCGGAAATTCCCCAGGAAACATCCACCGCCCCCCCCGCGACGCTGTCCTTGGGCGAGCCGACCACCACCGCTAAGAAAAAGCGGTTGATCGTGCTCACCAACGGCAACTCTCCCTTCTGGGATGCCTGCCGCGCCGGTCTTCAAGACGCCGACCGCGAACTTCAGCTCGCGGAGGCCGGCTTGACGGCGGTGATGGAAGTCAATGATGGCACGCCGCAGGGACAGCTCGACAAGCTGCGGCAATTCGCCAGTGAAACGGACGTGGCGGGCATTGGGGTGTCGGCCATCGACGCCAGCAACGCGGCCATCGCCGAGGAACTCGTCCGCTTCCGCCAGAAAGGGGTGCACGTCGTCACCATCGATTCGGATGTGGATCGGGAGCGGTATCGGGAGTCGCGGTATGCCTTCATCGGCACCGACAATCTGGTGGGCGGACGGGTGCTCGGCCAATGCGCCCGCGGCTTGCGGCCCAATGGCGGCGAATACGTGACCTTTGTCGGCCGCACCGGCGCGCAGAACGCCATCGAGCGCATCAACGGCTTCGCGGAAGGGGCGGGGGACAAATTCCTGGCGAAAGACAGCATGGCCGACGACACCGACCGCACCCGCGCGAAAGACAACGTGCGCACGGCCATCGGCAACCACCCCGGCCTCAACACGCTGGTGGGCATCTGGTCCTACAACGCCCCGGCCATTGTCGACGTGGTCCGCGAGCTGAAAGTCCGCGACAAATTCACCATCGTGGTGTTCGATGCCGAACCATTGACGATTCAGTACATGCAAGACGGAGACGTGGATGCCCTGGTGGTGCAAGACCCCTACGCGATGGGTTACCAGGGGGTACGGATGTTGAAAGCCTTGCACCAGCAAGACCATGCCACGCTCAAGGACATGCTGCCGAACCATGGCCAGCCCGACGGCGACCTGTTCGATACCGGTCTGAAGGTGGTGGTACCCAACCAGAATTCCCCGCTCCAGGCCGAGCACTTCTCAGGCAAGGTGCAGTTCATGCGGCTGGCCGAGTTCCAGGAATGGCTGGCCAAATACGGCCTGACAGGCTCGTGAGGCGGTCGCTCGCGACATTCGCGGAAAGGACCGCCGCGCTCGGCGGGGGGAATAGAGGACGTGGCATCGCTGTCTTTCTGGCGCCGGCACGAGTTCGGCCTGCTGCTCGCCGTGCTGTGCGTGATGACCATCACGGTGGTGCTCGACAGCCAGCACACCTACGTGGCCAATCCGCGGCTATCGGCCGTGGTCCTGGTTCGGCAATGGTCGATGCTGAGCCTGTTTGCCTTGGGCGCGGCGGTGGTGATTATCGCCGGCGGCATCGATCTGTCGACGGGATCGGTGATTGCGTTGAGCGGCACGGTATGCGCGGTGATCTTGGAGTTGCTCGCGCCCGAAGTGGCGCACGCCTCGAAGGCGCCGCTGCCGCTCTGGATTGCCGCCGCGGCCATCGGCGGCGCGCTCGCCACGGGGTTCTTAATCGGCAGTTTGCATGCCTGGTTGATCACCGTCATCGGCTTGCCGCCGTTTGTCGCCACGCTGGCCTCGCTGGTGGGATTGCGGAGTCTGGCGCGGGGCATTTGCGAAGCCGTCACGCTCTCCGTCAAGGGGGGGGTGAGCACGCAAATCTATGTGGAAAATGAATCGTTCCGCTACCTGGCCCAGTCGGTGTGGATTCCCGCGCTGCTCGCCGCGTGCTTAAGCACCGCGTTGTGGCTGCTGCTCAGCCGCACCATCTGGGGACGCTATTTGTACGCCTTGGGAGGCAACGAACAGGCGGCGCGCTTGAGCGGCATCGACACCAATCGCATGAAATGGCTGGCCTACTGCATCAGTGCGATGCTGGGTTCCTTGGCGGGCGTGCTGTACGTCAGCGATCTGGGCGTCGCCGAGCCGCAAACCCTCGGTCGCGGTTACGAATTGAATGCCATTGCCTCGGCGGTGGTGGGCGGATGCAGTTTGCAAGGTGGCGTGGGGACGATTCCCGGCACGGTGTTGGGGGCGCTGTTCCTGCGGGTGGTGATCGACGGCGTCTCGAAAGTGATCAAATCGGGGGCGGATGTTTACGAAGGCTTGATTGTGGGCGTGGTGGTCGTCTTCGCCGTCACGTTCACCGGCCGTGCCGCGGCCGGACAGCGCCGCTCCCTGTTCGCCGGCGGATTAGGTCTGGTGGCCCTGCTCAACCTGACGCTGATCGCCGGCGTGATGATGGCCCTGGTCGGCGTGCGGCTGTTGCAGAACCATCTGCACATGAACGGGGCGTGGCTGGCCGGTTTCACGATGGCCGCCGTGCTGGCGCTACTCCTCTTGGCACGCATTGACTGCTCCCCCGCGGTCCGCCGGAGGTGGGGCATCGTCTGGGCCTTGCTGACGGTGGCGGCGGGCATTGGTTTGGATCGCGCCTATCCCGCCGTGCAACGGCAGCGAGCCATCGCGGCCGTTCAGCGACTGGGAGGACGGGTAGTGCGGAACGACCTCGGCATCGTCATCGACCTGACGTCGACGCGCACCAAGGATGACGACTTGCGCAAGCTGGTGCCGCGGCTCGAACATCTTTCCCCGTTGGGCGAGTTGCGGCTGGCGGGCACCGACGTCACCGACCGCGCGGTCGATGTGCTGGCGCGGCTGAGGCCTCCCCGCCGGATCGATGTGCGCGGCACCCGCTGGACGCCCGCCGCCATCGCCCGCTTGCAGCGGGCCTGGCCCGGCGCGAAGATTGAGGCGACCGCCGAACATTAATTCCATCCGCCAGCGGGCGGGGCGCGCGGGGCATGTGGCGCTGCGTTCCCCGGCGAACGGTTCGCCCGCCAGACTTCGACCGGGCACACACCGCATGTCGGTCCCTGTCATTCGCTTCGTCGACGTGACCAAGCGGTTCGATGCCGTGACGGCCCTCGAGGCCGTCTCCTTCGCCGTGCATGCCGGCGAGTTTCACGCTTTGTGCGGCGAAAACGGCGCCGGCAAAAGCACGCTGATGAAGATCCTGTCCGGCGTGATCACCGATTATGAGGGCACGCTGGAACTCGACGGCCGACCGGTGCGGTTCACGGGACCGCGAGCGGCGGAAGCTCAGGGCATCAGCATCATCCACCAGGAACTGAATCTGGTGAGCGACTTGACGGCGGCGGCCAACATCTTTTTGGGCCGCGAGCCGCGACGGGGCCGCTTTTGGCTCGATGATGCCGCCATGCACGACGCGTCGGCTCGCTTGTTCGCCCAATTGGAATGCGAGGTTCGTCCCGATGATGTGGTCCGCCGGTTGCGGATCGGCGATCAGCAGTTGGTGGAGATCGCCAAGGCACTGTCGCTTCAGGCCCGCATTCTGATCATGGATGAACCGACCAGCGCGCTGACGCACATGGAGGTCGAGCGGCTGTTCCGCATTATCGGCCGGTTGCGGCAGCAAGGGGTCACCATCGTGTACATCTCGCACAAAATGGATGAAGTCTTCCGCATGGCCGATCGCATCACCGTGCTTCGCGACGGCAAAGTCGTGCAAACACTCCGGCGGCACGACACATCCCCGAGGGAAGTCACCCGCTTGATGGTCGGGCGGGACATCGATCCCGCGCGGTTTCACAGTCCGCGCGCGCCGGGGGCGGAAGTGTTGCGCGTGGAACAATTGTCGCTGCCTTGGCCCGGCCATGCCCGACGGTGGCGGTTGGACGGCATCGACTTGTATGTGCGGCAAGGAGAAGTGCTGGGAATCGCCGGCTTGATGGGGGCCGGACGGACGGAGTTGCTGGAATGTCTGTACGGCAGCAGTCCCCAACCTCCCCAGGGACGGATCTGGCTGCGCGGCCGCCCGGTGCAATTCAGCCATCCGGCCGAAGCTTTGGCCGCCGGGGTGGCCATGGTGACGGAAGATCGCAAACGCTACGGCCTGGTGCCCCCGATGAACGTCCGCGAGCACATCACCCTCTCAAGCCTGCCGACCGCCGCCACCGCCGGATGGATTCAACCTGCCCGCGAGCGCGGCGCTGCCGATGATTCCCTGGCACGGCTGCGGATCAAGGCGGCCGGACGTGAAGCGGCGATTTCCAGTCTGAGCGGCGGCAACCAGCAGAAATGCCTGATCGCCCGCGCCTTGCGGACGCAACCAGTTTTGCTGTTGCTCGACGACCCCACCCGGGGCATCGACGTCGGCGCCAAGGCCGAAATCTATCGGCTCATCGACGAATTGTGCCAGCAAGGGCTGGCCATCCTGCTCACGTCCAGCGAGCTGCCGGAACTTCTGACCGTTTGCGACCGGATCGCCGTATTGTGTGAAGGCAGGAAGACAGGCGAATTTACGCGAAGCGAGTTTTCGGAGTCGCGGTTGATGGAAGCCATGACAGCCTCCGCAGCCAACTGATGCTGATCAAATTGCGCCGTCTACCCAATTCGATTTCGATCACTGCGACTTTGTAGAAATTACCAGCACCGCCTTTGGTAAAAATTACAAATCCGACCGGCCAACGCGTTCCCCGGCGCAAGGGGAAAGAAATCTCACGGATTTCCTCAACTACCTGCCGCCGCAATCGTTACGAGGTAATCATTCCCGTCTCGGGTGGGTTCCGCGGCGCGCGCCGGCATGGAGTCTGCTATGTCGTGGATCCGGCGTCAGCCACTTCCGTGAGTGCCACGAACCCGGCTCCAGCCGGTCTTCAGAAGTCTCAAGGAAATTTCCCGCCGGCCCGAGGGAGACGGGCCACGACCCGCCACACACCACACGTCTGTTGTCACGCCCCACACAGGCCGGGATGCTACCCGCAGCATCCCGGCCGCTTGCCTTTAGGCACCCCACCAGCGCGCCTCTCCACTGCCGCTCGAGGGACCGCCCCACCCCTGCGCCCGACAGTGCCAACCTTCTTGCTGCTCGACATTGCGAACGTTCATGGACACAGCACGCGGCGTCGCGCCGCGGGGGGGCGCTACGCCGTCAACCGCCCCGCAATCTCCGACCACTGCTCGAACCGATGAAAGGCAAGTCCCTCCCGCGCGAGGGTTTCGGCCAACCATCCCCGGGCGAAGCGCCGGGACTCAGCCACCAGGCGGGCTGCCGTCAGATCGGGGCGGCCATCACCGGCAAACGCCACGGTGGCCCCTCGTTCGAGCAGACACCGCACAATGGCCCCCTTGTCGACGCCGAAATGACGCGAGAACCAGGGCACGTCGTCCGGCGGCCAGGTCATCGTCAAGCCTGTTTCGGGGGTGAATTCCCCCGGATTGGCGATGATCCGCACCCGCTCGCGCACGTCGGCCAGCAATTGCTCGATGTACCACTGCGATCCCGCCGACACCACCACCACCTCCCAGCCGTGCCGACGCAACCGCTCGATTGCCGCCGGCGTCTGCGGATCGAGCCGCGTCTCGGCGAGATAGGTTCGCAGCACCCGCAGGTCGCGCGGCGCATGCTGAAAAATGCCGTGCAAGGCCTCCACATGCGTCAACCGCCCCGCCACGCACTCGCCCCAGTAGTCGGGCATGGCCGTCAGGTCGGCATGATGCAGCACGACATCGAAGAAATCCACGGCCGTCATCGTGCCGTCAAAATCGGTCACGAACACACGTTCGCCCAAGCCATCGAGAGGGTGGGAAGTCACGCCCTTGTTTTCCCGGGAAGAAAGAGGACGGTGGAGCCACCGCGACCACGAACATCGGCTCTGAACCGCGCGGCGGGCAGACGCCCTCCCACGCAGCACGCGGTCGGCGGCCAGCGGCCACGACCAGCACGGCGGCGGCATGCGCCCCTGTCCGCGTGGAACGCTACCCCGCCGCGCGCGATCCGGCCGGAGTCAACCTCGACCGAGATAGTCCTGATCGCGGGGCAGGACGATGGCTTCGAGAAAGTTGACATCGGGAGGCAGCTTGAGCATGGCGAGCGCGGCGGCAACGATGGTTTCCACGTCCATCATGGGTTCCTGGTCGAAAGCGGCGGTGCTGTCCCGCCGTCGTTCCACCAGCACATTCCCAGGATGCAGGCAGCCGCACACGATGCCATGCGGACGGCCATCCAGGGCGATGGCCTGCGTGAGGCCCCACACGCCGAACTTGGCCGCGGCATACGGAGCCGAACCCGCACGCGGCCGCTGCGCGGAGATCGAACCGATGTTGAGGATGCGGCCGCGGCGTTGGGTTTTCATGCGGCGAAAGGCCGCGCGGCTGCATAGAAACGTTCCCGTGAGACACGCTCCCAGCACGGTGTTCCAGGCTTCCAGCGACACTTCGTCGAGCGGTCCGCCGTCGAACGCGCCGGCATTGTTCACCAAGATGTCCACGCGGCCATAGCGGCCATCGATCGCGGCAAAGAAACGCTCCACGTCGGCTTCGTGGGCCACGTCGACTTTCTCCACCAGCACCTCGGCACCGCCCTCGCGCAGCACGCTGGCCAATGCTTCCAGCTTGTCGAGGCTGCGGGCACACAAAGCGAGGCGGCAACCTTCCCGTGCGAGGGCTTCCGCCAGACCGCGACCAATCCCGCGACTGGCCCCGGTAATCACGACCACCTGTTGCCGCAACGACATCTCACCCATGATCCACTTCATCCACTTCGCTGCAAAAGAGACAAGCTGCCGGAAGACACGGCCGGCTTACACATGGCCGCCGTCGACCATCGACCACGTTGGCCCCGCGAGCGGTTGCCGGTCGATGGAACGCAGAATTTTCCCCCCAAGTTGGTTTCCCGTTCCCGGAGCTGGACTGGCCGCGCCAATTCCCGCGCCAACTTCGGCGCCAATTCCCGCGCCAATTCCCGCGCTAACTTCGGCGCCAACTCCGGCAACAACTCCCGAGACAACATGCCGCGGCGGTGGGCCGGTGTCATCGTACTGCAAAAACCGGTCACGCCAAGTTCGCCGCTCCGTTTCCCTTGGGCAGGTAGCGTCGCACCAGTTCGTTCACCACGCGAACCTGGTGTTCGATCTGGGCGTGCAATTCGGCGGCCTGACCGGGCAGTCCCAAGCGGCGCGCGAGGAATTCGAACTCCTCGGTGCCTGGAGCGGGCGTGGTCAGGTCGTGGGCGTTGCCGCGGACCATGCGCAGGGCATCGATGAGCCGGCGGAAGAAGCTGTAGGCGCTCCGCAAACGGCGATGGTCGTCCGCCGTTAGGGTGCCGCACTTCCGCAAGGCATCGGCCGCGGCCAGCGTATTGGGCGTGCGGAGTTCGGGACAGCGGTGCCCTTCACGAATTTGCAGCATCTGCACCAGGTATTCGAGATCCACCATGCCGCCCGGGCTGAGCTTGACGTTGAACGTTCCCGCGCGGACAAGTTGCCGCACCTGCCGCTCCCGCATGGCGCGCAAGGCCGCCACATCCCAGGCATCGCCGGTGAACAGCACGCGGTCGCGGGTTTGCAACACGCGGCGACCGAATGCGGCGTCGCCGGCCACCGGTCGCAACTTCACCAGGGCTTGCCGTTCGTAAGGCCACGCCGGCCCCTGCGGTGCAAAGTACTGTTCGAACGCAGCCAACGACACGGCGAGCTGCCCGGCCCGGCCATACGGACGCAGCCGCAAATCGACATGGAACACCCCTTCGCGCGGGGCCTGAATGGTTTGCGTGAACTGCTCGACCACCCGCGAAAAGAACAGGGCGTTGGACACCTTCTCGGGACCGTCGGTTTCACCTTCACTGGCATAAATGAACAGCAGTTCGATGTCCGACGCAAAGCCAAGCTCCCGACCGCCGAACTTCCCCAAGGCGGCCACGCACAAGGCCACCGGCTGACCGTGCGCATCCCGCGGCAGGCCGTAACGTTCCCGCAAGTGCCGCTGCACCCACTCCACCGCGGCGGCAACCACGACCTCGGCGACATCGCTGAGTTCTTCCGAGAATTGCTCGAACTCGGGAATGTGCCCCAGGATGTGCCGCATATCGATGCGGAACATCTCCCGATCCTTGAAGGCATTGAGCCGCTCCACGAGCGCGGCGCGGGACGACGCGGTGGTCAACAGGTCCGCCAGTTCCTGCGCCAATTCCCGCGGGGTCTTGCGGTGCTGCAACGCCGTCAGGTCGCGCAGCAGCGGAAACAGGTTGGCCGATTGCAACCGCAGGAAGTCTTCCCACAGAAAGTCGCTGACCCCCAGCAATTGGGCCAGAGCGCCCAAGACTTCGGGGCGCTCCAACGAGGACAGTGTTTCGGGCCAATCGGGCTGGCGGAACAGGTCGCTCACAAAACTGCGGAAGTGCAACAGGGCCGCCTCGGGGTTGGGCGACTGGGGCAGCAAATGGGTGAAATGCTTGATGAGCACCACGGCGGCGCGGAGCTCGTGCTGGCGCGCCGCGGCGGTCAGCTTCGCGCCGTCGTGGCCGTTGGTGATGTACAGGGTATCGCAGACGCGCGCGCCCTGCGTGCGAATGGCCATCCGCACGATTTGAATGCCGGTGAGCGCCAGGGCATTGGTCAGTTCGTACAGGAAGCCGATCGTGTCTTCCCCGCGAATGTGCATCACCGTGACGTCGGGCAAGGCGTCGTTATCCAATTCCACTTCCACGGGAGACAACGGCGACAGCGCCGCGGGCGCTCCTTCCAGTGCCGCGGCCACTCGTTTGGCCAGCCGCCCTTGGGCTTCCCCCTTGCGACCGCTGCGCGACAAGTGCATCAGTTCGAGCAGGTCGTTCTGGTAGTTGACCCACATTTCGGGCTCGGCACTCTCGCATGGCGGACGGACGGTGAACACATCGACAAAGTCCCGCAAGAAAGTCTGTTCGCCGCCGCGGCCGCGCGGGCAAAATTGCGGCCACACTTCCGGATGTTCGCCCGTCGTCACCAACCCTTCGAGAATGTCGCAGCCGTAGACGAACAACAGACCGCAAATCATCGACAAATCGCCGGGGTGATCGATGCCCAGCACCGTCACCCGCCACAATGGCCCCTCGAGCAATTCCGCCGCGACGCTCACTGGCCGTTCGGGGCTGATCGCTTGCAACATCTGACGATGCCGCTGCTGCTGTTCCGGCGAGAATTGGGGCATGCCGGTCTGGCGGAACGCGGCCGGAAGGCCCGGCGACGGCGCTGCCGCGCCCGCCGCCCCGCCCCCCACCATGTGCCGCTCGTAAATCGCTCGCACGGCGGCTACATGCCGCTCGTAGTGCGCCACGAATTCGTCCGGCCCGGGAAAATCGAGCCGGCGGGCCAGATAGGCCAGCTCGCGGCGATCGGCCGGCAAAGTGTGTTCGGCACGATTGTGCATGAGCTGCAAGGCGTGCTCGATGGTCCGCAACAGCAGGTACGCCGACGTGAGCTGACGGAATTCGTCGGCCGGCAGCAGGCCCCAGTCGGCGAGGCGAATCAACCCGTCCAGCGTATTGGCCGAGCGCACCTGCGGGATCTTCGCTCCGTGCACCAATTGCAGCGCTTGCGTGATGAACTCGATGTCCCTCAGCGAACCCAAGCCCGACTTCACTTCACCCCACGCGCGGCCGCTGCGCTCCAGGGCCGCTTCAATCCGCGCCTTCGACGCCCGTACACTCTCGAGCACCTGCCGCGGCGGCGCGTCGAACACGATCGGCTGGCAGGCCGCCAGCATCCGCTCGCCCAGCGCCTCGTCGCCGGCAATCACCCGCGCCTTGAGCAACGCCTGACGCTCCCACAACTCGGCATCGCGACGCAAATAGGCCAGAAAACCCTCCACCGTCGACACCAAGGCACCCGACCGTCCCCATGGTCTCAACCGCATGTCGATGCGGTACAAAAAGCCCTCGTTCGTGGGCATTTGCAAGGCCCGAATCAACCGCTGCGCCAGCGGCACCCAGCGCTCCGCCGACGATTCGGCGAGGAACAGCAGGTCGATATCCGAGCTGTAATTCAGCTCTTCGCCGCCCAATTTGCCCAAGGCCAAGACGCAAAAGCCCGCGGTGCCGCACGCGGCCCGGCCTTCCTGCGCCGATGCCGCCTGCTGAGGCGGTTGTCCCGGAACCGCAACCCCGGTATTTGCCCCCGTATTTGCCCCCGTGTGTTCGGACAGCAGCAACGCCAGACAGGCGCGGATCAACGCATCGGCGAGCAGCGAGAGTTGCACGGTCACGGTGCGCAGGTCCATCAGCCCGAAGGCGTCGCAAACGCCGATCCGCAGGATTTCCCCGCGCTGATAACGCCGCAGCGCGTCCCACCGCTCGAGAGGCGTCGCGCAGCGCGCCGCGGCCGCCAAGGCCGCCGCCGCGAATTCTTCCCGGCTGTTGACTTCCGACAGAGGCTGCCGCTGCGACAACCGCTCCAGATATTCGGGATGCCGCAGCAACGTCTCGGTCAGGTACTGACTGCCACCGAAAATTTTCAGCAGCACTTCGATGGCCCGGGGCTGTGCCAGCAGTGCGGCCGAGGCCGCGGTTGGATTGGCGACCTGCGCCAGATAGCGTTCAAAACTGACGAGCGCGGCGTCGGGGTTGGGCGCGTCTCCCAGCCCGATGAACACTCGCCGCAAGCAGGCGTCGACCACGCCCAGCTCGGCGGCTTGGCGGCGCAAGGCCTGTAACCGCCGCCAGGCACGCGGCGGATCGTGAAAGCCATGCTCGGCGAGCAAGGCCAGCGCCGCCGCCGTCGGTTCGGCATCGGCCGTGAACAGCAGGAGTTCCGCCTCGTCCATGCGTCGCGATCGAGGGCCGGTGGTGCGCCGGTCTCAGCGGTCGGACGAGCGCCCCGGCTTCTGCATCAAAAGAATGAATTCGTGCACTTTGTTGACGCGGAAGACCGCCGGGTAGCCCAACGGCCGCAGGGCATTGTACTCGGCCCGTCGATTCCAGACGATCAGGTCGTCCCAACGGTAACCGATCGTCTGCAAACGGGACGCCAAATCACTGTGCAGCGGAAAAAACCGGTCCCGCTTGCGCAAATCCATCACGACGATGCAACAATGCGCCCCCGGCTTCAACGTGTGCCAGACGTCCCGAAACACCGCCGTCAAGGCCGTCAGATAGCCGTCGTAGTCGGGAATCAGCCCCAGGTCTCCCGCCAGATTGCCGTAATGCCGAATGGCTTTGGCATCGGCCGTCCGCTTCTGATTCAGGATATTCCAATATGGCGGCGACGTCACGCACAAGTCGACGGAAGCCGGTGGCACCAGTGCCGCAAGCTGGCTCGCGGACGCCTGATGGATTACCGCCGTGCCCCGCCGATGCTGCTTCCCGGCCGGCACGTCCCCCGGCACGTCGCCGACGGGAACCACCACTCCCGCCGCCCTCTCCCCCTCTCCCGTCAAACGATCCGCTTCTCCTGCCGCGCTGTCGCGCTGCCGCTCGGACAGCGGCGACCCGCAGTCCAGCCGCTGACGCGCGATCCGCACATAATCGGCCGACAATTCCAGGCCGATCCCCTGTTTGCCCCGATTCACCGCCGCAACCAGCGTCGAACCCGACCCGCAGAACGGATCGAGGACGGTTTGTCGGCCGTCCGGCAAGAACGACTCGATCAACCGCTCGACCAGGGCCACCGGAAATTGCGCCGGATGTTTCCAGCGCAGTTCTTCGGCCGTCTTTCGCAGGTCATCCCACACGCTGATGGAATTCCGCAGCCAGCGTCGGCCGTCGAGGCTGTTGCAGCGGCGCGCCCCGCGCTGGGACGAAGGCCGCTCCCTCGCGGGCGGTGTGTGTGTCGGCAGCGCGCGGGACATCACGGAGTTCCCGAACCCGTCGGCGGCACGCCGTCCCCCTTGCGACCCAACGTCGCCAGATAGGCATACAGATCGGCGTAATCGGCCGGCGCGAGATCCTTGAGCAAACCCATGGGCATCAGCGACACCGGCGATTGCCGCCGTTCCTCGATGTCCCTCGTTTCCACCCGAAACGTTTGCTGCGTGGCATTCCGCAGCAGCAAGCCGTCCACCGACTCATACACGATCAATCCCGACAATGTGCGGCCTTGCCGCGTTTGCAGGATCGTCGTCTGGTAGCGGGCCGAAACATCGCGGCTGGGATCGACGATCGCCGTGAACAAATCCTCGCGCGAAAACCGCCCCGTGACCCCCGCCAGGTCGGGACCCAGCGCCGAACGTCCGCCGTGACACTGCCCGCAGGTGCGCACTTCGAACAGCCTGGCTCCGCGCGCGGCATCCCCCCGCGACCAATCCACCGACTTCAAACGCTGCGGCAAGGCCGCCACGTCGGGATCGACCGTGCTGGACAGCGCCGCCATCGGCCAGCGGCTTTCAATCCATCGCGTCCAGGCGGCAATCGCCGCCGCCTGCGGTTGATGCCCAGCTTCCCCGAACACGAACGGCTCGCGATGACCGGTATTCCGCTCCAGCAGCTTGACCACCCGTTCGCGGAGCCGATATTCCCGGGCATCTCCCCCCAGGCGGCGCAAGGCCCGCAACAGGGCCGTTTGTTCCTCCGCCGAATGATCGGCCGGCAAGGCCTCCAGGGCCGTCAAACAGGCCTCCACCACCTCGGCCTGCGACGACGACAATCCCTCGCGAAACCACGCGCGGTCCGCCGGATCGGGCCGCTCCGACAGCGTCATGAGCACGGCCCCGCGCACGGCAAACCGATCGTACAGTGATCGAACCAGTTGCCGATGCGCCGGGTCGTCCGACGATCCCAGCAAAAACACCACGTCGTTGTTCCACGGATAATCGGGATCGTTCTGAATCTGGCGAACGAAGGCGGAGAGGGCGGTGGTCAACCGCGCGGCAGGCATTTGGGACATGAACACCACGTGGCCGGGCCGGCCGAATCCTTCCACGTCGACCAGCGCCGCCGCCAAATGCTCGTCCACTTCGCACAACCGGGTGTACAGTTCGCGCACGCGGTCGTTCCAGGCGCTGTCCTGAGGCAGTTTCAGGCGGGTGAATTTGGCGTCGAGCTGCACCAGGGCTTTCGCAATCACTTGCCGTTGGACGGCGGAACGGGGTACGGGCAACCGAGCGGCCACCAGCAGATGATGAAGATCGTCGATGGGGTCCGACTGGTCGGTCAGCCGCGACAGAATCTTGTCCAGCAGGCGTTGATTCGTCGGCGAAAGCATGGCCAGCACGCGGGACAGCTCCTGATCGACCACCGTCAAACCCGTGGGATACACCTCGGCCAGCGCCCCCCGCAGTTCGTCGAACTCCCGTTCCAGAGGCTGCAAATCGAAGCCCGGAGCATAGCCGTCGAAGGCTGGCGGATGCCGCTCCGACGGCCCTAAATCCCCCAGCATCCATTGCAGCAGCCGCAAGGCATCCAGCTTCAGATCGGGCGGGTAGTCGCCGCGCAGCACGGCCAGCGCCAAGGGCACCGTGGCTTTGCGGACGCGCGGCAGGTCGGCATGGGGATGCGCCAGCCAACCGGCGGCATACGAGATGACCGCGCGCGGCCCGTGTTTGGTGGCGGCTTGCGACAGTTCCGCCAACAGCGAGGTGGGCGCACGCGAGACCACCAGCATCGCCAACTGGCGGTTGAACCGAAATTCGCCGCCGAGCACGCGCACCAACGGCTCCACCACCGGACGCCAGTCCCGTTGGGGATCGAGGTTCAGCGCGGCTTCCAGCGCCGAGCGGACCACCATCGGATGCGGATCGGCGAGCCACCGTGCCAGCACCGCCGGTTCCAGACGCGCCCCCTGCGTGCGACCCCACGACCACACCGCCCGCGCTCGGACCAAATGCCCTTGCCGGTCGACCCCCGCCACGGAGGGATCCGACAGCCCCTCCAGCGTGGCTTCGTCCAGGCCGCCGAACGCTTCCGTCAGAATCTCAATCGCGCGAATGCGCTGCGCCGCCGGACGGTTGGCATCCTTCGCGGCATCGACAAACGGCTGCCGGCCCAATGTTTGTGCTTGAGGCAACCACCGCTCCCGCGACCAGCTTGCCAGCGGCTGCGGCGCCGCCAGGCAGCTTTCGAGTTCCGATGCCGGCAGCACTCCCGGTGGCGTATCGACCGCCTGAACCCGATACACCGCCCCGCGCGTTCCGCGTCCTCCCACGCTCACGTACAGACAGCCATCAGGCCCCACGTCGCAATCCGTGGGGGCGAAACCGTAGCCGTCGACCCCGCTGAGAAACACCTCCGACCGAGACGTCCACGTTTCTCCCGACGGCGACAACCGCAAACACCACACCCGCCCATACGTCCAATCCAGAGCGAACACCGCGTCGTGATAGTCCGCAGGAAACTGCGTGTGGCGGTAACAGACCATCCCCGTCGGCGACCCGCGGCCGAAGCTCCCCACCACCGGCGGCATGTCGCAGAAGTAGTTCGGCCGCTTCCAACCGCGACTGACCCAACCGTGATCGGCCCCCGCCAGCGTGTGGAATACCCGCGTCGGTCGATACCACGGCAGCGACATCTCCCGCTCGTCGTCGCTGTCGAAGATCAGCACGTCTCCCGCACTGTGCAGGGCGAAATCGTAGGCATTCCGCAGACCGTCGGCGAAGATCTCTCCCCTCGACAGGTCGGGAGTGAACCGCAACAACGCCCCCGCGCGGGGACGCTTCACCGGAGACGTCGGCAAACTGGCGTGCTTCTCGGTGATTTCCGCCGTATTGCCGGCGATCAGATACCACCACCCCTCGGGCCCCAATTGCACGGCGTGGCTGTCGTGTTCGCCGCCGGTCCGCAGGGACAGCAGCCGGACGGGCGAACCATCGGCACGGCCGTCTCCATCGTCATCGCTGTATCGCCATAACCCGCCGTCCCCCACGCACAGCAAATGGCGTCCCTGAAAATACATCCCCTGCGCGCCGCTTTGGGGACCAGCGGCGAACGTTTGCACGGTGTCTCCCACACCGTCCCCATCTTCATCGATGATCCGGCGAACGTACCCCGGACCAGACACCACCAACCGTCCCTGGGCGTCGAACGTCAGGCAGAAAATGTCGTGCGCTTGCTGGTCGGACACGAACTCCGTCACGCGGAAGCCAGCCGGCGCCTTGAGCGGAGGCGGCCCCTTCTCCGGCGGCTCTGCCCCCCACAACCACCCCGCCGCGGCGCAACACACACTGCCCAATACCGCCATCTGCTTCATACGACATCCATGCCCAAGGGGGACAACCGCTGCCATCTTATCGGGGCACCGCGTGAGCAGAAAGGCCCACGGCACTCCTTCCCTGTGCGGCCGAGCGGTCGACCGCTTATCATCAAGGCAGCCGGCCCCGTGCCGGCGCTGCTCTGTGCCGCAAGGAGCCAACCCATCGCCGCCCCTTCCCCCGCCACCGCCACCGCCACCACGGTCAAACCGCATGCTCACCATCATGGCACCACCGAGCAGTTCTGGCTGGTTGCCGGCACGATCCTCTGCCTGGTGGCGGCACTTGCCGGCTGGTCCCTGGAACAGTTCGTCTTGCGGCCCGTCGCGACCGGTCCCTCTGCGTTGCAATTTCTGATCTGGGGACTCTATGCCGCGGCATATCTCGCCGGCGGCTGGCACACCGCCCTGCACGCCTGGGAAGAACTCCGCTCCGGCCATCTCAACATCGATGTGTTGATGCTCGCCGCCGCCCTCGGTTCGGCCGGACTGGGACACTTTGCCGACGGTGCCGCGCTCCTGTTCCTCTTTGCCCTCTCGCAAACCCTGGAAACCGTGATCCTGGGCCGCACCCGCCGCGCCATCTCCGACCTCATGCAGCTCACTCCCGACTCCGCCGTTCGACTCCGCAACGGCAGCGAGGAACGGGTTCCCGTCGAACAGTTGCAGCGCGGCGATCACATCCTGGTCCGCCCCGGAGAACGCTTGCCCGCCGATGGCATCGTCCTCGCCGGCGCGACCAGCATCGATCAATCCCCCATGACCGGGGAATCGATCCCCGTCGACAAGCAGCCGGGCGATCCCGTGTACAGCGGCACGCTCAACCAGCAGGGGGTCATTCAGGTGGAAGTGACCCATGTCGGCGGGGAATCCACCCTGGCCCGCATGGTGCAACTCGTCGAACAAGCCCAAGCGCAGCGGGCCAACAGCCAGCGGTTCACCGAATGGTTCGGCGAACGCTACACCTGGGTGGTCATCGGCCTGTCTCTCGCCACGTTGTGGCTGCCCCGCTTCTGGCTCGACGAGCCTTGGTCGGACACCGTCCACCGCGCCATGACCGTGCTCGTCGTCGCCTCCCCCTGTGCCGTGGTCATCTCCATCCCCGCCGCCATCCTCGTCGCCATCACCAGTGCCGCCAAGGGCGGAGTGCTGGTGAAAGGCGGTGCGGCGCTGGAAGATTGTGCCTCGTTGCAAGCCATGGCCTTCGACAAAACCGGCACGCTGACCATCGGCCGACCACGGGTCGTGCTCATCCACACCGCCGACGATGTCGCGCCCGAGGAGTTGCTGGGACAGGCGGCGGCACTCGAAGCCCAGTCCGAACATCCCCTCGCACAGGCCATCGTCCGGGCCGCCGAGGAGGCCCGCGTCACCATCCCGTCCGCCCAGGTGGTGTCCGCCGTGACCGGTTTCGGCATCGAAGGCCGGGTCGACGGGCATCATTTGCGGGTCGGCAAGCTGAGTTGGTTCGACGCGCAACACAATTCGCCGGCGGTTGCCGCCAATGGGCGCGTCCGTGCCGCCGCTCTCGCCGCCCAGCAACAAGGGCAAACCGTGATTGTCGTGGCCAATGAACAACGCTGGCTGGGGATGTTCGGCGTCGCCGATACGCTGCGCCCCACCGCCGCGGAAGCCATTCGCCAATTGCGGCAACTGGGGCTGCGCGAACTGACAATGCTCACCGGCGACAGCGAGGCCGTGGCCCGCTCCATCGCGGCGCAGCTCGGCCTCTCGTTTCGCGCGGCCCTGCTCCCCGATGAAAAACTCGACTGCATTCAGCAACTCCGCCACGAGTACGGTCCCACGGGGATGGTGGGGGACGGCATGAACGATGCGCCGTCCCTTGCCGCCGCCACCGTGGGCTTCTCCCTGGGGGGCGCGGGAACTCACGTGGCCCTGGAAACCGCCGACGTCGTGCTGCTCGCCGACGACCTGCGCCGCTTGCCGTACATCATCGCCCTGTCGCGGCGGACGCAACAGATCGTGTGGCAAAACCTGGCGGTGGCCTTCGGCATGATGGGGCTGTTGCTGGTGGCCACCTTCGTGACCCATCTGCCGCTGCCCCTCGCCGTGCTGGGACACGAGGGCAGCACCTTGGCGGTGATCTTGAACGGCTTGCGGCTGCTCCGTTTTCCACGGGTCATCGCCCCGCGGGCCGCGTAGCCGGCGCGACCGACGGACGGTCAGCGGCCGAGCAATCCCTGGAAAAACCGAAGGCCTCCAGGTGATGTCCCGGAGGCCTTGGCACACTGTCTTTCCGCGGGAGCCGCGACGGCCAATCGCGTGCCGTTGCCCGCTGCTAATTCTGGAAGTCGCTCTGGTTGACCACTCCCTGGCTGTTAATCTGTTGGCGACGCTGACCGTCCCAGTTGAGCAGGTTGTAATACACGCGAGAATCCAGGTTGGCACTCAAGGGGCGGGCACTGCCGTCGCAGAAGGCGAAGTTCACGGTGCCGGAGTGGTTGGAACTCGGCCGCGGCCGGGTGCCTCGCGCGGCGGTCATGTCGTAATTGATTTGGGAGGTGCTGGAAATCCCCCAAGTTGATCCCCGTTGCAGCGAAGTGGCCCTGGGAATGGGCGGGGCACCGGCGACCCCGACGTCTCCATGGGCAGAACCGGTGGGCGCGCTCGGCGTCCCAGCGACCGCCAGCGCAATGCCGAACCCGATGTAATCGACGTCCCGGGAAATGAAATTTCCCGCCTGGATGTTCTCGCCAAACATGATGGTTTGGGTCAGCCCATCGCCGTTGGAAATCTCGTCCAGGGTCACGGGACCCTGCGAACCATTGCGCCAGAACACGCCGGTGGCCCGCGCCGTCTCGAGGTCATTGGTGCCGACGCTGCCATCCCGGTCATAATCCACCAACAAATAGCTTTGAATGGCACCAAAACCGGCAGCCGTGTAGGGGTTGTCGCCTCCCCAGTTCGGTTCGCGGATCAAACCGCAGTTGGCCACGTAGCTCAATCCCAAGGGCCTGCGGTAATTGTTCTGATCATCCGGACAGGTGAAGACCTTGAGCCATGTGTTCAGCACATTCGGAATCTGACCGGAGTTGGAGGGGGCCGAGCCGGCACCGCCGATGGCGTTCCACTCCTCAGTGGAGATGTAATAAGTTCCCGTCCCAGTCGGTCCCTGGAATTCCCGGTACAGATCGGACCGGTCGAGGAACTGCAACAAGGCCACCGGCCAGCCGTAACCCGCGTTCATCGTGACGTCATCCCCCGTGGCCCCATCCCCGGTGCGGTCAGCCAGCGAACTCGACTCCACCGCCGGCAGTTGGCCGTTGTGCGCCGTGGAAAAGTTCGTGGTGGCCAGCGCCACGTTCTTCAAGTTATTCAGGCATTCCAGGTTGCGGGCCGCCTTCCGTGCCGACTGCACCGCCGGCGCAATCAGCGAAATCAGCACCGCGATAATCGAAATCACCACCAGCAATTCGATCAGCGTAAAACCGCGGCGCGGCTTCACGGTCCGACGAGGCACATACGTCTGCATAACTGGTCTCCGGAAGATAGGCGCCGAACCACGCCGGCAACGAACAGGCAGAACTCCCCGGCCCGAAAAGGGTTCCCACATCGGCGACCGCACACGCCGCGACCGCCTGGATTGTTCTCACTCCCCCATGTCCCGTCCCGGCGACTGACCGCACCGAACCCTGGACAGGCATTCAACTTCCTCATTATGGCGGATTTGCCGTGATTGTCACGCACAAACCGCCACCCTTCCCCGAAAGCTCACGGACGTTCTCCGACCGCTCAAACGGGGGCACGCTCAGACCACCCGGCCCCTTCCCACCCCCCCGTCTCCCCGGGGGGTCGGCTTCCAACGGGGCCTACTCCCAAAAACGTAATACCCTCCGGTTTCTCCACAACTTTTTTTGCTGGCCGCGCGGCACCCCGCCAGCGACGCAAGGCAGGTTCCCCGTTTATTCCCTCAGAATCCGCCGATGGACGACGAACGGCGTGAACGAGGTGATCCCCGCCCCTCCCGACGCAGTCAGCGCTTCTTCCAGCCGGGAACGGTCGATGATGAACACGCCCCGGTATTCCGGTTCTTCCGGATGCTGATCGGGTTGTCCCTGGTAGGGAGTGTTGAACTCCCGCACTGGCCCCCCAATTCGCTCCGCACCCGTGAGAGGATCGATGGCCACGCGGAACATCTTGGCGGAAACAAACACCACGAACGTGTTGCTGCGGACGGTGGTATTGCCCCAAATCTTCGATAGCAGCCGATACCGCAGCACCGGATCGAGCGCTCCCGACGGACCACTCCCCAGATGTTCGCCCAACGTCCCCACCTCCAACAGGGTCCGTCGGCTGTGGGGGGGGGGAGGTACCAGGTCTTGGTCGGCGGGCAATGGCCGAAGCAGCGTATGCTGGGTGCTGTTCGCTATCCCGGGGGTTCCCAGGCCGAAGCTTTGGAACGGACGTGAACCAGGCAAGCCAGGCAGCGCCAGTTCCCGGCCAAAAAAAGCAGCCCAATAGCGATCTCGTTGGTCTCGGCTCCACTGCAATTGTTCGAACCAACTGCGATCGAGCCAGCCGTTGCCGTTGACGTCTTCGCCAGGATCCAGAACCCCGTTCAAGTTGACGTCTTCATTTTCATTGGGGTCGAACAGCGTGGCGAGGCGCTCGTTGGTGGGGCTTGACCCGGTGTTGAACGGTATGGCGAGGTCGCAGACCGATTCCTCGTCGAGCAACCCGGCGAGCACTTCCGGATGCCGCAGCGTGTTGAGGTTCAGTTTCCCCGCCTGCCGCTTGATCTCGAAGGTGGAACCCATGCCCAGGTTTTTGTGCTGCCGGGTGGGAATCTCCAAAAACTCCAGCAGGCGATACCAGCGGTTATCCCATTGCGGGTCGATGATCCCCGCCGTCCCTTGGGTGGGGTGATCGGGGGCGAATACGGCCCCGGCGAACGTCTTGGCAGAGTGGAGGAAGCGGATATTGGCCCCTGTCAGCCCCACGATGGACGAGGGGTTTGGCGCCCCGTACTGGCCGCGCGCCGTGGGGGCATTATCCGCCTGCGGGGCGAACCGCATGGCTTCCAGGTACACGGTCAGGCCGTCCTTGTCCCCGTAGTTGTTGTCGCTCAACGGCTTCGCCGCCGGGCCGACCAAGGGCACGTGCAACAGTTCGCCAAGGGACACGAACGGCCGATCGAAGTGGGCCTGCAAGTAGCGGAAACCGGAACCGGGGGGACCGAGGGGGGCCAGACTGTTTTCGCCGGCAGAACCGGCCTTGAAGGTGTTCCAAACGTGGTCGGTCGTCCCCGTGGAGGGATCGGCGTCCCCCTCGGTGGTGCGGGCCAGGATTTCGCGGCGTTCCCGGCTTTTCAATCCGTCCAGTGCCGCGGCAATGTCGGTGGGATTATTCGTGTTGGGCGCGAAGGTTTTGATGTCGGCCGCGATCCGGTCGACTTCGATCCAGGGGTTGTCGTTTTCCTCCGCTCCACTGCTAGGTTTGGTGCGGGTGGGGTGGGCGCGGCGGAGGAGAATCACCTGCACGGGGGTCGACAAATCGGTAAACAAGAGGGACGTCCCGCCATCATTGAGCAGGGCGCCGGGCGTATTGGTGAGGTCTTGCGCGCCGTCCCCGTCGGTCAGCCGGAAACCGTTTTGCTGGTATTCCTTCACCAGGTCGATGAAGCTGCCGTTGGCCGTGGCGTTGCCGAGGAATGTGGGGTCACTGGGGACAATCGGCTGGAGGGCGCCGCCGCCGTTGGGGTCGACGCGCAGCGCGCTGGGATTGGTGCCCGGCTCATTGCGGTCGGTGCTGAAGAGGGTGTAGAACCCACCGGCGGTCACGCGGCCGGCCATGTTCCGCAACGTGATCCGCCGCCAATTGGCGGGGGGGGTGGGCATGGCCGGTTCTTGCCGCACCAGCAGTTGCCAGTGCTCGTTGTCGGTGAATTTGACGTCGTAGGGAGCCACGTTCCGCAGTTCGACGCAGAAGAACTGCCGATCCTCCGAGTCGTCCCACGAGGTGTACGTCCTGGGCGTGGTGGACTGGTTCGCCTGCACGATCAGGAACTCGCTGAGGGCCAGTTCCTGCCGTTCCACTCCGTAGACTTCCGCCCGATCGCTTTCCCCCGACGACGTATAGGGATTGTCGTCGAGGTTCCAGCCGTTGGAAAGGTCGGTGTCGTATTCGAAGCGGGTCATCACATTGTCCCGATCCTGGGCGTCAACCAGGTTGACGGCGAAGCGGGCCATCTGTTCCAACTGCTGGGCGGAATAGCTCCCGGTCCAACCGGGGCGCGTGGGGTTCGAGGCCGAACTCCCCTGGTCGGCCGTTCCCAGCAAATACAACAGCACGTAAATGTCGCGGGCCAGCATTTGCCGGTCCCGCCGCGCCCAGAATTCCTGCAACTGCGGCGTGAGGTTGGCCAGATTCGGCCGGGGCGTCGACTGCGTGATGCCCGAAGGGGCGGTAATCTCCGCCGATCCCGGATCGAGCGGATGAGGCGTGAGGTCGCGGTATTGCAACTGGTTCTGCTCGTAGACCAGCAGTTGATTCACCGACAGCCGCTGCTGGTACTGCGCAACGTGCAAATCGTCCCGCGTGGCCTGCAACAAATACCGCACCGGCAGCCGGAACGGATCTTCCAACTGGGATTGCGCGGTGTACCGGAAAATCGGCGAACCGGCGGGACCAAACGTCGGCGGAAACCGTAATTTGCTGTGACCCGCCGACGTGTTGAATCCCTGGTCGTCGGTCCACAGCCAGTCGACGCCGTCGGTCCCCGTCAGCCGCGGCAATCCGTAACTTTTGCGGTCGTTGGCCAGGGTGGTGAACCGCTGACGGATCGTTTCCCCCTGGGTGTTCGCGGAGTTGCTGGTGGCGAAATTGAACGGCGCCAGGTCGTGCAGCCGAGAGGGCAGGCTGAGATTCGTGATGTCGCTGTTCGCCAGGTGCAGCCAGGCGGCTTCCGACGGCTCGAACGGATGGTCCACATCGCGGCGGTCGGTGGGCCACAACGCTACTTCGCTGGGATCGTCGAACAACCCCCAGGCCTGTCCGCCGAGGGAATACGGGGGCGGCCCCACCCGCATGAGGTTCCCCGATTGCATGTTCGGTTGGCCCCAAAACACGTTGCCGTTGGAAGCGTAGTCGGTATACCGCAGCCAGCGGACGCGGAAGGCGGGGTTTCCAGGGTTCTGCAAGTCGAACGCCTTCGGGCCTGTCAGATACGTGCCGAACCCCAGGGCATCGTAGGGATGCTCGACCTCCAGCCAGGTGGGGGTCGTCCCGGCCAGATGGCTGGGAGGAGTCTGCATGTGTTCGTTCTGGTCGCTGTTGTCGTCGGCACTCGACGCACCAGGATGCGGGTAAGACCGGGGATCCCGGTTGCCGACGGTACCCAAATAACGGGCGATCAGATGTTCCTCGCCGTACAACCCCGGGTGGAGACCGTCGAGCGAACCGCTGCTGTTCAGCTCCGGCCGGCCGAACTTCAAAAACGCCAACTCCATGTTGGCCGGCTCGCGGTAGGCGTTCAGCCGTTGCTGCATGGGCCCCAGCGTGGTGGCATTGATTGGCAGGTTGCCGAAAAACCGCTGGTGCTGCGCGAACACCGTCGGCATTTGCCCCAACGAACAGTCGATGCCCGGCCGACCCGTCAAGCCCCACGCGGGGTTGACCTCCGACGGCATCATCCCCGTGTTCGAGGCCGAGATGAACTCGAATGTGCCCGTCGAACTCCGCCACCCGAACGGTGTGTTGATGTTGTCGAATCGCACATCGGGATACCGGAACAACAGCTTTTGAATGTTGCCATGCACGTTGAGGTTCAAGAGGGCGTCGAGGTCGTAGACGGTGAACGAGTACAGCAGCGTGTACAGCGTCCCATCGGGGAGCTGTTGCACGGGGTGATGCAGGTCGAGCCAAATCCCCTCCCGCACGCCGTCGCCGTCGTTGTCGACGTCGTACTGGTATTCGTCATGCAGCGTGGGGGCCGAGGTAATCGCCCCACCCAGTGTAGGGTTATCGTAGACGGAATTAGCGGGGTGCGGACCACTCCAAATTCCCTGGTGGCCGAGCCAACCCGGAGGCGCATTCAACGTGAACGTGGTGCCGCTGTACGACGGGTTGTACCCCGGATACATCGGCACAAACGGAAACACCCGCTTGCCGTCCCCCAGCAGCGAATCCGCCTCGCTGGCGAGGTGAATGAACCGCCGCGTGGAAGGGACTTGACTACCGGAGGGCACGTAGACGTGATCGGGGTGCGGCCGGAAAAGGCGGTTGACTTGAGGCACACCAGCGATGCGCGGCGCGCCATAGTCCAGTTGCCCGTTGCCGTTCAAGTCTTCTCCGCCGTCGAGCAGACCGTTGTAGTTGAAGTCCTCCCACAGGGGCACGGGCCGGCCGACGTTGTCGCGCAATAATTGCGGCCGGTGGAACGACGGGATGATCACGGGGCGCACCAGCCCGCTGGCCCGGTCGCGGACATAGCCCTTGTACGCCAGATACACGTTGTTGAGGTCGGGATAGGTGTAGCCCACGTCGGGCTGGGGAAACCGCCCCGTATCTCGTTCGAACCGCCCGTTCGCCGCGGGGGAATCGTTGGCACCCAGCAAGTCTTGCGGATTGGATTGCGGATTGGAGCCACTCTGGCTGGTGAAGACCGGCTGCCCTTGCGGGTCCAGCAGTTGGCCGGTGTCGGGGTTGCCGTCGTAATCCTGGTCGACGAAAGGCAACCCGTTGACGTCGGCCGCGACGTGCACCCCCTGGCCATCGAACGCCGTGAGGTCCTGGATCCGATGGTTGCGGATGCCGAGCTCGTTCGGCAGCAGCGAGTGCCGGCTGCCCCACAGGGCGCTGTTCTTCCTGCGGGGATCGACGCCAATCGTCAACTGTTCCAGGGCGAAGTCCATGACCTGGTCGACGTTCAGGCCGGACTCTTCCTGCACCTTGGCCCCCTCCGCGTAGTATTCGGAATTGCTCCGTTCCCCCGCGGCGAACACGTAGAACAGCACCCCCAGCACCGACAGCAGTCCCAGGAGGACGATGACGATCATCAGGGTGCTCCCCGCCCGGCGGGGAGGGAGCCGCCGAGTGGCCGGAACCGACCTCGTCCGCGGCGATTGGGACGGCAAGGACGGCCGGACACACCGGCGGGGGGCGTGAGTGATTGGTCGGAACATGGAGGCTGTCTCCCCTCAGACGGGACGATCGGCCCGCGGGGTTTCGGAACGCCGAGGGGCTGCCCCTCGGCCGGTGCAATCAATCCACCAGCGAATGCTGGATGGTCAGGGTCCGTAGTTGTTGGGTCGTCGGATCGAGGAACCGCAACGTGATCTGGATCGCCCGCAGCCGCTTGCGGTTGTCGACCGCCTGCCAGACCAGGTCGCCGTCGATCACGTTCAGCCCAGCCGTGCGCGGCCACAAAGGCTCCATGGAACCGTGGTTTCCTGGTGTTCCGTCCCTGTCGGCGTCGTTATCGACGCACACGTAATAGAACGGATCCCCAGGCTGCGTGCTGTATGTGAAGGCGGTGGGAAACACGCGACTGCCCACGCGATAGCGGTTCGGCGACACGTTGCCCGGCACCCAACGTTCGAAGTGTAC